>Ga0114938_1001002_pt1 | contig 20295 bp, 15 predicted proteins | sample AshMeaBigSpring_FD_88675 | JGI IMG/M metagenome (GOLD analysis project Ga0114938, IMG submission 88675) | Groundwater microbial communities from Big Spring, Nevada to study Microbial Dark Matter (Phase II) - Ash Meadows Big Spring | ecosystem: Environmental > Aquatic > Deep subsurface >...
ACTACCTGCTGAAGCCGGTCGACGAGGAGCGCCTGGCGCGCGCGCTCGACCGGGTGCGCGCGCAGTGGGCGCAGCGCCAGGCGCTGGCCCAGCGCGAGCATTTGATGGCCCTGCTCGCCGACCTCACCGGCAGGGGCGAACTCGCGCCCGATGCGCTCTCGTCGCTCGGCGGGCGACCGGCACGCCGCTACGCGACCATGCTCCCGATCCGGGTCGGACGCGAGACCGTGCGGCTCGACGTCGGCACCATCGACTGGATCGACGCGGCGGGCGACTACATGTGCCTGCACGCCGCCGGCCAGACCCACGTGCTGCGCGCCACGATGAAGGAACTCGAGGAGATGCTCGATCCGACGGTGTTCCAGCGCGTGCACCGCTCGACGATCGTCAACCTCGCGCGTGTCCGCGCGCTGCGCCCACACCTGAACGGCGAGTGCTTCCTCAAGCTGCAGTCCGGCCAGGAGATCAAGCTGAGCCGCAGCTTCCGCGACAAGGTGGAGATGCTGCTCGACCGATCGAGCGCCGCGCCGACGTCCGCCTGAGCCCGGCTGCAGTCGTCTTGGGGCCTGGTGGCGGCAGGCGTCGCCAGGGGCCATCCGTGGAACTACGGATGCTGCCCCGCGCCGCAGCGAGAATCCGGTCACGCTTCGTGGGAGTCACGTGCCCTAGCCTGTGAACCGGAGGGCCACCATGAGACCCGAAGAACCCGTATCACGGATCATGACCGAGGCCGTGGTCGCGATCGACGTCGACCGGCCGGTCAGCGAAGCCGTGGATTGCTTCCTCCAGTACCCGATTCACCACCTGCCCGTCGTGCAGTCGGGCCGGATCGTCGGAATCCTGAGCTCAGCCGACCTGATGAAGCTCGACTGCTTCGTGCCGAAAGACGCCGCCGACCGTACGCGCTTCATCGACGACCGCGTGACCATTCGCCAGCTCATGCACGCGCCGGTCATCAGCCTCCAGGCCCACGCGAGCATCGGTGACGCCGCCAGGTACATGATGGACGCGGGCGTGCACGCCGTTCCGGTCGTGGACGCCAACGAGCACGTCGTCGGCATCGTCACGACCAGCGACGTCATTCAGAGCCTGCTGCGCGGACCGCCGCGCAAAGGCGACGATTCGCAGTTGAAGGCGCTGCAGTACGGCACGGCTGACGGGTCTGGCCGCTGGACTCTCTATCGGCACAAGCCGTCGCCGCAGGAGACGGACATCGCGCTGCGCACGGCCGAACTGCTGCACGTCGAGGAGCGCGACCCGCGCCATCTCGGTAAGACGCTGCTCTACCTGGACCAGCGGGTGTCGTACCTGGAGAAGGTCCTCGAGCTCGCCGACCGCTTCCTTCTCTCGGGGCAGGACGTGCAGGTTCACGCGCTGCTGCTGAAGGCGATCCACGCAGCCAAGCGCGCCGAGGAACACGCGACCGGGCAGGCGCGCGTGCCGTTCCCGCTGGAATAGGGTCGCCGGCTCAGAGCATCGCGGCCAGGCGCGTACCCTGCTCGACCGCGCGCCTGGCATCGAGTTCCGCGGCGACGTCCGCGCCGCCGATCAGGTGCGCCGGAAGACCGGCCGAGCGGAGCGGAGCGGCGAGCTCGCGCAGCGGCTCCTGCCCGGCGCACAGGACCACCGTGTCCGCTTCGATCAGCGTCGGCCGCTCGTGAGCCTCGCCGAAGCTGATGTGCAGGCCGCGGTCGTCCACTCGCTCGTAGTTCACTCCGCCGATCATCTCGACGCGCTTCATCTTGAGCGCCTTGCGGTGAATCCACCCGGTCGTCTTTCCGAGGCTCCTGCCGAGGGGCGCGGGCTTGCGCTGCAGGAGCGTGACCTGCCGCGCCGGGGGCGGGACCTCGGGCGTCGCGAGTCCACCGCGCGCGGCAGCCGGGTCGGTCACACCCCATTCGGCCATCCACTCGCGGAGGTCCAGTGCGGTCGACCGGCCCCCGGCCACGAGGAATTCCGCGACGTCGAACCCGATGCCTCCGGCACCCACCACGGCCACGCGCCGGCCCACGGGCTTGCCGTGCAGCAGTACGTCGACGTAAGTGAGCACCCGGCCCTCGAGTCGCTGCTCGTCCTCGCCGTCGATGCCCGGGTCGCGCGGCGTCACGCCGGTCGCGAGCACGATCTCGTCATAGCCGCCGCGAGCCAGTTCCTCGAACGTGGCTCGCGTGCCCAGCCGGAGACGGACGCCGGTCAGCTCGATACGCCGCGAGAAATAACGCAGGGTCTCCTGGAACTCCTCCTTGCCCGGGATGCGCCTGGCCATGTTGAACTGTCCGCCGATTTCCGCGGCGGATTCGAACAGTTCCACCTCGTGGCCGCGCTCGGCGAGCAGGGTTGCGCACGAGAGGCCGGCCGGGCCGGCACCGACGACTGCGATGCGCCTGGCCTTGCGGGCGGCCACGAAAGGGAACTCCGTCTCGTGGCCGGCACGCGGGTTCACGAGGCAGGAGGCAACCCGGCGCTGGAAGACGAAGTCCAGGCACGCCTGGTTGCAGGCGATGCAGGTGTTGATCTCGTCGGCGCGGCCTGCCGCCGCCTTGTTGACGAACTCGGGGTCTGCGAGCAGCGGTCGTGCCATGGACACCATGTCCGCGCATCCGTCGGCCAGGACCCGCTCGGCGACCTCCGGGGTGTTGATGCGGTTGGTGGTGCAGAGCGGAATGCTCACTTCGCCCCTCAGCTTCTTCGTCACCCAGGCGAAGGCGGCGCGCGGCACGGACGTTGCGATGGTCGGGACGCGAGCCTCGTGCCAGCCGATGCCCGTGTTGATGATGGTGGCTCCGGCGCGCTCGACGGCCTTCGCGAGCTGAACGATCTCGTCCCAGCTGCTGCCGTCCGGAACGAGGTCGAGCATGGACAGTCGGTAGACGATGATGAAGTCGCGGCCGACGGCCTCGCGCGTCCGCTCGATGATCTCGACGGGCAGTCGCATCCGGTTCACGTAGCTGCCGCCCCAGTCGTCCGTGCGCCGGTTGGTGTGCGTCACGAGGAACTGGTTGATGAAGTAGCCCTCGGACCCCATCACCTCCACACCGTCGTAACCGGCCTCGCGGGCGAGCGTGGCACAGCGCACGAAGGCGCGGATCTGGCGCTCGACGCCGCGCGCGGTCAGCGCCCGCGGCGTGAACGGGTTGATGGGCGCCTTGAGGCGCGACGGCGCCACGGACAGCGGGTGGTAGCCGTAGCGGCCGGTGTGCAGGATCTGCAGCGCGATCCTGCCGCCTTCGGCGTGCACGGCCGCGGTGATCGGCCTGTGCCTCGCAGCCGCCGCGTGCGTCGCCAGCCGGCCGCCGAATGGCGCGGTCCAGCCCGCGACGTTGGGCGCAAATCCGCCGGTCACGATCAGGCCTACGCCGCCCCGTGCGCGCTCGGCGAAGTAGGCCGTGAGCCGCTCGAACAGCTTCGGGCTGTCCTCGAGCCCCGTGTGCATCGAGCCCATCAGGACGCGGTTGCGCAGCCGCATGAAGCCGAGGTCGAGCGGCTCGAGGAGGTGCGGGTAACGGCCGGTCATGACGCCGTCGCTTTCAGAGGAAAGCCCGCCCGAGCCAATAGGCTGCCGCGGCCATCAATGCGGCCGCAGGCATGGTCACGATCCAGGCAACCACGATGTTGCCGGCCACGCCCCAGCGCACGGCCCGCGCGCGCTGCGCCGAGCCGACGCCGACGATCGCGCCCGTGATCGTGTGGGTGGTCGAAACGGGGATGCCGAGGCTCGAGGCGAGGAACAGCGTAATGGCCCCGCCGGTTTCCGCGGCGAACCCGCCTACCGGCCGGAGCTTGGTGATCTTCTGCCCCATGGTCTTCACGATGCGCCAGCCGCCGAACATGGTGCCGAGCGCGATCGCCACGTAGCAGCTCACGATGACCCAGCCCGGCAGGTGGTCGCGGGTCGTGGCCCCCGCTGCGATCAGCAGCAGCCAGATGATGCCCATGGTCTTCTGCGCGTCGTTGCTGCCGTGGCCGATGCTGTACGCGGCCGACGAGAGGAGCTGCAGGCGGCGGAACCACTTGTCGACGCGCCGTGGCGCGGCCCGCAGGCACGCCCACGACACCGCGACCATGAGCAGCGCGCCGAGCGTCATGCCGAGGAGCGGGGAGACGACGATGAACGACGCGGTCTTGAGAATGCCCGGTGCGAGCAGGGGGTCGGTACCCGCCCCGGCGATGGTCGCGCCGATCATGCCGCCGATCAGTGCGTGCGAGGAACTCGACGGGATGCCGTAGTACCACGTGATCAGGTTCCAGGCGATGGCGCCGATCAGCGCGCCGAAGATCACGTAATGGTCCACGGCGACCGGATCGACGATGCCCTTGCCGACGGTCGCCGCGACCTTGAGGTGGAAGACGAACACCGCCACGAAATTGAAGAATGCCGCCCAGGCGACCGCCTGGTAAGGGCGGAGCACGCCCGTGGAGACGATCGTCGCGATCGAGTTCGCCGCGTCGTGGAAGCCGTTCATGAAGTCGAAAGCGATCGCCAGTGCGATCAGCACGGCCAGCGTCATGAGCGGGATCTGGACATCCATGCTCAGGCGTTCTCCAGCACCACCGCCTCGATGATGTTGGCGACGTCCTGGCACTTGTCGATGGCGTTCTCCAGGTACTCGTAGACGTTCTTGTGCTTGATGAGCTGGCGCACGTCCTGTTCCTCGCGGAACAGCTTGGATATTCCCGCCCGTATGAGGCCGTCGGCCTCGCTCTCGAACGTGTCGACTTCCTGGGCGAGCACGAGTGCACGCGGCGCGTTGTCCATGGAGGAGAGCAGCGCAACCGCGGCCTTCACCTTCTCGCAGCACGCCTCGAGCAGCCGTGCCATCTGCGGCGCCTCGGGCGGCAGCGTCTGGATGTCGAACAGGTGCATGGACTCCGCAGCGTCCTGCATCAGGTCGAGCACGTCGTCCATGCCCGAGATCAGGCGATGGATGTCGTTGCGGTCGAACGGCGTGATGAACGTCGAGTGCAGCAGCTGCACGGTCCCGTAGGTGACCTTGTCGGCCCCGCGCTCGATCTCGCCGATCTGCTGGATCAGGGCCGCGCGGCGGGCCTCGTCTGCATAGTCCCGGACCAGCTCCGAGACGGCCCGGCCGCCTTCCACGATCAGGTCCGCGTGGCGGTTGAACAGGGCGAAGAACCGCGCCTCGCGCGGCATCAGGGCGGAGAGGAACCTCATGCGGCCTTCCAGAGGCTTGGAATCGTTGTAGACCGGAGTATCCGCGATCTGCGCGGAACGTGGTAGCGTGCCTTTCCACAGCCGCCCCCGGCCGGGGCGGTCGTGCCCCAGATGACCGGCAATCCCCACGATCACATCCGGGTACGGGGCGCACGGCAGAACAATCTGCGCGCGCTCGACCTCGACATCCCTCTGAACCAGCTGGTCGTCGTGACCGGCGTCTCCGGTTCGGGGAAGTCCTCGCTGGTGTTCGACACGGTGTATGCGGAAGGGCAGCGCCGCTACGTCGAGACTTTCTCGCCGTACGCCCGGCAGTTCCTCGATCGCATGGACAAGCCGCGGGTGGACCGCGTGGAGGGCATCCCCCCGGCGATCGCCATCGACCAGACGAACCCGGTGCGGACCTCGCGCTCGACGGTCGGCACGATGACGGAGCTGAACGACCACCTGAAGCTGCTGTTCTCGCGCGCGGCCAGCCTGCACTGCCGTGGCTGCGGGCGCCCGGTTCGTCGTGACACGCCGGAGACGATCCTGGCGGACCTGCAGGCCGGCCCCGGCGCGGCCGGCGACGCGCGGCTCATCGTGACCTTCCCGGTGCCGGTGCCTGCGAATTTCTCCGAGCAGGAGGTGCTCGAACTGCTCGGACAGCAGGGCTACACGCGCGTGCAGTCGCGCGCGGGCCAGGTGCTCGAGATCGTGCAGGACCGGTTCCGTCTCGCGTCGGCCGGTGCGAGCCGGGTACTCGAGGCGCTGGAGTCCGCGATGCGCGTCGGCCGCGGTCGCGTGTCAGTGCGCGCCGAGGAAGGCTGGGTGCGCCGCTACTCTTCCGACCTGCACTGCGCGGACTGCGACATCCACTACCGCGACCCGACGCCGAGCCTCTTCTCGTTCAATTCGCCGCTCGGGGCATGCGAGACCTGCCGAGGCTTCGGCCGCGTCATCGGCGTCGATTACGGGCTCGTGGTCCCGGACGACAGCCGAACGCTGCGGGAGGGGGCCGTCCGGCCGTGGCAGACCGAGTCGTACCGCGAGTGCCAGGACGACCTCGTGCGATTCGCCCGCAGGCGTGGCGTGCCGCTGGACACACCGTGGCGGGATCTGAGCGAGGAGCAGCGACGCTGGGTGATCGACGGCGAGGGGCCGTGGGAACGCAAAGTCTGGTATGGCGCGCGGCGCTTCTTCCAGTGGCTCGAGACCAGGAGCTACAAGATGCACATCCGGGTGCTGCTGTCGAAGTACCGCAGCTACACGACCTGTGCGGATTGTGGTGGCGCGAGGCTCAAGCCGGAGGCGCTGCTCTGGCGGCTGGGAACTGCGCCCGCAAAGGAGCGCGGCCTGAACGTCCACGAGGTGATGCTGCTGCCGATCGACCGCTGCCGGGACTTTTTCCTGGAACTATCGTTGCCCGGTTCGCTCGACGAAGCCGCCGACCTCCTGCTGGGAGAAATCCGCGCGCGGTTCGATTTCCTCGTGCGGGTCGGCCTCGGCTACCTCACACTCGACCGCCAGTCGCGAACGCTGTCCGGCGGTGAAGTGCAGCGCATCAACCTGACGACGGCCCTCGGCACCTCGCTCGTGAACACGCTGTTCGTGCTGGACGAGCCCTCGATCGGGCTGCATCCGCGCGACATGCGCCGCGTGATCGACGTGATGCTCCGGCTGCGCGACAACGGCAACTCCCTGCTCGTCGTCGAGCACGACCCGCAGATCATGCTGTCGGCCGACCGGGTGCTGGACCTCGGCCCGGGACCCGGCGAGCGCGGCGGCCGGATCGTGTTCGACGGCACGCCCGCGGAACTCGCCGTTCGATCGGACACGCTGACCGGACAATACCTGTCAGGCCGCAAGGATGCGGTCGCGGCTGCCGGTCGGCGCGGTCCGCCCGGCGACGACGCCCCGCGGCTCGTCGTGCAGGGAGCGAGGGAGCACAATCTCAAGGACCTCGACGTCGAGATTCCGCTCGGCCGCCTCGTGTGCGTGACCGGAGTCTCGGGATCCGGCAAGTCCACGCTGGTCCAGGATGTGCTCTATCCCGCGCTGCTCCGCGCGAAGGGCCGGCCGACCGAGTCGCCTGGCGCGCACCGCGCGCTGCTCGGCGCCGAGCACGTCGGCGACGTCGTGATGGTGGACCAGACGGCGATCGGCCGCACCACGCGATCGAACCCGGCGAGCTATGTCGGCGCCTTCGACGCGATCCGCAAGCGCTTCGCCTCCGAGGCGGTTTCGATCGAGCGCGGGTACACGGTCGGCACGTTCAGCTTCAATTCGGGCACCGGCCGCTGCCCCACCTGCGGCGGCAACGGCTTCGAGCACGTCGAAATGCAGTTCCTGTCCGACGTCTACCTGCGCTGCGCCGACTGCGACGGCCGGCGCTATCGGCCGGAAATCCTCGACGTGAAGATGACCGGAGCGAGCGGGCCGGCGCGCAGCATCGCCGACGTGCTAGACATGACGGTGACCGAGGCGGCGCAGTTCTTCGCAGGAGATCGCGACGTGCTCGACCGCCTCGAGCCGCTCATGGCGGTCGGCCTCGACTACCTCAGGCTCGGGCAGCCGGTGCCGACGCTCTCGGGCGGCGAGGCGCAGCGGCTCAAGCTGGCCGGCCACCTCGCCGGAAAAGGCGGAAAAGGGGACGGGACCCTTTTCCCGCTTTTCAGCGGAAAAGGGTCCCGTCCCCTTTTCCGCCGTCTCCTTTTCCTGTTCGACGAGCCGACGACGGGCCTGCACTTCGACGACGTCGCGAAGCTGCTCGGCGCGTTCCGGCGGCTGATCGACACCGGCCACTCGCTGGTCGTCATCGAGCACAACCTCGACGTCATCCGCGCCTCGGACTGGATACTCGACCTCGGACCCGAGGGCGGCGAGGGCGGCGGCCGCCTGGTCGCGGCCGGGACGCCGCAGGATCTCGTGCGCTGCGAGGCCTCGCATACGGGCCGCGCGCTGCGTGACTTCGAGATGGAGCGCGAGCGGGTGCGTGCCGCAGGCTGTGCACTGCTGCCGGCAGTGGACAAGCCTGCGACCGGCGGAGTCGCCGATGCCGCGCGCTCCGCCATCGTCGTGCACAAGGCGCGTGAGCACAACCTGCGCGACGTGGACGTGGCGATCCCGCGCGACGGCATGACCGTGGTCACCGGAGTATCGGGCTCGGGCAAGTCCACGCTCGCATTCGACATCGTGTTCGCAGAGGGGCAGCGTCGTTACCTCGAGTCCCTGAACGCCTATGTGCGGCAGTTCGTGCAGCCTGCCGGCCGCCCGGACGTGGACGCGATCTTCGGCATCCCGCCGACCGTCGCGATCGAGCAACGCACCAGCCGCGGTGGCCGCAAGAGCACGGTCGGCACGCTCACCGAGCTGCATCATTTCCTGCGCCTGCTGTACGTGAAGCTCGGCACGCAGTTCTGCCCGGACTGCGACGTTGCGATCGAGCCGCAGAGTGCCGACGCAATCGCGGCGCGCCTGCTGCGCGAGGCGCGCGGGCGACGCATTACGATGCTTGCGCCGCTCGTGATCGCCCGCAAGGGCTACTACACGGACCTGGCGAAGTGGGCCGCGGGCAAGGGGCACCCGCAACTGCGCGTGGACGGACAGTTGCTGCCGACCGGCAAGTGGCCGCGGCTCGACCGGTTCCGCGAGCACACGATCGAGCTGCCTTGCGGCGAGCTCGTCGTCGGGCCGCGGGCGGAAGGCGACCTGCGGGCCCGGCTGCAGCAGGCCCTCGATCTCGGCAAGGGCGTGGCCCACGTGCTCGATCGCGGCCGCACCCGGGTCTTCTCGACGCGGCGCGCCTGCCCGGGCTGCGGCCGCAGTTTCGCGGAGCCCGATCCGAGACTCTTCTCCTACAACTCGAAGCACGGCTGGTGTGGCACCTGCTTCGGCACCGGCCTCGCAATCAAGGGTTTCGACGCGGAGCAGACAGGCGAGGAAATCTGGTGGAACGAGTGGTTCGAAGGCGACGCCGCGCCCTGCCCCGACTGCGCCGGCCGGCGCCTGAATCCCGAGGCGCTGGCGGTGCGCTTCCGCAAGCGCTCGATTGCGGATCTCGCGGCCTTGCCGGTGGACGACGCGCGCCGCTTCTTCGACGGCCTGAAGCTCGCCGGGCGTGAGCGCGAGATCGCGCGCGACCTGCTCGCGGAGATCCGCTCCCGACTGGGATTCCTGCACGACGTCGGGCTGGGATACATCGCGCTCGACCGGGCAGCACCGACGCTCTCGGGCGGCGAAGCGCAGCGGATCCGGCTCGCCGCGCAGCTCGGCTCGAACCTGCAGGGCGTCTGTTACGTGCTCGACGAACCGACGATCGGCCTGCACCCGCGCGACAACCGCGTTCTGCTCGACACGCTGCAGCGGCTCGGTGACAAGGGCAACACGTTGCTCGTGGTCGAGCACGACGAGGACACCATCCGTCGCGCCGATCACCTGATCGACCTCGGGCCGGGCGCGGGTGTGCGGGGCGGGCGGGTGGTCGGCCAGGGCGGCATCCGTGACCTCGTCGCCGCGCCGGAGTCGCTGACAGGCAGGTTCCTCGCCGAACCGCTGCGGCACCCGCTCGCGGACCGTCGTGCATTCGCGCGCAAGGCCCCGGCGCTCGTGATCGAGCGCGCCGCGATGCACAACCTGCGCGGCGTGACTGCGCGCTTGCCGCTCGGGCGTCTCACCGTCGTGACCGGGGTGTCGGGATCGGGCAAGTCCACGCTCGCGCGCGACGTGCTGCACGCGAACCTCCGCCTCAGGACGGGCGAGGCGCGTCGCCGCCGCGGCAGCCCGGCCTGGATCGGCTGCGAGCGCATCGACGGAGTCGAGCAGGTGGAGCGCGTCCTCGAGGTGGACCAGACGCCGATCGGCCGTACGCCGCGATCCTGCCCGGCGACCTACGTGGGCTTCTGGGACGATATCCGCAAGCTCTACGCGGCGAGCACGGAGGCGCGGGTGCGCGGCTACGGCCCGTCGCGGTTTTCCTTCAACACGTCCGGCGGGCGCTGCGACTCGTGCGAAGGCCAGGGGGTGCAGACGATCGAGATGAGCTTCCTGCCGGACGTGAAGGTGCTCTGCGACGCCTGCGGGGGACGGCGTTTCAATGCCGAGACTCTCTCGGTGACCTATCGCGGACGCACGATCGGCGACGTACTCGCGATGAGCGTCGACGAAGCCGTCGAATTCTTCTCAGCCCATCGCCGCATCCACCAGGCCTTGAGCCTGCTGCTGGACGTCGGGCTCGGATACCTCACGCTCGGGCAGCAGAGTCCGACCCTGTCGGGCGGCGAGGCGCAGCGCATCAAGCTCGTCACCGAGCTCGCCAGGCTGCGGCCGGGCCAGCGCACGTTGTACGTGCTCGACGAGCCGACCGTCGGGCTGCACATGGCCGACGTCGAGAAGCTGATCCGGGTGCTGCACCGCCTGGTGGACGCGGGCAACACGGTGGTGGTCGTGGAGCACAATCTCGACGTGATCGCCGAGGCCGACTGGATCCTGGACCTCGGGCCCGAGGGCGGCTCGGGCGGCGGACGCATCGTCGCCGAGGGCCCGCCCGAGCGCGTGGTGCGTGCGACTGCGAAGTCGCACACCGCGCGCGTGCTCGGTCCGTTCCTCGTGGAGCGCGGCCGGGAGTCACCGCCTCGTCGACCTGGGCGCGCCGCGCGCAGCTGATCAGCGCCGACGCTCGTCGAGTGCGCGGCGCACTTCCGCGGCGATGGCGCGGACACCGGCAAGCACGCTCTCCGGCGCCTGCGCGTAATTGATGCGCAGGCACTCGTCGCGGTGGCGCCACTCGCCGGCGAGCCCCGGGAAGAAGTGGTGGCCGGAGAGCACCAGCACGCCACGCGCCTTGAGCCTGCGGTAGAGCTCATGGCTCGTGAGAGGCAGTCCCGGGAACCACAGCCAGAGGAAGAACGTGCCCTCGGGGCGGTGAATCCTCAGCGGCAGGTCGCGAAACGCCTCCTGGAGCCACTCGAGCGCCTGGCGTGACCGGGCTGCGTAGTAGGGACGGATCACCTCGTCACGGAGCGCCGCGAGTTCTCCGCTGCGCAGCAGGGGCTCCACGATGACCGCGCCTGTCGAAGGCGGGGCGAGGCCGCAGGTGGCGTTCCACGCCGTGAGCGCCTCGACCAGCGCTTCACGCGCGACGACGATGCCGGTGCGGGTGGCGGGCAGGCCGAGCTTCGAGAGGCTGAGACACAGGACGACGTTGTCGTTCCACTCGGCGTCCGACTCGTCGAACTGGATGCCGGGAAACGGCCGGCCGTAGGCCGCGTCGATGATCAATGGCACGCCGCGCGCACGGGCGAGCGCGTCGAGTCGCTCGATTTCGCGGCTCGTCAGTACGTTGCCGGACGGGTTCGTCGGCCGCGATACGCAGAACGCGGCCACGTTGCCGACGTGCTCGAGGCCGTCGAAGTCGACGTGGTACTTGAAGAAACCCCCGGGCAGTTCCTCGATCGCGGCACGCTGGGCGACGATCATGTCCTCGCAGAGGCCGAGGTCCGAGTAGCCGATGTACTCCGGTGCGAGCGGCAGGACGATCCGCCGGCGGCTGCCGTCCTCGCGATCGCCGGCGAGCAGGTTGTAGATCGCGAAGAAGGCGGCCTGGCTGCCCGCGGTGAGTGCGATGTTGCGTTCCGTCAGGCGCCAGCCGTAGCGGTCGGCGAGGAACGCGGCCAGTTCCGCGCGAAATGCCATTTCACCCGAGGGCGCGGAATAGACGGCGGCGAAGCGCCCGAACTGCGCGCCGTCCGCTGCGATCTCGGCGAGCCTGCGCCGATACAGTGCCTCGACTTCCGCGATGCGGGCCGGGTTGCCGCCGCCGAGCATGTGTGTCGGGCCGCGCGCGGTGCCCGCCGCCTCGCCGAGGTCGGTCATGAGCTCGAGCGCGCCGGTGGGCCTGACGATCCTGCTGCCGAACCTGGTCAGGTCGAATCTCATCGCTGTCGTCCCCGCGCCGGCCTCGCCGGCACACCGGTCGGCTAGACTCGTGCATGTGGTGCGCGAAGTCCAGGCAATCATTTTCGACCTCGACAACACGCTCTGGGACGTGGGGCCCGTCATCCTGCGGGCCGAGCACGCCATGGCCCGTTTCCTGGCGGAGCGTTACCCGCGCGTGATGCAGCTGCACACGCTCGATTCCATGCGCGACGCGAGGGCGCGCATGGCGGTCGAGCACCCGGCCATGCGCCACGACTTCACCTGGCTCAGGAAGCGGGCCCTGGCCATCCACGCGCGCGAGGCCGGCTACGCCGAGGTGATGGTCGAGGAGGCGTTCGACGTCTTCTACCGGGCGCGCAACGAGGTCGTGCTGTACGACGACGTCATTCCCGCACTCGAGGAACTGAGCCGCAGCTTCCGGCTTTTCGCGATCAGCAACGGCAATGCCGATCTCGCCGCCATCGGCCTCGCGCGCTACTTCGAGCGCAGCCTCGCGGCTCGCGAGGCAGGCATGCTGAAGCCCGATCCGCGGATTTTCACGATGCTGCTCGCCGGGGCCGGGATCGAGCCGATACAGGCGGCGCACGTCGGCGACGACCCGGAGGCCGACGTGATCGGCGCGCGTCGCGCGGGCGTGACGCCGGTGTGGCTGAACCGTCCGCGCGTGCCCTGGCCCGTCGAAGCGCCGCCGCCCGAGTACGCGGTTGCTTCCCTGTCCGAGCTCGCGCCGCTGCTCCTCAGCCGCGCGGCCGCAGGATGAAGTCGAGCACCGCCTCCGCGTCGTCGAGGGGCAGTCGCACGAGCCCCGCGGCAACGGCGGCGGCATCTTCGGTGGCGATGGCCTCGATCTTCGCGTCCTCAGGCGTGAGTGGCGGCTGGCCGCAAGCCGCGCGATAGACCTCGAGCTTCGGGTGGTCCAGCGACTTGAAGCCCTCGACCAGGACGAGGTCGCACGGCGAAAGCCTCGCGAGCAGCTCGGGGAGAGTTGCCTCCGGCGCACCGCGATGCTCGTGCAGCAGCGCCCAGCGCAGTGCAGAGCTCACGATCACCTCCGTCGCGCCGGCTTCGCGGTGGAGGTAGCTGTCCTTGCCGGGCTGGTCGACGTCGAATGCGTGGTGAGCGTGCTTGACGCTGGAGACGGCGAGGCCGCGTCCCCGCGCGGCCGCGATGAGGCGTGTCACGAGATGCGTCTTGCCGCTGTTCTTGCGGCCCACGATGCCGTAAACGAGCATGGCGAACTCCTTCCCCGGCGACTGCGCCGCAGGTCCGGGCACTGCTGCAGATCAGATGGCGACCGCGCTCGACGGGAGATGTTGACAGCTTCCCGGGCCGACGTCTGCGCGTGGCGCGGGCCTGCGGAAACGTGACCGGGTTCACGTCAGGGGTCTTGATGGGAGCCCCGCGGTTTTTGTAGCTTCGGGCCATGGCTGCGAGCAGACGCAACGCAGACCCCGAGCGCGGATGGATCGTCCGATCCTGACCGCCCGACCGCCACTCGATTCAACTTCGAAGACTCGACGTCACCCGCGGCGCTGTCAGCAGCCGCGGGTGGCGGCTGCCATTGCTCCCGGAAGGAGGAGGGGACGATGACCTGTGACGCGCCCGACGAGCCCTCGATCGACGTCCGCAACCTGCAGGAGTTCTTCCGCGATGCCGTACACGACGCGCTGTCACGGCAGCAGGTCGGGGTCGACGACCACACGGAGCACTACGTGGTCAACCTGCTCACGATGTTCGCGCGGTCCGAGGCACTGTTCGACCGCACCAGCGAGGGACCGCGGCTGAGGCCGCTGGCGCTCCTGCTCGCCGAAGCCGCGAGCGCGCCGTCCACCGAGCAGCGCAGTCGCACGCTGCAGCGGCTCGGTGACGTGTCGCTGTTCGTCGCGGGGTTTCTCTCGCACGGCTTCGCGCGGAAGCTCGTGGACGTGGACTATCACATCGCGATGGGCGGGCGCGCTTACGGGACGCTCGCGGCGTCCTGCGGGCACGGAGCGCGCGGGCGCGCCCTGGCGGGGGTGTTCGCCGAACTGGCGGCCAAGTTCCAGCGCCTAGTGGATGCGCTGAACGAGGTGAGCGAAATGTCGTGGCGCAACTCGGACCGAGACGTGCTGCGGCTCTACGAGCTGTGGCTCAAGACCGGCAGCCCGCGGGCCCACGGCCTGCTGCGCCAGCTCGGCGTGGCACCGGCAATGGTCCCGACCGGACGCGCTCCACACTGAAGGACGGGCGGCCGTTGCTGCTGCGCGAACTCCAGGGACTGCTCGCGAGGTTGTACGACGCTCCGGCGGACCACGACGTCGGCGACTTCCTGATCACGGACGCCGCCCACGCCGCGATCCTGCAGGGTACGGCAGAGCCGCCGCCCACCGACGAACAGCTGCTGATCGCCGAAGGCGAGGACGGGGTCGAGCTCGGCCTGTACCTCGATGCCGCGGTCCTGCGGCGTCTCTCGGAATGCTGCCCGCTGCGACGCCTGTCAGAGGAGAACCTGTCCGACTACTGCACGGCGGTCGAGGGAGTGAGCCACTTCCACTACTTCGTCTGGAGTGCGGCGCGGGCGCGAACCGTCTCGCTGCTCGAGCTCGAGCTGCAGGCCGAGGTCGACAAGTACGCGAGCGCGCTGCGACTGAGCCTCGCGCAGCGCGGGGGCCGGTTCCCGCGAGAGCTCTTTCACCGGCTGTTCGAATCGGTGGGTTTCCTGCCCCACCTCTCCGACGCCGAGCGCCACCGCTACGAGGAAGCCCACCACTTCGCGGCGCGTTTCTGCCGCCGGCTCGAGGATCGCTTCCTGCGGCCGCGTCGCGCCCGCCCCGAAGCCCTGCTGGTCGAGTTGCGGAGGTTCTACCGGCTCGGTCGGCACGAGAAGCTGCGCCACGCGGCGCAGTGGGCCTGAGCCCGCCGACTACTCGTCCGCTTTCTTCGCGCCTACTTTCTTGCGCAGCTCGATCCACTCGGACAGCTGCTTGAGATCTTTCTTCCTGCCGCGCTGAGGCTTTCTCGCGACGCCATCGCGCTCGTACGGGTCGAAGCTCGGGCCACGCTGCGCCGTGCCGTCTCCGCCCGGACCTGCCGGCAGCTCGTCGTCCTCGCTGATCGCGAGCGAGGAGGAGAGCAGCGCGCTCATGCGCTCCGCGGCGCCCAGCTCGTCGTCCGACAGCAGGTCGCCCGAGTCGCGCCACTGCCAGGTGACGTTGCCACGATCGTCCACGCCGAGCTGGCCGACGTCCGGATCGGTCTGCCCGGGGGTCGTCTTCGTGGTCTTGTCCGGGGGCTTGCCAGCCATCGCGTTCACCTGCAGTCGCGCCGTCGTCGCAGGAATGTTACCGAAGCGCCGGTGGCGACGAGCGCGATTGCGGTCACGAATTGATGGATCGCGCCGTGACGGCGTGGTCCGATCCGACCAGCGTGTTCGCGGCCCAGAACAGACCGACGATGCTCTTTCCGTCGCGGATGCGGCCAGTCGCGGCGAGCTCGACCGCCTCCGACAGGGGCAGCCACTGGACCTCGAAGACCTCGTGCGCCTCGGGGCCCGCATCGACGGGCGTGAGGTCGCGCGCCAGGTAGAGGTGGATGACCTCGGTCAGCACGCCGGGCGAGCTCAGGTATTCCCCCAGCTTGTCCCATCGCCCGGCTGCCACCCCCGCCTCCTCCGCGAGCTCGCGGCGGGCGCACTCGATCGGAGGCTCGCCGCCGTCGAGCTTGCCGGCCGGCAGCTCCTCCAGCCAACCCCCCGCCGCGTGACGGAACTGCCGGAGCAGGCACACCCGCCCGGCGTCGTCCAACGCCACGATGGCCGCACCCCCGGGGTGGTGGGCGATTTCGAGGTCGGCGACCTGCCCGTTCGGCAGCTTCACCCTCTCGAGGTTGAGCGTCAGGACGCGGCCCTTGAAAACGTTGCGGATCTCGTCGGACATGTCGCACCACGCCTACCCCGGGGCGTCGCGATGATACAGGCCGGGACTGGCCGGGTCCGTCCGTCGCCCAACCGGGGCACCGTATTTGCTGCGATGCATTAGGACCGGCCCGGCTGTGATAATTTGCGGGGCCGATGTATTCAGACAGACCCCGCCGCACGGGGCCACCGGAGCGTCCATGAGCAACCCCCCCGTCACGAGCACCCTGGCCAGGCTTCGCCACACGTTCGACAGCGGCACGACCCGCTCCATCGAGTGGCGGCTCACGCAGCTGCGCGAGATCGAGCGGATGATGCACGAGCACGAGGACGACCTCGCCGAGGCCCTGCGCCAGGACCTCGGCAAGTGCCGGTTCGAGGCCGTCATGACCGAGATCGGGTTCGTCGAGTCCGAGGCGAGGTACGCCCGCAAGCACCTGAGGAGCTGGATGAAGCCGGTGCGGGTGCGCACGCCGTTGATGGCGCAGCCGGGACACAGCTACATCTGGCCGGAGCCGAAGGGGCTGGTGCTGATCATTGCGCCCTGGAACTACCCGATGTCCATGGTCATGGCGCCGCTCGTCGGCGCCGTCGCGGCCGGCAACTGCGCAGTCATGAAGCCCTCCGAGGTCACGAGCCACACCTCGGCTGCGCTGGCGGCCATCCTGCCGCGCTACCTGGATCAGGACGCGTTTGCAGTCGTCGAAGGCGGTATCCCCGAGACGACCGAGCTGCTCGAGCAGCGGTGGGATCACATCCTCTACACGGGCAACGAACGCGTCGGTGGAATCGTCATGGCGGCCGCAGCGAAGCACCTCACGCCGGTGACGCTCGAGCTCGGCGGCAAGAGTCCCTGCCTGATCGACAAGAGCGCGGACCTCGAGGTTGCGGCGTCGCGCATCGCCTGGGGCAAGTTCATCAACGCGGGTCAGACCTGCGTGGCGCCCGACCACGTGCTCGTGCACCGCGAAGTGGCGGGTGCGTTCGTCGACGCGATCACGCGCCGGATCAAGGATTACTACGGCGACGACCCGGCGCAGAGCCCGGACTTCTGCCGCATCGCGAGCGAACGCCACACGGCGCGGTTCCAGCAGCTGCTGCAGGGACACAGGATCCACCTGGGTGGCCGGGTCGACGTCGCCAAGCGCTTCGTCGAGCCGACCATCGTGCTCGACCCGCCGCCCGACTCTGCGCTGATGACCGAGGAGATCTTCGGCCCGGTGCTGCCCATCGTCACGGTGGACGAGATGCACCACGCGATCCAGTTCGTCGTGGAACGGCCGAAGCCGCTCGCGCTGTACCTGTTCACGAAGAGCAAGGCGCTGGAGGATGCCGTGCTCAAGCGCCTGAGCGCCGGCACCGTGTGCGTGAACGACGCCGTGATCTTCATGGTCTCTCCGGAGCTGCCGTTCGGTGGCGTCGGTAACAGCGGCATGGGCCGCTACAGCGGCTGGTACGGGTTCGAGACGTTCAGCCACATGAAGCCGGTCATGAAGCGGAGCTTCAGGTTCGACGCGCCGCTGCGCTATCCGCCCTACACCGAGCAGAAAGCCAGGCTCCTGAAGCTCGTGAGATGACGTCTAAAAGGGGACGCAGCCAAAAGGGGACGGGACCCTTTTTCACCTGAAGGAGAAAAAGGGTCCCGTCCCCTTTTGGCTGCGTCCCCTTTTAGCCCTATCGATTGCGGGCGTGGTATTCCTCGTTCGGCATCATGTCGATCGCGGTCGCCATGCGGTTCGTCATGTTGAAGAACGACGCCACCGCGGCGATGTCCCACACGTCGCGATCGCCGAAGCCGGCCTTGCGCAGCCGCGCGCGGTCTTCTGCGCCGACCTCGTCCGGGGCGACCGTCATGCGATGCGCGAAATCGAGCATCGCGCGCTGCCTGCGCGAGAGCTTTGCGGCACGGTAGTTCATGACCAGCAGTTCGCCGAGCGCAGGGTCTCCCGAAAGCTCGCGGACCGCCTGGCCGTGCGCGGCCTGGCAGTAGTAGCAGCGGTTCGCAGACGAGACGACGACCGCGATCATCTCCCGCTCGAGCTTCGACAGCCCCGACTCCCCCAGCATCAGCTCGTTGTACATGCCGATGAAGGCGCGCAGCTTGACCTGGTCGAACGAGTAGGCCGCAAGCACGTTCGGCAGGAACCCGATGCGCTCGTCGCAGACCGCGAAGTACTTCTGCAGGTCGGGGTCGAGCCTCGCGCGCGGCGGCACGGGCAGGTCGAGCGCCGTCAGGTGACCGGGCTGAGACGGGTATCGTTTCGGCATGCGGGCGACTCCCTGTGCGGGCGTTTCAGTCCACGCGGTCGACCGACGCCTGGCCAGAGACCTTCTGGCGGAAGATCGACCAGGACATGCCGATGCCGAGCACGATACCGATGAATCCGAGCACCACCCAGGCCATGGCGGCGCGGTCGGCGAGGCTCAGCCAGCCATGCTTCACCATCCACCACGCGATGCACGCGAACAGCGCGACGAGCAGACCCACGCCGAGGCCGCCGAGAGCGTTGAACGTCGAGTGCACGAAAAACAGCCAGGCGCCGAGCAGCAGGATGCCCGCAATCGCCTGCGCCGGCGTGATCGCCGGGAATCCCTCCGCCAGCCAGTGGAAGTAGGAGTGGCCGGACGGGTTGAACGTGAGGTAGACCAGCAGGAGCGAGAATGCGACCCGCCAGAGCACGCCTGCCAGGTTGAATTTGCCCATCGAGAGACTCCGCCGTCAGTCGTAAGTGTGCCGGCATCTTACAGGCCGCTGACCACTGGATATCCATACAGGCCGGCACTATAGTCTTGGCAAGATGACGAGTGCCGAACTCTTCGCCACCCTGAATTCCGCGCAGCGCGAAGCCGCAACCTTCGGTGAGGCGACACCGGGCGGCGGTGTCCGGGCGGCGCCGCTGCTGGTCATCGCCGGCGCCGGCACCGGCAAGACCAGCACGCTCGCCCACCGGGTGGCCCACCTGCTGCTGCACGGCGTCGCTGCGGAGCGCCTGCTTCTGCTCACGTTCAGCCGTCGCGCGGCACTCGAGATGACCCGACGCGCGCAGCGCGTGGTCGCGGAGACGCTCGCGAGGACTCGGGCTCACTCGTCGGTGGCGGCTGCCCTGCGATTGCCCTGGTCCGGCACCTTCCACGCCATCGGCAATCGCCTGTTGCGCCAGCACGCGGGCAGGCTCGGTCTCGACCCGGCCTTCAGCGTGCTCGACCGTGGCGATGCAGCCGACCTGATGGACGTCGTCCGCCAGAAGCTCGGGCTGTCGAAGGCTGAGAAGCGCTTCCCGCGCAAGGACACGTGCCTCGGCATCTACTCGCATCGCGTCAACACGCAGCGTGCACTGCGCGACACGCTCGAGACCGCCTACCCCTGGTGCCTGGACTGGGAAGAGGAACTCACCGCGCTCTATCGCGCTTATGTCGAGGCCAAGCTCGATCAGCAGGTGCTCGACTACGACGACCTGCTGCTCTACTGGCAGTTGATGATGCGCGACGCGTCGCTCGCCGCCGCGATCGGCGCGCAATTCGACCACGTGCTCGTGGACGAGTACCAGGACACGAACGCGCTGCAGGCGGAGATCCTGCTCGCGTTGAAGCCGGACGGCCGCGGCGTCACCGTGGTCGGGGACGACGCGCAGGCGATCTATTCGTTCCGCGGCGCGACCGTCGAGAACATCCTGGACTTCCCCGAGAAGTTCTCCCCGCCGGCGCACGTCGTGACGCTCGAGGAGAACTACCGCTCGACACAGCCCGTGCTCGACGCCGCCAACGCCCTCATGGCCGAGGGCGGCCGGCAGTACCGCAAGTTCCTGCGCGGCGTACGGGGCGGCGGGGCGAAGCCGCGGTACGTAACGCTGCTCGACGACCAGGCACAGGCGCAGTACGTCGTCGAGCGCGTGCTCGAGTGCCGTGAGCGTGGCATCGAGCTGCGCCGCCAGGCCGTGCTGTTCCGGAACTCCGACCACAGCGACGTGCTCGAGCTGGAGCTGATGCGCCGGAACATACCTTTCGTGAAGTACGGCGGCCTCAAGTTCCTCGAGGCGGCGCACGTCAAGGACCTGCTCGCCGTGCTGCGCTGGGCCGACAACCCGAGGAACCGCATTGCCGCATTCCGGGTCCTGCAGTTGCTGCCCGGCATGGGCCCGGCGAACTCGGCCCGCGTGTGCGACGCCTTCGAAGGGGCTGGCTTTCGCTGGTCGGCCCTGACCGCGCAGGCAGTACCGGCGGCGGCGCGCGAGCACTGGCCAGCCTTCGCCGAGCTGATGATTTCCATCGCCGGCGATGCGCCGTGGGAAGGACAGGTGACGCGTGTCCGGGCCTG
>Ga0114938_1001006_pt1 | contig 20255 bp, 16 predicted proteins | sample AshMeaBigSpring_FD_88675 | JGI IMG/M metagenome (GOLD analysis project Ga0114938, IMG submission 88675) | Groundwater microbial communities from Big Spring, Nevada to study Microbial Dark Matter (Phase II) - Ash Meadows Big Spring | ecosystem: Environmental > Aquatic > Deep subsurface >...
GCTACTATGCCGTAGATGAGATTCTGGCTGGCTGCTAACTGTTGCAATTGTGTAGTATTGTATCCAGACCAGGTGCTTGCATCAGACAATTTTATGGAGGTTTTGAAAGAGTTATTTTTGATAGTAGTTTCTCCCACAATACCTGAGATATAGATGTCTAATAAATTTTCTTTAAAATGGCTGCCTCTCACTGTACCATGCGTGGGAGTAGGCAGCATATTACAGGCTTCTATGGCTATTTTACATTTTGAAAAGATGCAATTATCCACCATATAATTACTATTATCTGAAATTAGTCCCATATTATCATTGCAGGTATATTGGTCCGTACCATCAAAATTACAATATTCAAACACACATAATGATGAATTTTTTAAAATAACATGGCCTCCTGCATGAGGAATGTTAGAATAATAATCATTAAACCCATACTTTCGAGTACTAAATCGAATATTGGAAAACAAACGGGATACTTTATACATAGTTCCACCTCCAGTATCATTTATATAAACCGATACACCATTATTATTAAAATTCGAATTAGTACAGCTAATAAAATCTTTTCGCGCATAGAGGCCGCAATATGCATTCCATACACTGCAATAGTTTATATCAATATGCGATACAGGGGAGGTTAATATGAGATTAAAATCATATACAAAACTGGAATATCCATCCATACTACTGTTAATGGACAAATTGGCTAACTCAGAAGTATTCTTTAATGAATAAATTCCACGCCACCTCTTCTCCAGACAGCTATTCATTAACGCCGCTTTATTGATAACAAGATGAGACCCGGGTAGTAATATTAATGCAGCACCAGGGGCAAATCCTGTCTTTGAATGGATAGTAAGTGTAACCCCTGGGTAAACAATAACGTGTCCTGGTCTATTTTCCTCATAATTAACCGGCGATAATACACTCCAAGTCTCATTGGATTGAACTAAATAGCGATCATTCCACAATGAAGTAGGGGTAGCATTACAATAGTCTGAAGGACTATCTAAATAACCTGATATGTCCCCAAGTAGCGTACAATTATTTTCAATAGCAGCTGTAGTCGAATTAATTAATGGGTCTAATTCTGACTGATCTTCCTTAGTAAGCTGTAGTGTATATGAATTGTGAATAGCAAATGATGCACATAATGGGGACTCGTTCATATATTGCCAAGAGGGGAGACACCCGCCACAGGTAGTCAGATCGCTAAACAATTCAGTCTGGCTTTGATCTGTGTATGGAAAATCGCTAAACAATTGGTTGTCGTAGCATCCCGGTCCCATAGCATAAGAATAAATGGGGGCAGAAAAGTTTGAATAAGGACCTATTTCAGGACACTGTCCATTTAGTAGCTCAGAATCCCAACAGGGGTGAGGCCCTCCATTTATTACACCACCCTTGTCGCGTACAGTTATTACTCCTTTCATATCTGCAAAGATAGGATGTATGACTACTGCTTCACTCGTATCCATATCAGCAAAAGCATCTATTCTTATCGGGTTATACTGCCAGGTATGATGATTTATGAGACCCGAATTTATAAATTCCACTCCTCCGTAAAACCTCCAATCTGCAGATGAATTGGCCGCCTTAATGGGCCTCAAGGCAAAAAAAGGACTCAAAAAATCATTGGCAATATTGTCGTTAAAGAATATACAATTTTGGAATTTGTAGCGTGTAGAAAAAAAATATCTCTGATGTGCATTATCATAAAACCCATTTCCACCATCTATACCCACACCCCAGGGCACATTACCGCCTCCATTATCGGGATATTGGCCTATTCTGAACGCACAATTTTCTATATTAAAAATACCTTTACAAGCTAAAGGATTATTCAATTCTTGAGGATATATATGGGGCGCTATATTGTCACATTCATAATGCAATCCCCATCCACCTGGCCCATCAAAAAAGCAATTGGTTATATAGAACTGAGCCGGTTCATAATTATATCTTTCATTGTGATATGTATCTGCATTTCTTGAATGTATATAAAAATGAAAACCGGTATTGTTGTTAAAGTATGATCCATTTACATTTATGTTTCTTACCCATTGAACTTCATTTGGACAGCTTGAGGTATTCGTAGTAAAAGTATAATTTGGCTCTATCGCTATGGCCGACCCCGTAAGGCCTGTTGAGCCTACAAAAGCACAATTATCTATAGTTACTCCATTTACATTCATCATCCCCACTGCTGCCCATTCAAAATTGTTAAAAACACATCCGGTGATGATTATATTCTCTGATGGATCCCAACATTCTGCTGATGCAGTGGATGTAGTAGGTGATAATCCGTCTATATTTATACAGGCACTTGCAGTGTTTATTATCTTTATATCCTGAAACAATACATTATCACAGCCGTATAGAGCAAATGCTATTCTAAACTCACAAATATCACTATTGCCTGCTTTATACTTATCGGATTGTAGATCTATCACACTATTAGACCCTGCACCCACTATCGAAAAGTCACTACAACCTGTAATATCAAATAGATAATTATTACATTCATCATAAAATCCGCATACTTCACAATCTCTCAATCTTTCGCATTCTGATAGGCTTTCATCTCGAATACAATTAAGATCAAAATCTATAGGAATATTGTCTAATAGTGGTCTTAGGGCATTTATCATTACATTCATGGCTGCATCGTAATGAGCCATATAAGCCTCATTTTGATTACCATTACCTATACAACAATAATTCCATTCATACCTAACATTAGAACCATCTGGCGCTACTTCACTACTACATAATATGGTGTTACCATTATCGGCTTCAAAATATTGGTTAAAATACGATCTTATAAATTGACGGCAAGCGCCCGCATTCACCCAAAATTCATTGCCTAACCACAATATTGCGGGATTAAATGTAGTAGTACCGTCAATACTAATATCTGAAGGCAATTCAAAAAGATTGTAGGTATAAGATTGACTTGTATCATAGCGAGGCAGTCCAGAGGCCTCGATGATGGACTGGGCTATATGCTCAAGGTTTTCTGGTGGATATAAATCTATTAAGTTTTGTTTTTCATCTTTATCCCCGGTAAAACCATCAAAATGTAAAATATCATCTGCTTGCATAATAAAATTAGAAAGTGGAGCATTAAAATACTTCAAATCACCAAGTACAGTCACATTCTCTTGTATCTGAATCTGAAAATTAGACTTGTTAGTAAGTTTTATTGGAGCTATAGTATAAGAAACGGGTTGCCCATTGTAATTTGGACTATTGAAGATAAATATGCGTTCATTAATTGCATTAGCTTGATTTATCCAATTTTCGATAGCCGCACTAATAGCCTCCGAACTGAGACTCCCATCAGGATCTATATCCGTCATAGATAGTGTCTGAGGCTGAGCGTGTATAGGAGCAGAAATAAAGAGGTTTATCATTATCATTAGTAAGATGAAATAGTGATAATAATGATAAAAGGTGGGGCTTCGCTTTCTTTGGTCAATTAATTGTTCACATTCCCTGAATCCTGAATCCTGAATCCTGAATCCTGAATCCTGAATCCTGAATCCTGAATCCTGAATCCTGAATCCTGAATCCTGAATCCTGAATCCTGAATCCTGAATTTTCTCTACGAATGCGGCGGTAATGGGTGTGCTGGTTCATAATAAATGGGTTTTTATAAAATTATGCACAAATCTAATCATTCTTTTTCATTATACCTATCTTTTTTTATAATAACCCAAAATTATTTTTACAAGATAGATATCCGATCATAATACAGGCCTATATATCTGCCTGCCACCGGTAGGGCATATAGGCAGATGAGGCATACCGTATAGCGGGCACTGGTACTGAAACAGATTTGCCTACCAGTCTTTTTTCACTCCCCTGCCTTCACCCCCTAGCCTCCTAAAGGGGGAGTCACAGGCCATTAAGTCCCCTTTAGGGGATTTAGGGGTAAGATTGGTGTTACCTACCCCACAGCCACCTAAAGGGGGAGCCATAAGAGTCAGGGCTGTAAAGTCCCTTCGGTTAGGTGCCTATAGCCCTCGTAGGCATCCGTGAGTATAATGCCTTTGTAATCCTGTAGGTGACTACTTAGGTCTGTCCTGCTGTGTCCATGTTGATAACTTAACAGACAAATAATAATGAAAAGCCGAAGGACTGAAGCCCGCACTAAATTAAATAAAAGATAGAAGCGCGGTGAGCCCAAACAGCAATAGGAGGCAAATGGCTATAACCATTTTATAGACAAAAGGCACTTCACATTCTAGCCTATGATGAGAATGGGCCAGTGTGCACATAGATACGGCTATCCTAATGTAATAATATACCGCTACAATAGTAGAGATCAATGCCAGCACAGCCACCACTACAACATCCTGCCGAAAGGCCTGTCTAAGAGCAAGAAATTTTCCAAAGAATCCGGCCAAGGGGGGAATTCCTGCCATACTGGCCAAAGCCGCCACACCGGATAGGGCTAAAAAAGGATGGGTACTCATAAGCCCTGCAAACTGGCTATTTTCTTCGCTGATGGCGGCATCTTTAGTAAGCATATAGATGGCAAATAAGATCACGCTTGCCGCCCCGTAGGAAGCTAAATAGAGCCAGAGTCCTTGGAAACTATTGGGCGAAAAAGCTAGTACGGGCAGCAGCATAAGACCGGCATTGGCGATACCGGAGTAGGCCATAAGTCGTTTAAACTTGGTTTGTACCAGCGCACCCAAATTGCCGAGTATCATCGTGAGAAAAACAATAATAGAAAGTTCTTTTATCCATAGCTGATGATGAGTAAAGCAGAGATTTACAAAACGGAAAAGAGCAGCAAAGGCCGCTGTTTTTACCACTGTACTCATAAAAACAGTTACGATGGAAGGAGCACCGTGATATACATCCGGTGCCCAAAAGTGAAACGGAGCTACGGCCACTTTAAATAGCATACTTACCAGCAATAGGATAACACCAATTTTAAAGGTGACCGGCAGATTTCCTGCAGCTACTATCGCCTTTATCTCCGCGAGATTAAGCTGATGAGTATGACCAAAAATAAGGGTAATGCCAAAGAGGAGAAATCCGGTAGAAAAGGCACCCATAATGAAATACTTAAGACCGGCTTCATTAGAGGGCCTGTAATCGCGGTGGCTAGCGGCCAGCACATATACCGGTATCGACATCATTTCTATGCCCATAAAAAGCATCGTGAGATCGGTAAAAGCGCATAATGTAAGTGCACCGGTAAGGGAGAATAAAAAAAGACCGTAGATATCGGTGAGGTGGGGAATATGGCGGCGGTAATAATGTCCGCTGAGTAAAAAACAAAGAGCACCAAAACCGAGTACCAGCAATCCGAATACCAAATAATAATGGTCTAGGGTGATCATCGCATTGAAATAGGGACCAGGTTTACTATGGGTTTCTCCTATGAGGGAGCCTGCCGCAGCCAGAATACCCAGTAGTCCGGTGGCCATCGCATATTTGCGCATTTCGCCAAAACCCATAAATAAGGAAACGATCCCAAAAAAGGATAATATGATTAATGCGTACATGTAGGGAGACTGTTACAGGTTTAGACTTTTTATGAGAAGATCAGCAGCAGGGCGGATAAATTGAAGAAGGATTTCCGGAAACAGACCCATAAAAATGATAAGGCCGGCGATAATCCAAAGTGAAAGTTTTTCTATGAAATTTAATTCCTCTAGGGAGGCAGATCCTGCACCCAGAAAAACGGACTGATAGCTGCGTAGCATATAGACAGCTCCGAGTATAACACTTACCCCGGCTAAGGCACCTAGTACCGGCGTATGGGCAAAAATACTGCTGAGGGAGAGAAATTCACCAAAAAATCCATTGGTGAGGGGAAGGCCTATACTGGCTAAAATAATCAGCAGATATAATCCACTGAATACCGGAAGCTGGTGGCGTATGCCCCCATAGCTCAGGCCATCAAAATGACCCACCCGGGTATATAAGATATCAAACAAGAGGAATAAGCCCACTGCATTTACACCGTGGGCCACCATAAATAGCATGGCCCCATGCAGTCCCGCTGCCTGCATACTCAGTATAGCAGCGGCCATTATGCCCACGTGGGCCATAGAGGCATAGGCAAACATTTTTTTTATATTAGATTCGCTAATGGCTATGAGGGAGGCATAGATGACCCCTACCACGGCCAAGAGAATAGCCAGATGGCCCGGCCAGGCAGCGATAGCTGCCGGACAAATAGGCAATACCCAGCGCAGAAGACCGAACAAGGCCATCTTGAGCATCGCACCAGAGAGCGCCATGGTGCCCACAGAAGGAGCCTGCGTATAAGTTTCCGGCTGCCAGCTATGAAAGGGAAATAGCGGAATTTTTACCGCAAAAGCTGCAAAAAAAGCCAGAAATATTCCGGTCTGAGCGTGTAACGGAAGAACATTTTTGTATAAATCCATCGCCGATAAGGAACCTTCGCGACTCAGTCCACCGAGGTAGATGATGCCAGCCAGCATAACTATACTACCTGCTATGGTATATATAAAAAACTTGAGAAAGGTTTTTAGTGAGGCCTGAGCCGTAAATTTTATAAGCAAAATAAATACCGGTATAAGGGCTAATTCCCAGAATATATAAAACCAAAGCAAATCGAAGATGAGATAAACCCCGTTAAGTGCGGCCTGTAACAATAATAGCAATCCGCTGAAAAGACCCCCACCCATATTACGAGGAGAATGAAGATAGAGGAAAATGAGCGAAAAAACAATTCCATTTAGAAGGAGCATTACCACACTGAGGGCATCTATACCTAGATAAAAGCTGGAACCCAATGCCGGTATAAACGGCCAGCGAATGGCAAACGCTGGCAAGGATCCGGAAAGCTGCATCCCCAAAACAAAAGATAAAATGAGCTGACCTACAGTAAGAAGCAGGGCTACTGTCTTTGTATAACGCGAGGATATTATACAGCCCGCTAAGCCGACCAAAAAGGGTGTGAGAAGCAATATTATTGATATCAAAGCCGGAATTTTTATGGCTTAAAATAATCTGTCCCATAGGATAGATTTAAGCCCCGCAAAAGTAAAAAATTAAAGGATAAAATACCTAATTCTATCCCATCATTTTACCTAATACCGGCTTTCTACATTTTCATCACTCATTCGCTGCGGTCTATTTATTACAGCAAAATTAAAAATGATAATGCAGACGCTGGTTTATATGATTATCGCAACCCTCTCTGTCGCCACCCTCCGAAACGGCCGGTAAGGAATTTTGCAGCGTATTACCGGGATATTCGTAGTTTATCCGTTTTCATTTCGCCCTCACCGTATGAAGAGAGAAAATAAATACCGGCCGGCCAATGGCTGGTGCTTACCATAAGCTGGCTACCCGGCAAGAGAGACCTTCTTAACAGAGCACGACCCTTTATATCCACTATCTGTATCTCCTGGTACTTGCTTATGGGAGAGCTGTATAGTAGCAAGCCCTCTTCAGTGAAGTGGTGGCGCAGATCGCTTTCCCAATCTTCCCTTTCGCTTATACCATTAGGACAGTCTATAGACAGATGAAACCAGCCATAAAGACCCTCATCAACGGGGCTTACATCTACATTGGAAACATAGAAAGAATCGGCACCGGAAAAACCCTGGTTGGCGATATAGGATATGAGTGTTCCTTCTATGAGCGCATTGCCATGCACAGGTGGGATTATCAGCTGTGGTGGCATCCCGAAGGACCCCGAATATTGGCCTAATGCAGTGAGACTGTCACACACCATGTCATAATAATAATGCAGCGGCGAAGTGCCACATACTATGTGAAAAATATAGGTACCGGTTTCGCAGGTGATTTGAGTGGCGTGGGCACATTCTACGATCACCGTATCCGTGCCGGCATATCCTAGGGAGGCCGCATAGTGGAGCTCGCTCCAGAGCTGCTGCCCATCGGGATGAATGGTCGCTGTACCGTGTAGAGGAAATCCGATAATCGTAGGTGTTACCCAAGTGGGATAGCCTAAATGATCTATTACTGCCGTGCTAGCGCAGTTTAGAAAAATATGTTCTGTAAATCCCGCCAAGTTATCTTCCAAAATTTTTACGATGTAATGCGTCTCTGAGCAATTAGAGAGGGATACCGGCCCATGGCAAGTCATATAGGTAGAGGGAGGAGCATCTCCACATCCCACCAAGCGTATCGTATCTATGCCCATAGCCAATGGCTCATACAAAATACAATCATCATTTATATAGGTGAGGGTACCCAGCGATTCATTATGTGTCATACACACTGTATATAAATTGGGGATGCAATTGTTAGCTAAAGCCCAACCCAAGCCACCACATATTTCCTGAGTAGAACCGGCATTAACTTCCAGGTTAAATACTGTGGGTAGGGGTAACTCTATATCCTCCACTTCGGCATAAGTAAGGGTAATTATACCGGTATCGCAGATCGCACCACTATCTAAGCAGGCGGTATAGCTTATATATTCTACTATACCCGGAAATCCATAGGGCGAGGATATTTCCAGACTTTGATCGGCATTGAGCGTGACATAGAAATAAGTAGATTCTGAATCTATGCTTATACTATAGTTTATCGTACTATCTGCCAGCCATACCGGTAGATCCTGCTGGCTTAAGCTTTGCCCATTGATGAGGCAAAATGAGGCATCGGCGGCCTGTAATAAAACCTGGGCTTGCATCGCATGAGAGGTAGTAATACCAGCCCAAAATAGAAGGTAAAATAAAAGACGGGTAGGTTTCATATATATATTTATGATGAATGGTGCGATAAAATTATATCCATTTTTTCTCAACTACAAATGTGTGAACAAATTTTTTTCCGATCATCGAAGGTTCTGGCCATTTTCTGCTAATCTCCAGACCTGTGATGGAGACTAAAAAATCAAGGATGATACAAAAGACCTGTATAAAAAATCCATTAGTACAGTATAACCTGCGCATATAAGTAAAAAAAAATTTATCAAAAAAAATCCCTATTACATCCCTGCTAAGGATCTACTGTTTTTGCCTACACCCATCATCGTCTGTTTCAAAGCAATGCCCCAAAGCATCTAAACAGAGGGACGATAGATAAATCATTTTATTCATTTAACCTTTTGCTATAAAAGACAGCTATCTTATAACCTTAGATCCATACGCCGGCTATCATCAATATCACGCCTAATACAAAGGCATAGAGATACCATTCTATATTGCCGGACTGGAGGCTACGAAGACCTTGGGCGATGAACCGGGTTAGCGATCCAGATCCATTTACCGTGCCATCTAGGATTTGTCTTTCTATAAAAGTCCTGGTAAATCCGGATAATACTTGCAGAGGCTGGGCTATGAGATGATCATACAGCTCATCTACATAATATTTATTTTCTAATAATTTTCCTATCCCTTTTTCTTCGATAATTTTTACAGGGCCGGCAAATTTCTTATAGGTCCAGCCTATCACCGCTGCTATAGCTAAGAGGGTACAAGTTATAAGTACATACTCTGTAAGTTCCGCATATAGGCTGCTGTGATCGGTTTCTATCACGGGGTTCAGGAAGTGAGCGAGAGCGGCATTTCCGCCAAAGAGCTCGGGTACATTTATAAATCCGCCTATAGAAGAAAGGATGGCCAATAGGATGAGGGGTATGGTCATCACCTTAGGGGACTCTCGGGCCTGATCATAAGCGTGATGATGGCCTCGGAAATGGCCATAAAAAGTGAGAAAAAGCATTCGCCACATATAATAAGCGGTCATAAGAGATACCGCTAAACCCAATACCCACAGCAAGGGATGATGATGAAGAGCTGCAGCCAGTATCTCATCTTTGCTAAAAAAGCCTGAAAAGGGAGGGATACCTGATATAGCGATGGTGCCTAGGAGAAAAACCGGAAAGGTGATGGGTAGTTTAGCCCGCATTCCGCCCATACGGCGTATATCCTGTTCTCCGTGAAGAGCATGTATCACACTGCCTGCGGCGAGAAAGAGCAGGGCTTTAAAAAAGGCGTGGGTGATAACGTGAAAAAGTGCGGCTGTGAAAGCTCCCAAGCCTAAGGCAAAAACCATAAGACCCAGCTGACTCACAGTGGAGTAGGCCAATACTTTTTTTATGTCATTCTGTTTTATACCTATACTAGCGGCTACTAAGGCAGTCCCTAAGCCCACGATCATAATAGTATCCATCGTTATAGGTGCGGCACTAAACAAAACATTACAGCGTACCACGAGGTAGATACCTGCAGTAACCATCGTAGCAGCGTGTATGAGTGCAGATACCGGAGTGGGGCCGGCCATCGCATCGGGCAGCCAAGTAAAAAGGGGTATCTGAGCACTTTTGCCCGTGGCACCTATAAAGAGAAGTATGGTAATAGCAGTGATCGCACCTGCCGATATGCCATAAGCTGCTGACCCAAAGAGGACATCGCTGTATTCTAAGCTACCCGCATATACCATTATTAAAAAAAGTCCCAGCAGCAGACCCAGATCTCCTATGCGATTCATTACAAAAGCCTTGCGAGCAGCATCATTATATTCCTTGTTTGAAAACCAAAATCCTATAAGCAGATAAGAGCAGAGCCCCACACCTTCCCATCCGGCAAATAGCATTAAAAAATTATTGCCCAGCACCAGCATAAGCATAAAAAAGATAAAAAGATTCAGATAGGACATAAACCTGGTAAATCCTTTATCCTCGTGCATATATCCTACCGAATAGATGTGGATAAGGCTGCCCACACCGGTGATAATGAGCGCCATTATGGCTGAGAGTCTGTCAAATAGGAAGCTAAAACTCAGATGAAAATCGTTAAATTCAACCCAGGTAAACAAATGTTCTGTCATTCCTTTTTCGCTATGTTTCAGCTGCAAAAACAAGAAGAGGCTCAGGGCAAAAGAAATGATTACCGAACCACAGGAGAGGATGGCGGCTACATTTTTATTTATGCGGTGCTGAGCGAGCGTGAGGAGGAAGTATCCCACTAAAGGCAAGGCTACGATACTGGTTATAATTCCTGGCATAATATTTTCTTTATTCTATGGCTGCTTTGGTTTTCCTAGGCAGGATATATCCCAGGACAGCCGTTTTTTTTGTGTTAAAAAATTTTGTTTTTCGTTTCCATCCACGGTGCAGAGACTGAGGATTTTTTATCCCTTCAGTTTATCTAAAAAACTAATATCCACTGTATGGGTATTGCGAAATACCATCACTAGCAAGGCCAGTCCCACTGCCACTTCGGCGGCTGCTACTACCATTACAAAAAATACAAATACCTGTCCGGTAGCTAGGCCACTATACGTACTGAAAGCGGCCATTAGCAAATTTACCGAATTGAGCATCAGTTCTATACACATCAGTACGGCTATCATATTGCGGCGAAATAACACGCCCAGTACGCCCACACTAAAGAGCAGGGTGCTGAAGATGAGATACCAGTTTAGCGGTATGCTGGTGGTGATGGTAGCAGTATCCATAGACTAATTTTCTTCTTTTCGGGTGAGGATAATAGCGCCGGCCATAGCGGAGAGAAAGAGCACGGCACTTATTTCGAAAGGGAGCACAAACTCATTGAAGAGCAGGTGTCCCAGCGGTTTTACTTGTCCTATTTCGGGATGCACATTATATCTGCCGCCGAAGTAGCCAAATCCGCGGGCAGCGGAAAGCAGAGATAGTAGAAATACCCCTCCGGCTATCACCGTACTCAGTTTTGCCAGATTAGATTTGTGGGGCTCGGTTTCTTTATTTAAATTTAGTAACATCACCACAAATAGAAAGAGTACCATGATGGCACCCGCATAGACGATAAGATGTACAATGGCCAAAAACTGGGCATTGAGCATAATATAATGCCCGGCGATGGCAAAAAATACAATGATCAGGTAAAGCACACTGTGCACGGCATGGCGCGAAAAAACCACACCGAGCGCACAGAGCAGGGCTACGAGAGATAGGCCTATAAAAATTACTTGTGCCACTATGATTATTATTTATTAAAAAAACTAATTACTTATATAATTTATTAAACCCCTTCTCTCAAGCCTGCAGATAGGCGTATGGGGCGGATTTTTTTGGACTATGAAAATTAGATCAGGAGGTGGCTACCTTTTTGCGTGCTTCCACATCTACCCTGCGGTCTATGGGCTCCACTAACTTATTTTTTCCATAAATAAATTCATCTCTTTCAAAGAGGGAAGGCACCATCTCCGTAGTGAGATAGATGGCCTCCTTAGGGCAGGCTTCTTCACAGAGACCGCAGAAGATGCAGCGCAGCATATTTATTTCATATACCGCTGCATATTTTTCCTCGCGATAGAGATTTTCCTCGCCTTTTTTGCGCTCGGCTGCCACCATTGTAATCGCTTCGGCCGGGCAGGCTACTGCACAGAGACCACAGGCCGTACATCGTTCCGCACCGGCATCATCTCTCTTAAGCACATGTTTTCCCCTGAAAACCGGTGCAAATATGCGTGCCATTTCCGGATAACGCAGAGTCACTTTGCGCTTAAATAAATGTGAAATGGTGATCATCATCCCTTTAAAAATAGCCGGCAGATATAGGCTTTCGGTGAGGGTCATCTTTTTATCAGATACTATTTTAGCTCGGTTTGTATAGGGCATATTTATATTTTATTTTCTGTAGAAAGGATAAGAATACCTAGCCGCACCAGGCTCACTATACCGGCTGATGAGGGTGGCTATGCGCATCCATTCTATTCTTATTGTCAGCGATTTTATAGGGCCGCATTTCATCTCTAAATCTCCTTATTTAAATAGGGTTAAAAATAGTCCGGTCAGTAAAATATTGGCTATAGCCAGGGGGATGAGAACCTGCCAGCCCACACGCATCAGTTGATCATAGCGAAATCGGGGCAGTGTCCACCGTATCCACATAAAAAACAGGATAAAGAAAAGAATCTTACCGAATAGAAAAAGCGTGCCGGCCAGGGTGAGCAGATTGCCACTGAGTCCCAATTTTTCTGCAAAAGGCAGGTGATAGCTTCCAAAATAAAGGGTAGAGATAATGGCCGAAGAGATAAACATATTTATATACTCCGCAAACAGGTAAAAACCCAGTTTCATACTAGAGTACTCGGTATGATAGCCGCCCACTAATTCCGTTTCACACTCAGCCAGGTCGAAAGGGGCGCGATTACATTCCGCAAAAGCACAGATGAGGAAGATGAGAAATCCCAGCGGCTGCTTCCATATATTCCAATGTGAGATGCCCACCTGCTGGTTAGCTATATCAGCAAGGCTAAGGCTATTGCTCATCATAATAATGGCTACGAGGGAGAGTCCCATGGCTATCTCATAAGAAATCATTTGCGAAGAGGCGCGTATGGCTCCCAGCAGCGAATATTTATTATTACTGGCCCATCCGCCTATCATAATTCCATATACACCGAAAGACACTATCGCAAAAACAAAGAGAACACCTATATCCGGATTAGCCACTTGTAAGGGGATACGCAGCCTTCCTATAGCGAGCTCACTACCCCAGGGAATGACGGCACTAGAGAGGCAGGCGGTAAACATAGCGATACCCGGCCCCAGGATAAACAAATAATTATTAGAAGTAGTGGGGATAATCTCTTCTTTAAAGAGCATTTTAGCCCCATCGGCCAGCGGCTGCAAGATGCCGAAAGGTCCTGCTCGATCCGGTCCCAGGCGGTCTTGCAGAAAGGCGGCAAATTTGCGCTCTATATAGGTGCTATACGCAGCTATGCCCAGGGTGATAGCAAAGATAACAGCTATAAGTACGAGTTTTTGTAATATAAATACAGAATCCATTTTTTATTCAGCTCACCCGAGGCCGGGTCTTTTTTTTTATGATTCACGAGCGTTATAAGCGCATCGCACTATTTTTTTTGGGCATTCCGGCGAGATTCCGCTTTGCTCCACTCGCCGTCGGGCTGTACACTACTATGCCTTCGCGCTGCTTCGGCATACCGTTTCCATCCCTAATGCTTCTTACTATTCTACGGCTTTCCTGCTGCCATAGGTGTACCGGGTTCCTCGTCCCAGCACCCTTTGGGCATAAACACAAGCACTCAATCTAATGCCTTTATCCGTTCTAAGATAGGTGTCACGGCTTGCTTGGGTACAGTGGTATTCTTCTCATAATGGTTTTGGCTTATTACCGAATGATGCGACACCTCCGCCGGACCCTCTATAACCCAGTCTGCAGTTTTTTTCTTATCAAAACGACATTCATTACAGATAAACCCGGATTTGCCCCAGGCAGCATCTTTTACCTCGCCATATTCATCCTTACGGGCAGTTACCCGCAATACATCTTTGCCACCATACCAGAGGGTAACTTTGCCACAGCATTTGTCACAGTCTCGGTGAGCATATACCGGATTAGTAAACCATACGCGGCTCTTAAACCGGAAAGTCTTATCGGTGAGTGCACCTACAGGGCATACATCTATCATATTTCCCGAAAAATCATTATCCACCGCCTGGGTGATATAGGTAGAAATTTCAGACACATCACCTCTATTACATACACCGTGTACCCGCCCATCGGTGAGCTGATCGGCTACATACGTACAGCGATAGCATAGAATACAACGGGTCATGTGTAGCTGAATTTTATCGCCTATGTCCATCTTTTCGAAAGTGCGTCTTTCAAATTCATAGCGGGATTCTGAGCGGCCGTGCTCATAAGAAAGATCTTGCAGATGACATTCGCCGGCCTGGTCGCATACCGGGCAGTCCAGCGGGTGATTGATGAGGAGAAATTCCACCACCCCTCTGCGGGCTTCCTGCACTTCGGGTGAAGACTCATTCTGCACCACCATACCATCTTGCACTGTGGTACAGCAGGAGGCCACCAGCTTAGGCATAGGACGCGGATCTTTAGCCGATCCGGCAGATACTTTTACGAGACATACGCGGCACTTGCCTCCACTGCCTTTAAGCTTAGAATAATAGCACATAGCAGGTGGCACACTCGTACCCAGCATACGAGCGGCATTTAATATGGTCGTGCCATCCGGCACATCTATCTCTTTATCGTCTATGGTTATTTTGGCCATAATTTTTCCCTTTTTTAGCCACTGCCAGATAAATCGGAGAAGGCCCGCAAAGGTAATAATTTATTCTGATATAAGACCATGCATCGTATTAATAAAAATACCTGACACCCTATAGCATATTTGCCTTCTCTTAGGTAAGGGCAGCCGGCCAGACATGGGCATATTCATGCTATCGCACAGTATAAAATACGGATTATTTTTTTTCTACAAAAAGGCTAGCCTCATTTAGCAAACGCTGTTTTATCTCCTACCATCCTCACTCACTAAAGTACTTCACCTTATTCTCTTAATCCGGAGACCATCATACCTACTACATCAGTTTCGAAAAAAGATGTCCGTACGGAATAAATATTTGAAGACAGGCATTACTCCCTTTGCGGCAGTCCTGCTATCGGTTTTAAACAGATGGTGCTGCCGGCCTGCCCCGGATTTATTATCCATCTAAATGCAGAATGTTCTAATATCCAAAATTGTGATGGGTCTAATGATTTATTTTAAGTAAGCATTTTAGCAAGAAAGACAAAAAAATCAATCACATCGTCATGAATAAGATTCCTGCTCATATTATTGGCTATTTTCTCCCGGTTTATTTTTTTTCCCCACTTATTATTTATTCGGTGAAATAAAGAGTCTTTATTTTCAAATAATATTTTTTTTCCATCTACAGCCTCAAAAATATTTGCTTTTACATTTTTCCAGCTGGCCTTCTTTGGCAAAGTTAAATTTTGTTCCTCAAAAAACTCATCAATAATGTCGAAATATTCATCATTGAAAAGATCCAATCGCTTGGTATTTGTAACATCTAGCACCGCTGCCTTCCAGGCATCTGAAACTAATAGGTAATTCTCTATATTCTTTCGCTTCCATTCTTTTATTACCTGGTTTTGTGGATCAGGATGAAAGGAGTCTTCGCTGTCATAATCAAACAATACTACTCTTTTTATCTGCGGGTTTATTTGCCTGAGCGCATTATAATGATCGTCCTGCCTTTTCTTCATATCGTCTTTAGAAGTACCACCCATCTTATAGATATGAAATCGTTTCAATACATTCATTTCACCTAAGTTCTCAGCCCATCCGGTAAGTATTCTTTCGTCATCCTCCCCTTCTACATAGAGTATATAAGGACTCTGTTTCGTTTTTATTACATCCCTATTATCTACTATACTCATAGCTTTTACCACCTCTTCAGATGATTGAATTCTTACGGGCTCACCAGATAAAATAGAAAGAATAGAATTTACCTCTACCCCCATAATAAATTCTTCGGAATGAGTTGCAATTAAAAATTGAATTTGTTTTTGCTTTTTAAAATAAGATAAAATTTGTTTTTGCAAATTTACGTGTAGGTGTGCATCAGGCTCATCAAAGAGAATAGTGGTAATGCCTTTATAGCCAAAAAGGAAAGCCATTAAGGTTAATATTTGATGAAACCCACTCCCACTAGATATAATGTCAAATTCTTTCTTCCCTACGGTATAATGCAGCGATATTTGTGTACTTTGACCCTTTTCATATTCAGGCGGATTTAATTTTACGCCAAACCATTCCGATATTTTAGATTCTATTTCTTTCCAACTGCTATTTTTTTGAATAGGAATAATAATCCCTTTTTCATCTGTAACATCTATAACCCTATACAATAAATTTCGCAATACAGATCCCGGCTGACCCTTGCCCACATTTTGTCTCACATTGCCATCATCCAACCATTTTTCTACCGGATCCAGACCAGAAAAAGGCGGCACATAGACTATTGATGGGAAATCATCTTCTTTGATTCGTTTATTAAATTCTTCAAATCCACATTCTGGAATGGCATATATAGTAAGCGGCGATGAGTATCGCAATTGAACAGTAAACGATTCCTCTATCCCTTCATCATCCTTTCTCGTTTTCCAATAAACAGAAATTTCAATTAATATATACTCCGGTTTATTTTTCCCATTTTCTTGTTTTACATTTTTTCTTTCCGTTCTATCCTTCCATAATAGATTAAATTCAGGCAAAGGCAAAGCAGTAAACGCTGGCAATACGATCTGAATACCACTCGCTCCTTTTCTCTTCGTTATTTTAAATTGATCCACGCAGTATTGCCATATAGCCATGGCTTGAAGCAGGGTAGTTTTGCCACTATTATTGGATCCGACTAATACATCAAAGTCGGACAAGATAAATTCTTGCGTATCTATACGCTTAAAATTTTTTATAACTACCCTACTTATCATACTCCGAAAAAGATTAAATGATTTTGATCTATTCCTCCTATATATTTCCTAAGATTATATCTTTATAAGCCACCCATTACCCATAGTTCTGAAGGCTATACGAGCGGCTGATATACGTGCTCCTTATCCATCACCTTATGTGGATACTTAGCGTGGTATTCAAATTCGTGGTGGAAGTGGCGGATAGCAGAGGCTACCGGCCAGGCGGCGGCATCGCCCAGTGGGCAGATAGTATTACCCTCTATTTTCTTTTGTATATCCCAGAGGAGGTCTATATCTTCCAGCTTGCCGTGTCCGTATTCCAGGCGGTGTAGTATTTTCTCCATCCATCCGGTGCCCTCGCGGCAGGGGCTGCACTGGCCGCAGCTCTCGTGGTGATAGAAGCGGGTAAAATTCCAGGTATTGCGTACGATACACTGCTCTTCATCGAAGATAATAAATCCACCGGAGCCCAGCATGGTACCGGTGGCAAATCCGCCATCGCTCAGGCTTTCATAAGACATAAGGCGAGCTTCGCCATTGGCGGTTTTGCAGATAAGGGGTTCGGGGAGTATAGGTACTGAGGAACCTCCGGCTACCATCGCTTTCAGTTTTTTGCCGCCGGCTATGCCGCCACACCATTCATCGGAAAAGATAAACTCTTCTACCGGCAGTCCCAGTACGATTTCATAGACCCCCGGATTATTGATATTTCCACAGGCGGATATGAGCTTAGTACCGGTACTGCGGCCTATGCCTATCTTAGCATATTCATCGCCACCATTCAGGATAATCCAAGGGACACTAGCTATGGTTTCTACGTTATTTACCACCGTAGGGCAGCCATAGAGGCCCACTACAGCAGGGAAAGGAGGTTTTAGCCGGGGATTGCCTCGCTTGCCTTCCAGCGATTCTATTAGAGCCGTTTCTTCGCCACAGATATAGGCACCGGCACCGGTGTGTACATAGAGATCTAAGGAGTATCCGCTGCCCAGAATATTTTTTCCAAGCCAGCCATTATTGTATGCTTCCTGTATGGCTTTTTCTAATATTTTAATAATCCAGCGATATTCACCGCGAATATAGATGTAGGAGGTATTAGCTTCGAGCGCATAGGATGCTACGATCATCCCCTCCAGGAGGAGATGGGGTATTTTTTCCATTATGTAGCGATCCTTAAAGGTGCCGGGCTCAGATTCATCGGCATTGCAAAGGAGATATTTCGGTTTAGGGGTTTTGCGATCCAGAAAAGACCATTTCATTCCGGCCGGAAATCCTGCGCCGCCACGGCCTCGAAGACCAGATTTCTTTACCTCCTCTACCACATCCATCGGCCCTAACTGATCGCGAAAAATTTTTTCTACCGAGCGATAGCCACCCATCCGGCGATATACCTCATAGCCTTCTATACCGGGTACCTGTGCGTGTTCTAATAATAATTTCATCGCTTAGCTTTTTTCTTTTCTGAATTGATCTAACAGGGCATCTACCTTTTCCTCCGTAAGGTGCTCGTAATAGTACTCGCCTACCTGCATCATAGGGGCATAGCCACAGGCACCCAGGCATTCTACCCCTTTGAGGGTAAACATCCCATCTGCTGTAGTTTCATTATGGCATATTCCCAGTTTTTTTTCCAGATGGTTCATAATACGCTCAGCCCCTACCAGAGAGCAAGGTCCTGTACGGCAGACTTCCAGCAGCACTTTGCCCACCGGTTTCAGATTATACATAGAATAAAAACTAGCCACTTCATAGACCTCGATAGGCTGTATCTCCAGCAAGCTGGCCACATAATCCATTACCGGTACCGGAAGCCAGCCATGTCCTATGCTATCTTGGGCTTGATGCAGAAGCGGCAAGAGCGCCGATTTCTGGCAACCTTGGGGATAGCGGGATATAAGCTCCCGTACATAAAGGAGCTGCTCCTCTGTAAATGTGGGTGCAGTAAATGAAATAGCTGTCAAGATCAATGATTTTTTATGCTGGGCACAAAAATACAATTAAATATGGAAGGCGGATAGAGGACTCTTTATAACCGGTGCTTGTCCATGCTGCCGACCGGAAAAGTGATAACCCCGCCTTCTACGCGCATTTTTTCATCTCGAAATCAGCGTTAGACTTTGCAATGAAAGGAAATTATACAAACTAGCTCGGAGGCACGGAATGTTTCGTTCGCAGAGGTAGTAATAACTACGCAGAGGACAGAAAAATGAGTACAGAAATAGATATGAAGTAGAATTATCTTGCAATAAATTTCTAATGCTAATTCTGGGTTTATACTTCAAGGCAATTTCTTAAGGTACCCATTCATCAGACCCAAACGGCGAACTAAACACTGAGAACAGAGGCGCAAAAGAGGTCATCCGCCTCCCTACCTGTCCTGTCTATGCCTAGCCCGCTCCTACCTCCAGATCCAGACCCTGCAAGTTTGTCTTTCATTCAATGAGCCAGCTACCACCTGCCTTAGTGCCAGCTATCACTTAACTTAATGCCAGCTACCACCAGCCTTAGTGCCAGCTAAGACCAGCAAAAATAGGTAGGTCATGAGCCTCTCCAAAAAAGTTTCGTAGAGAATATTAAAATACCTGAATGATGGAATTTTATAAAAAACCCGGCTCTTTCACTCCTTCTTTGCAATGGAAGAGTACCTCTCCATACTATAGGAAGGCTCGCATCACCCTGATATTTGGAATAGTAAAATAGTTCCGGGAGCAAAACTGACTGCCCACTGAAAATATTTTTTTGTAAAAAAAAGGAAGATTTTTAAAAAAAGCCATATATTTCCGGCATCTAAGTAATAATAATTGAAAATCAGTTTTTTATATCATTATTTAAATTTTTATACCTATGAAAAGTAGAAATTATGGGGTTGAGGCCTTGAGTACTCCCCCCCCCCCGCAAAAATGGAAATGCAATATTATGCAGGATAGTAAATACTTGCAGATCTGTAATATTACGATGTAATTATAAACAGGCATGCCGCTCTATGATACTTGTATGGTGAGTGTGGTGACTTCTGGTATTTCTTCATCGTATATCGAAAATCGTGAA
>Ga0114938_1001008_pt1 | contig 20217 bp, 11 predicted proteins | sample AshMeaBigSpring_FD_88675 | JGI IMG/M metagenome (GOLD analysis project Ga0114938, IMG submission 88675) | Groundwater microbial communities from Big Spring, Nevada to study Microbial Dark Matter (Phase II) - Ash Meadows Big Spring | ecosystem: Environmental > Aquatic > Deep subsurface >...
ACAGTTGCTGAACTGGACGATTCGTCACCTATCTATGTATGCGGTGCACAAGATTCTGTCAATAATTTTTCAAGAATAGATAGCAATCATTGTATTAGTTCAAGAGACAATGGGTTGTATTTCGATGGCGGCTCTTGCTGGTGGAAGGCTGACAATAATGTGGTACAAGACGTTACAAATGTGGTTATCAATTTAAATAGAGATAAGTTTATACACGATATAGCAGTAACCAATACCTACGCAGAAAAAAACTATTACTGGAATTATGGCCTACGTACTACCATTCAATCAATGAAGGTTACTAGCAATGGTATTTGGCCCGCAGCAGCATTGGCATTGATGGATAGTGCTGGCTTGCAAGATGAGTATGTTGACATTCGTTCAACTACCTATTTAAACGACCATTTTAACAACAACACAACAGGTAGTATACCTACAGGATGGATAACTGGCACAAGTGGTGGTACTGTTACTACAAGCAATATCAATGGCAATGGTGATCAGTGTGTGATGTTGCACAAACCTGCTGCTGCCAATGTAGTTACAGCTAACAATACGTTTAAGCCAGTTAGTGGTAAAGTCATCCTCACTTTTAATGTACGTACAGAAGCCCTTACCGATTGGAAAGTACTGCCGCATATTTTAGACAGAAATGGAATTATTGCTGCATCAATTATTATGAAGGATGGTAACCTGCAATTGTTTAAAGGTGGTGGTATTTATACCATGATACAACCTTTTTTGGCAAGCCAATGGTATAGTATAAAAGCTGTTTTAAACACTGAAACTAATAAGGTTGATGTGTATGTTAATGGCATACAAAAAGTGTATCAGGATAATTTTAGAAATAAAGTATCCGATATAAGTCAAGTACAGTTTGGTATTGATGTTAACTATGCAGGTACAGCTTATTTTGATAATGTAAAAGTATATGCTGACCAAAATTTTGTGAATGAAAATTTCAACGATTTAGCCATAGGCAAAGAACCCATAGGATGGATTAATACCACAGCAGCCGGCTCCGTTATAGTGGATACTGCAACAGGATTAAGCAACAGGTTTATAAGAATGGTAAAGTCTGGTGCTGCCAATTTTCTTTTAACTACTAAAAAAATAGATCCTGTTTATAAGAATATTATTGCTACTGCTAAAATTAATTCCACCACTAGCTCAGGTTGGAAAAATGCCTGTTACCTTTTTAATAGGTTTGATAAGGTGATTGCTAGTGTTATTTTTAGAGATGGCAATATTCAAGTGTACAATGGTTCGGCTTTTACCACAGCAATGCCTTTTGTTACAAATACTTGGTACACGATAAAGCTTTTGTTAAATACTGAAACCGATAAGTTTGATTTGTTGGTAAACGATACTTTACGAATTGCTCAAGCTAGTTTTCGCAACAATGTGGCAGAGGTTGCCAAAATGGAATTTGGTATTGGTGATGGCTATACAGGTGGTTTATTAGTAGATGATGTTCAGCTTTACAATACGCCTTCAATTACACTTAACACATTGCCAGTGCAGTTAAAATCTTTTACTGCTACCGCTTTTGACAATAAAAAAATTGAACTTAAATGGATCACTACTTCTGAAATAAACAATAAAATGTTTGTTGTACAACGCTCTGCAAATGGTATTGATTTTTATGCTATTGATACCGTATTTGGAAAAGGCAATTCAACCACTCAAAACAGCTACCTTCTTACCGACACCAAACCATTAACAGGCACTAACTATTATAGACTTCAGCAGATTGATTATAATGGTGCAAGAACCTTATCAAATACGGTATCTGCCAGTATTAAAGCCAATGCTAGCTTACGTTTCAGTATTTTTCCCAACCCATCCTCTTCCAATGTTTCATTATTAATAAACGGTGACATAGGCGATACAGTATCCTTGATGATAACCGATCAAAGCGGCAGTGTTGTATTAAGGAAGAGTATCAATATCACACTAGGAAATCAACAAGAAAAACTTTCTACTGCTACATTATCGCAAGGTGCTTACAACCTAACAATGGTTACCAAACGAGGGAAAATTACACAACAATTTATTAAACAATAAACCATATAAACACATGAAATAATAATACACCAAACGATTTCAATTGATCATTTTCTTTAAAAAAAATGATTGCTATTTACCAATTAAACAAGCCAAAAATGAAAAAAAATCACACAAACTGTTTTAAAAAATGGATGCGTTTTAGTGTAATGCTTGTAACCATTTTCATCAGTACATCTGCCTTTGCCGCTATACAGGCAACTTATTATGTAGATCCTGTAAATGGTAATGATGCTAATAGTGGTACTACTTTAACCAGCCCATTTAAAAGTATTGATAAGGCACGAACGGTTGTTAGAACCATTAATAGTAGCATGACAGGAGACATTTATGTATACTTACGTGGTGGTAATTATTCCCTTACTTCTACCATCACATTTACTGAATTGGATGGCGGTACGAATGGGTATAATGTTTTTTACAAAGCCTTTAATAATGAAATGCCCATTATTAGCGGTGAAAAAACAATTACTGGTTGGACACTTTACGACGCTGCCAAAAATATTTATAAAGCTAGTACAGGCTATGCTATAGATACCAGACAGCTATTTGTAAATGGCAAAAGAGCAACAAGGGCAAGAAGCACTGACACGTTGCCTTATTCATCTATGGTGTATGATGCCAATAATCTTTGCTTAGGCTACGTGAGCCCTAAAGCCGAAATACTAGGTTGGAAGAATATATCAAACCTAGAAATGGTGTACAATGTAAAATGGACAAATTCTCGTTGTGGTGTTGCAAGTGTAGCAGCGCAAGGTGCTTCTGTAATGGTTACCATGAAGCAGCCTGGCTTTAGGTACATGACCAATAGGGGGCTTACCAATGTTACCACGCCTTGGTACTACGAAAATGCTTATGAACTATTAGATGATGAAGGTGAATGGTATTTAGATAAAACAGGTGCTATAAATGGCACTGCCAATACTTTTTATTATAAACCATACAGTGCTGAGAATATAGCCTCGGCAGTTGTGGCCGCCCCAGTTTTAGAGAAATTGATAGTAATACAAGGTTCTTCTATCACTTCACCGGTTTCAAATATCACTTTCGAGGGTATTAGCCTTGCTTATACAACTTGGTTAAACCCTAACTCAAATACAGGACATTCTGATGCACAAAACAATGTGTTAAGGCAAACTTCTTCTAACATGTTTATTGCAAGTGGGGCTGCTATAACTTTAAAATATGCAGGTTCTATAGCGTTTGAGCGGTGTAATTTTTCACAACTCGGCTGTACAGGTATAAACATGTATGCAGGTTGCCAAAACAACTTAATACGGGGTTGCACCTTCAAAGATATTTCTGCAAATGGTGTGCAGATTGGTGATTATAAAAACTGGAGTGTTAGTACTAGTGAAAATTACATTTTACAAACAGATGCTCGTTTTATTCTTAAAAATAATGATGTTATAAATAATTACTTCGATAGATGTGGTGTTGAATATAGGTCTTCTAATGCAATAGGGGCTAGTTATCCGCAAGATATGAATATTGACTATAATGAAATTGCTAATATGCCTTATGGAGGAACGCATGTAGGTTGGGGTTGGCAGCAGTATTCAACTTCTATCATGAAAAACAATTCTGTTAAGCACAACTATATTCATAATGTACTGGCCGAATTAGATGATTGTGCTGGTATTTACTTTTTGGGGCCTAATGGATCTTCTGCTAATATTACACCGGTAGATAGCAATTTTGTAAGAACTTCTCACGACCATGCTTTATACTTTGATGAAGGTTCTAGCTGGTACGCTTGTAACAATAATGTTTACGATGATATTGTTTCTGTTAATATTAATATATCAACAGCCGACAAACACGATATAGCCATTACCAACACTTACGCTGATGATAATACCTATTGGAACAATGGAACCAATTGTACAGTAAGCCCTATAAATGTAGTAAGCAACGGCAATTGGCCTACTACTGCTCAAAATGTAATTAAGGATGCTGGGCTACAATCTAATTATATTGATATCAGATGCACAGATTATGTAAACGAAAACTTTAATTTCACTGCCCTTGGTAGTGTACCTTTAGGGTGGGTTACCAATACTGCTGGCGGAACTATTAATGCCATTGACGTTTTAAGTAACGGCGACCGTAGCATTAAGTTGCAAAAAACGATAACAGCGAATAATTTAAGTATTACCAAATCATTTATGCCAGTTAGTGGCTATGTGATAGCTCAGTGTAAAGTAAAAACAGATGAAGCCACAAGTTGGAAAAACATCTGCTACCTTTTTGATAAAAATGGATTACCGGCTGTCAGTATCATTTTTAAAGATGGCAATATACAAGTGTATAAAGGGCCAGGTAACTACACCACATTACAAACTTTTGATGCCAATACTTGGTATGATATTAAGGTTGCACTAAATACTGAAAGTAAAAAACTTGATATTTATGTAAATGGGGTATTAAAATTGGCACAGGATAATTTTAGAAATCCAGTTGCTGATATTGCTCAGATTCAATTTGCCATTGGTAACAATCTTTCAGGCACCCTATACTACAACGATGTTAGAATTTATGCAGATTTAAATTTTGTAAACGAAAATTACAATACTACAACGACCAATACAGCGCCTTATGGATGGGAAACAACTTCAGCAGGTACGATCACTGTTGATGAGTTGCCAAGTACTAACGATAAAAGCGTAAAAATCAATAAAATAAATACAGCAAGCTTTTTAACTGCTACTAAGACATTCGCTCCTATTAGTGGTAAGGTTTATGTATGTGCCAAAGTACGTACCGAAGCTACTACTGACTGGAAAAGTGTACCCACTATAATGGATAGAAATGGAGTTGTAGCAGCAAGCCTTATTTTTAAAGATGGTAATATTCAATTGTATTACGGTGCTGGTAGTTATATAATGGTTCAACCTTTTGTTGCCGGCACATGGTATAGCTTAAAACTTGTATTAAATACTAATACTGATAAAATAGATGTTTATGTAGATAGTGTGTTAAAAGTATCTCAAGCTAATTTTAGAAATAATGTAGCAGATGTAAGCAAAATACAATTTGGAATAGGCTCAGGTTTTACAGGCACTTTGTATTATGATGATGTACAAGTTTATCTAAATGAAGGTGGTTCAACTACGGTATCATCTTTAAGTAAACCTGCTACAAGTGCTCTCCTTACAGAGCAAATATTAGAGAACAGTTTTAAAGTATTTCCAAATCCTTCTAAAGGATATTTCAATCTTTCTATCACATCGAAAGAGAATCAAATCGCACATATCACTTTAACTGATTTTGTAGGTAAAGTAATAAAGGTTATTAGAATACCTCTGTCTAAAGGTGGACAAACACTTAATTTAAATGCTCCAGATTTGGCATCTGGAGTTTATTCGATTACTACTGTTTTTAACGATAAAAAAATCTCTCAACAAATAGTCAAGCAATAAAACCCTAATCAAAGTAGCATTCATATTGGAACCTACTAAAATCTAAAAATTAAAAAAATGAAAAAAAATCTAGCCTTTCTTTTTCTTTTGATATGCGTACAAGGTATATCACAAAAAACCTATTATTGGCAAGGTGGTAGCTCAGGCGCATGGAGTAATGCTGCTAGTTGGTATACGGTAAGGGGATACAACGGTAACGTTGTAACGCCTGTTTTATCAAGTAATACTGTAAGCTCCATAACTCTCAATAATGTACTAACCGGCTACAGCACAGCACCAACAGTAACTATTACAGGTGGGGGAGGAACTGGTGCTACCGCTACTGCTACTATTAATTCCAATGGCACTATTACTGAAATTACAGTTACTAATCCTGGATCTGGTTATACAACTGCCCCTTCAGTTCTTATTACAGGTGGTGGATTAACAAGAACATCACCCAATGCAGGAGACACTTTAGTATTTGATGGCAGAAGCATATCAGCTGGCTCTTTCGCTAGCTCTTCTGGTAGTACTGTTACACTTACAGATTTAACAACAGAGACAATAGCCTACCTTATATTAGTTTCTAACGAAGGTGGTACTGCTGGACGAGTTCTTACAGTTAATTTTCCTACAAGTTCACAAACATTAACGATAAACAACGATTTATTGATTAGCTACAGTGCAGTACTAAATGATGGTGGTAATACAATAAAGGTTGGTGGTGTTGTTAGCTCCGGTATTTTTAACGCTAATACTACAAGTACATCTTCTATAAGTCATGCAGGTACAGGTAAAATTCAATTAACTGGCACAAGTAGTGGTTCACAAAGTGTTTTGGGTATCACTAGAACTAACAATGGTAGCGGATATACCTCTGCGCCTTCTGTTGTAGTTGGTACTCCTTGGGCAGCTAATACTACTTTTAATACAGGTGATCAAATTTTTTACGGGGCTATAAATAGTGGTACTAATGGTGGCAATCTATATACAGTTGTAACTGGTGGCACAACTGGTAATATCCCGCCTTATACAAGAATCGGTGGGGATATTTATGATGGCACTGCTGTTCTCCGTTGGGTAGGATTTGCAGCAAAAGCTACTTGTACTATTACGAGTAATAGATTAGCAACACTTACTGTAACATGTCCAGGTAGTGGTTATACGTCTGCACCAAATATCTCTTTCACGGGCGGCGGCGGTAGCGGTGCAGTAGGTACTCCCTCTATGGGTTCGAACACTTTTTTCCTTTTACAATCTCGTAATATTCAACTAGATGCCAACGCTTCTTACAAGCTTTGTTTTTCAGGCAACACAACCATTAATGGTTTGTTAAACTTAGCTAATGGTTCTAGTTTAAATTTTAATAGTAGAGGCTTGGTTTTAGGGGCAAGTGCCTCAGCGATTTTGGCACCAAATGCATATTTCAGCAACTTAGGTACTAGTAATTTTGCAAACCGTCCTATAACTCTTCAATCAAATGCTACAGGTACAGCTTCAATCGCAATCATTTCTGGCACTTTAAGCGGCCCAAGCAACGTAACTGTAGAGCGTTACATACCATTTCAACGAGGTTACCGCACTTTTGGCCATCCATTTACCACAGGTCAAACTTTAGCGGGTTTAAATAGTGCTTTTGCTATTACAGGTACTGGCTCAGGCTTTAACAGTAGCTCATCATCTTCTATTTTTAGATATGATTCATCAGCAACTAGTAATGCCTTAGTGGGTATTGCTAATAGTCCAAACACAACGAGCAGTGTTGTTTGGGGTGCTGGTCAAGGTTTATATGCACTAGTACGTGGTAGCGGTACACAAGGTATCAACTTTAATTATACAGGTGGTAAAACTTCTGCTACAGCGAGTTACACAGGTACTATTAACCAAGGTGACTTAGCAGATTATGGATTGGGGGCAGTAAACTATACTTTGGTAGGTAACCCTTATCCAAGTGCCATTAATATCAAGAATGTAAATTCAAATGGTGGTACAGCATTGTCAGGTAATACGAATGTTTACACTACTATTTATGTATACAATCCGTATAAAAATGCTGGTGCAGATGATGTATTACGTGGTGGTTTTGATGCTTATACCAATGACGGTAGTACAGACATCATTATACCAAGTGGTGGTGCATTTTATGTAAAAGCAAAAACAGCTGGTCAAGTATTGAAATTTACAGAATCAAGTAAAAGTACAAGCACTGCTTTAGCGGTATTTGGCGAAGGTAGTACCACACCAAGTGTAAAACTAGGTATTGAAAGTGGTAAAGGTTCATGGGATAATGTACTAGTAAGCTTATATAAAGATGGTACAGGCAATGCAACAGATATTTATGATGGCGAGAAATTGAATAATCAATTGTTCGATTTATATAGCTTATCATCAGAAGGCAAAAGACTATGTATCGATAGCCGTAGTAATAATTTAAGCAGCGAGCAGATAATACCGCTAGGTATAAGAACTAATGTAGTAGGTACAGATTTTAAGTTTACTGTACAACAAAACAGTTTACCAAGCAATGCTAAAGTGGTATTACGCGATAAATTGTTACAGCAAGAAGTAACATTAGATAAAGACTTTGCAGGTTACACATTTGCCATAAGCAGCGATACATCGACTAAAGGCAATAACCGTTTTGAGTTAGTAATAAATGGTACCGCTGCAAGTATAGTAGGTAACCCACAAGACCAAGTATCAGCTGTAAGCTTCAATGCAAGTCCTAATCCTTTTAGAGATGTTGTAACGGTAAGTTTAGATAAAGCAAGCACTACCTCAACAAGAGTAAGCATTTTAAACATACTAGGTCAATCTGTACAAAGCAAAGTAGTTGCAGCAGGTACCAGCAATGTACAGTTTAGTTTAAGCGGCGAAAGTGCAGGTACTTATTTTGTAAGAGTATCAACAGATAAAGGTGATTACACGCACAAAATAGTAAAGCAATAAAACTTTAAAACAAGTAAGAGAGGTTAAGCAAGCAATCTAGCCTCTCTTACTATTATAAAACATCAACTTAAAAATATTGATATGATAACGAGACAACAAAAACAAATAATCAGTTTCATTCTGTTACTAGTAGTAATGGCACTACCGATGCTAGCAATGGCAGATGATGGTGGAACACCAGATGGTGGTGGTGAATTAGATACGCCAATAGATGGCGGCCTAAGCCTACTAGTAGCCGCAGGTGTAGGTTACGGTGCTAAAAAAATGAAGGAGAGAAAAGCTCTTAATACAAAAAAATAAATAAAAATTATAATTTATGCGAAAGGGACTTTTATTTATAGCCTTAGCTTTTATACTGAAAAGCAATGCTCAGTTTTCATCTGGTAATTTAGTGGTGTTAAAAGTTGGTGATGGTGCTACACCATTAAGTACTAATGCTACTAATGTGACCTTATTACAATTAAAAACTGATGGTTCTAGGGTAGACTCTATACTAATTCCATCATCAGGTACTAATAAGTTAGTTCTGCCAGGGAATAGTTACCTGAATGGGGCATTGCGTTTGTCAAATGATAAACAATATCTGACTTTTGCAGGATATGATGCTAATGCCAATGCTACCACAGCAGAAACGCTTGATAATACTAATAAAGTGATAGCAAGGGTGGGGATTAATGGGATTGTGGATTTGTCTACAAAAATAATTCAAACAGGAACCGGTGTAAGAATTGGCTCTGCTATAACTGATGATGGCACAGGATTATGGTTTAATTTATCAAATTCTAACGGAACGACCCTTTATCCTATTAGTTATGCACCTTTTGGAACAGTAAGTGTACCCACTGCTGTAAATGATGCAAGAGCTAACTGGCGTTCAGTAAATATTTTTGGTGGTCAACTTTTTGGAAATGTTAGTAACTCAATACAATTGATAGGCAACAATTTGGCTGATGTAACAAATCCATCAAGTACTGTTACAAGCAGTACGTTGTTTACAAATAATACAAGTCCAAGTCCATCATTTAGTGGTTATGGTTTTATAATGTTTGATCTAGATCCTACTGAGCCTGGTTATGATGTTGCTTATGTATTATCACAAGGTAACAATACTACTAGAGGCATCGTTAAAAGTATTAAGGTTAGCGGTGTATGGAATACTGGTGGAACACTTACAAACACAGATATAAGATCTGTAGCAGGTGCACCTTCAACAAACCCAGGTGGATTAATTGATATAACAGGTACAATTGTTTCAGGTAGGCCGATGTTGTATGTAACTCGTGGCACTGGTGCAAATAATTCAATACTTTCTATTTCGGATGCTAGCGGTTATAGCGCAATTTTTACACCAACCTATGCTACAATTGCAAATGCTGGTGATAATTATAGCTTTATTGGTATTTCTTTTACACCTGGCACAACAACAAATCTTGCATTACCACTTAACCTTATATCTTTTAATGGTGTTTTGAAAAGTGAGAGTGTTCTTTTTAAATGGACTACTAATAATGAAATAAATACACAGTCTTTTACTATTGAAAAAAGTAAAGATGCTATCAATTATACATCTATTGGGGTAGTGCCGTCAAAAAATTTACCTTCTACAAATTATTATGAGTACACAGATAAAACAGTTGATGGAATTGTTTTTTACCGCTTAAAAATGACTGATAAAGATGGATCTATTACTTATAGTTCAGTTATAAGTATTAATAATACGTTGATTTCATCAAAGTTATATGCTTACCCAAATCCTTTTAAAGAAAATCTAACAATTAGTCATACAAAATCTAGTGCTAATGACTTCATTAGAATTTTAAATATTGATGGACGAATTATTAATTCTTACAAGGTTGAACCTGATGCAAAACAAACTACTATTAATGTAAGTGAACTTATTAAGTCGCAATATTTGTTGCAATATGTAGGAAAAGAAGGTCTATCAACTGTCTTTATTAACAAAAATTAATATGAATTTTTATTTTGTAAGATCGGCGTTTTCTTTTAGTAGCATTGTAAAACTTCTACGAAGTTTTACAATGCTACTATCTTGTGTTTGTTTACCAGTTTGTTTGCTTGCAACAAACGTAACAACTGATACCCTTGTAAAAAAAGTAATCCTTACTAGCAAGCAAGTTAGTTTATTACGTAAAGATCTGAAGCATTTGGAGGTAAACTACGATAGATCTGCACATATGCTTAGTCAATCCTTTAAAAGTCCAGGTTATCATACTACTTTAAGTACTGGTGTTGTGCATTCTACTTTCTCGTCTCTAAGCTATGCACTTAATCTATTAGATGCAGATGTGGATTCATTATCACAAAGAGCAGTAATAATAATAGATACCGTTCTCGCTTTACAAGAGAAAAACCGAATGAGTAAATTCTTTGGAATTTGGCCTTGGTATTTAGAAGAACCAATTGAAAAAATGTCACCTCCTGACTTAAATTGGGCGGACTTTTGTGGTAAGAAGCTTCTAGAAATTATCATTGATCATAGAGCCCAATTAACCACAGAATTAGCTGTTAAAGTCGATTCTGCAATTCTATTTGCAGCGAGTGCCATTCAAAATAGAAACGTAGGGCCTAGTTATACTAATATTGCTGTAATGGGAACATTCGTAACGCTGGTTGCTGGTGAGTATTACAAAATACCTTCATTGTACAACTACGGTATGCAACGTTTGCAGCGATTTTATAACTATACAGAACAAGAAGGTGGCTTCACTGAGTTTAACAGCCCCACTTACAACATGGTTGCCGTTGATGAACTTAATAGAATGCGTTTTTATGTAAAAAGCGCTGAAGCCTTGGTTTTGGTAAACAGTTTATATAGTAGGTTATGGCGGGAAATAGCAATACATTTCCATGTGCCAACTCAACAATGGGCCGGGCCACATAGCAGGAGTTACAATAATTTCTTACAGCAATCAACTGTTGAAGTATTAAAAAATGCTTTTGCCAAGGAAAAAGATAAATCTTTTTTGCTAGACGATTATAGGTATAGCAATAAAATTCCAGATAGTTTAAAGTATTACTTTACCGATAGTAAACAAATAAGAATTGTTGTAGATACTTTTAAAAGAAGTCAACCAGCTTCTATTGGAACCACTTATATATATCCAGATTACACATTAGGTTCTGTTAATCAAAGTGACATGTGGAATCAACGTAGAAATCTTATCGCTTATTGGGGCGATGAATCGCAAGTTTCTGTGATGTACGTAAGACTAATGCATGATTTTTATGATTTTTCTTCGGGTGTATTTAGAAGTATTCAACGAGATAATAAAGTGCTTGCTGGCATTAGTTTTATAACTGATGGTGGCGATAAACATCCAAGTTTAGACAAAGTAAAAAATGCTACTATTAAAGCAAGAGATATAAGGCTTCGATTCGAGTTTAATGGGTATGGTTTGTCAAATTTTAATTTAAAGAAACTGGGCGAATTCTCTGACTATACCAATATTAGCTTAAACAATATGGATATCTCATTAATTGTTCCATTTGCTGTATTTGGAAATAATAATGTTACTTGGGATTATGGTAGTTCAAAAAATGCCGCTTGGGTTGATGTTGTTTTTTATAGCGGGACTACCGTAGATATTAATTTATCTCAAATTGAAAAAGCTGCGGCTGTAATGGCTCTAACGCTTTCAAAAAAAATAGAAAATAATTTACCTGAATTGGCATTAAAAAATGTAGGAAGCGATTTACTGATCTCTTGGGGCGACATGCAATTGTTTTCACCCTTAAAGCCTTATAAATCAAAATAAACGATATGAAACTTTATAAGATGAAATGGATAGTTTCTATAACTATAATGTGGTTAATTCTATGTGGCAATAAATCAATTGCCCAAATGGCTACGCCAGAAAATGTTATAAAAGTAGTGGCCAAAAAAGCCATGGAATCAACTTCAAGGCAATTTATAAATGCCAAAACGAAGGTGCCTATTGGTTCTTTGGCTGATATTGATGTTAACAGCGATGTTAGAGTTGAGAGTCAATATAATCGTTGGGAATACGTTAATGGTGTTTTTACAATGGCACTAGCTCGTGTGGCACAAGTATTAAACGACACGATTTATACCAATTATGCGAATGCAAATTTTGACTTTTGTTTTAAAAATATAGCATCATTTAAAAACTTATACCAATCAGGTAAGCCATCTGAATGGGAGGCATTTTATAGAATGGATAGGCTGGATGATTGCGGTGCTATTGCTGCTGGGTTAGCTGATTTAAATTACATCAAAAGCAATAAAAATTACGAAGCATATTTAAAGCGAACCGCTGATTATATTTTAAAAAAGCAGTCACGTTTACAAGACGGTACGTTAAGCCGTAAAGAGCCCCATGATATGACAGTATGGGCCGATGACTTATTTATGAGTGTGCCTTTTTTAGCACGAATGGGTAAATATACGGGCGACCCTAAATATTTCGAGGATGCTATAAAACAAGTAGAAAATTTTAATAAGTATTTATATGACAACGCTTCTGGTTTGTATTGGCATTGCTGGTACCAACCAGAAAAAATAAATGGGGTAGCCCATTGGTCTAGGTGCAATGGTTGGGTAGCTATGGCACAAGCAGAATTGCTGAATTGTTTACCAAAAAATCATCCCAAGAGAAATGCACTTATTTATTATTTACAGAGGCAGGTAACAGGCTTTTCGCATTATCAAGATATTTCAGGTTTATGGCGTCAAGTGCTTAATAGGCAAGATTCTTATTTGGAAACATCCGGTACTGCGATGTTTGTGTATGCAGTAGCAAAAGCAGTAAATGAAGGATGGATTAATTCATCTTATTTATCTATAGCAGAAAATGGCTGGCAAGGGTTAGCCTCAAAAATCACCTCAGATGGTCAAGTGCAAGACGTTTGTGTAGGTACTAATATAAAAGATGATATTAGGTTTTACTTAACCAGACCTAAGAAATTGAACGATAATCATGCATTGGGGGCAGTTTTACTTGCAGGATCAGAAATGATGAAGATTAAGAAAAATTAAACTATATAACCAATTGAAATTTACTGATGGCATTTATATGTAAATCATCCAATTTAAATACGCATTCTTCATTAAACAAGAATAGCTACCTTTTTTCATTTATTTTAATCACATCCTTGTTCTTTTATGGGGCTTTGCTCACAACCTAGACCCTATTTTATACCTCATTTAAAAAGGTCATTTACCTTATCAACTTTGCAGGTATCACTAGTAGATTCAGCAGTTTTTATAGCTTATTTTTTTATGGCTTTGCCAGCAGGTTTTATTATGAAAAAATATGGCTATGAGTTTTGCGTTATTACTGTGTTATTGCTGTTCAAATTGGGTTCATTTCTATTTATACCAGCAGCCAATGCACAGGCATATGTTTTTTCCTTGTGGCGTTGTTTATAAACGCTTGTTACCTAACCATTTTGCAAACAGCCGTAATACCCAATCCAACATTGCCCAATCATTTAATGGGCTTGTAGTAACAATGACACCCATAATTGGGGCAGAATTGATTTTGGTGCAAGTTGTAACATATGCAACAGATGGTCAATTGAGCAAAATGGCTGATACAGTTAGCCTACTGTGATATTTTTTGCAATAATTTAGTTGTCTTCGAGAATTTTCAATCATTGTCTCTTATCAATGGAATCTTTGTCGAAAGCAATTAAATTGAACATTTCTCGCATACGACTGTTGCTCTGGTGGCTGTGAAGGTTTTGTATTTCCTAGGCAGACAAGTTGGTAGTAATGTGGGTGAGCATTTGTTGTTGCTGGAAGAAATCGTACAGGGACAATAAAATTTCAGCCATCGTATTGAATTCTTTTTGTAGAAGTAGCCGATGGAAGTTAAGTCCAAATTGTCGAAACAAAAGGTGTTGGGCTTGTGTGTATATGGGTTGAAGGACAAACGTGTGTAACGTATAATGACTCGATAACCTTCTCTACAAAAATCTATGGCCACGTTGCCTGCAGGTTTCATGAGTATTTGTGTTCTGATGCCAATAGGCATTTCATTAGATTCATCAAAGTTGTTTACCAAAGCCAACAGAACCGGCTAGCATAATGCCTTTGCGTAGGTCGATATTGTAGGTTTCTGCTAGGGATCTGTCTTGCAAGAAGTAAATAAGTAGGCAAAGTATGATATGGGTATCATCTTCATAGAGCACAAATTTTGGTCTATACAATTCGATGTCTTTCATGTGTATGAATTTCCAAAACATTGGGTAATCTAAAGTGCTATTTAGATTGAGTAATTGAGCCGTTATAGTCATAATGTGAAAGTGAATTGTGAATGATGTTTTATCAAAAGTGAGGTCCTTATTAAACTCTTTAATACAACATGGGTATAACATGAGGTTGTGTAAGTTCCTTAAATGCCAAGCAACATAGCTCGCAATAAGTGTGACAGTAACAGATGGCAGCACGACCTTGTGTGATGGCTGGGTGGGTGTAAATAGATAGTGGTGCAGCCATACCGATTTAACTTAAATGTAAAAGAAGAACTGGTTAAAGGGTTAGATATTGAGGGCAGTAATATTCATTTCTCGAATGATGCGGCTTGTTTTTTTAAAAGAAGAATTATTTAATATTGGAACCAAAAATGGGAAGAGCCATTAGGTATTATACTTGGTACTGGGTTAGGTTCAGCAACAATTGAAGATAATAAAGTAGTTGATGCAGCTTTGTCGCAAATGCCATTTAAAATAGGTATTGCTGAAGATAATATTTCATGTATATGGTTATATTAATATATATGATGCTATAACTGGTAGGTCAATTTCTTCTGTAAAGCAGATTGCCATAAATTTTATCAATAGTAAAGATGAAAACGAGAAGGATATTTGCAATTATATTTTTTTAAAATTTGGCGAGAATATCGCCGATTTTATAGCTGCAATATTTCCTACTGTCAAACTTGATATTATTATTTTTGGTGGAAATGTTGGTAAATCATTGAATTTATTTCAGCCCTCTTTTAATATGAAGCTAAAACAATATGGTTATGCAATAGACATACAGTTATCGCTGTTAGGCGAGGATGCTACAGTTTTAGAGGCAACTGGATTATGTAAAAAAAATCAATATTATGTTCATGCTTAAGCGTTTTTAAATACCATAAAAACTAAAAATACCCCTAGCTAAACACATTTTAGCCCCCTTTAAGTGGTTACACGTTCTAAATTCGCATTATAAAATTTGCTTGTTATGATCACAATGCCATTCTACAGGGGTATTCTGCCTTTGTTGTTTTTAACACTCTTCTTCTCCTTAGTTAATCATCAAACTATTTTTTGCCAACAAACAGTAAAAATTACAGGTATTGTTACCGATGAAACTGGCAAACCGTTGAATGCGGTTTCTGTTTTATTAAAAAATAAAGTTAATGGAAACACTGTAGGAACTCAAACTAATGAGAAGGGTGCATATACTATCAGTGCTGCACCTGACAATGTATTAATATTTTCGTCTGTTAGCTATGAGGTTTTAGAGGTAAATATTGGAAATAAAAAAGTAGTAAACGCATCGTTAAAATTAAAATCTGCCGACCTAGATGATGTTGTAGTAATTGGATACCAAGCTGTTAAACGAAAAGATGCAACCGTTGCGATTGGTTCAGTGAATGTAGATGATTTAAAAAAAGCCCCTGTATCTAGTTTTGATCAAGCATTAGCTGGCCGGCAAGCAGGCGTTCAAGTTTCTTCAAATGATGGGCAACCAGGTAGTAATGTTAATATCATCATTAGAGGTGCAAATTCCATTTCACAAGATAACTCACCACTGTACGTAATAGACGGTTTTCCACGTGAAGGTGCTGATGCTGGTCGAATTGACCCAAATGATATTGAAACCATGGATGTTTTAAAAGATGGTGCAGCAACAGCAATCTATGGTGCACGTGGTGCAAATGGCGTTATTATTATCACAACAAAACGTGGTAAAAATGCTGTACCCACTATTAATGTTACTAGCTGGGTAGCACAACAATCTAATATTAAAAGGATGCGAATGCTGAATAATATTGATTGGGCTAAATTACAAATAGACAACACCTTAAGTACACCTCCTACAGATTACAATAACTATCTTATTGATGGAAGGCCTTTTAAATTTTACACTGATAGTACGAAAACATTTGATTTTCAGGATGTAATATTTAAAAAGGCATTCATGCACAATTACTCTATTTCCATAAATGGCGGAAATGCAACAACGCAGTATGCGATTTCAGGCAATTATTTAAGTCAGGAGGGTACGATTATCAATTCTGGATTTACTAGATATTCGGGAAGATTGGTTTTAGATCAAAAAATTGGCGATAAAATAAAGATTGGAATTAATGCAACTTATTCTTATAATAAAACTTCTGGAATAAGCCCAAGTTTGGGTATTAATGGCTCTTCATCTGGTAGTTTGATGTCGAGTATTTTAGGTTTTAGACCCTTTGTGTTCAATTCAGATAGTGCTAATAACGCATTTCTTGAGCAGCCTATTGATGCTGGCAATACTAGTTCTACAAACTATACTTTTAATCCATTACTTAACCAAAGAAATCTTGTACGTGAAAATAAGGCTGGTAACTTATTTGTGAATGGTTATTTAGAATATAATTTAACCAAAAGATTGCGACTTCGTATTACTGGTGGTATAGATTATACAAATGCTCAAAACATTATTTTTAATAACGAAAATACTGTTTATGGAAGTCCATTTTCTGTGATTGGGGCAAATGGTCCTAACGGCTCTGTTCAGCATGTTGTTACTTCTCAATGGACTAATGAAAATGTATTAACCTATTCGTTAGCAGCTAGTAAAAAGCACCAGTTAACTTTTTTAGGTGGATTAAGCTTACAGGGCTACAAAACGTCTGCATTTACTGTATCTAATTCAGGATTAGCATTTCCTAATTTGGGTATTTATGGTATAGCTCAGTCAAACGCTGCTGGGCTTGTTAGTGTGGGTGAGAATAGTACTTTATGGACCTTGGCCTCTTATTTTGGAAGGGTGCAATATACTTTTTTGTCTAAATATTATATATCTGCAAGTGTTAGAAATGATGGGTCATCTAAGTTTGTAAGTGATAAGCAATGGAGCTTTTTTCCAGCTTTAAGTTTAAAATGGAAAGTTACCGAAGAGCCTTTTTTTAAAAAATATAAAGGCACAATTAATGATTTAGGAATCCGATTTAGTGCTGCAAAAAGTGGTAATAATAGAATCAATGCATTTTCTTATCTCTCACAAATTGCGTCTTCTATAGGGTCGGTATCTAACAACTCTAGTTTAGGTGCTTTTGGCTATACTTTTAATGTCGGTAACCCTCAAGCAAACCAGTTTCCTGGTGCCATTGTTACAGTAATGGGCAATAAAGATTTAAAATGGGAAACAACTACTACTTATAATTTAGGACTTGACGCTAGCTTATTAAAAGGAAAAATTTCCATAGTAATAGATGCTTATATCAAAAATACAAATGACCTTTTATATAATTCACCCATACCAACTTCTACAGGGTTTCAGCGAGCATTTAAAAACATTGGTAGCATACAAAACAAGGGTTTAGAATTTACTGTTAATACGACTAATATTAAAAAGAAGAATGTTACTTGGACAACTAGTTTCAATATTAGCTTCAATCGTGGTAAAGTTTTATCGCTAACTGAAGGATTAGATGTTGTACCTGTAACTGTTGGTTGGGATAACTCGTATGGGTCATCGCCTGCTTATTTATTAAAAGTGGGTAAACCACTTGGTTCTTTATTTGGATTGGTTTGGGATGGTAATTATCAGTTTTCTGATTTTATTTTAAATTCATCAGGCAAATATATCCTACGTGATAATGTTCCATCTAATCAAAGTTCTCGTACAGCAACTGCTGGTGCTGCACCACAACCTGGTGATATTAAATTTGTAGACATAAACAAAGACGGTGTGATTAATGCCAGTGATCAAACTGTTTTAGGAAATGGCTTTCCATTACATACAGGTGGTTTTACCAACAATATTCGCTACAAGAATTTTGATTTAAGTATTTTCTTTCAATGGAGTTATGGACAACAAGTACACAACGCCAACAGATTACGTTATGAAATTAATGGTGGTCCTGGCAATCAGTTTGAATCTGTACTTAATAGATGGACGCCTACCAATCAAAATAATGAAATGTTTAGGGCTGGTACTGGTGGGCCACAAGGGCCTACGTTTTATTCCACAAGAACACTTGAAGATGCATCTTATATAAGATTAAAAACTGCGCAATTAGCTTATAATTTACCTCAGGCTATTATGAAAAAATGGAAAATGAAACAACTTCGTTTTTACATTTCTGGACAAAATTTAATTACGTTATCTAAGTATTCAGGATTTGATCCTGAGGTTTCTACTTATTATTCAGTATTATCTCCAAGTTTTGATTGGGGTGCCTACCCAAGAGCCCGTGTTTACACTTTTGGAATTAATTTAACCTTTTAAAAAATAGTTATGAAAAAAACAATTGCTATTGCCGCTTTAATTATCACCCTTTTCAGCATATCCTGTAAAAAATTTTTGGATGTAAGCCCACTTGATAATGTTGTTGTAGAAAATTATTATAATAATGATGCCCAAGTAAAAGCTGCCTTGACTGGGGTGTACAGTAGCTTTATTAATGCTTCTTACAGCAGATATATGTTTGCAGATTTTAGTTCATCTGATGAAGCGTATACATCAAGTGGCAACGGCGGGGGAAATGGACTAGCCAATAATGTTTACTTATATCAATTTGATTATACAAATCCTGTCATTAATGATTTTTGGCAAAAATTATATACATGTATTAATAATGCTAATCTTCTTTTAGAAAATATCGACAAAGCAAATCTTAAAAAAAATGTTAGGGATAATTATTATGCGCAAGCATTGTTTTTAAGAAGTTTTGCTTATTACCTATTAGTAAGTCATTATGGTGATGTTCCTTTACGCTTGAAATCTACTTCCAATCTCGCTGATATATCAGCAGTAAGAGCTTCAACGGATGTTGTGTATTTGCAAATAGTAAATGATATGCGATTTGCCATTGATAACTTACCAACTGCAACTACCTTAAATACTACAAGTAGAATTTCAAAAACAGCTGCACAGGCCATTTTAGCCAGAGTCTTTTTAACAATGGCTGGTGCAAAACCCATTGGTTTGGCAAATTCAACTTATTATGATAGTGTGATTACTTACACAAAAGCTGTTGTTAATTCTGGTGTGCATTCTCTTAATGTGAGTAAGCAGGGGGTTACCCTACCAGACAGTAGTTATGCGCAAATATTTATTAATGAATCGCAGCAGAGAACTGATTTTAAAGAATGTTTATTTGAGGCTACTTTTTCTGGTAATCTTACAGGGGCGTTTACCCTTACAGGCTTTGTAGGCTATCACACAGGGCCGCCTTTCGCAGGAACTTTCAATGATGCTAGTATTGGTTTTAATTTTTCATTTGTAAATGCTACTGCCACATTGTATAGACTTTATGGCACGGGAGATTTAAGAAGGGATTGGTGTATCACACCTTATTATTATACAGGTTCGGCAAGTAATCCAGCGGTTTCCTCTGCTGGTATTGGTAAAAGAGGTTATGATAATGTATTGTACAATCGGTACAACGGTAAATGGCGTCGTGAATTTGAAACATTAATTCCTAAAAGTAGATTTGGTTCACCTGCAAGTTTTCCAATTATTAGATATTCGGATGTTTTGTTGATGTTAGCCGAAGCACAATTACTTTCACCAAATGGTGATAAATCAGAAGCCCTAGGATATGTGAAC
>Ga0114938_1001009_pt1 | contig 20208 bp, 18 predicted proteins | sample AshMeaBigSpring_FD_88675 | JGI IMG/M metagenome (GOLD analysis project Ga0114938, IMG submission 88675) | Groundwater microbial communities from Big Spring, Nevada to study Microbial Dark Matter (Phase II) - Ash Meadows Big Spring | ecosystem: Environmental > Aquatic > Deep subsurface >...
GACTCCTGCGTGCGCGAGCGGTGCATGCCGCGGATCTTCGGGATGATGCAGAAGGTGCAGGTGTGGTTGCAGCCCTCGGCGATCTTGACGTAGGCGAAGTGGTCGGGCGTGAGGCGGATGCGCGGCGTGGAAAAATCCGGAACGTATTGCGGCTTGAGCGTGACGAAGTCGCGCGGATCTTCGGTGGCGGCGGGGCCTTCGGTTTTCTGGACCTCGGCGTCGTTCTTCTTTCCTAACAGGTTCTCGATGATCGGTGCGACCTTGGTGATCTGGTCGAGGCCGATGAACGCATCCACCTCGGGCATGATGCCGGGCAGCTCGGTGGCGAAGCGTTGGGACAAACAGCCGGCGACGATGATTTTCTGGCGCTCGCGGTCCGGATCGGTCTTGCGGCCGTCCACCGCGCCGAAGATGGCGTCGATGGATTCCTTCTTAGCCATGTCGATGAACGAGCAGGTGTTGACGATGAGGACATCGGCGAGTTCCGGATCGGGCGTGAGCGACATGCCGGCCTGCGCGAGGTGGCCGATCATGACTTCGGAGTCGATGAGGTTCTTGGCGCAGCCGAGAGAGATGAGGCCTACGGTGGTCATTGGGGTAGAAGCTGAGATACTGAAAAACTGAAATGCTGAAATCAGAAGATGCACCGCGCGAAGCCGTTTCAGCTTCTCAGCATTTCAGATTTTCAGCTTTTACCTACGTTAGTACTGCGGCGGGAGGATGAGTTCGTCGCCGATCTGCGGCTGGACGGGGCCGAAGCCCGGGAGCGGATTGGCGATGCCGCCCTCGGCGGAGACTTCCGAGACCTTGAGCTGGCCGAGGATGCCGGTCTTGCGGCGGATGGCGAGGATGGTGCCGACCTGGACCTGCTCGGGCATGGCGATGTCGAAGGTGATGAAGCCGCCGTATTGCGCGTCCTCGACGTATTCCTTGACGCGGCCGATGAGCAGGGCTTCGCCGATCATGCGGGCGCGGCGGAGTTCGGCGTCGCCTTTTTCGAGGTCGCGTTGGCCGAGGAGGCCTTCCTCGTCCTGTGCGATCTTGGCATCGCGGGCGGCCTTTTCCCGCTCCGCCTCGATTTCGGCGAGCCTGGCTTTGCCGGCTTCGAGCTGGGCCTTCATGGCCTCGATTTCCGCGGCGTTGCTCGCCGGGGTGGGGACGGGAGCGGCGGCCGCGGCGGCGGCGCGGGTCTGCTGGAGTTGTTTCTCGAGTTGGAGGCGGTCCTGTTCCAAGCTCAGCTCGGCGATTTGTTTCTTCAGGCGGGCGATCTCGTCGGGCGAGGTGTTTCTCACCCCGGTGTTCATGCCCTGCCAGGACACCGCGAGCGCGCCGAGCAGGAGCGCGACGGTGGCGCCAAGGAGAAGTTTCATCGTGTCCATGGGCGAGACGGTGGAGGCCCGCGCGGCGGATGTCAACGCGCCGCGAATCCGGTTGATTTGGGTTTTGGAAACGTCCGGAAGCCATCTAGCTTCCAGCCGTGGCGGCGGTCGGGCGAAACCAGCGATGGCGGACGGACGGGAAATTCTTCCGGTCCGGTGGCTCGCGCGTGCGGATGGCGGCGGTGACATACGGACCGTTTCCGGGCGGGTGGCCGGCCTCGTTCGAGCCGGATTTCCGAAGAATCGCGGCGGCGGGTTTCAACGCGATCCGCCTTTACGAAATGCCGGACCGGCGTCTGCTCGATGCGGCGGCGGCCTCTGGGTTGGGGGTGTTCGGCGGGTTGCGCTGGGGGCAGAATGTCGATTTTCTCAAGCGCCCGGGCCTCCTCAGCGCTGCGCGGGTGCGGCTGGCGGAGACGCTCCGCGAAACGGCGGATCATCCCGCGTTGGCGGGCGTTTACGTGGGCAACGAGATTCCGGCGGACCTCGTGCGCTGGATGGGGCCGCTGCGGGTGCGGCACGCGGTGGAGGGGCTGATCGCGGTCGGCCGGGAGGCCGCGCCGGACCTGCTTTTCGCGTACGCGAACTACCCGAGCACCGAGTATCTGGAACCGGAAAACGCCGATTTCTCAGCCTTCAACCTCTACCTCGAAGACCCGGACGCGTTCCGCAGATACCTCAAGCGTCTCCACCACATTGCGGGCGACCGGCCGCTGGTGATCTCCGAGTTCGGCCTGGATTCGCGGCGCAACGGTCCCGCCCGCCAATCGGAGACGCTCGCTTGGGCGGCGGAAATTTCCCGTCGCGAAGAGGCCGCGGGCTTCACCGCCTACGCCTGGAGTGATCGCTGGTGGACGGCGGGCGCGGAGGTCCTGGACTGGGACTTCGGCCTGATCGACCGCGCCGGAAACGACAAGCCCGCGCTGGCCAGCCTCCGTCACGCGCTGATGGCCGGACCGCCCTCCTCAGAATGCCCGCGCTTCTCCGTCATCGCCTGCACCCGAAACGGCCGCGAGCGCATCGGTGCCTGCCTCGAAGCCATCCAGCGGATGGAAGGGGAATTCGAGGCTCTCGTCGTCGATGACGGATCGGCCGACGGCACGGCGGATTTCGTGGCGGCACATTTCCCATGGGTGCGCTTGTTGCGGCTTCCGCCAAGCGGCCTGAGCGCCGCGCGCAATGCCGGTGCCGCGGCGGCGGGCGGGGAAATCCTCGCCTTCACCGATGACGATTGCGCGCCGGACCAAGAGTGGCTGGTTCGGCTGGCGCGGGTGTTCGCGGGCGGGCGCTTCGCGGCGGCGGGCGGGCCGAACCTGCCACCGGCGCCTAGCTCGTGGCGCGAGGCGGTCGTCCGCGCGGCGTCCGGAGCGCCCAGCCATGTGATGCTCGATGACGAGGAGGCGGAACACCTGCCCGGCTGCAATCTCGCGGTGACCAAGGCCGCCTTCGAGGCCATCGGCGGATTTGATCCGGTGTTCCGCACGGCGGGCGACGACGTGGACTTTTGCTGGCGGCTGCGCAACGCGGGATACCGCCTGGGTTTCGCGCCCGGAGCCTTCGTCTGGCATTGGCGGCGTCCCACGCTGCGGGGATTCCTCCGGCAACAGATCGGCTACGGCCGCGCGGAACGGCTGCTGATCGCGAAACACCCGAAAAATTTCACCAAACACGGCGGCGCGAAATGGCGCGGCTTCGTCTATGGCGGCGGACCGGTGCGCGTAATGGAGGGCAACATCCTCTACCACGGGGCGATGGGCGGCGCGGGATACCAGCGGGTGGCGGACCGCATGCTGCCGCTCCGTGGATTGTCCGGGCATTTCGACCGCTGGCAGACACGCCTCGCGCTCGCCTTGCTGGAATTCCTCGCTCCCCGCCTGCGCGCCTGGGAACGCGGTCGCACGCTCCGGTTGAGCACAGAGCGCCCACGGATCGCCACGCCCCACGCCCATGGCCGCGAATACTCCCTCGCCGGACCCCGCGAAGCCGCCCTCCGACGTTTCCTCGCGGATGACTGGAAACCCGGCGGCCCCACCGACGGGTGGGATCTCGAAAAAAACGGAACCCGCATCCTGTTAGCCGCCGAACACGGCGGGCACGGCGAACGGCGGACGCTGGTCCGGGTGTGGGATGACGCGCCACCACCGCACTTCCCGTTTGATTTTCCCGCGGGCTTTTCCCCATGCTCCGGGCATGGCGAAGAGCAGCGATGAGAACCGGGTGGTGGTGAAGGTCTTCCTCTATGGCATCCAGCCGCAGATCTGGCGGCGGTTCTCGATTTCCAAGGACGTCACCTTCATCGCCCTGAGCGATGCGATCCAGGCGGCCATGGGTTGGGAAAACAAGCACCCCCACGAGTTCCGCCACGGCAAGGGCAAGCGCCTCGTCGATGTGATCGGCCCGGTCGGCCTGCAGGACCAGACGATCGGCGAGTTCCAGGACGAGGCGGTGCTCACCGTGGGCGAATTCCTCGGCAAGCGCCGCCTGCCCATCCGCATCCTTTACCGCTACGATTTCGCCGACGAGTGGATTCACGAGATCGTGTTCGAAAAGCGCGCGGCGGGCGAGGGCGGCCCGGAAATGCTCGACGGCGCGCGCGCCTGCCCGCCCGAGGATTTTGGCGGCACCTTCCAATACATGCAGGCACTGCACGGCGAGATCGAGTGGATGAATCCCGGCTACGACCCCGAGGCCTTCGATCCCAAGGCCGTCTCCTTCGAGCCGAAAAAGGCGCGCAAGTCCCGCTGAGCCCGCGTGACAGGCGCGGGCGGCGCGCACCGTAAACTGGGGCACCATGAATCCATGCCTCCTCCTGCGGAAGGGCCTGGCGCTGGCCCCGGCGATGCTCCTTCCCTTGCAGGCCGCCGAGCCTCCGCTGAAAGCCGTGCCCTTCACCGCCGTGAGATTCACCGGTGGATTGCTCCGCGACCGTCAGGAAACCAACGTCCGCGTCACCCTGCCCTTCGCGCTCGACCAGTTGGAGTCGTCCAACCGCATGAAAAACTTCGATCTCGCCGCGGAAACGATGAAACGCCGCGCCGCCGGCGAGGCGGGCTTCCAGAACAAGCCGCCCACCCAGTATCCCTTCGACGACACCGACGCCTACAAGGTCATCGAAGGCGGATCGTTCTGCCTGGGCGTGCGGCCGGACCCCGCGCTGGCCGCGCGCATGGAGGGCCTCATCACCCGCATCGCCGCCGCCCAGGAAGCGGACGGATACCTTTACACCTTCCGCACCATGCATCCGGATTCGCCCGCCCACCCGTGGGTCGGCGCGCAACGCTGGCTCAAGGACCCGGATCTCAGCCACGAGCTCTACAACCTCGGCCACCTCTACGAGGCGGGCTTCGCCCATCACCAGGCCACCGGCTCCGATTCCCTGCTCAAGATCTGTCTGAAGAGCGCGGAACTCCTCCAACGCGAATTCGGCGATGGCCAGCCGCGCATCGCCCCCGGCCACGAGGTGATCGAGATGGGCCTGGCGAAACTTTTCCTCCAGACCGGCGACAAACGCTGGCTGGACCTCGCGGAGTTCTTCCTGGAATGCCGCGGCACCGGAGAGGAATACAGCCAGGACCACCTGCCCGTGGCCGCGCAGCGCGAAGCCGTCGGCCATGCCGTGCGCGCGAACTACCTCTACAGCGGCATGGCGGACGTCGCCGCTCTGAAGGGGAACCCCCGCTACCTCGAAGCCATCACCGCCATCTGGGAAAACGTAGTGGGTAAAAAACTCCACCTCACCGGCGGCTGCGGCGCGCGCGCCGAGGGCGAGGCCTATGGCACCGATTACGAACTTCCGCACCGCTGCTACAACGAGACCTGCGCCGCCATCGCCTTCCTCTACTGGAACCACCGCATGTTCCTCATGACCGGCGACGCCAAATACATGGATGTCTTCGAACGCACGCTCTACAACGGCTTCCTCAGCGGCGTCTCGCTCTCCGGCGACCGCTTCTTCTATCCGAACACGCTCGAATACGACGGTCGGGAGAAAAACAACCACGGCCATGCCGGCCGCGCGCCCTGGTTCGGCTGCGCCTGCTGCCCGCCCAACACGCTGCGCATGATCGCCTCGCTCGGCGGGTATGCCATGGCCGTGAAGGACCGGCAACTCTTCGTCAACCTCTACGCCCAGGGCGAGGCCCGTGCCGACGTGATGGGCAACACGGTGGAAATCCGCCAGCAAACCACTTACCCGTGGGCCGGCGGCATCCTGCTGGAAGTCGATCCCGCGAAGCCCGCGGACTTCGAGCTCTGCCTGCGCATCCCCGGCTGGGTCCGCGGCCAGCCGCTCCCCACGGACCTCTACACTTACGACGATCCCGCCCCCGCCGCATGGTCGGTGAAGGTGAACGGCCAGCCCGTCCAGCCGACGCTCGCGCAAGGCTGCGCCCGCATCCGCCGCACCTGGAAATCCGGCGACGTGGTGGAGCTGGACCTGCCGATGCCGGTGCGGCGTGTGGCCGGAAATCCGAAGATCTCCTCCACCCGCGGACAAGTGGCGCTCGAGCGCGGCCCCATCGTTTACGCCTTCGAGGGCGTGGACCACGGCGGCGATGTCTCCGCCATCACGCTGCCCGCCACGGCCACCGTGACCGCGGTTCCTCGGCCGGACCTGCTGGGCGGCGTGACCGTGTTGGAGATCGGCGGCGCGAAACCCTCCACCGCCATCCCCTACGCGCTTTGGAACAACCGCGGCCTCTCGCCGATGAGGGTCTGGGTCCCCCGCGACCCGTGACGCTGAAGGAAAGGCCGCCCTCACACCCCGGCGTTCCGGCATTGCGGCTTGGCAGTGCCTGCATGGCGGATTAAAAGCCTGCCATGAACGGAAGGCTTGGGAAAACAGACCTCCATGCCATGGTCGCACCGGTTCTGCCGCGCGCGGTGTATCCAGAAAAAATGCCGCGCGCGACTTGTTAAAAATGTTCGACTGCAAGATGAAGAAGCTGCCCTTGATCCTGTTTCTCTCGATCGCCTTAGCCGCGTGCAAAAGTCCCGAGGAAAAAGCGTGGGACCAGAAGACCATGAATGATGCCTCCAAGATGAGGAAAGTCTTGGATTCCGGAGTGAGCCCGAACCTCGAGAAGGGCACGGCACCCAGGAGATTTCTCCTTCAGGCCGCCACGGAGATGCACAGGGTCGATACGGTCAAGGTTCTGTTGGATCGGGGCGCGGATCCGAACAAGAAGACTTGGGGCACAGAGAAGTCCTGCCTCTTTCTGGCGGCCTATGGCGGCAATCTGAAGATCGCCCAAGCACTGATCGACGCCAAGGCTGACGTAAATGCCACGGACATGTTTGGGAACAATGCTCTGCGGGAGGCAATCGGCATGAAGCGAACGAAGATGGTCGAGTTCTTGCTCAATAACGGCGCCGATCCGCTGCTCCGCAACAAGGACGGGGAGACCATGCTCGACTTGGCGAGGAAGTATGGCACTCCCGAAATCGTCGCGCTGATGGAAACCCCGGTCGGAGCCGTGGCTCCTGACGGGCCATAAGCGTTTCGCTTTCATTTCAAACTCCATTCATTCGCTCCGGCAGAAGCACTCAGACGTTCCGCCACCGGACTGAAGACGCAGACATGGGAACTGGCGTGACCGGGCGCGCGGGTCATGGGAGGAAAAGCCAGAAAGAGATTGCCCTCGGCGATTCCCGGTGAATAAGGGTGGCGCATCACGGCCCCTGCCGTTCCCACCCATTCCCGCAATTTCCCGAAGCCCGACATGAACGAAGCCCGACGCACGAACGCCGCGGAAAGTCTCTGGGCGGGGCGCTTCTGGCTGCTCTGCGCGGCGGTGCTCGCGCTGCGCGTGACGGTGGTGGCGCTCGTTCCGGGCGATCTCGGCCCGGACGAGAGCTATTACTGGGATTGGGGCCGGCGGCTGTCCTTCGGCTATTTCAGCAAGCCGCCCTTCATCGCCTGGCTGATGGCCTGGGCGGGCTGGACGGGAGGAAACACGCAGTTCGGCGTCCGGCTGTGGGCCGCGGTGTTCGGCACGGCGGCGATGGTGATGGTGTTCCTGCTCACGCGGCGCATGTACGGGGCGAAGACCGGTTTCCTGGCGGCGGCGCTGTTCGCGGCGATGCCGGGCGCGGCGCTCTTCAGCATGCTGATGACGGTGGACTCCCCGCTGATGTTCTTCTGGTGCGCGGCGCTGTGGGCCTTCCACGGGCTGATCCACAGCGAAGGCCGCGTCAAAATCGGCCACGCTCTGGCCCTGTGGCTGGCGCTCGGCTTCGGCTGCCTGACCAAGCAGATCCTGTGGACCTTCCCGCTGCTGGCGCTCATCTACCTCGTGCTCGACGGCCGGGAGGGCCGGGCGAAACTGAAGTCGCCGCTCGTGCTCGCGCCGCTGGCGGGATGCTACCTTTTCCTGCTGCCCACGATCCTCTGGAACCGCAGCAACGGCTGGATCACCTACGTCCACACCAAGCACCACTTCGAGCCGGACACGCTGGCGCAGTTTCCCAAGAACTTCGCCGAGTTCGCCGGCATGCAGCTCGCGGCGATCTCGCCGGTGACGGTGTGCCTGCTCTTCGCCCTGGCGTTTTCCGGGCTCCGGGGCTGGAAGCGGCTCGCCTCGCGTGAGCGTTTCCTGGTGACCTTCAGCGCCATTCCGCTCTCGGTGATGCTGATGATGACGCTGCGCCAGAGCCTCAACGGAAACTGGGGCGCGGCCTTCTACCCGGCCGGGATCGTCCTGGTCGCGGCTTGGGCGCATGCGGCGCGCGGGCTGCAAGGCATCCGGGTTCCGGAGCGCACCCGGCACTGGGTTGTGCCGGGCCTGTGGGTGAGCGTGGCCCTCAGCGCGCTGATTTACCTCCTGCCCATCGTCGTGCACGCGGCCAAGCTGGAGGGTGCCAAGGGTCTGGACCCGCTCGCCCGGCTGCGCGGTTGGTCGGCCTTCGCGGGACGCATCGAGCAGGTCCGCGCGACGCTGCCGCAGCGGGACATGCCGATCCTGGTGGTGGGCCGTCGTTTCCACGTGAGCTCGCTGGCGTTTTACCTGCCGGACCAGCCGCGCGTGTACCAATGGGTGACGCCCGGCTTGGTGGAAAGCCAATACCAGGTGTGGGGCGGGCTGGACGATCTGAAGGGCCGCGAGGTGCTGGTGGTCCACAACGCCAAGCCCGGCGAGACGCTTCCCGGGGAGGCCCGCGCGGCGTTTTCATCACTCAGCCCGATGGAATCCGTGCGGGTGGAGATCGGTCACGGGCGGGGGCTGGATTATCAGCTCTACCGCGGTATCTTCACCGGCAACCCCGATCCCGGCGCGTCGGGGAAAACCGTCAAGGGAGACTCGGATTGAACGAAACACGCCACAAATACGCCCTGATCATCCCGCTGCTGGTTCTGGCCGCGGGCACCGTGGTTTCATGGATGACCGATGTGGACATGCGCCTGGCCCACTGGTTTTTCGATCCCCAATCGCGGGTCTGGCCGGGCAGCGCCCTCACGCCCTTTCTGCTCGCGAACAAGTATGGGCAGCTCGTCGGCTGGATCCCCGCCTTGCTGGGCATCGGCGTGCTGTTGGCCTCGATCTGGAAAAAGGATCTGGCGCGGCACCGCAGGTGGGCGCTGTTTCTCGTGCTGCTGCTGGCCATCGGGCCGGGGCTCATCGTCAACCCGATCCTCAAGGACCAGTGGGGCCGCCCACGGCCGAGCCAGGTGGAGGAATTCGGCGGGCGCTTCGAATACCAGCCGGCCTGGTTCAAGGCGGAGCCGGGCGACCGCCGCACGTCGTTTCCCTCGGGCCACGCGGCCATGGGGTTTTTCTTCACGGCACCGTATTTTATCCTGCTGGCCCGCCGCCGCCGCGCGGCCCATGCCTGGCTGATCGGCGGGGTGGCCTTCGGCATCTTCGTGGGCCTCGCCCGCATGGCGAAGGGCGCGCACTGGGCAAGCGACATCCTCTGGTCCTTCGGTGTGGTGTATCTAGTCGCCTACGGCCTGGCGCGCTGGCTGAAGCTCGACGAGGCGCAGGGCCCCTAGGAAAGTTTCTCCCTCACCGCCGCCCACACGCGTTGCGTTTCGAGTTCACGCTGGCAGCGCATGTCCAGCGGGCATTTCGCGAGCAGGCAGGGCGCGCATTCGACATGTCGGCGGATGATCCCATGCCGGCGGCCCAGCGGGCGCTTCCAGACCGGATCGTTCGGACCGAAAAGCACCACGCAGGTCGATCCCGCATGCGCCGCGAGATGCGGCAGCGAGCCATCCGCGGCGATGACCAAGGCATTCACCGCCAGCAAGGGCAGCGCACCGGCCAGCGGTGAAGCCTGGAAAAACTCGACCCCCTCGCCAAGGCGGCCCGCCAAGGAACGGGCAAGACCCCTGGTACCATCGATGCCCGCCACGGTCACGCGATGCCCTTTTTCCATCAAACACCGGGCGATTTCCTCCCAACGCTCCAACACCCATTCATGAGTCGGGCCGAAGTCGGAATCCGGACTCAGCAACACCGTCCCGGCCACCGGCGCGATGCCCAGCGGTGCCGCCGCGAAAAACTCCGGGTTGCCCGTGTGGATGCCCATTTGCTCGACCGCCGAGAGATAGAACCTCACGCGATGTTCGAGCGGCTTTTCCGGAAGCCCGAGCGGATGGGTGAGGCGCTTTTTCAACCTCCGCTCATCCGGCCCAAGCCGCCTCGGAATCCCAGACAGCGCGAACGCCTCCGCCGCGAATCCCGGTTCCCAGGCCAGCGCCGCCTGCCAGTTTCCCCGGATCCCGGCGGCCGCCGCCTTCGGTCTGGTTTTCTCCGCAAACGCCAGCACCTCGAGACCCGGCAGCGTTTGCCAAAAATCACGCTGATTGTCCCGGCAGATCACCCCCAAAGCCATCCCGGACGCCATCAGGGCCCTCAACGCTGGCACGGCGAAACACGCCTCATCCCAGCGCTCCGGAGCCGCCACCAGCATTTCTCCTTTATTCGTCACAGCCCCAGCCTATGCACCCGCGGCACGCACGGAAACCGCAAATTCAAATTCAGTCCGAGTTGCCATGCCAATCTTCTCCGTTAAAGTGACAGATAAATAATAGAGAATGCTCTTGGCACTGGGATTGGCGGTGATCAGGGTGGCGATATGCGCAAGGCACGATGGCTCGCAAATTGGCGGAATTCGACCTCGAAGCCGGCGATTTACCACTGCATTTCCAGGGTGGTGGATCGGCGGTTCGTGTTCGGGGAGCAGGAATGCGAGGCATTCCGCATGTTCATGCGGATGTATGAGAATTTCTCCGGCTGCCGGGTCTTGTCCTACTGCGTGATGTCCAATCACTTCCATCTGCTGCTGGAGGTGCCGCCGATGGCCGAGGGCGGGCTGGCTGACGAGGCGCTTCTTGAACGCCTCTCCGCACTCTATCCCGAGGCTTTTGTGGCAGGCGTGGCGGCGGAACTGGCGGAAGCACGCCGGCAGGTGGCCGACGGGCTGGCGGATGAATCTGTAGTGGTGGAGCGGATTCACCGGCATTTCACCTACCGGATGCATGATTTGAGTCAGTTCATGAAGGGGCTGCTGATCCGTTTCACGAGGTGGTTCAACCGCAGACATTCCCGAACAGGGACCCTCTGGGAGGAGCGGTTCAAAAGCGTGATCGTGGAAAGCGGTGTGGCGGCGCGGACGATGGCGGCATACATCGACCTCAATCCGCTGAGGGCGGGCATCGTGAAGGATCCGGCGGACTATCGGTGGAGCAGCTACGGGGAGGCGGTGGGCGGCGGAACGAGGGGGAATGGGAAAAAAGCGCGGGAGGGCTTGGTCCGGGCGTATTATTGCGATCAAGGGGCGGGCTTCGAATCGGAGAAATGGCGCGATGTCTCGAGATTGTATCGGCGCTTGATGGGGCTTGCCCTGGGCCGGAAGCCGGGTCGGGCGGAAGTGCCTGAAGTAGGAAACCGGCCGGTCCAAAACGCCATGAACACCGCCGAAATGCTGGAGAACGGGGACGCCGGAACGGTTTTGAAGGATCTTGGAGTGGCCAAGATGCTGCGATGCCGGGTGAGATACTTCACGGACGGCGCGGTGATCGGGAGCAAGGAGTTCGTGAACGAGGCGTTCGCCAGCGCGCGGGAGCGATTCGGCCCGAAGCGCAAAGATGGCGCACGGACCATGAGGGGCGGTGCCCGTGCCGCGAAGGGGCTGCTTTGGAGCATCCGGGATCTCCGGGTGGGGATCTGAAATTCATCGGGTTCCAGACCCGGAGCCCGCGCAGGAGAAGGCGCATGACGGCCATCCGGGGCGGAATGAAATGCGGCGGCTGAGAAAATGGTCGGCGAGGTGGAGGCGAGGCTTCGACTTGATTTTCGAAACCGGTCCCGGAGCCTCTTGATTTTTAGTGCCTTGTCGGCAAATTCCTGCTTTCTCTCGCCGCGCCCCGCCGATTTTCCTCCGCATCATGCCCACGTCCCTGACACGAAATTTCTCGATCATCGCCCACATCGACCACGGGAAGACCACGCTTTCGGACCGTCTCATGGAGGCCACCAGCACCGTCACGATGCGCGAAAGCACGGCCCAGCAACTCGACTCGATGGACCTCGAACGCGAGAAGGGCATCACCATCAAGTCACACCCCGTCGCGATGGAATACCGGGCGAAGGATGGCAAAACCTACAAACTCAACCTGCTGGACACCCCCGGCCACGTGGATTTCTCTTACGAAGTCTCCCGCGCGCTGGCCGCCTGCGAGGGGGCCATCCTCATGGTCGATGCCGCGCAAGGCGTGGAAGCCCAGACCGTGGCGAACCTCCACCTCGCCACCGAGCAGAACCTCACCATCATCCCCGTCCTCAACAAGATCGACCTGCCCGCCGCGGACGTGCCGAAGTGCAAGAAGCAGCTCGAGGACATCCTCTGCATCCCCGCCGAAGACTGCATCCCGGCCTCCGCCAAGGCCGGCATCGGCATCGAGGACATCCTGGAAGCCATCGTCCACCGGGTCCCCGCGCCAAAGGAGAATCCGGACAAACTGCTGCGCTGCTCGGTCTTCGATTCCCTCTACGACACCTACCGCGGCGTGGTCTCCTATGTCCGCGTGTTCTCAGGCACCGTGAAACGCGGCCAGCGCGTGAAACTCTTCGCCACGGACAAGGTTTACGAGGTCAAGGAAGTCGGCGTCTTCACCCCGAAGATGACCGCGCGCGAGAAACTCGTCGCCGGCGACGTCGGCTACGTCATCGCCAACATGAAATCCGCCAGTGAGGTGAAGATCGGCGATACGATGACCGACTCCACGCACCCGTGCAAGGAGCCGCTTCCCGGCTACAAGGAAATCCAGCCGATGGTGTTCTCCGGCATCTATCCGGTGGACTCGTCCGACTACGAGTCGCTCAAGACCGCGATGGCGAAGCTCCAGATCAACGATCCCGCCTTCACCTATCAGCAGGAGAGCTCCACCGCGCTGGGCTTCGGTTTCCGCTGCGGATTCCTCGGCCTGCTCCACATGGAGATCATCCAGGAGCGCCTCCGCCGCGAGTTCGACATGGACGTGATCTCGACCTACCCGTCCGTGATCTATCAGGTCACGCTCACCGACGGCTCGGAGCTCATCGTGGACAACCCCACCCTCTTCCCGGAAACCCAGGTCATCCAGGAAATCCGCGAGCCGATCGTCAACGTCTACATCATGGTGCCCGGCGAATACATCGGCGACATGATGCAGCTCGTGCTCGAAAAACGCGGCGACGTCACCAATACCGAGACCATCGACGACACCCGCGTCATGCTTTCCTGCGTGCTGCCGCTCTCCGAGATCCTCGTCGATTTCAACGACAAGCTGAAGTCCATGACCCGCGGCTACGGCTCGATGGACTACGAGCACGCCGGTTACCGCGCCGCGAAGATGGTCAAGATGGACATGCTCATCGCCGGCGATCCGGTGGAGGCCTTCTCCACCATCGTCCACCGCGACAAGGCGGAGTCCTACGGCCGTGCGCTCGCCCTCAAGCTCAAGGAAGTCATCCCCTCGCACCTTTTCGTCGTCGCCATCCAGGCCGCCGTCGGCGGCAAGATCGTCGCCCGCGAATCGATTTCCGCCATGCGCAAGAACGTCACCGCCAAATGCTACGGCGGCGACATCACCCGCAAACGCAAGCTGCTGGAGAAGCAGAAGGAGGGGAAAAAGAAGATGAAGATGTTCGGCAAGGTGAACATCCCGCAGGACGCCTTCATCAAGGTGCTCAAGAGCGGGGACTGATACCGCCATGTCCGAAAGCGCGCGCTGCGACAAATGGCTCTGGACCGTGCGGTTTTTCAAGACACGCGGTTTGGCGGCGGAGATGTGCGCGGCTGGCAAGGTGAAGCGGCTCGGGCATTTGTTGAAGGCGTCGTCCGCGCTGCATCCGGGAGACGTGTTGGAGATTCCCTTTCCCGAGGGACCCGGCACGCGCACGGTGGCGGTGGTTTCCGTGATCGAAAAACGGGTGGGCGCTCCGGAGGCTCGGGCGTGTTATGAGGAGAGCACCGCTCCGGAGGTGTTCGAGGCGCAGAAGAACTGGCACCAGGCGCGCAGCGAGGGCATGCGCGGCCGGCCGACGAAGAAGGATCGCCGCGAGATGGACCGCATCCGCGGGTTTTTCGAATGAAGGCGGCAAGGAGCAGGCCGGGCTTGCGGCGCGGGGCGGCGGACGGTACGGTCCGGAGCATGAAACGCTGGTGGCGGGTCCTCCTCGTGGTGCTGGCGGCGGCCCTTGGTGCGGGCTGGTGGTTCCGCGGGCCGCTGGGCGCGTGGTTCCGCCAAGCCGCGGGCGGGGCGGAGCTTGCCATGCGCCGGACGGTCCAGCCCGATCCGGAGCGATACGCGCGGCTGGTTTCCGAGCTGGAGCGTTGGCGCGGCGAGCTGGCCGCGAGGCACCGGAAGGCGCGCACCGAGGCGGAACGCGCGGCGGTGGAGCGCGATGGCCGCATCCTGCTGGAGACCACGCTGCCAGAGATGATGCGCTGCTGGCTCGGCACACCGTGGGATTTCAACGGCACGGCCTCCAAACCCGGCGGCGGAAAGATCGCCTGCGGATATTTCGTGGCCACCGTGCTGATGGACGCCGGTTTCCAAGTGGACCGCTACCAGCTCGCGCAACAACCGTCCGAGAACATCCTTCGCTCGTTTCTCGGAAAGGAGGCCTGCTCGCTCACGGTGGGAAAGCCTTACGACGCCTTCGCGGCCAGCCTCGCGGATGCGGAGCCCGGTGTTTACCTCATCGGGCTGGACACGCATGTGGCCTTCCTCGTGGTGGGCGGGGACGGCTTCCGTTTCATCCACGCGTCCGGCTCGCAGCCGTGGTGCGTGGTGGATGAGGGGTGTGATGAGGCGGCCGTGCTGCGGCGCTCGCAATGGCGGATGCTCGGAAACCTGACGGCCGATCCACAGGTGATCCGCTGCTGGATCAAGGCCGGGAAAATCACGATCCGGCGCGTGTGAGCGAGGACGCATCGGTCTTGCATGAGCGGGCCGGAGCCGTTACCCAGCGGCACGGGAAACGGCTTTCCCGAGTGGCTGCCTCCATGAGCGAAAACCCGAATCCGCGCCAGATCCCGCTGCAATGGAGGCTGGAATGCCTCGGTCACGCGCTGGTCGAGGGGCTGGCGGGTCTGCTTCCGGGCCCATGGGCCTTCCACCTCGGCGAGGCGCTCGGCGGCGTGGTCTGGCACTTCATGCCACGGCGCCGGAAAACGATCCTGCGCAACCTGCGCATCGCCTTCGCCGGGGAAAAGGATCCGGCCGAAATCCGCCGCATGGCAAAGGCAACCTTCCGCCGCACCGGCGGCAACCTGATTTCCGCCGCACACACCGCGCAGCTCTCGCCGGAGAGGCTCCGCAAAGTGATCCATATCGAAAACCTGGATCTCTTCGAAAACGCCCACGCCCGGGGCGGGGTCGTCCTGCTCCTCTCCCACATGGGCAACTGGGAGATCCTCAGCCGTCTGGTCCTCATCCTGCCGCCCGGGGTGCGCGCCGGCGCGTTCTTCCGTCCGCTCAACAACCTGCTGATGGACGAGCAGGTGCTCAAGCGCCGCCAACAGGACGGCACCCGCATGTTCTCCCGGCGGGACAGCACACACCACGTCGCCGGGTTCCTCCGCGAGGGCGGCATCGTCGGCATTCTCGCGGACCAGCGGGTGGGCCGGCAGGGCGAGCTAGTCTCGTTTTTCGGTCGCGTCACGCGGGCGAGTCCGCTGCCCAGCCTGCTGGCGCGGCGCTCGAAAAGCACGGTGCTCGCGCTCTCCGTGACCACGGTGGAGCCCGGCAGGTGGCGGGCGGAATTCCTGCCGGTGGAGACCCCGCCCACCACGGCGCACTGCATGATGGCGCTGGAAAAGGCCATGCAGTCCGGGCCCGTGGACGTGTTCTGGTTCCAGGAGCGCTGGAAGGTGTTTCTCGAATCCTGGCAAACCATCCGCGACTGGCTCGGACCGGAGGAAAAAGGAACCAAGCCCCACCGCGTGCTGCTCTGGCTGGCCGACGCCCCGCCGGAATGGGAACTCCCGGAAACCTGGACCCACCCGGACGTGATCCACGAGGCCGCCATCGCCGCCGGCAGCCCGCCGCCCACCTGGCTGCCCGCCTCCATGAAAACCCACTCCGTCCCGGCGGGCGCGGACCGCGGCACCTTGCGGAAAACCATCGCCAGCATCGATGAATCCGCCATGCTGCCGCTGGATTTCATCCTCACCTCCGGGGCACCCGAGGCGCTCGTCCAAGCTGCCCGCCGTGAGGCGATCCCGCTCGTTTCCCTGCCATGAAAATCGTCCAGATCCTGCCCGAAATGAACGCGGGTGGCGTGGAGCTCTGCACCTTGGAGCTTTCCACGCTGCTGGTGCGCCACGGGCATGAATCGATCGTCATTTCCCACGGCGGCCGGCTCGTCGCGGAGCTTGAGGCCGCGGGAGCCCGCCACGTCGCCATGCCGGTCCACCGCAAGAGCCTTGCCACACTCCTGCAAGTGGGTCCGCTCCGGCGCTTCCTAGCCGCCGAAAAGCCGGACATTCTCCACATCCATTCGCGCGTCCCCGGCTGGATCGCCTGGCTCGCCTGGCGCGGCATGGACCCCGCCACCCGCCCGCGGCTGGTCAGCACGGTGCATGGCTTCTACTCGGTGAACGCCTACTCCGCCGTAATGACCCGCGGCGAGAGGGTCATCGCCGTTTCCCACAGCATCCGCCTATACATCTTGGAAAACTACCCGGCCTGCCCGCCGGAGCGCATCCGCGTGATCCACCACGGCATCGAGCCCGCCGAGTGCGGCGCGGATTTCCGTCCGTCCGCCGAGTGGCTGGAGCGGTGGCATGCCGAACACCCGGAACTCGCGGGCAAGAGCGTCCTCCTGCTGCCCGGCCGCATCACCCGTTGGAAGGGCCACGAGGATTTCGTCCGCCTCATCGCCACCCTCAAAACGAACGGCCTGCAAATCCACGGGCTGGTCGCCGGCGACACCCATCCGAAAAAGCGCGCCTTCGCGGCCGAGTTGCATGCCCTCGCCGAACAACTCGGCGTCGCCGGAAACCTCACCTTCCTCGGCCACCGCCCGGACATCCGCGAGGTGATGGCGGTCTCGGACATCGTCCTCTCCCTTTCCCGCGATCCCGAAGCCTTCGGCCGCGTCTCGCTCGAAGCCATGGCCCTCGGCAAGCCCGTCGTCGGCTATGACCACGGCGGCGTCGGCGAACAGCTCGATGAAATTTTCCCCCGCGGAAAAGTCACGCCCAAGGACCCGGACGAACTCGCCGCCCGCGTGTCGGAGATTCTCCGCCAACCCACGTTCCCCACCTCCGTCGGGCCCTTCACCCGCCGGAACATGTTCGACGCCACGCTCGCCGCCTATCACGAGCTTCTCCGCGAGAAACCATGAGCCCTCCCGCCGGACCAACCCGCATCCTCGTCATCAAGCTCGGCGCGCTCGGTGACATCATCCTCTCGATGGAGGCCTTCCAATCGATCCGCGAGCACCACCCGGACGCCCGCATCACGCTGCTCACCCGCAAGCCCTTCGAAGCCATCACCCGCACGATGCCGTGGTTCGATGAAGTGCTCGTCGATCCCTCGCCGAAGTTCCATCAACTTGGAAAACTGCTCGCCTTCCGCAGCGCGCTCCGCCGCGGAAATTTCCACCGCGTTTACGACCTCCAGACCAACGACCGCACCGCGCTCTACTTCCACCTGCTCCGCCCGCATCCGCCCGAGTGGTGCGGCATCGTCAAGGGCTGCTCGCACCGCCGCCACGATCACCGCCGCGATCCGGTCCCGGCCACCGAGCGCCTGCTGCGTTTCCTCGAATCCGTCGGCGTCCCCCGCTCCGGCCCGCCCGATCTCCGATGGCTCGACGACCCGCTCGATGGCTTCGAGCTCCCCGGACGCTTCGCGCTCATCATCCCCGGCTGCGCTCCGCAACACCCGGTGAAACGTTGGCCCGCCCGCCATTTCGCCACCCTCGCAGACGGCCTCCAGGCCAAGGGCCTCGCCGTGCTCGCCATCGGCACCAAGGTGGACGAGGCCGCCATCGCGGAAATCCAAGCCCTCGCGCCGCACGTCATCAGCCTGGCCGGAAAAACCACGGTCCCGCAAATCGCCGCGCTCGCCCGCCGCGCCAGCACCGTCGTCGGCAACGACACCGGTCCCGTCCACATCACCGCCATCGCCGGAGCGCCCACCTTCGTCGTCATGTCCCGCGTCACCGATCCCGCACGCATGCTTCCCCGCGGCCCCGTCGTGGGTTATCTGAAAACCGACGATCTCGCCGACCTCGCGCCCGCCGACGTGCTCGCCGCACTCACCTTCCGCGATCCCCAGCCATGAATCCTCCCGCCGCACTCATCCTCGACCGCGACGGCACGCTCATCGAGCACGTCCCCTACCTCGCCGATCCGGCGGAGGTGCGGCTGCTGCCCGGAGCCGCGGAATCCCTCGCCATCGCACGCCGGGCCGGGGCGCGCTTGTTTCTCCACAGCAACCAATCCGGCGTCGGCCGCGGCTTGTTCGACCTGCCGGCGGTGCGGCTTTGCAATGAGCGCATGTTCGAACTGCTCGGCCTGGGGCCGGAAATTTTCGAGCGCATCTGCATCGCGCCGGAGCATCCGGACGAGCCATCCGCCTACCGCAAGCCGTCGCCCGCCTTCGCCCGGGAAATCCTCCGCGACTTCGGCCTCCAGCCGGAGGAAATCTGCTACATCGGGGATCGCGGCAGCGACCTCGCGACCGCCCATGCCGCCGGCACCCGCGGCGTCGGCGTGGCCACCGGACTGGATGACCTCCGCGCCGAGTTGCGCGACCTCGGGCTGGCTGATGCCTTCCCGGTTTTCGATTCCCTTCACGCGGCGATTTGCTACCTCTTTCCCGCCGCATGACTTCGCAAGACCCCGCCAGCCGCGTGCTCGACTTCGAGGCCGCCCTCGCCCTCCGCCGGCAGGCCGCCGCCGAGGGCCGCAGCGTGGTGCTCACCAACGGCTGCTTCGACCTGCTGCACCGCGGCCACATTTCCTATCTTCACCAGTCCGCCGCCCTCGGCGACCTGTTGCTCGTCGCCGTCAACAGCGACGCCTCCGTCCGCCAGCTCAAGGGCCCGGACCGCCCGCTCAATTCCGAGCAGGACCGCGCCTACGCCCTCGCCGCCCTCCGCTGCGTGGACGCCACCTTCGTCTTCCCCGGCCCCCGCCTCGATGCGGAAATCTCCGCCCTCCGCCCGGACCACTACACCAAGGCCGGCGACTACACGCTCGAAACCCTCGACCCCGGCGAGCGCGCCGCGCTGGAAGCCGCCGGCACCGCCATCCACCTTCTGCCCTTCGTGCAAGGCCACTCCACCACCTCACTCATCGATCGTGCAGCCCAACGATAAAATCCTCGTCACCGGCGCGGCCGGCTTCATCGGCAGCGCCCTCGTCTGGGAACTCAACCGCCGCGGATTCGAAAACATCCTCATCACCGACGTGCTCGGCACCGATGAAAAATGGCGCAACCTCGTGCCACTGCGTTACGACGATTACCTCGACGCCGGACAACTCCTCGATCGCCTCGAAACCCCGGCCTTGCAGGACGTGCGCTGGGTTTTCCACCTCGGCGCCTGCTCCGCCACCACCGAGCGCGACGCCTCCTACCTCATGGAGAATAATTTCCAATACACCCGCCGCCTCGCCGAGTGGGCGCTCCATGGAAACCGCCGCTTCGTCTATGCCTCTTCCGCCGCCACCTACGGCGATGGCGCGGCCGGCATGGAGGACGGCCACGAACACCTCGAACGCTACCGGCCGCTCAACATGTACGGCTACTCGAAGCACCTCTTCGATCTCCACGCCAAACGCCGCGGCTGGCTCGACCGCATCGTCGGGCTCAAGTATTTCAACATCTTCGGCCCCAACGAGGACCACAAGGGGGACATGCGCTCCGTCGTCCACAAGGCCTACGCCCAGATCCGCGCGACCGGCTCGGTGGAGCTCTTCCGCAGCCACCGCCCGGATTTCCGCGATGGCGAACAGCAACGGGATTTCCTCTACGTGAAGGACGCGGTGAACGCCACGCTCCACCTCGCCGCCAACCCGCAGGCCGCGGGCATCTTCAACGTCGGCTCCGGCATCGCCTCCACATGGATCGAACTGGTCACCCCGATCTTCCACGCGCTCGACCTGCCGGTTTCCATCCGCTTCATCGACATGCCCGAAGCCCTCCGCGGAAAATACCAATACCGCACGCTCGCCGACATCGGCCGCCTCAAGGCTTGCGGCTGGCCCGGTCCCGCTTTCACGCTCGACGCCGCCGTGCGCGATTACGTGGGAAATTTCCTCGTCAGCGACCGCCGCCTGGGTGACTGACCCACCTTTCCATTCCCATGCCCGTCCCATCCTTCAA
>Ga0114938_1001010_pt1 | contig 20201 bp, 10 predicted proteins | sample AshMeaBigSpring_FD_88675 | JGI IMG/M metagenome (GOLD analysis project Ga0114938, IMG submission 88675) | Groundwater microbial communities from Big Spring, Nevada to study Microbial Dark Matter (Phase II) - Ash Meadows Big Spring | ecosystem: Environmental > Aquatic > Deep subsurface >...
TACGTATGTGGACCTACGGTCTATGGTGATGCACATTTGGGACATGCCCGTCCGGCTATTACTTTCGACATTCTTTTTCGTTATTTAACACATCTGGGATATAAAGTCCGTTATGTGCGCAACATAACAGATGTAGGACATCTAGAGCACGATGCTGATGAAGGAGAAGACAAGATTGCCAAAAAAGCACGTTTGGAGCAATTAGAACCAATGGAGGTGGTGCAATATTTCCTCAACCGCTACCACCAAGCGATGGAATCACTTAATGTTCTTCCACCCAGCATCGAACCACATGCTTCGGGGCATATCATTGAACAGATCCAATTAGTTCAAAAGATTCTAGATGCAGGTTTTGCATATGTTAGCGAGGGGTCTGTCTATTTCGATGTAGCTAAATATAATGAGCACCACCGCTATGGAAAATTGTCGGGTCGCAATTTAGAGGATGTTTTAAATACGACACGCGAGTTGGACGGTCAAAGCGAAAAACGCAATCCTGCAGATTTTGCGCTATGGAAGAAAGCACAACCCGAGCATATCATGCGTTGGCCTTCACCTTGGGGAGAGGGATTCCCTGGATGGCATGCTGAATGTACAGCTATGGGACGCAAATATCTAGGCGAGAATTTCGATATACACGGTGGAGGAATGGACTTAATTTTCCCACATCATGAGTGCGAGATCGCTCAATCGGTCGCTTCTCAAGGTCATGACATGGTAAAATATTGGATGCATAACAATATGATTACCATCAATGGTACTAAAATGGGCAAATCACTTGGTAACTTCATCACTTTGGATGAGTTTTTCCAAGGAAGTCATCACTTGCTGACACAAGCCTATACACCAATGACTATCCGCTTCTTTATTTTGCAAGCTCACTACCGGAGTACAGTCGACTTCAGCAACGAAGCTCTTCAAGCATCTGAAAAAGGATTGCAACGCTTAATGGAAACAGTGGAAGCACTTGAAAAGATCACGCCCTCTGCTGAAACATCTAAAGATATAGATGTAAAAGCCTTATGTGGAAAATGCTACGATGCCATGAACGATGACCTCAACACTCCAATTGTGATCGCACAACTTTTTGAAGGTGCACGCATCGCTAATAACATCATAGCAGGCAATGCAACGATCTCTGAAGGCGACTTAAAGCAGATGAAGGAAATGTTCCATCTGTTCTGCTTCGAAATTATGGGACTGAAAGAAGAAAAAGGATCTTCCGATGGACGGGAAGCTGCATACGGTAAAGTAGTAGATATGCTCCTTGAACAACGGATGAAAGCAAAAGCCAACAAAGATTGGGCTACTTCGGATGAGATACGAAATACATTAACTGCTCTCGGCTTCGAAATTAAAGACACCAAAGACGGTTTCGAATGGAAGTTGAACAAGTAATCTCTTCTGCGTTTATTCCCTGAATAGTGGATATTTTAAGATTCTTATACTTCATTGAGTATAGAATAAAAAGACAGAAGACTCTCCTAAAAAAGTTCACCCTCATCACAGTACTTTGTGATGAGGGTGAACTTTTTTAGGGAGTTGAATAGACTCTGTTTTTAAAAGACAAGAGTCTACTGCTTTTTATCAATAAGGAATTAAGTCGGAGAGGATTCGACCTTGATACCAAGGATCATCAATATCCTTCAGCATTTCCCCCATTTGCCGACAAAGTTCTGTGACGATCTTTTTATGATCGTTCAAGGGTAAATTATTCAACTGGTAGGGATCTTTCTGATCATCGAACAAAAGACTTTTTGTCAACCGATTGGTTTTTCGGTCAATATACAAAGCCAAAGTATACCGAGCAGTCTTGATTCCTCTGGATGCAGGGAAATAAGTACGGACAAGACCATCAGCATCTTTCTTACCATCCATATTCTGGATGTACAACGCCCCCTTCGGTCGGACGACATCCGCCTTTTTTCCAAAGAACAAAGGAGCAAAGTTACGTCCTTGTATCTCTTTAGGGATAGATCTTTCCAAACCGCACAAGCCCAATAAAGTAGGCATAATATCGGGAGAAGATAACAACAAGTCATCTACTGCCGGTCGGATCTTACCCGGGAAGCGAACCATAAACGGCACGTTCATCGATTCGGAATAGGGAGAGTTCTTTGGATCATCCGTCCGCTGACTGCACATAGTCTCACCATGATCGGACGAGAAGACAACGATTGTATTTTTGTCCAGCCCCAACTCCTTCAATGTACTAAGGATTTGTCCAAATGCACGGTCAACACCAGTGACAGAAGCGAAGTAATACCTTGCGGACTCCGCTTTCTTCATGGTTAGATCTACGTTAGGACGGATCAGCAACTCACTTAACGGACGATCTTTATATAAATTATAATCAACTTCTTCACAATCTTTCAATGAACGATAAGGACTATGAGGAGGATTCATGCCTACCATAATAAAAAAAGGCTTATTCACATCACGAACGTTTCCTTCATTGCGGAGATAAGAAACGACTTGCTTGGCCTCATGTAAGGGCGACCACACTTTTGGCTGATGCTTCTTTCCCTCGGTATCCCAGTAATGCGGATTCTTATGTTCATCGAATGTCCCGTACGAATACCAATAATTAAAACCGTGCCGACGTTCTTTCGGAGTATAAGCATCCCATACTGGTTTTTCATCATCAACATACTTACCCGGATTTTCCGGATCATTCGGCAAAGGGAAATCAGTATGTAACTTTCCAAAATAGGCACATTCATAACCCGACTGACGATAAACATCCCCTACGCAGACAGCGTCCTCCCTCAACGAACTGATCGGACGAGTAGAATTACAGTTCAAGGGTACTCCACTTTTGTTCGGATACATTCCGGTAAGAAGCATACCTCGATGAGGACTACTCAAAGGGCAGTTACTTACTGCAGAAGAAAGAACCATCGATTCGCGCGCAAAAGTATCCAAATTCGGAGTATGAACAGGATCGGCCTTAAAGTTCACTTTATCGCGAAACCCAGTCTGATTCCAGAATCCTAGAGCCTGATTTCTATATTGATCGGGAAAAACATAAATAATATTCGGATGGTTGGTCTGTCCCATTACGTTCTGAGACAGTAGACCGGCTTGAGCAGTAAACAGTGTCAAGCCGCCGACGAAAACAGGAATGGACTTACTCATATTTATCATCTTTGATTTTATTTCTTTTCAAGATCTCTTTTACGCATGAGCGCCTCTAAAAAATAATAATCTGCATAATTTAAAGGCACATCGATTTCGGCACCATGAGGAATACTACCAACAGAATGCATCAAAATAAAATTTCCGTTTGTACCTACCTTTGCGCGATATGCAGCAGTAGAAAGGTTTTTCACTATTCTGTCTGCTGTCTCTTTATAATGTTGATTAGGCAGGTAAGATTCTAGTTCATACAAAGCAGAAGCTGTACAGGCAGCAGCAGAGACATCGCGCGGTTCGTTCGGAATCTTAGGTGCATCATAGTCCCAATACGGAATTAAATCGCTCGGCAAACGTTTGTCGTTAAAAATAAAATCGTATATTTTTTGAGCTTGTTTGAGGTATCTGGCATCCTTTGTATATCGATAACAAACCGTATATCCATATATCGCCCATGCCTGACCACGTGCCCAGACAGACTCGTCGGCATACCCTTGAGCGGTTTGTTTACCACGAACGTCTCCTGTTTGCGGATCATAATCAACTACATGATAACAGCTGTTATCCGAACGAAAATGATTTGCCAAGGTTGTATCAGCATGCTTAACAGCTATATTATAGAAAGTAGAGTCGCCCGATAGTTTAGTTGCCTCGAACAATAATTCCAGGTTCATCATATTATCAATAATAACGGGACATTTCCAACCGCGTTTCGACTGCCATCCCTTATTTACATCCCAAGACTGAATAACGCCTGCTCCCGGACGAAAACGAGTGGAAAGAGATTTCGCCGCTTCTAAAATAACAGGTTTGTACTCCTTCTTTCCAGCTAAACGATATCCGTTCAGATAGCTACATCCAATCATAAAACCGACATCATGATGCCACTTTAAATACTTTACAGAGTCAAGTGATTCGGTATATTTCTGGGCTAGTGGCAGCCACTTCTTATCTTTTGTCAAATCATAAGTCAGCCACATACTTCCCGGAAAGAAGCCTGAGCACCAATCATCAATTGGAATATAGACAATGCTTCCATCTTCTCTGATTGTTCTGGGATTTATGATTTTGCCGGATTTTTCAATAAGATCCGTTTGTAGAGTGTGTTGCGCAACTGCATTCGAAATGTTGTCCTGAACAATATCAGTAGCAACCTTTTTCTGACTCATGCAGCCCGATAAAACTAGAAGGGAAACTCCCATTACGCTAAAAACCGTTTTCATAATACGTGGCTATTTTTATAATGACTAATTTAATAACGGCAAAAATAGGAGAATATAAAAAGAGCGACTGACCTAAATCATCCAATTAAGGGATGAATTTGGTACATTTACAGGATAATATCAGTTTAAAAAATGCTAAACGGAGATCATAAGGGGAAATATTCAGGCATACGGGCTATACAAACTCTCTACTATCTACTATCTGACAATAGAGGTCAGAGGATAGCGATTATTTGTAACCCGATTTAAGAAAGCTTTGGCAGAACCAAAATTAAGATACATATCTAAGCGAACAGGTAAATGATTCCGGTCGTCCGTAATATAAAAAGTGATAACCTCTTTTTCCTTCCCCTTTTTATCATATTCTACCAATGAAAAGACTAAGCATTTATAAGTTGTATCATTTTCCGCCTTTACCTGCTCTTTCCCTCTAAAAATGAGAGTTTGTTCTTCAACTTTTTTTCCGGTTACCATCGGAAACTTGATGCGATGTCCTTTCTTATAGTTTGCAGGATCATAAGAACGTGCTTGAGCAAGTATGCTAAGCATATCGAAGATACAGCGGCTGTCCTGATGTTCGGTTAGTGTCACTTTTCCATCGTTACCCAATCGCTTCTGATTAACATAACATAAGCCGTTTTTATAGCTAAACCAAGCCTCATCAACCGTATATCTCTTTCCTTCCTCAGAGCCTTTGCGAAAATAGCGGGGTTCGAGCCTTTCACTCATGACACAAGTCAAAGTATCACGCATTTTAAAGAAAAAGTCGGCACGTTTACTACCAAGAGCCAAAAGATTCATTCGATAAGCAGGCTTGGAATGATGAGTCGTTTCATTAATTGTCAGACTGGCGATACCAGCCTTCACCCACACAAATTTCCAATTGAAGTACAGATCGTACATCACATGCTCACCCGATTTGAAAGCATCGTTTTTCACTTCACACTGTGCTTGTGCGAGCAAAGGAAAACAAGCAAATGAGACTAGCAGTAGTAAGGCTTTAAACTTTTTATCGACGATTACTAACGCGGTTTTGGCTATTGTTTTTATTTCTTTGTTTCTTATTTTCATCAGGCTTTTGTTTTTTTAATTCTTCAGGCTTTTGCTTATCTAAAGATGAAGAACGAATATTCCATGACTGTGTAAGTTCAAAGTTTGCTTTTGGCTCCAGAATATTCGGATAGTAATACACTTCTTCCGGTTGTAAGCCTTTCTCATAATTACCCGGATCCCACTTCCCATTGCCATTTCTATCGTTAATCAAACGAGCAGCGTATTTTCCGGGGTTTAAGAAGTAGAAATCAGCTCTTCCTTTATCCAGCATTCTCCTACGCAAAACTTTATCCTGACTATCCAACAATTCAACAAAAGCTAAAGAATCGGCTCCTGTTACTTCGTAGGATATTTGAGCATACTCTTCTTCTCCACGAACTTTAAAGTTCTGCTTGATCTTATCTGTAAACAAGCCATATAAACCATGAAAGGCCGTAGAGTCAACAGAAAATTCATACTCAACCTTTGGTTCCCAATCGTAATAAAGATTATACTGCTTCAAATTAGCAGAATCACGTTCAAAAGCAAAAGGTATATCCTTCCAAATTGTATCAACTTTCTGACGAAGATGAATAGCACTCGTGTCGTATGTAGCAACAGGTTCATCAAAAGATAAAGAGATGATATCGTATACGTCCATAGAAGAAGGTGCATGCACATTAACAGATAAGAACTGTACAATTGGTTTGTCCTCGCCTTTCTTTTTCTTCTTTTTCACCTCTTCTTTAGGAGCTGTTTTAAGTTTAGAGACTAGGTTCAACGTATCTACTCGAGGAACTAACTGATTCAACGTATCAGTATATAAATAAGATAAACTCATAGATAGGGTATCCTTTTTATATAAAGCAGAGTCTTTTACCCAATAATGAATCGTATCATTCCTCCCACTCTTTTCTATTAAGAATGCCTCCTTTTCATCAAAGTTTAGGCCTTTCAACACAGGTAAAGTATCGGAAGGAGCAGCGAAATAAAACGTAAACTTTTGGGGAATTAATCGCTCTGATTTCACCAGATACTGGGAAGTCAAAGGTTCTTTAAAAGCCCGTAGAACAACATTGTCCGGCAAATAATAGGTATATTTCTTCTCAACAATCGTGTCATAGCTTACCGAGTCAACCCAAGCAGTATCCATACGAGTACGCTCCTCCAACCGGGGAATAACTAACGAATCATTAAAAGCAAGGATCTCACTTTTTTGAGTATAAGCAAAGTTTTGATCAGCATCCATGAGTGCATAAATACGATATTTGCCCGGCGCTACCCCCCGAATGGAAAAATGACCTTTACTGTCCGTTCGGGCAACACGGTCGAACGGCAACTTTGTAAAAGCAGTATCACTAAGATTCGTATGCAAACCTACCAATACTCCCTTGATTGGTTCCAAATTGGAAGCATCTAAAACGACCCCAGAGACTTCCATGGTATCTATCTGTGCACCGGTTGATAAGGTAAAAGTAAATTGTCCCATCGGATTCCCTTCGTTATTATCCACGATAGCATCAGCAAAATCCACAGTATAAGTTGTATTCATCTTCAAAGAATCAAGAAGATTCACCTCAATTTTTCTTCCGGAAGCTTTGATCTCAGGCTGCTGAATCTGTGGTGGAGATACAACCACTTTCTCAGCAGATTTTTCTAGTTTAATAATTTCATCAAACCGAAGGATTATTTTAGAATGGGTATTATTAAGAGCTCCTGCTAAAGGAGTACTAGTGAGAAACCGAGGAGGTGTTTCGTCAATAGGACCTCCTTCAGGACGTCCCATACTAGCACAAGAGTATAATACTACAGCAAATGTCACTATTGGCAGAACGCTGCGAATGAATTGTTTTATCTTATTTTTTCGTACTTGTAACATGCTGCAAAAATAAACGTTATTCATCAAAAAACGTCATTCTTTTACGCTAATTTATTCGAAAACAGAGATAAATAAAGCATTATTCGACTTTGACAAGCGATTTATTGCCTATCTTTGGCTCCCGAAAACAAACCTAATACGTAAACCCATGAGGAAACAACTAATCATTGGCTGCCTGTCATTATTGGGAATGGCAGCAAATTTACATGCACAAAACAATGAATGGCAAAACGCGGAAATAAATGCCATCAACCGCGCTCCTATGCATACCAACTATTTTGCTTATAAAACTAACGAAGAAGCGATGAAAGGAGTTAAAGAAAACTCCCAGAACTTCATGACACTTAATGGAACCTGGAGTTTCAATTGGGTGAAAGATGCAACCGCTCGTCCAACCGACTTTTACAAAACAGACTTCAACAACAAAGGATGGGATCAAATAAAAGTTCCAGGAGTTTGGGAATTAAATGGTTATGGTGATCCAATCTATGTCAACTCCGGTTATGCATGGACCAATCAATTCAAAAACAACCCTCCATATGTTCCTACAACCAACAACCATGTAGGTTCATACAGAAAAGAGATCGTTATTCCTGCCAATTGGAAAGGTAAAGAGATCTTTGCCCATTTCGGTTCAGTGACATCTAATATGTATCTTTGGGTTAATGGCCGTTTTGTAGGATATAGTGAAGATAGTAAGCTAGAGGCAGAATTTAATTTGACCAAATACTTAAAACCCGGAAAGAATCTGATTGCTTTTCAAGTGTTTCGCTGGTGCGATGGTACTTACTTAGAAGATCAAGATTTCTTCCGTTACTCGGGAGTAGGTAGAGATTGTTATTTATATGCGCGCAATCAAAAGCATATCGAAGATTTTAGAGCAACACCTATTCTGGATAATCAATATAAAGATGCCACACTTGATGTGACAATGGAGCTGAAAGGAAACTGTTCTATTGCTCTTAATCTGACAGACGCTCAAGGGAAGAGTGTTGCAGCAAGTGAAATAAAAGGAAGTGGTAAAAAAAGCTCTTCTTTATCAGTGGCAAACCCTCTTAAATGGACAGCTGAAACTCCTTACTTGTATACGCTTACAGCAACTCTTACAGAAGGTGGAAAAGCAGTAGAAATCATTCCAATAAAAGTAGGATTTAGAAAAATTGAAATCAAGAATGCACAGCTGCTTGTCAACGGTCAACCGGTGTTATTTAAAGGAGCGAATCGCCATGAGATGGATCCTGACGGTGGTTATGTCGTTTCACGCGAACGTATGATACAGGATATCCAACTGATGAAGAAATTAAATATCAATGCCGTACGTACTTGTCACTATCCCGACAACAACCTTTGGTATGATCTTTGCGACGAATATGGTATCTATGTCGTAGCAGAGGCTAATGTAGAAGCTCACGGAATGGGATACGGAGAAAAGACTCTTGCAAAAAATCCAATATATGCAAAAGCCCATCTTGAACGCAACCAACGCAATGTTCAACGGAGTTATAATCATCCTTCTATCATATTCTGGTCGTTAGGAAATGAATCGGGTATGGGACCAAACTTCGAGAAATGTTATACATGGATTAAAAATGAAGATAAAACACGTGCCGTACAGTACGAGCAAGCAGGAACAAGCGAATTCACTGATATTTACTGCCCCATGTACATGGGATATGAAGGATGTATCAAATACTCTAAAGGGGATATCAACAAACCACTTATCCAGTGCGAATATGCACATGCTATGGGTAACTCACAAGGAGGATTCAAAGAATATTGGGACATCATTCGCAAAGAGCCTAAATATCAAGGTGGATTTATTTGGGATTTTGTAGACCAATCCAATCACTGGAAGAACAAAGATGGAATTGCTATCTATGGTTATGGAGGTGATTTTAACAAATACGACGGATCTGACAATAATTTCTGTAATAATGGATTAGTCAGCCCCGACCGTGCCCTCAATCCACATGCTCACGAAGTGAGATACTTTTATCAATCCATTTGGACTACACCAGCCGATCTTTCAAAAGGTGAGATCAATATATACAACGAAAACTTTTTCCGCGACCTATCGGCTTATTATATGGAGTGGCAGTTGTTAGCTGAGGGTGAAGTGATACAATCAGGAATGGTTGCTAACTTAAACATAGCCCCACAACAGACTCAATCGGTGACTCTTCCTATCGATTACAAAAACGTTTGTGCGAACAAAGAGATTCTACTAAACGTAGCATTCAAACTTAAAAAAGCAGAGTATCTATTAGGAGCAGGCGAAACTGTAGCATACAATCAGTTGGTTGTCCGTGGCTATGAGCAACCAGAGCTTCAGTTAGCTAATAAAGCGTCATCAAACATTGACATAACAGTACCAGCATTCAACGAAAACGATCGTTATTTCTTAATCGTTTCCGCTGACAATTTCAAAATGGAATTCAACAAACGAACTGGATTCCTTGGGCACTACGAAGTAAATGGTGCGCAATTATTGGAAGATGGAAGTTACTTAACCCCTAATTTCTGGCGTGCCCCTACCGACAACGATATGGGTGCTGGCCTGCAAAAGCAATATAGCGTTTGGAAAAATCCGGAACTCAAATTAACGTCATTAAAACAAAATATTGAAAATGATCAAGCTATTGTCCGTGCAGAATATGATATGCCTGCTACCGGTGGCAAGCTTTACCTGACTTACACCATTAATAATAATGGCTCAATCAAGGTAAATCAAAAGTTAGCTGCCGACAAATCTCAAAAAGTTTCAGAAATGTTCCGTTTTGGTATGCAACTACGTATGCCTGTTTCCTATAATAAACTAGAGTTTTATGGTCGTGGGCCGATTGAGAACTATTCAGATAGAAACAGCAGCACACTCATTGGCAAATACCGTCAGACAGTTGAAGAACAGTTTTATCCCTATGTTCGTCCACAAGAAACAGGTAATAAGACCGATTTGCGCTGGTGGAAAGTACTAAACATTAGTGGAAACGGATTGAAATTCGTAGCCGATACTCCTTTCTCTGCATCTGCATTAAATTATTCGATCGAGTCTTTGGACGACGGTATCAAGAAAGATCAACGCCACTCAAGTGAAATTGAGAAAGCGAAGTTTACAAATGTTTGCATCGATAAAGCTCAAATGGGACTTGGTTGTGTAAGCAGCTGGGGAGATCTCCCATTGGAAAAATACAGATTGCCTTACCAAGATTATGAATTTAGTTTCATCATAGCCCCTACTTGGCACCAAGTGAAATGAGTTTGATTCATCATAAAATGTTATAAATTAAAGTTTATTATAAAAAACATCGTTAAAAAACAAGTAATAAAAAATCAATAATATCATAATTAATTTATTTTTGCAGTCGAAAACTTAGAAAACAAAACTAGTTTTCGGCTGTTCAATTTTAATCAGAATCATTATTCTATGAATAGCACTCTATCCAAAAGTATACATTAAAAAACTAATAAGAAAGTATGAAAAGAAGAGTTGTTTTATTCGCATTGAGTTTAGCCATCCTAACTAGCTGCGGTAAAAAAGGATTTGACATGAGTGGAGGTACTCCAGAATGTGCAGTAGAAGCATTACAGCCAACAACTGTCGATTTAAAAAACTCATATCCTGCCACTATCAAAGGAAAACAAGATGTAGAAATACGTCCCCAAGTATCGGGATTTATCACTAAAGTCTGTGTAGATGAAGGCTCCATTGTTCGTAAAGGACAAGTATTGTTCGTTATTGACCCTGTACAATACGAAGCAGCCTATCGCTCTGCTAAAGCAACGGTTGCAACGGCAAAAGCCGCTGTAAACACACAGGAAATCACTGTAAATAATAAAAAGGAATTAAATAAGAAAAGCATTATCAGTAACTACGATTTGGCAATGGCAGAAAATGGTCTAGCATCAGCCAAAGCTCAACTGGCAGCTGCACAAGCTCAGTTGACAAGTGCACAACAAAACCTTAGCTACACTCAAGTCAAGAGTCCCTCTGATGGTATTGTAAACACCATTCCTTACCGTTTAGGAAGTTTGGTAAGTCCATCTATGTCAACCCCTATGACCGTTGTATCGGACATTAACGAAATGTTTGTCTACTCTTCACTAACAGAAAAGGAATTGCTCAGCCTTACTAAAAAAGATGGTTCACAGAAATCTATTGTCGATTCTTATCCAGAAGTTGAACTAGAACTTTCTGATGGTTCAATGTATTCAGAAAAAGGTAAGATGTCAACAATCAGTGGTGTGATTAATCAAAACACAGGTTCTGTAAGTATAAGAGCAACATTCCCAAATAAAAATCATATACTAAGGAGTGGCGGAATGGGTAATCTTGTTATTCCTTATCATCTAGAAGAGATGATTGTTATACCACAAAAAGCAACAACAGAAATTCAAGACAAAAAATTTGCATTTATTGTATTAGCAGACAATACAGTTAAGATGAAAGAAATTACAATATTCAACATTGACAATGGACAACAGTATGTAGTTACTTCAGGATTAAAAGCTGGAGAAAAAGTTGTTCTTGACAATGCAAATACTTTAAAGGATGGTCAGACAATCAAACCGATCACCCCAGAACAAGCAAAAGCAAATTTTGAGAAAGCATTGAAAGAAAAAAACGAAGGAAAATAAAATATGAAGCTAGATAAATTTATTAACCGCCCTGTACTATCTACAGTTATTTCGATTGTAATAGTAATATTGGGAGTTTTGGGTTTACTGTCACTGCCCATTTCCCAATATCCAGACATTGCTCCACCATCTATTCATGTTTCAACAGCCTACCAAGGAGCAAATGCACAAACTGTGCTAAATAGTGTTATTGCACCATTAGAAGAACAAATCAATGGTGTTGAGAATATGATGTATATGAATTCGACTGCCACTAATACTGGTGAAGCAGCCATAGAAGTTTACTTCAAACAAGGCACAGACCCAGATATGGCGGCTGTTAATGTACAAAACCGAATTTCTAAAGCTCAAGGGTTATTACCTGCGGAAGTTACAAAAGTCGGCGTTGTTACTGCTAAGCGCCAAAATAGTATGCTTCTAATTTTCTCACTTTATAGTTCAGACAATAGATATGATAATGTTTTCCTTGAAAATTATGCAAAAATTAATTTAATTCCCCAGGTACAGCGTGTATCAGGTGTCGGAGACGCAATGGTATTAGGTGCTGACTATTCAATGCGAATATGGTTAAAACCTGATATTATGTCTCAATATCATTTAATGCCTTCTGATATTTCTGCGGCATTAGCGGAACAAAATATCGAAGCGGCGCCTGGCTCTTTTGGTGAACGGGGAAACCAATCATACCAATACACTTTGCGTTACAAAGGAAGGCTTCAAAGCAAAGAAGAATTTGAAAATATAGTGATACGTTCCACTCCAGAAGGGCAAATTCTTAGATTAAAAGATGTTGCAACAGTAGAGTTGGGTAGATTAACATATGGCTATACAAACAAATTAAACGGACATCCAGCTGTAACTGTAATTGTATTCCAAAGTGCAGGGTCAAATGCGACAGCCATTATTCAAGATATCTTATCTTTACTCGATAAGTCAAAAGAAACTTTCCCACCCGGAGTAGAAGTAAGTACTTCTCAGAATGCAAATGACTTTTTATTTGCTTCGATACACGAAGTAATTAAAACACTTATTGAGGCTTTTATATTAGTATTTATTGTTGTATATATTTTTCTTCAGGATTTTCGCTCGACACTCATTCCAGCAATAGCTATACCGGTTGCATTGATTGGAACTTTTTTCATATTATATTTAATCGGGTTTAGTATTAATTTACTTACACTTTGTGCAATGGTTCTAGCAATTGCTATTGTGGTTGACGACGCCATTGTAGTAGTCGAGGGTGTACATGCCAAATTAGACCAAGGATATAAATCTGCACGTTTGGCATCAATCGACGCAATGTCAGAACTAGGAGGAGCAATTGTTTCTATCACATTAGTTATGATGTCAGTATTTATACCTGTTAGTTTCATGCCAGGAACATCAGGTACATTCTACCGCCAATTTGGGATAACAATGGCTATTGCTATTGGATTGTCGGCATTAAATGCATTGACTCTAAGCCCCGCTTTATGTGCTATTTTATTAAAGCCACACGACAAAGTAGGAAAAAAGAAATCTACATTTATAGACCGCTTCCATGTAGCATTTAACGTATACTATGATAACTTACTAAAAAAATATAAAAAAGGCACTTTGCATTTCATTCAAAAACCGTGGCTTACAGTAGGCAGTGTAGTAGTAGGGATTATACTTCTTTTAGTATTAATGAAAATAACCCCAACCGCACTTGTTCCAAACGAAGACACAGGTACAATTATGGCAGTAGTAGATTTGCCTCCAGGAACTTCAAAAGAAAGAACTGAAATTGTGATGCAACAAGTGGATAGCCTAATTGCTGCTGATCCTGCTATTGAAAATCGTACGATGATTGCTGGATATAGTTTTATGGCTGGTTTAGGACCTGGATATGGGTCATTTATCTGTAAATTAAAAAATTGGGATGAACGTTCAATTAAGCAACGTTCCGACATCGTTTCAGGGATGTTATATCTAAAAGCAAGGGAAGTAATCAAAGATGCCCGCGTACTGTTATTCGCCCCACCAATGATACCAGGATACAGTGTGTCAAATGGTTTTGAAATAAATCTACAAGACAAAACTGGAGGAAGTCTAGATAAATTCTATGAAGTTGCTCAAGATTTTATTGAAAAATTGCAGAAACGTCCAGAAATACAATCAGCACAAACTTCTTTTAATCCACACTTTCCACAATATATGATTGATATTGATGCAGCTGCTTGTAAAAAAGCAGGATTATCACCTAATGATATACTCACTACTCTCCAAGGGTATTATGGAGGGCTTTACTCATCAAATTTCAATCAATTTGGAAAAATGTATCGTGTAATGATTCAAGCAGAACCCAATAGTAGAAAAAACCTTGAATCATTACAATCAATAAAGGTCCGAAATGGAAATGAGATGGCTCCTATTACTCAGTTTATGAGCATCAAACGTGTATATGGACCGGATAACATCAAGAGATTTAACATGTATACAGCAATGGCAATAAATGGTTCACCGGCTGATGGATATAGTAGTGGCCAAGCAATTAAAGCCATGCAAGAAGTTGCAGAGCAGTCACTACCAACAGGATATGGATATGAATTTTCGGGTATGACACGTGAAGAGCAAAGTTCGAGTGGCAGCACTACAGCTATGATTTTTATTCTTTGCCTCTTATTTGTTTACTTACTATTAAGCGCACAATACGAAAGTTATATTCTCCCTTTATCGGTCTTATTATCTATCCCTTTTGGACTAGCAGGTAGCTTTATTTTTGCACATATTATGGGAGGAGTAAATAACATCATTCCGATTCTAAGTCCGGCAACAAACAACATATACATGCAAATTGCTTTGATTATGTTGATGGGACTATTGGCTAAAAATGCCATTTTGATTGTTGAGTTTGCCCTCGAACGTAGAAAGATGGGTATGAGTATTACATGGGCAGCTGTACTCGGCGCCGGTGCTCGTCTCCGTCCGATCTTAATGACATCTCTTGCAATGGTAGTCGGTTTGATTCCTCTTATGATGTCAATGGGAGTTGGCGCCAATGGTAATAGAGCACTAGGAACTGCCGCTGTAGGTGGTATGTTTATTGGTATGATTTGCCAGATATTCGTTGTTCCAGCACTATTTGTAATCTTCCAGTATCTACAAGAAAAAGTGAAGCCGATTGTATGGGAAGATATAGATAACTCTGATGCTCAATCGGAGATTGAACAATACGTAAAATAATAACTTAAAATTATGAAGAAACAAATGATATATATGGTGTGTGCAACTGCTTTTCTAAGCAGTTGCCACATCTACAAATCGTACGACAGGCCCGATGATATTTCGGTAGATAGTTTGTATCGAGACCCCTTATCAGTCAATGATACGTTATCTTCGGATACGGATAATTTTGGAAATCTCCCGTGGAGACAGGTATTTACAGATCCCCAATTGCAAGCTTTAATCGATTTGGGATTAAAACAGAATAGTGATCTCCAAACAGCCATACTGAAAGTTAAAGAAGCACAAGCTCCTTTACTTTCAGCCAAACTTGCTTTCGCACCTTCTTTAACTTTATCTCCCCAAGGTACGATCAGTAGCTTCAACAACAATGCTGCTACAAAAACTTATTCCTTGCCTATAACTGCTAGCTGGGAACTAAGCTTATTTGGCGGACTGCTTAATGCCAAACGCGGTGCAGAAGTTGTAGTGAAGCAAGCTAAAGCCTATCAGCAAGCTGTACAGACACAAGTGGTTGCCAACATCGCTAATATGTATTATACACTTCTCATGCTCGACCGTCAATTGGAGATCAGTAAAGAGACCTCTGACATCTTAAAAAAGAACGTAGAGACCATGGAGGCAATGAGGGATGCTGCGATGTACAATGTCAATTCTGCTAGTGTAGAGCAAAGTAAAGCTGCCTACGCGCAAATCCTTGCATCTATCCCGGGAATTGAGCAAAGTATTCGTGAAGTTGAGAACTCATTATCCACACTTCTATATCTACCCCCACAGAGCATCCAACGTGGTAAAATAGAAGATCAACAACTCCCATCTAAGTTCTCGGCCGGTCTGCCTTTACAGTTGCTATCCAACCGTCCTGATGTAAAAGCAGCAGAGATGAGTTTAGCTTCTGCCTATTATAACACGAACTATGCCCGCTCAGCATTTTATCCTAAAATAACGCTCAGTGGTTCAGCGGGGTGGACCAATAGTGCAGGTGGAGCAATCATCAACCCAGGTCAATTTTTGGCAACAGCAATTGGATCTTTAACGCAACCTCTCTTCAACAACGGAATCAACATAGCCAAACTAAAGATGGCCAAAGCTCAAGAAGCACAAGCAAAGCTTGCCTTTCAACAAGCTTTATTAAATGCCGGGAGTGAAGTAAGCAATGCATTGAGCCTATACCATACAAGCAGTCAAAAAGCAGACGCCAGAAAAATGCAGGTAGAAGCTGCCGAAAAAGCCACAGAATATACAAAAGAATTGTTTAACCTAGGTAATTCAACCTATTTAGAGGTATTGTCTGCACAACAATCTCATCTTAGTGCGCAGTTATCACAAGTCTCAGATTGCTTTGAAAGAATGCAAGCAGTTGTGAGCCTTTATCAAGCACTTGGTGGAGGAAGAGAAAACTAACTTTAAACTATAGTATTATGATTAGCCCATTAGCTTATGTAGATCCCGAAGCAAAATTAGGCAAGAATGTTACTGTCATGCCTTTTGCTTACATCGATAAAGATGTGGAGATCGGAGACGATTCAATCATTATGTCCTATGCAAGTATCTTAAAAGGTACTCGCATGGGTAAAGGAAATAAAGTACATCAAAATTCTGTACTGGCTGCAGAGCCACAAGACTTCCATTACAAAGGTGAAGAAAGCTATCTCATCATTGGAGATAACAATGATATACGTGAAAACGTCGTTATTGCCCGTTCTTCCACTTTAAAAAATGCGAGTCGTATAGGGAATGGCAACTATTTGATGGACAGAGTTCATCTGTGTCACGATGTAGAGATTAGCAACAATTGCGTAATAGGAATTGGATCCACAGTAGCCGGTCTCTGTAAGTTGGATGATTGTGCTATCTTAAGTGGAAATGTGATTCTGCAACAGTCGTGTCACATCGGACAGTGGACGCTTGTTCAAAGCGGGTGCCGTATATCAAAAGATGTACCGCCTTATGCCATCATGTCGGGCAACCCTACTACCTATCACGGAGTAAATGCAATTGTTTTGTCACAACATAACAGAACTTCAGAAAGAGTATTACGCCATATTGCGAATGCATACCGACTGATCTATCATGGTAACTTTAGCTTAAAAGACGCAGTACAAAAAATAATAGAGCAAGTCCCATCAAGTGAAGAAATAGAGAACATCGTTTCTTTTATTAAAGGGTCCAGCCAAGGTATCGTAAAATAAAAGCAGCCCATGACTTAACAATAGCCTATCTCGCAACTGTTTAATCTAGTTGTGAAATAGGCTATTGTTGTATCTTATAAAAAGTTTACACCCCCGGTGCAGGATAGCAGCAAGGGTGTGATCACCATAGCGAAATCAAATGATTTCCTATGTTCATTCGGTAGATTTTGACTATTCAAAATCTAAAGTACCGAAGAAGTCCGGGCGATGAAAATCCGGTTTATCAACAGCGATCGGATTCCACGAAACAAAATGAGGAGTTTGTAATTCATCTCCACACTTATAAAAATTAGCTTTGATCTCTACTTCGTCCAAAGAACGAATCTGATGTTTAAAGAATACGCCGTAAGGAATGATCAAAGCCACTTCCCAATCAGTTTCTTCCACCTTTTCCTCAAAAGGCTCGTGTCCCAAACTCGACCAGCGTTGTACCAAAGATGTGATCTGCTCGGGAGCATGCTCTCTATTTTCTCGTGCCGGTCCGGCTCCTATCAGAATTGTACCGATACAATTGCATTCAATATTATAATAAATGCCATCATTAGCAGGCATTGAAAAAAATTCAACGCACGAATCTGTCCACACAGCACCGTTATCGTTGCTATATTTCGCACGCACACTAGCCTCTGTGACTTTAAAATGCAATAAGACTGACTGATCCGTATGCGCAATGCGAAATTTTACTTTAGGTCTATAAGAATAAGAATCCCAGTTGATACTGTTAATAGATTGAAAATCTATTTTTTCTTTATCCAATAGCCTTGGAATCGCACACGCCTCCACATTAGCAGCGCTGATCTTTTTAACTTTCATACGATATATCTTTACTTTAATTTATTTGTGTATTTTCTGAACGATTACAAATGTAACTACTTTCTGTCAAATTTATCATTGAGAATCAAAGAAAAACAATATATTTGCGACCATAAAAATCTAAAAGGGGATCATTTCTGTGAGAAAAAGCATATTTTTATTACTCGTTCTGTTGTTTGGAGGCTTCATAAACTCTCCAGCCCAAAATATTACATTTAATCACTTAACCACAGATGACGGCCTGTCTCAATTTTCTATCAATAGCATATATATTGATGAACAAGGCATTATTTGGATCGGGACTCGCGAAGGACTCAACCGATACAACGGGAATGACATTGTCTCTTACAGACTCGACAAAAACGATCCCAACAGTCTATTCAGCAATACGATACTTCGTATTACCGGCAATAAAAAAGGAAAAGTTTACTTGCTTTGTACCGATGGTGTAGCCGAGCTAGATCTTGTCACACAGAAATTCAAGACACTCCTGGAAGGTACTATTGATGCGATCTACTATAAAAACAAACTTTATATTGGCAAGAAAAATGAAATATATGTACTGAATGAGCAAACCAACAACTTCAATCTCTATTATCGACTTGCCGGTAAAGATGTCACCCTTGCTTGTCTTCATATGGATCCTAACGGGAACTTACTTCTAGGTACCAACAATAATGGTGTCTTTCGCTTAGATAAGAACAAAAAGATCAGTCATTTAATTAAGAAAGGCAATATCACTAGCATTTATCAAGATGCCTCCAAAGGTATTTGGATAGGAAGTTGGAGTGAAGGTCTTTACCACATTTATCCAAATGGCAAAATGGAGGTATTTTGCAACATCCCAAACAACAGCAACTCACTTTCCTCCAATTTTGTAAGAACCTGTTGTGAAGATAATCTGGGTAATATCTGGATTGGTACGTTCAATGGCCTGAATAAATATAACTTAAAAACGAAGACGTTTAGTCTTTATACAGCTAATAGCAATCCGGGAGGTTTAACACACTCCTCCGTATGGTCAATCGTAAAAGACAGTCAAGGCACTCTATGGTTGGGAACCTACTTTGGAGGGGTTAACTACTTTAATCCTGAATATGAGATATACACTCACTATAAGGCAGGAAATTCTGAAAAAGAAGGATTAAGCAACCCTGTAATCGGACGCATGACCGAAGACAAAAACAGAAATCTCTGGATCTGTACAGAGGGAGGAGGGGTTAATGTATATAATCGGACAAACAAAACCTTTCGTTGGTTTAGGCACATAGAAGGTAAAAACAGTCTTTCTCACGACAATGTGAAAGCAATCTATTACGACCGTATCAACGACTTGATGTGGATAGGCACTCATTTAGGAGGACTTAATAAATTGGACTTGCGCACTGGGAAATTCACTAATTACCGTGCAGTAGCAAACGACCCTAATTCATTACCCTCCGATATTATAAGAGATATTGTTCCTTACAAAGGTCAACTTGTCATTGCTACTCAAGATGGATTATGCCTTTTCAATCCACAAAATGGAAAAAGCCAGCAGCTACTCAAGAATTTCAAAGAGGGCAAAGAGATCAAAATGGTTGCAAGTATCTGCTTCGACCGGAAAGGTACTTTATGGATAGCTGCCACCGGTAAAGGGGTTTTTGCCTATCGTTTCGACAGCAACAAACTAAAGGTATATGTTCATGACAGTGATTCTCCAAACAGCATCAGCAATAATAATATCAATGATATAACAGAAGATAGTCAAGGTAATCTCTGGTTCTCTACTTCAGGAAGTGGCTTGGACCGTTATCGTAAAGAAACGGATGATTTTGAGAATTTCGATACAGAAAAGAATGGACTATCAAGTAACTGCGTTTATCAGGTTCAAGAGTCTTCAATCCATAAAGGACATCTTTTATTGACTACCAATCAAGGTTTCTCTCAGTTCGATTATCATAAAAAGCTTTTCTCCAATCATGGGGTTGAAACAGGCTTTCCATTTACCGCCGTCAACGAGAATTCATTATATGTAACTCCGGATGGAGAGATTTTTCTAGGAGGAATACAAGGGATGATTTCTTTCCGGGAAAAAAGCCTCAA
>Ga0114938_1001011_pt1 | contig 20196 bp, 17 predicted proteins | sample AshMeaBigSpring_FD_88675 | JGI IMG/M metagenome (GOLD analysis project Ga0114938, IMG submission 88675) | Groundwater microbial communities from Big Spring, Nevada to study Microbial Dark Matter (Phase II) - Ash Meadows Big Spring | ecosystem: Environmental > Aquatic > Deep subsurface >...
AGACGACGACCGTCACGCCGAGCTTCTCGCGCGCACAGGTCAGGAGCTCGTTGAGGCTGATGCCCCACGCGCCGTCGCCCACGTAGGCAACGGCCGGCCGCTCGGGCGCGGCGAATCTCGCGCCGCACGCCACCGGGAACGCGTAGCCGCAGTTGCCGAAGCTCATCGCCGCGAACATCGAGCGCGGCTCGTCGAAGCGGAGGTAGGAGTTCGACACCGAGCAGATGTTGCCGATGTCGGTCGAGACCATGGCGTGCAACGGCATGGCCTTCTCGAGCTCGCGCAGCATCTGGCGCGGGTGCATGTACTTCGAGTCCTTCGCCACCTCGAGCGAGTACGGGTCGCGCTCGTGCGTCCACTCGCTTAGTTCCCGCTCCCACGCCGCCTTCTCGACCTCGATCGTCGCCTTGCGCTCGGCCCGGTTCGCGAGGCAGGCGAGCTCGCGGCCTGTGAGCCGCTCGATGAGCGCGGAGGCGGCCGCACGCGCGTCGCCGTGGATCCCGACGCTGATCGGCTTCACGAGCCCGAGCACCTTCGCGTCGGCATCCACCTGGATGATCTTCGCGTTCGCCGGCCAGTACTCCATCCCGTACTGCGGCAGGGTGCCGAAGGGGCCGAGGCGCGTGCCGAGCGCAAGCACCACGTCGGCCTGCGCGATGAGCTTCATCGCAGCCTTGGAGCCCTGGTAGCCGAGCGGCCCGCACCAGAGCGGGTGCGAGGCGGGGAAGCTGTCGTTGTGCAGGTAGCTCGTGCAGACCGGGGTGTGCAGGCGTTCCGCGAGCGCAACGGTCTCGGCGGTCGCGCCGGCCATGATCACGCCTCCTCCGGCGAGGATGACGGGGAACCTCGCCGCGGCGAGCAGTGCAGCGGCTTCCTCGAGCGCCGCGGCGTCGCCCGGTCCGCGGCCGATGCGCTGGGGCGGACTGATCGTGGCCTGGAGGTCGCCGTAGAAATAGTCGCGCGGGATGTTGAGCTGGCACGGGCCCATCTCGAGCATCGCGCGGTCGAAGCAGCGCGCCGCGATTTCGGCCGTGCGCTTCGGGTTATTGACGTGCCCCTGGTACTTGGTGATCTTCGAGAAGATCGGCAGCTGCTCGGTCTCCTGGAAGCCACCGAGCCCCATGGTCGTGGAGCCCGTCTCGGGCGTGATGAACACCACGGGCGAGTGGGCCCAGTAGGCGGCCGCGATCGCGGTGACGAAGTTGGTGATACCGGGGCCGTTCTGCGCGATGCACACGCCGTGGCGCCCCGACGCGCGTGCGTAGCCGTCGGCCATGTGCGCCGCGCCCTGCTCGTGCGCCACGGCGATGAAGCGAATGCCGGCCGCCGGGAAGATGTCGAGCGCGTCCATGTAGGCGGAGCCCACGATGCCGAAGACCTCCGTCACGCCATTCGCGGCGAGGGTCTCGACCAGGGCTTCCGACGGGGTCATGCGTTGCGGCTTGGGAGTAGTCATGGCGGGTCTCCGGATCGGTGCCGCACACGTTAATCGCCGGGCCGCGGCGGAGAATCAGGGGCTCCCGAAATGACTGCGGCCGACCGGGCCCACGCGAGGTGGACCGGGCCGGCCGCGAGAGCGGACGCCGCGTATCAGCGAACGAGCGGGATGCGCGACGGAATCAGGCCTCGGCCGCGGCCTCGAGGTCCTGCGGCGTGACCGCGGTCCACGAGCCGTCGGGGTCGAACGACTGGATGGCGTCGACGACGGTCGACGTGTCCTCGCCCAGGTCTTTCTGGAAGACCACGCCGTCCTGGTTCACGATGAAGGTCTGTACGCCGCTTGCGCCGTAGTCCGCCGGCCAGGCGATCAGTGCAAAGCCGCCGGTCAGTACGCCATCCACGAAGTACTCCCTGGCGCCGCCGTTCGCGTTCGGGCCCTGCGCATACAGCATGCGGTAGTAATAGCCGTGGTAGGGCGTGCGCGACTCGCCTCGTCGATAGCCTTCGGCCGCTGCGGCTGCGACGAACGGGCCGGCCGGGCTCGGCGGCTCGCCCTCGGCCGTCGGCCAGTACAGACCGTTCTGGGTGCCCTCGTCGCTGATGAGCTTCAGCGCGTAAACGCCCGGCGGATCTCCGTCGCGACCCTCGGACGCGTACTCGTTCTGCGCGTCGACGAAGCCGAGGCAGACCGCGATCGCGCCGAGTTCGTTTGCGCCGACGCGGCGATAGACGATCTCGTCGGCACCGGTCCGTCCGTCGAAGCGCCAGCGGCCGTCCGTCTTCACGAGCGGGACCGGGAACGGCCAGTCGTTCTCCCCCACGATCAGGACCTTGCTGTCGGCTCCCTCGTCCTCGAGGGAATGCTTCAGCTGGTAGGCCGCGACGAATCGCTCGCGGTCGGCATTGTCCTGCACGGGATCACCCGACGTGAGCAGGTCCTCCGACCCCGGACCGAGCAGCTTGTTGAGCGTCGGAACATCGTCCTTCTGCAGCGCGACGACCAACGCGTCCACCGCCTCCTCGGGAGAGTTGAACGAGGCGTGGTTTTCCACTTTGGCGCAGGCGGCGAGCAACACGCTGCCAGCAAGAGCAAGCCCCAAGCGCGCGGCATTGGATCGAATTGCGTTCGCGTTCATGAGCTTCTCCTAGCGCTTCTTATTGCCGCCGCCCTTGCTCTTGGCGCCCTGCGGCATGCTCTGCTTGCCGCGCTGGCTCGCCGCCCGGTCCGCCTTGCCACTGCGGTTGGCTCCGGACATCGCCGATCCTCCCTGGGGTCGGCCGCCTCCTGCGGATGGCGCCGGCCGCGTCGCGGGCTTTGCCGCTGGCTGTGGTCTCGGGGCTGGTGTCGGCTTCGCCGCGGGCTTCGCGTAACCGCGGTCGGCCGTCCCGGCGGGCCTCGTGGTCGGCTTGGCCGCCGGCCTGGCCTCGGGCCGCGTGGCGGTCGGGCGCTGCGCTGCGCCCTGCTTCGTGCCCGCGTAGCTGCCCTGAGCCGCCCTGTCGCGGTCCGCGGTGCCGCCCTTGTACGAGCCCTGCACCTTGGGCGCCGCGCGCGGCTGCGCGCCCGCCTGCGGGCCGGACGCCACCTTGCCTTGCGCGCCCTTGTAAGCGCCGCCACTCGCGCCAGCGTACGTCGTCTTTCCCTTCCAGTTTGCGGGCTCGGCGCCTTTCGTCGGGCGCTTCACATCGGCCGGCATTGGCCGCGGCTGGCGCTTGTTCAGTTCGTTCAGCTCGGGTCGATTCGGCTTCGCCGCAGAGATGGGACTCCGGTACGGCGTCGCCTGTGCGTACTTCGGTCGATTGTTGTCGTACCGATCCCAGTAACCATTTCCGCCACCGGGATTATTGATGACGATGTTGCCGCTGTTGTAGAAGCCGCCACCGTAGCCCGGGGGCGGACGATAGCCGGTGCCGGGATAGAAGCCGTTGCCGTAGGCAGGCCGGTAGGGATACGGCGGGTAGTAGGGCATGCCGCCGTAGCCGTAGTTCGGGTACCAGTAATCGTGCTTGTCCCAGTCATCGTCGTCGTCGAAGATCTCGTTGACGAGGATGCCCGCACCGAACGCGAGCAGGCCGGTCGTAACCAGCGCCCCGGTACTGTGACCATCCTTCTCTTCCGTCGTCGTCGTCGTCGTGGCAGGCGCAGCCGGTGCGGGCGCAGTCGTGGCCGCTGGAGCCGGCGCGTACACTGCGACCGGATCGTACTGCGGCACGTAGACTGTCTTGGACGGCGGCGGCTCGAGCACGATCACTTCCTTGCCGTCTTGCTGCTGCGTGTCGACCGTCATCTGCGGCGAGCTCTGCAGGTTGCCCACGTCCTTCGCCTGCCTGCGCAGGCGCTGCACGGAGTCGAGCACGCCGGCCTGGTCCGCGGTGAATGCCTCGCCGAGTTCCGTGGTCCAGCCGAGCTCGCGGCACATCATGTCCAGCGTATCCGGGAACAGGATCAGCGCACGAATGGGCGGCGTGAATCCCACTGCGGCCGCGGCATCGTCGAGCTTCCTGCCGGAGAGGTTCTGGTTCTCGAGCAGCCAGTTGCCCGCATCGAGGACTTCCTGGGGGTTCGTCGAGGCGAGGAGTACCTGCGACAGCACCGGATCCGGGTAGAGCGCGACCGGGGCGAGCAGATCCTCGAGGGCCTCCGGCGTCCACGACGTCGGGGCCGCAACGTCCGCAGTCGCCGGCTGTCCCCCGGTCTGTGCGGCCGCCGCCGGCGCCGCCTGATCCGCGGCCGGGGAAGACGGTGCCGCGGTGGACGGCGGCGCAGCGGGCTCCTTGGAGCCGCAAGCTGCGATCGAGGCCAGCAGTCCCATGGCGATACCAAGGGACAGCGATCGACGATGCGTCGTGCGAATACTCATCCGGGTGTACTCCGCCCGCGTTCGACGCGGTTTGTCGGTTTGATTCTCACGTCTCCCACTTCCCCGGGGCCCTCGGCAAGCCGCGTGGAAGGACGACCACACCCCCAGGTGACTTTAGCACGCCATGGAGAGTGCACCCACGTGCGTGTGCGGCGTGCGCCAGCGACCGCGTCCGGCGCGACGGTTAGGGGCGCCCCACTCATTCCGCACCACAATGAGTCATCAAATCAAGAGCAGGCACAAAGATGGTGCGAAAACCTCGCGCAATCCAGTCTGACTTCTCGGTGAGGATGTGGCTTTGCGCCAGCACGGTGCGATGGCATACTAGATGCATCCGTTTTGGCTCCAAACCCACATTCCCCGGGGTCGTCGCGGCGAGCGACCCCGGAGACCCGAATTCGCTGCATCCGTAAGGAGAGCCCATGACCACCGCTGCCGACGTTCTGAAGCTGATCAAGGACAAGGAGGTCAAGTTCGTCGACCTCCGCTTCACCGACACCAAGGGCAAGGAACAGCACGTGACGGTTCCGACCCGTATCGTCGACGAGGCCTTCTTCGAGGACGGCAAGGGCTTCGACGGCTCGTCGATCGCCGGATGGAAGGGCATCCAGGAGTCCGACATGATCCTCATGCCGGACCCGGGAACCGCGGTCATCGATCCCTTCTTCGAGGAGACGACGCTCGACCTGCGTTGTGACGTCGTCGAGCCTTCGACCATGCAGGGGTACGAGCGTTGCCCGCGCTCGCTCGCCAAGCGCGCGGAGGCTTATCTCAAGTCCACCGGCATCGCCGATGCCTCGATGTGGGGCCCGGAGAACGAGTTCTTCATCTTCGACAACGTGCGGCACGGCAGCTCGATGAACGGCTGCTTCTACGAGGTCGATTCGATGCAGGGCGCGTGGAATGCCGGTCGCAGCGTCGACGGCGGCAACCTCGGTCATCGCCCCGGAATCAAGGGCGGCTACTTCCCCGTACCGCCGGTGGATGCGTACCAGGACCTGCGCACGGCGATGTCGCTCGCGATGGAGGAACTCGGGCTCAAGGTCGAAGTGCACCACGCCGAGGTCGCGACGGGCGGTCAGGCCGAGATCAACGTCTCCGCGAACACGCTCGTCAACAAGGCCGACGAGGTGCAGATCCTGAAATACGCGATCCACAACGTCGCGGCGAGCTACGGCAAGACCGCGACCTTCATGCCGAAGCCGCTGGTCGGCGACAACGGCAACGGGATGCACGTCAACCAGTCGCTCGCCAAGGGCGGCAAGAACCTCTTCGGCGGCGACAAGTACGGCGGACTTTCCGAGCTCGCCATCTACTACATCGGCGGCATCATCAAGCACGCCAAGGCGCTGAACGCGCTCTGCAACGCGAGCACCAACAGCTACAAGCGGCTCGTGCCCGGCTTCGAGGCGCCCGTGATGCTGGCTTATTCCGCGCGCAACCGTTCGGCGTCGATCCGCATCCCGCACGTCATGAACCCGAAGGCGCGGCGCATCGAGGTCCGCTTCCCGGACTCGACGGCGAACCCGTATCTTTGCTTCTCGGCGATGCTGATGGCGGGCCTCGACGGCATCCGCAACAAGATCCATCCGGGCGACCCGGCGGACAAGGACCTGTACGACCTCGAGCCGGAAGAGGCGAAGAACATCCCGACCGTGTGCCACTCGCTGGACATGGCGCTCGAGGCACTCGACGAGGATCGCGGCTTCCTGAAGGAAGGCGGCGTATTCACGGACGACGTGATCGACGCGTACATCGGGCTCAAGATGCAGGAGGTGACGCGGCTCAGGATGTCGACCCACCCGGTCGAGCTCGAGCTCTACTACAGCGTCTGACGGGAAGCGAGCGGTGCCGGTCACGACACGCGGGTCGCGGGCTGGCACCGCCCGGTCTCTTGACGCATTTCGCGGATCGTCGACCGTGGCTTTGTCAGCCCGGGGCCGTGGGGCTATGCTTCGGTGTCATGAACGGGCGAGTACTGTGGACGGCCCTCCTGCTGTCGACCGCGAGCCAGGCGCAGGAGAGCAGGCACGAGCTGTGGATGTGGAAGGACGCGAACGGCGTCGTTCACTACTCGGACGTGCCTGGGCCCGGTGCCAAGAGGGTGGACATCTCGGTCGACGAGCCTCCCGCTGCGCCCGCCGCCGCTCCGGCAGCGCCGACGCCCGGCCAGACCCCCGCGCCGGCAGCAGCTGCAGCCGTGACCTACGATTCGCTCGAAATCTGGCAGCCGGAGAGCGGCGAGTCGTTCTTCGGTGCAGACGCGGTGGTCAACGTGCGCATGCGGTCCGAGCCGGAGCTCGCTCCGGGCGACTCGCTGCTGCTCTACCTCGACGGCAAGCTCGTCGATGGGGACGGGAGGGCGACGGAGTACTCGCTGGCGAACATCGATCGCGGCGCGCACTCGATCACCGCCACGATCCGCGACCGACGCGGGCAGGAGAAGATCCGCAGCGCACCCGTCGTCTTCCACATCAAGCAGCCGACCGTGATCCCGCCGGCTGCCGTCGGGCCGAAGCTGAAGCCCGCTCCGCCGCCGGCCCCGGCCCCGAGGCCGGCCACAGGGCCGAGGGGCGGCTGATCGTCGGGCCGACGCGGCTGCCGCGCCTCGTGGGGGCGTGAGGTGGCCGCCGACGCCAGGTACTTCCTCAAGCCGACGTCGCCGGAACTCGGCGGCCTGCTCGACGGCCTTGCGACGTGCGTGGTCTGGCTCGATTCGAGCGGGGCCATCCTGCACCTCAACGAGCCTGCCGAGGACCTGTTCGGCATCAGCCGGAACCAGGCCGCGGGCCGGGCGATTCGCGAACTCCTGAAGGCCAACGTCGAACTGGGGACCGTGATCGAGCGCGCCCGTGCCGCAGGCGCGCAGTATTCCCGAAGGGAACTGCCTTTCGAAGCTGGCCCGGGTGCCGTGCCACGCGTGCTCGACGTCACGGTGACACCGTTCGACCAGGCGGGACATCCGGGCGGTGTCATCGTCGAGCTGGCGGACGTCACGCAGCATCAGCGCATCCTGCGTGAGAACGCTCTGCTGACGCAGCTCGGTGGCAGCCGGGCGATGGTCCGGCAGCTCGCACACGAGATCAAGAATCCGCTCGGCGGACTGCGCGGAGCGGCACAGCTCCTGGAGCGCCAGCTGAAGGATGCCGCGCTCCACGAGTACACGACCATCATCATCAGCGAGGCCGATCGCCTCGCCGCCCTCGTCGATGCGCTGCTCGGTCCTGGCCAGCCGCCCCGCAAGGAACCGGTCAACATCCACGAGCTCGTTCAGCACGTGGGCCGATTGCTCGCGGCCGAGGCGCCGACGGGCGTCGTCGTCGAGCGCGATTACGACCCGAGCCTGCCGCGGCTCCGGCTCGACCGGAACCAGTTCATCCAGGCGCTGCTGAATCTCGGGCGTAACGCGATCCAGGCGGTCGGGTCGCAGGGACGGATCGTGCTCCGTACCCGGGCTCTGACCAATGCGAGCATCGGCAGCCGGCGCTACCGCGTCGTCGCCAGCATCCAGGTCGAGGACGACGGTCCGGGGGTCCCTGCCGAACTCAAGGACACCGTGTTCTATCCGCTCGTCACGGGACGCCAGGGTGGCACAGGACTCGGTCTCGCAGTGGCGCAGGACCTGATCGGGCGCCACGACGGCCTGATCGAGTTCGACAGCCGGCCCGGCCGCACCGTGTTCACCATCCTCCTGCCTTTCGACAACCATGAACTCAGCGAAAGCACTTGACGTCTGGGTCGTGGACGACGACGCGTCGATCCGCTGGGTGCTCGAGCGGGCCCTGAAACAGGACGGCATGCGGCCGACGGCCTTTGAGGACGCCGATGCCGTGTTGACCGCGCTCAGGCGCACCGCACCCGACGTGCTCGTGACGGATATCTGCATGCCCGGACGCAGCGGACTCGAGCTGCTGGAAGAGATACGCCGCAGCCGGCCGCGGCTGCCGGTGATCGTCATCACGGCGCACTCCGATCTCGAGAGCGCGGTCGCCGCCTACCAGGGCGGCGCGTTCGAATACCTGCCCAAGCCTTTCGACATCGACCAGGCCATGGAACTCGTGCGTCGCGCGGCCGCCCAGAGCCAGCGATCAGAGGCGTCGGCGGCAGAGTCGCGACGGATCCCCGAAATGCTCGGGCATGCTCCGGCGATGCAGGAGGTCTTCCGCGCCATCGGACGCCTGTCGCGCTCGAGCATGACCGTGCTGATCACCGGTGAATCAGGCACCGGCAAGGAACTCGTGGCCCGCGCGCTGCATCGCCACAGCCCGCGCGCTGCGAAGCCGTTCATCGCGCTCAATACCTCGGCTTTCACGGCCGACCTGCTCGAGTCGGAGCTGTTCGGTCACGAGAAGGGCGCGTTTACCGGTGCCACGGAACTCCGCCGGGGGCGGTTCGAGCAGGCCGACGGGGGTACGCTGTTCCTCGACGAGATCGGTGACATGTCGCCCCAGCTGCAGACCCGGCTGCTGAGGGTCCTGGCGGAGGGGGAGTTCTATCGCGTCGGCGGCCAGCTGCCCGTCAAAGTGGACGTGCGGGTCATCGCCGCCACTCACCAGGACCTGGAGGCGCGGGTCCGGGAAGGACTGTTCCGCGAAGACCTGCTGCACAGGCTCAACGTGATCCGGATCTCCGTCCCACCGCTCCGGCAGCGTCGCGAAGATATTCCGGAACTGCTGCAGCACTATCTCGACGTGGCCGCCATGGAACTGGGAGTGGCGCCCAAGGTGCTGACCGACGACGCGCAGGCCGTGCTCGTTTCGTTCGACTGGCCGGGGAACGTCCGGCAGCTGGTGAACGCCTGCCGTCGACTGACCGTGCTGGCTGCGGGCCGCGAGATCACTCGGGCGGACATACCCGCCGACCTCGGCGGTGCCTCCGCCCCAGGCTCGGAATCCCCGGACTGGTCAAGCGCGCTTGCGGGCTGGGCCCACGCGCGACTCGCGACGGGCGGTGCGCCGCTGCTCGAGGACGCCATGCCCGAGTTCGAGCGGACGCTGATCCGCGAGGCACTGAAGGCCGCGCGAGGCGGACGCCAGGAGGCGGCGAAGCTGCTCGGCTGGGGCCGCAACACCCTGACCCGCAAGCTCAAGGAACTCGGACTCGAGGATCTGTGACGACGACGCGCGGGCATCACGTTTTCGACAACTCCGGAAAGTCGCCGAAACCGTAACACCGGGACCTTCGACCCGACTTGCCGAGCAGCACCTTCGGTCACCGGCAGTGTCTAATGGCCGGCACATGTCCTCCCCCGCACCCGCCACGCCGCTCATCCGTACCGAGAACCTCGTCCGTCGCTATCGCATGGGAGGGGAGGACATCGAGGCCCTGCGGGGCGTCAGCCTCGTCGTCCGCCGCGGCGAGTACACCGCCATCATGGGGCCGTCGGGCTGCGGCAAGTCCACGCTGATGAACATCATCGGTTGCCTGGACACACCGGACGACGGTCGTTACTGGCTCGACGGCCAGCTCGTGTCGGACCTGCGCGATCACGACCTCGCAAAGGTCCGCAACTGCGCCATCGGCTTCGTCTTCCAGTCCTTCGCGCTGCTCCCCCGCGCGACGGCTCTGCAGAACGTCGAGTTGCCGCTGGTCTACTCCCACGTGCCGAGGCGCGAGCGGCTGCGTCGGGCCGCAGAGGCGCTCGAGCGAGTCGGGCTCTCCGGCCGCGCGAGCCACCGTCCGACGGAACTCTCGGGGGGCCAGCGACAACGCGTCGCCATCGCCCGCGCACTGGTGACCAGCCCGAGCCTGTTGCTCGCGGACGAGCCGACGGGCAACCTCGACACCGTGACGGGCGAGGACATCCTGTCCCTGTTCGACGAGATCCACCGTGCCGGCAACAGCCTCATCGTCGTCACACACGATGCCGGCATCGCCGCCCGGGCCGGCCGGGTGCTGAGGATGCGCGATGGCCGGATCGAGGACGACACACGGACTTCCAGAGACTACGCTGCATGAATCCACGCGACGCGGTCCTCGCATTCGCACTCGTTCTGACCGCGGGTTGCGGCTCGCCCCGCGATGCAGGTGACGGGCAGAAGTACGAGACGGCCCGGGTCGAGCGGCGACCGGTCGTGCTCGTGGTGGAGGCCTCGGGCGTGATCGAACCGATCCGCACGGTGGAGCTCAAGTCGAAGGCATCGGGCGAGATCCTCGAGATCGGCGCGGACACCGGCGACACCGTCCGGGCGGGCGCCCTGCTCGTGCGCATCGATCCACGTACCCCGCGTAATCGACTCGACCAGGCCGTGGCGCAGTGGAACGCCGCGAAGGCCAAGCTGGCGAACGCACAGAGCCAGCTCGCCCGTGGCAGGAAGCTGCTCGGCAACGAGTGGATCAACCAGGCCGACTACGACAAGCTCGTACTCGACGCGGCGACCGCGCAATCCGAAGTCGTCGCCGGCCGCGTGGCGGTGGACAACGCCCGCATCGCGCTCGACGACACCGAGGTCCGCGCGCCCGGTGCCGGGACGATCCTCGCGAAGCGTGTCGAACGCGGACAGGTCATCTCTTCGCCCACGATGGACGTCGGTGGCGGCACGCTGCTCATGACGATGGCCGACCTGTCACAGGTGCGTGCGAGGGTCCGCGTGGACGAGACCGATCTCGGCAAGATCGCGGTCGGCATGCCTGCGAGCATCGCGGTCGCCTCTTTCCCGGGCCGGCGCTTTGCGGGGGAGATCGAGAAGATCGAGCCCCAGGCCGTCGTCGAGGAGAACGTCACGCTCTTCCCCGTGCTCATCACGCTCTCGAACGACGAGCGGCTGCTGCGCCCCGGCATGAACGTGGACGTGCGCTTCGAGGTCGCGCGCCGCGACGACGTGCTGACCATTCCAGTGACGGCGTTGCGCACGGAGCGCGACGTCGATACGACGGCTTCGCTCACCGGGCTCGACCCGGCGGCGATACGCGCGAAGCTCGACTCGGCGGCGACGCCGGACGGCGGTGCGAACGCGGGTTCCGCGCGCGACAGCGCGACGCGCCTCGGAGGCAGCTTCTGGGTGGTCGTCGAGCGCAACGGCGTGCTCGAGGCCGTACCGATCGCAACGGGGATCACGGACCTCGACCGCGTCGAGGTCACGCAGGGTCTCGCGGAGGGCGAATCCCTGCTCGTGCTGCCGAGCTCGAGCCTCGTCGAGGCTCAGGAGCGCCTGCAGAACTTCATGCGGTCGCGCGGCGGAATCCCGGGCATGAACCAGAAATCCCAGGGCGAGCAGGGCACCCAGGCGCAGGGCAGCCCGCGCCCGCCGGAGCAGCGATCCGGCACCGGCGTGCCGCAGCGTCCCCGCAGCTGACCGACGGTCGACCGGGTACTGCAATGGGCGAGATCCTCCGCGTTGCGCTCAGCTCCATCCGCGGCAATCTCTTCCGCGCGACCTTGACGATGCTGGGCGTGATCATCGGCGTGGCGGCGGTGATCGCGATGCTCGCGCTCGGTACCGGGGCGCAGCGGGCCATCGACGAGCAGCTGCAGTCGCTCGGTGCAAACGTGATCACCGTCACGACCTGGATGCGCTTCGCGCAGGGCGTCGCGCGCGAGCAGGTCCTCACCACGGACGATGCGGAGGCGGTGCGCGCCGAGGCACGCTACGTCTCGGCCGTCGCGCCCGAGCAGAACTCGCGCCAGCAGGTGAAGCTCGGCAACCGCAACCTGAACCTGAGCGTGATCGGCACGACGCCCGAGCACCTCGTCGTCAACGGCTACACGATGCTCGCCGGGCGGATGCTGACCGCGAACGACGACGCGAGCCAGGCGCGCGTCGTGGTGCTCGGCGGCGAAGTCCCGGAGCAGCTGCAGGTGGACGCACGGGACCTCGTCGGACGGCAGATCTCCATCAAGGCCATGGCCTTCGAGGTCGTCGGTGTGTACGAGAAGAAGGGCTCGGTCGGGCCCGGGAACCCGGACGACGACGTGTTCATCCCGATCCGGACGTCGCGTCATCGAGTCACCGGCGAGGACAGGGTCCAGTCGATCGCGGTCCAGGTCGCACCGGGCGTCGCCCTCGAGCGAGCCATGGTCGAGGTCGAGCGGGTGGTCCGGCGCGAGCACGGACTCGCACCGGGTGCCGACAACGATTTCTCCATCATCGACCGCAAGCAGTTCCTCGCGACGCAGCAGCAGACGACGGAGATCCTGAGCTTCCTGCTGGCGGGGATCGCCGGCGTGAGCCTCGTCGTCGGCGGCATCGGCATCATGAACATCATGCTGGTGACTGTGACCGAGCGGACGCGCGAGATCGGCATACGCAAGGCGCTCGGTGCGACCCGGCGCAACATCCTCGCCCAGTTCCTGGTCGAGAGCCTCGTGCTGTGCCTGCTCGGCGGAGCCCTCGGCCTGCTGCTCGGCGTCGGTGTCGCCGAGGCGCTGACGCGGCTGGCCGGCTGGCAGACCTACGTGACGCTGGATGCGCTGGCGATGGCGTTCGGCTTCAGCGCAACGGTCGGCATCCTGTTCGGTCTGTGGCCCGCCTGGCGGGCTGCCGCACTGGATCCGGTCGATGCGCTGCGCTACGAGTGACCGTTCAGCAGTAGCAGGGCTCGACGATCTTCCTCGGCGCGTCGAGGCTGCCGACGAGCTCCCGGAGCGAGTTCATGCCATTCGCGGCGAGATAGTCCGTGATCCCGGCATTGATCTTCCGGCAGACGAGCGGGTCGTAGAAGAGCGCCGTTCCGACGCCGACGGTCGTGGCACCCGCAATGATGAATTCGAGGGCGTCCTGCGCGGTGAGGATTCCGCCCTGGCCGATGATGGGGATGCCCAGCGGCCGCGCGACCTCGGCGACCTGCATCACCTTCAGCAGCGCAATCGGCTTGATCGCGGGGCCGGAGAGTCCGCCCTGCACGTTGCCGATCACCGGGCGACGGGTCTTCACGTCGATGGCCATGCCCATCACCGTGTTGATGACGGCGAGCGCATCGCTCCCGGCCTCGATGCAGCGCCGGGCGTTCTCCCGGATGTCGGTCTGGTTGGGCGAGAGCTTGGTGATGAGCGGCTTGTTCGTGACGCGGCGGCAGGCCTCGACGACCCTCGCCGACATGTCGGGGTAGTTGCCGAACTGCACGCCACCTTCCTTGATGTTGGGGCACGAGATGTTGATCTCGACGGCGTCGATGGCGGAGTCGTCGAAGCGCCGCGTGACCTCCACGTAGTCCTCGATCGTGGAACCGCAGACGTTGGCGAAAAACCGCGTCTCGGTGAAGTCGAGCGTCGGCAGGATCCGCTCGACGACCTGATCGACGCCGGGGTTCTGCAGCCCGATGGCGTTCAGCATCCCCATCGGCGTTTCGTACACACGGTGCGGCGGATTGCCGAGCCTCGGCTCCCGCGTCGTGCCCTTGAGCACGATCGCCCCGACGTCGCTGTTCGAAAAGCCCTCGACCCGTGTGTACTCCTCGCCGAAGCCGACGCAGCCCGACAGCAGAACGATCGGGGAGGCGAGCTTCAGACCGCAGAAATCGACGGCGACCGGGGGGGCAGGAGGCATCGCGTGGAATTGTAGAGGATGGCTCCCGCCGGCCCCGCCTCTCCGCTCAGGGGGCGAGGTACGGGCCTCGCTGTGGCGCCGCCGCCCAGCGCGTCAGATAATCAAGACGATCCAAACAGAACTTCCAATAAATCGCCAGTTCAAGCTGGATTCTAAAGAAATATCTCAGGCTAGATCAGCGGTGGAACGGCCCCCGCCAGCGTCATCCCGCAATGAATCGCTCCAGCTGCTCGATCGTCTGCTGCTGGTCCTCCATCACGGCCCGCACGAGGTCGCCGATGGAAATGATGCCCATCATCTTGCCGTCGTCTACGACGGGCAGGTGGCGAATGCGTCGCTCGGTCATGATCTCCATGCAGCGCTGCACCGTCTCGGCCGAGGTCACGGTCACGACAGGCGAGGACATGATCTGCCAGACCGGTGTCTCGGCGGACGAGCGACCGAGCAGGATGACCTTGCGCGCGTAGTCCCGCTCCGAGATGACGCCCACGAGCTCGCCGTCCCTCAGCACGGGTAGCGCACCGATGTGCCGGTCGGCCATGATCTGGATGGCCTCCAGCACGGGCTCCTCCGCGTCCACTGACCAGATCTCCGGACCCTTGCGCAACAGTAGATGGTTCACCCGCAGCATCTTCGTCTCCCCCGGGATGAGCGCGAGCAGTTCGGCCGGATTCTAAACCCGGCGGCGGTGGTTTCGCTGAACCGGCAGCCCCGCCGCGCGGAGAATGCGCGCAGGTCGCCGGTAAGACGGCCGAGGCCCGTGTGCTCGAGGTGATTCTCTACGAGCCGGAGATCCCCCCGAACACCGGGAACGTCGTGCGCCTGTGCGCGAACACGGGGGTGCGCCTGCACCTGGTCCGGCCGCTCGGCTTCGGACTCGATACGAGGTCGGTGCGACGCGCCGGCCTCGACTACCGGGAGTTGGCCGAAGTGAAAGTTCACCCAGGCTTCCGCGATTGCCTCGCCAGCCTGCGGGATCCGCGCTGGTTCGCGTTCACGACAAAGGCCGGAACCCTGCTCGATGCCGCGAGATTCGCGGAAGGAGACGCCCTCGTGTTCGGGCCGGAAACCCGCGGACTGCCGGCGTCAGTGATCGAGTCGTGCCTGCCCGAGCGCCGGCTGCGAATCCCGATGCTGCCGGGCTCGCGCAGTCTCAACCTCTCGAATGCCGTCGCGGTGGCCGTGTACGAGGCCTGGCGCCAGTTCGGGTACGCGGGTGGCGGGTAGCCGGCGGAGCCGGCCTCAGCCGGTCTCCGACTTGATGGCCCGCGTCATCAAGGGATACACGGCGTCCCGCGGCGGCTTGCCCTCGTAGAGCACGCTGTAGACCTGCTCCGTGATCGGCATCTCGACGCCGAAGCGCCGGGCGGCGTCGCGCACGGCACGGGCGGCCAGCACGCCCTCGACGACCTGCCCGATTTCCGCCAGCGCCTGTTCCCGCGATTTACCTGACGCGAGCGCCAGACCGCAGCGACGGTTACGGGACTGGTCGTCCGTGCAGGTGAGCACGAGATCGCCGAGCCCGGCGAGCCCCATGAAGGTGTCACGGTCGGCTCCGAGCGCCACGCCCAGCCGCATCATCTCCGCGAGGCCCCGCGTGATCAGGGCGACCCGGGTGTTGGCCCCGAAGCCGAGGCCGTCGGAGATGCCGGCGGCGATGGCGAGCACGTTTTTCGTCGCGCCGCCGACCTCGACGCCGACGACGTCGTCCGAGGCGTATGCACGGACATGCGGTCCCGACAGGCTGCGGGCCATCTGCATTGCGTAGGAGGGGTCGCGCGACGCGACAGTCAGTGCGGTTGGCAGGCCGGCACCGACTTCCTTCGCAAACGTGGGCCCGGAGAGCACTGCCATCGGGACCCCTTCGCCCAGCACTTCGGCCGCGACCTGGTGGGGCAGCTTGCCGGTTTCGAGCTCGAAGCCTTTCGTGGCCCAGGAAACCCGCATGCCAGGGCGAAAAAGCGGCTTCAGCTGCAGCAGCAGTCCGCGAAAGCTGTGGCTGGGAACGGCGATGAGCACCTCCTCGGCACGTGCCACGGCGCGCGCGAGGTCCGACTCGATCACGAGCGAGTCGGGAAACGGCGTCTCCGGCAGATAGCGGCGGTTGCGCCGCTCCCGCGCCATCTCGGCCATCTGTGCTGCATCGCGACCCCACAGGACGGTCGGATGCCCGGAGCGCGCAAGGTGCACAGCGAGCGCCGTGCCCCAGGAACCCGCGCCGAGTACGGCGATCGCTGGCCGCTCGGCGGTGGCTTTGCTCTCGGTCGCCACTCGGGCGACAGCCTCAGTTGACCGACGAGCCTGCGGCCTGTTGCGCAGCTGCCCGGGCGTGCAGCCCCTCAAACGTCACCAGCGGCAGCAGGAACGGCGGAAAGCCACCCTTGCCGATGAGCTCCGAGACGGTCGAGCGCGCGAAGGCGAGCAGGTAGTTGGGCGCCATGATGCTCACGACCTGCGCAAGGTCGTTTGCCGAGAGATTCCGGATCAGGAACGCGCCGGCCTGCTGCAGCTCGAGCAGCCACACCGTCTTCTCCCCGGTCTTCGCCTCGAGGTTGACCTGCAGAACCACCTCGTGCAGGTCCTGGGCGAGCGCGGAGGCGCGGGTCGAGATATTGAGGTTCACGGTCGGGGTTCCCTCGTTGCCCGCCATGAAGGGGCCGTTCGGAGCCTCGAAGGAGCAGTCCTTGATGTACACGGCCTGCGGCGTGATCAGCGGCGCGTTCGGGTCGGCGGCGGGCTGGTTCGGGAGGGTCGGCTCGGTCATGGATGGTTCGTCCTTTGCTGCAATTCTCGAACTGTGGCGGGGGAGGCCCCGGTCGGTCAGGCGCGGCCGAGCAGCTGGTCGAGCTCGCCTGCGCGATCGAGTGCGTAGAGTTCTTCGAATCCGCCCACGTGGCGATCACCAATGAAGATCTGCGGGACGGTGCGCCGGCCTCCGGTTCGGGTCAGCATCGTCTGCCGCTCCGCCGGGTCCTCGTCCACCTTGATTTCGCGGATCGTCGCGCCCTTGCGCTCGAGCAGGCCGCGGGCCCGCACGCAGTACGGACACCAGCCAGTGGAGTACATGACGATTTCGGGCGACTCGGTCATTGCGGCACGGCCTCACTTGCCTCTTGCATCGGACTTCACCAGCGGAAGGTTCTCGGCTCGCCATGCCTGCAGCCCGCCCCGCAGGTTCACCACCCTGGTGAAGCCCTGGGCCTTCAGGACGCGTGTCGCGGCGCCCGAGCGCATGCCGCTCTCGCAGCACGCGATCACCACCTTGTCGCGGTACTTCTTCAGGGTCTCGCCGCTCCCTCCGAGCTGCTCCTGGGGCACGTGCCTCGCGTCGATCACGTGCCCCGCATCGAACTCGGCCTTGCTGCGCACGTCGAGCAGCAAGGCGCCCTGGTTGAGCAGGCGTACGGCGTCGAGCGGCCCGACTGACTGGCCACCGCTTCGCATGCGGCTGATCTCGTAGACGATAGCCGCCACGGCGAGCAGCACGGTCCCGCCCACGAGGAACGGGTGCCGGGTGGCGTATTCGAGGAGGCGCTCCATGGGATCCGGCTGGAAAAAAGGGTCGCGGATTATAGCAGCCCCCACCGACACGCTAGACTTGGTGGCTGGCAGTCCGCCCTGAATCCCTCGTCGAGGCATGTCCCGTCCACGCGTCGCTCGCCCTGCGCCCGCCTCGCCGCGCTCCCCGACCCGGCTGCTGCCGGTCTCGGCGTTCGTCCTCGTCTGCAGCCTGCTCGTGCAGCCGGGACTGGCGGCAACCGAGCCCAAGCCGACTCCTGCGCAGAAAGAGGCGGAACTCCGCAAGGTCAACTCGCGCATCGAGAAGGTTCGCAAGGAGGTCAACGCCGACATCGAGAAGCGGGACCGCCTGAGCGTGGAGTTGCGGGACTCGGAGCTCGGTGTCCAGGAGGCCCGTCGGCGACTCGAAGACGTCCGGGCTGCTCGCATAGCGACCGAAGCACGAATCAGGAACCTCGAACGCGAGCAGACCGGGCTCGAGCAGGAGATCGGCGCCGAGCGCGACGCGCTCGCCGGCGAGCTTAGAGCAGCCTACGTCAACGGGCGCGAAGAGGAACTCAAGCTCCTCCTCAACCAGGAGGACCCGGCCAGCTTAGGGCGAACGCTGCGCTATTACGGGTACTTCGGCCGGGCGCGAGCCGAGCGAATCGGCAGCATCGAGCGGAAGCTGGGGCAGCTGGCGGAGCTCAAGGAGACGATCGAGGCGGAGCAGGAGCGGCTGCGGGAACTCGAGACCCGGCAGGAGCGCGAAGTCGGCGCGCTGCGCGCGGCGCAGGAGAAGCGTACGCGGGCCGTGCAGGCGATCGACAGCCAGATCAGGACGAAAGGCGGGGAGCTGCAGCGGCTCGAGGCGCAGGCGCGTTCTCTCGAACAGTTGATCGCGAAACTCCGCAAGGCACTCGCGGACGTGCCGGTCGCGAAGCAGGCGCCGTTCGAGCCGCTGCGCGGCAAGTTACCCTGGCCCGTTCAGCAGGGCCGCGTGCTGGCGCGATTCGGACAGCCGAGGGCCGGGGGCTCCCTGCGCTGGCAAGGCATGTTGATCGGTACGGAGCGCGGCGCAAGGGTCCGCGCGCCGTTCGGCGGCCGCGTCGTGTACGCGGACTGGCTCCCCGGAATGGGCCTCATGATCGTGCTCGATCACGGTGGCGGCTACATGAGCCTCTACGGCCACAACGAGCAGCTGTTCCGCAAGGTTGGCGAGCCGGTCGCCTCGGGTGACGTGATCGGCGCGGTCGGCGACACGGGGGGCCACAACCAGCCGGCGCTCTATTTCGAGGTCCGTCGCGGACGCCAGCCCGTCAACCCGGAAAACTGGCTGCAGCGCCGCTGAATCGGCGCCACTGCATTATGTCGTGAACGCGCACCGTTGCCGGGTGGCGACGGTGGTCACTCCCGACCAGACTGAATTGCGGGTTGCGTCAAGGATTGGCGCGCAGGACTTCAAGGAAGATTTATGTCCAAGACCCCCGGCCAATGCGGCCGACAGGTACGAACGATGCAAGCAGCAGAGGTGCTGGGCGACGCACCGGCGCCGGTCAGCACGACTTCGCTGGATCCCTACGGCCAGCTCATCAAGATGCTGATGCCGCGCGCGCAGTCGATCGCGATCTACGATCGGATGGGACTGCCGGTCTGGTTGAACGACGGCCTCGACGCGCCCGAGCTGCACCAGCTGCTCCACGACGCGCTCAGGAAAGAACTCGCCGGCGACGGGCGGGGCGAGGGATTTTCCGACAACATCGACCGCGACCACTCGGCGTACGTCTTCCTTCTGCGCGATGGCGAGCAGGCGCTGCTCGGGGCGGTCGGCGTCATCGTGCGCGAGTCCGCCGCGCGCGGGGATGGACGCCCGTTCTCGCTGGTGCAGGGCCTGCTGCGGCCCGCGCTCGAGTGCCTGCAGCGCGAGCTCGGCTCGCAGTACAGCATCGGCGACCTGCAGCGCAGCCTGATGGTCCGCGACGGCGACCTCGAGCTGCTGCTCGGGGCGGCGCAGGAAGCGGAGCGTGGCGGGGAGACGACCGACGACTTCGCGCGGCTGCTGCAGGGCTGCGTCGATCACCTCGGCTGCAGCGTCGGCGCGCTGCTGATCCCGGACAAGAACATCGCCGTGTGCCGCACTGGCCATGGCACGGCGCCACGCACCGGTGCCGAGATCCTCACGCGCACCCACAGACAGCTGCTGGCCTGGACCCAGCTGCACCGCCAGACGATGACGTCGAACCAGCCCGTGTCCAGCACGCAGTACGGCGAGGTTCCTTTCAAGATTCTGTCCTGCCCGGTGATGCACGGTGCGCAGCGGGTGCTGGGAATCCTCGTGCTGTTCAAGCCGCCCGCCTCGCCGGACTTCGACCTGCGCCAGGTCCGCATCGTCGAGCTGCTCGCGCGGCGCGTGGCGTTCATCCTGATGAACGCCTACGACCCGACGACCGGGTTGCTGACGCGTCCGGCGTTCGAGAAACGCGCGCAGGCGCTGCTCACGCCCGAGACGCTGGAGCGGACCAACAACTGCGTCATCTATGTGGACATCGACCGTCTGCACGTCCTGAACGAGAACCTCGGCATGCACGTCGGCGACGAGGTCATCGTCCGGGTGGCCGAGGTCATCCGCCGCAATCTCACGCCGCGCATGCTCGCGTCGCGCATCTCGGGAGATCGCTTCGCGCTGTTCATCGGGGAGTCGTCGCTGGACACGGCCCAGGGCATCGCCGAGAACCTCCGCGAGGGGCTCGAGCGTGTCGGCCTGGTGGTCGGCTCGCGGCCCGTCGAGGTCTCGGCGAGCTTCGGCGTCGCGCGGGTCGCCGACAGCAAGCATCCCCTGTCGCACGCTCTCGCGGCCGCCGAGATCGCCTGCAAGGCTGCCAAGGACCGCGGCCGCGACCGGGTCGAGATCTACG
>Ga0114938_1001012_pt1 | contig 20185 bp, 14 predicted proteins | sample AshMeaBigSpring_FD_88675 | JGI IMG/M metagenome (GOLD analysis project Ga0114938, IMG submission 88675) | Groundwater microbial communities from Big Spring, Nevada to study Microbial Dark Matter (Phase II) - Ash Meadows Big Spring | ecosystem: Environmental > Aquatic > Deep subsurface >...
AATCGGCTTTAAACCTGGAATAATAGGTATGGTAATACCCATTTCTCTACATTTTGTTACAAAATCGAAAAACTTCTGATTATCAAAAAACATCTGAGTCATAATCCATTCTGCACCTGCATCCACTTTTTCTTTTAGTCTATTTAAATCAATCTCCAAATTCGGTGCTTCAAAATGCTTTTCAGGATATCCGGCAACGCCTGTACAAAACTTGGTTTTTCCACCATTTTTAATGTCTTCATCAATATAAATACCATTATTCATATTAATTACTTGCTGCAACAATTCAATTCCTAATTTGTGCCCACCTACTTCTGGTTCAAAACTAGCTTCATTTTTAGCAGCATCGCCTCTTAAAACCAAAACATTATCAATTCCTAAAAAATCTAAATCAATTAATGCATCTTCTGTTTCTCTTTTATTAAACCCACCACAAATAATATGTGGAACAGCGTCTACCTGATAATGATTCATAATAGCTGCACAAATGCCTACTGTTCCAGGTCGTTTACGAACCTCTACTTTTTCAAAAGTGCCATCAAGTTTTTTCTTAAACATGGTTTCACTTCTATGATAGGTAACATTTATCCAACTCGGCTTAAATTCCATCAACGGATCTAAATGATCGTATAAAGAAGAAATTGTTTTTCCTTTTAGTGGCGGTAAAACCTCAAACGAAACTAAGGTTTCGTTCGACTGTGCTATATGGTCTGTAATTTTCATTTCTATAATTAAATGGATGCAATATACTGTAGCTATTGCTTTTGTGTAACAATTGTTAAGATAAAACTTATTACTATGTTGTAATTAGCTATATCTGTTACTTTTGCAATAAATAATTTGCTTTGAGTCTTACTATACAAACCACTGAATTAGTAAAAAGTTATAAAGGCCGTACGGTTGTAAATCATGTTTCAATTACTGTAAAACAAGGTGAAATTGTAGGTTTATTGGGGCCAAATGGAGCAGGTAAAACAACTAGCTTTTACATGGTAGTAGGTTTAATTAAACCAGATGAAGGAAGTGTTTTTTTGAATGACGTAGACATTACAAAACTGCCCATGTATAAAAGGGCACAAATGGGCATTGGATATTTACCTCAAGAAGCAAGTGTTTTTAGAAAATTAAGTGTAGAAGACAATATTATGGCTGTTTTAGAAATGACCAAACTAAACAAACAGCAACGCCATGACAAGTTAGAAACCTTATTGTCTGAATTTAATTTGCATCATGTACGTAAAAATAATGGCGATAGTTTAAGTGGTGGTGAACGACGTAGAACAGAAATTGCAAGGGCCTTGGCTGTTGACCCAAAATTTATTTTGTTAGATGAACCTTTTGCAGGTGTAGACCCTATTGCTGTTGAAGATATACAAAGCGTTGTTGCCAAATTGAAGTATAAAAATATTGGCATTTTAATTACCGATCACAATGTAAACGAAACACTGTCTATTTGTGATAGGGCTTATTTATTGATTGAAGGGAAAATTTTTAAACACGGAACGGCAGAAGAATTAGCTGAAAACGAACAAGTGCGTAGATTGTATTTAGGTACCAATTTCGAATTAAAGCGTAAAGATTGGATTATAGATATGGTAAAAGAAAATGAAACCAAAACAAGCGAAGAAAGCCAAACAGAAAATGAATAAGTATACATTATTTTTTTAAACCTATCGGTTTTACAGTTTCACCGACATTTCTACCATTAATACACTTCTAAATATCAAGTTTGCAACGAAATAATTTGCAAACCTTGCTCTTTATTTCGTATTACCACATCAATAGCATTGAATTTTTTGAATAAAGAATATGAATAAATTTTACACTACAGCCCTTTTTTGTTTGTTTGCCCTAGTAGGATTTTCACAAACCACAGGTACTTTAAAAGGAAAGCTAATAGATACCGTTGGAAAACAATCTTTGAAAGATGCTTCAATCACTATTTTAGATGCAAAAGACTCTACTTTAGAAGTGTTTGGATTATCGAAAGAAGGAGGATTATTTGAAGTGAAAAATATTTCGTTTGGCAATTTTATTGTGCAAATTTCATTTCAAGGATATCAACCTATTTATAAAAAATTAGTTGTTACAAAAGAAAATGCCGTTGTAGATTTTGGTAATATATACATGCAAATTCAGGCCAAAAATTTAGATGAAGTAGTAGTTACACAAAGTCCGATTGTAATTAAAAAAGATACCATCGAATACAATGCAGGAAGTTTTAAAACCAAACCCAATGCTGTAGTAGAAGACTTGTTAAAAAAATTACCCGGTGTAGAAGTAGCAAAAGATGGAAGTATTAAAGCACAAGGAGAAACGGTATCAAGAGTTTTAGTAGATGGAAAACGTTTTTTTGGCGATGATCCCAAAATGGCTACTAAAAATTTACCACCAGATATGGTAGATAAAGTTCAAATTTATGATGCCCAAAGCGATCAAAGTGCTTTTAGTGGTTTTGATGATTGTAATCGTACAAAAACAATAAACATTACTACCAAAAAAGATAAGCGAAAAGGATATTTTGGAAAAATAATGGCAGGTGGTGGCGATCAAGGTCGTTTTGAAAGTGGATTGAATTTGAATAGATTTAATGGCAACCAACAAATGAGCATTATTGCACAAGCAAACAATGTAAATAGACAAGCATTTTCTGTTCAAGATATTTTAGGAACGATGAATATAGGAGCAATGGGTAATGCAAGAGGTGGTGGAAATGCAGGTGCTTCTATCGGAAATACAATACAAGGATTAGGTGGCGGAAACACAAGTAGTGGCATTACCACAACTGTTGCAGGTGGCATTAATTATAAAGATGTTTGGGGTAAAAAAACAGAAGCTTACGGAAGCTATTTTTATAATAATTTGGCAATTGATAGACAATCTAACGCTTTAACAGAACGATTTATTAGTGGCGATTCTTCCATATTTACCAATCAACTAACCAAAGCAGATAATAAAAATCAAAATCATCGATTTAATTATAATATAGAACATCAATTCGATAGTAGTAATTCATTAATTGTTCGTCCTAATTTTAGTTATCAAGAAACAGATAATGAATCTGTTACTACAACCAATACCACTAGAGGAAAATTAACCAACATCAATAATATTTTACAAACTACCACAAGTAGCAATAGTGGTTACAATGGTACTATTGATGCAACGTTTAGACACCGATTTAAAAAAAGAGGTAGAACCTATTCTATAAACCTAACAACAGGTGGGTCTGCTAACAATGGAAATGGTAGCAATATTTCTACCACAAATTTTAGTACTTCTTCAATAGCTATTAATCAAATCAACAGAACAAAGACTGATGCACAAAACATAAGTGGTAATCTTTCTTATACAGAGCCACTTTCGAAAAATACTTTATTAGAGTTGAGTTATAATTATTCTTTTAGAAACAATGTTTCTGATAGGCAAACTTTTGCTCTGAATTCAACTACCAATACCTATAATATTGCAGTAGATAGTTTAAGTAATAATTTCGAAAATGTGAACGAAAGCCATAGAGCAACTATTGGCTACAGAATTCAGAATGCCAAATACAATCTTGGTTTTACAAATGGTTTACAGTTTGCAACATTAAATAGCGAAAACAGAACAAAAGGCTATGCCATTAATAGAAATTTTGTGAACTTATTTCCTACAGCAAACTTTACCTATAATTTTAGTAGAACTAAAAACTTACGTATTAATTATAATGGACGAACCAATCAGCCAAGTGTTACTCAATTGCAACCCGTGCCAGATAATAGCGACCAAACCAATATTAGAGTCGGTAATTCTGATTTAACACAAGAGTTTACCAATAGCTTACGTATTTTCTTTACATCGTTCGATATTTTTAAAATGAGAAACATTTTTGCTTTGCTAAATATTAGCACTACAAGCAATAAAATAGTAAACGATATTACACAATTTAAAACGGGTATAAATAGTGGCAATCAATTAACTACTTATAAAAATGCGAATGGTGTGTATAGTATAAGCGGATATTTTAACTATGGTTTTCAATTAAAAAAACCGAAGAGTAATTTGAATTTTAGCACCAATGTTAATCATGATAGAAGTGTGAGTTTTATTAACCAACAAAAGAATTACACCTACAATACTACGTTTGGTGAAACGATTGGTTGGACAATGAATTGGAAAGAAAAGTTAGATTTAAATGTGAATGCAACTTCTACTTACAACATTGTAAAATATTCTGTTCAAAAAGAACAAAATGCCAATTTCTTCTCTCAAAACTTATCGTTAGAACCAACCTATACTTTTAAAGGTGGTTGGGTAATTGGAAGTGAATTTGATTATACCTATAACAGTGGTAGAGCAAGTGGGTTTAATACCAATGTACCATTATGGAATGCAAGTGTTTCAAAGCTTTTATTTAAAAAACAAAATGGCGAATTGAAGTTTTCTATCTACGATTTGCTTAACCAAAATGTAAGTATTAGCCGTACGGTAAACAATAACTTTGTACAAGATATTAGAACCAATGTGTTGCAACGCTATTTCAGTATTACATTCACCTATAACATTCGAAAATTTGCAGGTCAACAACAGCAAATGCCAGCAATGTTTAGAAATATGATGCGTGGAGGAAATTTGAATAATATGAGAAGAATGATGAATTAAAAATGAGTAAATTTTCTTTAAATAAAAAATCCTGCAATTATGAATAGTTGCAGGATTTTTTATTGATGATGATTTTGATATTAATGAGCTTCTAGCCAATTTTCACCAACACCTAATTCAGCTTCTACAGGTACACCATTTGGTAATTCTAAAGCGTTTTTCATGCCATTTAAAATGATGGGTTTCAGTATTTCTAATTCATCTTTTACCGCATCAAAAACCAATTCATCATGCACTTGCAAAATCATTTTCGATTGCAATTTTGCTTCTTTCATTGCTGCATGAATTTTTATCATTGCTAATTTTACCATATCAGCAGCAGTACCTTGAATAGGGCTATTAATTGCGTTTCGTTCTGCATAGCCTCTTACTGTAAAGTTCGATGAGGTAATATCTCTTAACCAACGTTTTCTTCCCAATAAAGTTTCTACATATAAATTTTCTTTGGCAAAAACAACCATATTGTCCATATATTCAGTAATGCCTGCAAATTCTTTTTTGTAGTTATCAATAATTTCTTTGGCTTCTGTACGAGAAATACCCAAATTATCAGCTAATCCAAATGCACCTTGTCCATAAATAATTCCAAAGTTTACACTTTTGGCTTTGTAACGTTGTTCTTTGGTTACTTCTGCTTCTTCAATGCCATACACTTTAGCAGCAGTTGCAGTATGAATGTCTTTGCCTAATCTAAACGCCTCACACATATTGGTATCTCCACTAATTGCAGCCACAATTCTTAATTCAATTTGAGAATAATCGGCACTAATTAAAATATGTTGTTCATCTCGTGGAATAAATGCTTTTCTTATTTCTCTTCCTCTTGCAGAACGAATAGGAATATTTTGCAAATTAGGATTGTTGCTACTTAATCTACCCGTAACAGCAACAGCTTGAGCATAGCTCGTATGCACTCTTCCTGTTTTGCTGTTTATCATTTGTGGCAATGCATCTACATAAGTGCTTTGTAATTTGGTTAGTTGTCTAAATCCTAAAATGTCATCTACAATCTTGTGTTTGCTTGCCATTTTAGTAAGTACATCTTCACCTGTAGCGTATTGTCCTGTTTTTGTTTTTTTAGCTTTAGGATCAAGTTTTAAAATTTCAAATAATACTTCTCCTAGTTGTTTTGGCGAAGCCAAATTAAATCGAACGCCTGCTTGTTCGTATACATTTTCTTCAAACTGTTTGGCTGCTGTAGCCAACTCTTTACTATAATCGTTTAAGAAACCAACATCAATTTTTACACCTTCAAATTCCATGTCGGTTAGCACTTTTACCAATGGATTTTCGGCTTCATTTAAAACTCTATCTACTTTTTTATCTATTACTAATGGAGCAAAAACTTGTTTTAGTTGTAAAGTAATATCTGCATCTTCAGCAGCATAATCTTTTATTTTTTCAATATCTACATCGCTCATTTTTCCCTGATCTTTTCCCTTCTTGCCAATTAATTCTTCAATGTGCACAGGTTCGTATTGTAAATATTGATTGCTCAATAAATCCATACTTCTTTTTCCATCAGGTTCAATAACATAATGTGCCAACATGGTATCGTATACAGAGCCTGCAATTTCAAAACCATACCATTTAAGCATCAATAAATCGTACTTAATGTTTTGACCAATCCATGTTTTTGTAACGTCTTTAAACAAAACATTCAATTCATTCAGAATCTGTATTGTTTGCTCTTTGCTCTCATTACAAGAAATGTAAAAAGCTTCTCCTTTTTTTACTGCAAAACTTAAACCTACCAATTCTGCTTCATTAGCGTCTAAAGCGGTAGTTTCGGTATCAAAGCATATTTCTTGATAACCTTGTAAGGTTGTAATCAATTGGCTTAATTCGCTTTCAGTTGCTACTAATTGATAGTTATGTTTAGTAGTATGAATATTTTGTAGTGTTGTATTTGCTAGCTGTTCAGGTTCATTTGTTAATTCTTCTTGTTGAAAAACACTTCCAAACAAACCAATAGGTTCAATTGCTTTTTTAGTAGGTTTTAGCGTAACAATATTTCCAAATAAATCGGTTTGTGTACCTTGACTAATTCCTTCTGTTATAATTGGTTTTGTAGGCGATTGAATGGTTCTGCCCAAAATTCTTTGAGCCATTGTTCTAAACTCTAATTCAGTAAATATTTCTTGCAAAGCATCTTTATTCCATTCTCCTAATTTGCAATCTGCTTCATTAAATGCAATTGGTACGTTGGTAATAATGGTTGCCAATTTTTTACTCATAATGGCATTCTCTTTTCCTGCTCTTACTTTTTCACCTAAAGCTCCTTTAATGTGTTCAGCATTTGCCAACACATTTTCTAATGTATCATATTCTTTCAACAATTTAGCTGCTGTTTTTTCACCAACACCTGCAATGCCAGGAATATTATCTACAGCATCACCCATTAATCCTAAAATATCAATTACTTGGTCTACTCGTTCAATATTCCATTTTGTACAAACCTCTTTTGGCCCCATAATTTCAATATCACCACCTTGATAGCTAGGTTTGTAAATGTAAATGCCATCTCTTACCAATTGTCCATAGTCTTTATCTGGTGTAACCATAAATACTTCAAAGCCAGCATCATGGGCTTCCCATGCCAATGTTCCAATAACATCATCGGCTTCGTAGCCTGTAACACCAATTACAGGAATATTAAAGCCTTCGATAATTTTTTTAATATCAGGAATTGCGGCCAATAAATCTTCAGGTGCTTCTTGTCTATTTGCTTTATAGTCTGCAAAATCTGTATGCCTTTCTGTTGGGCCTTCCATATCAAAACAAACAGCTAAGTGGGTAGGTTTTTCTTTATTAATAAGTTCAATTAATGTATTGGTAAATCCAAACTGTGCATTGGTGTTTTTTCCGGTAGATGTAATACGTGGATTACGAATTAATGCATAATAAGCCCTGAAAATGAGTGCAAATGCATCTAGTAAAAATAATTTTTTTTCCATGTGGCTAAGGTAACGATACCTAACATTGAAGATTGTAATTCTAAACTTTTTTTAAAATTTATTTGATAACAATTACAACCTATTTACCATTTGCTACTCTTTAGTTTGTAACAATACTTTTTAAGCCAAAATAAGCCTACATGAAAACTTTACTATCAGCTGTTTTTTTTCTTTTTAGTGTAGTAGTACTTCAAGCCTCTACAAATCCTATTTTTCCTGCAAGTGTGTACCAACACTCACTAGATACGCTTAGTACAGATACTATTCCTAAAAACAAGTTGGCAAAAAGTTCAGGTACAGTAAAAGTGATGTTTGATGGTGATGAATTTGTTATAAATTATGAAAATGATGAGGTTAAAAAAATGAAAATTAATGGTAGAAGTTTAACTGAAAATGAATTGAAAGAGAATAAAGCTACCCTAGATGCAATTGTAAAAGAAATTAAAAGAAACGGTGTTGCCGCTAATTATACTTTAAACATACATTCTAACAATAATGAATTCAATTTTTATAATGGAAATGGTGTATTTTCTCTTAGCAAATTAGCTGCTATTGACGGAAAACGAATAGCTAAAGAAAGTAAAAGAATTGCTTTTGAAGGAAGTAGAATTGCATTAGAAAGTAATCGTGTAGAAGCACTTGGTAAAAGAGCAGAGGAGCTTGGTAGAAAAGCAGCAGAAGAAGGTAAACGAGCTGCTGAAGAAGGAAGAAAAGCTGCTGAAACTTCAAGTAATATTTTACAAGATTTAATAGATGCTGAAATTATTACAAGCAAAAAAGACGTTTACTTTAAACTATCTAACACAGAATTAGTGGTTAATGGTAAAAAACAATCGGATGTTTTACATACAAAAATGAAAAACAAATACTTAAAAGATGTAAAAGGAACAATTGTTTACAACGATTCTAGAAGAAGTTATATTTCTCATTAATTTTTAAAATTGTGTAAGTGTTTATTCATTAGTTCGTATTTAATAAAAATACCAACATGAAAAAATACTTCTTCTTTATTTGTTTATTGGTTTCTATAATTTCAAATGCTCAAAATTTAAAGTTTGAAAAAGGACAAAAAGCACCTGTTTTTACAGCTATTGGTCATAATGGAAACACAATTTCATTAGAAAAAATTACCCAAAAAGGTGCTGTTATTTTGTTGTTTTATCGAGGATATTGGTGTCCTTTCTGTAATAAAAAATTGAGTAGTTTAAACGATTCTTTGGGCTTAATTCAAGCAAAAGGAGCAACGGTTTTGGCTATTTCTCCCGAAAAATATGAATCGGTTGAAAAAACAATTGGTAAAACAAAAGCTAGCTACGAAATAATTAGTGATACAGCCAATATCATTTTAAAACAGTATGGTGTAAATTTTACCGTTGATGCACAAACAGTGGAAAGATACAAGCAATTTAATGTTGATTTTTCTGCTGTAAATGCCAATAGCGATAATGTTTTACCCGTTCCTGCCGTATTTATTATTGGTACTGATGGAACATTTAAATACATTTATTTTAATAAAGATTATCGTAAAAGACCAAGTGTAAAAGAATTGCTCGAACAATTGTAATTGCTGGTGTAGAATGAATATTCAACCCCCATTTTTATATCCATTTGCAAATTTTGCAAGTGGATTTTTTATTTTCTATTTCTACGATTTAATGTTCTAAAAATGCTCTTTTAAATAAAATGTGTTTATTTGTATCCCTTATTCATCCACTAAAATAAATATACAAACATGAGTTTACTTACTGGAAAAGTTGCAATAGTTACAGGTGCTGCAAGAGGAATTGGTGAAGCAATTGCATTAAAATTGGTCGAACAAGGTGCTAATATTGCTTTTACGTACGTAAGCAATAGCAGTGCAGAAAGAGCAGCAGCCTTAGAAACAAAATTGCAAGCCTTTGGTGTAAAAGCCAAAGCCTACCAAAGTAATGCAGGTATTTTTGAACAATGTGAGGCTTTTGTAGCTGATGTATTAAAAGAATTTGGCACTATTGATATTTGCGTAAACAACGCTGGAATTAGTAGAGATAATTTGTTGTTGAGAATGACAGAACAACAATGGGATGAAGTGATGGATACGAATTTGAAAAGTGTTTTTAACATGACTAAGCAAGTAATTAAACCAATGATGAAAGCAAAGTCTGGATCTATCATTAACATGAGTTCTATAATTGGTATTCGTGGCAATGCTGGTCAATCTAGTTATGCAGCTAGTAAAGCTGGTATTATTGGGTTTACAAAATCTATTGCAGCAGAATTAGGTAGCAGAAACATTCGTTGCAATGCCATTGCACCAGGTTTTATTGAAACCGATATGACAGAATATTTGCACAACGGTGCTGCTGGTGAAGAATTTTTGAAGAAAATTCCACTAGGTCGTTTTGGTAAAGGAGAAGAAATTGCCAATACAACCTTGTTTTTAGCTAGCGATTTAAGTAGCTACATTACAGGTCAGGTAATTAGTGCTTGTGGTGGATTAAACATTTAGGTTTTTAAACTTCAACGTATAATTTGGGTTGCTTTTAAAGCAGCCCTTTTTTATTTTTTCCTGATAGAGGAATAAATTTTATGCTTAATAGTGGTTGCGTACAACTAATATCTATAAATTTGGTGCACCCATGATAAAGCTTGCGTTGAATATATTCTTGCTATTCACACTTTCTTTTCAGTTGATACCTGTAAAAGAATTGGGTAAGTTATTAATTAGCAACGAAGCTGTAGAAGAGGTAGAGGTATCTAATTTATCAGATTCAAATTCTACAATAGAAGAAAATACAAAAATTACAACTCCATTTCATTGTAGCAAGTATCATTTTTGTGTTGAATTATTTTCTTCAGAAATTCCGTCAACAAAGAATATTTTTGAGTTTCGCTATTTACCAATTCGTATAACTCATGAGGTGCAAACACCTCCTCCCAACTGGTTTTAAACTATTGTGGTTATTGGTATTGTTATTTTTCTTTTTCAACACAGTTTTTCATGAAAAAAATATTTCAGTCATTTGGTGCCGATTTATCTGCATCAATCGTTGTTTTGCTAGTAGCACTTCCTTTATGTTTAGGTATTGCACTAGCAAGTGGAGCTCCTGCTTTTTCTGGAATTATTGCAGGCATTATTGGTGGAATTGTAGTAGGTGTTTTTAGTGGATCGCCTTTAAGTGTAAGTGGTCCTGCTGCAGGCTTAACCGTTATTGTGGCTGCTGCCATAGTAAAACTCAATACTTATGATGCATTCTTACTAAGCATAGTGCTTGCAGGTTGTTTACAATTATTATTAGGCTATTTAAAAGCAGGATTTATTGGTGATTACATTCCTAATTCAGTAATTAAAGGAATGTTGGCAGCAATAGGATTGATTTTAATTTTAAAACAGTTACAACATTTGGTAGGTTATGATAATGATTTTGAAGGCGATTTAAGCTTTAAACAAACGGCTACTAACGAAAATACATTTTCAGCTTTATACCATGCTATACAATCTTTTACACCAACTGCTGTACTAATAGGAGCAGTTTCATTGTTTGTGTTAATTCTATGGGAACATTTATCCACAAAAAAAGAATCATTTTTTAAATTTATTCCTGCACCCTTACTTGTGGTTGTAATTGGCATTTTAATAAACGAATATTTTATTGCCAACAATGCTGTAAATGCATTGTCTAATAAGCACTTGGTAAACCTGCCTATTGCAACCAATACAAACGAATTTTTATCTTTTTTTTCATTTCCATCTATCCAACATCTCAATAATCCCAACGTTTGGATTACTGCATTTACATTGGCAATCGTTGCAAGCTTAGAAACGCTTTTAGGTATTGAAGCGGTAGATAAATTAGACCCATATAAACGTATTTCACCACCAAATGCCGAATTAAAAGCACAAGGCATTGGTAATATTGTAAGCGGCTTAATTGGTGGATTGCCAGTAACATCGGTAATTGTTCGTAGTTCAGCAAATGTATCGTCAGGTGCAAAAACTAAGTTAGCAACCATTTTACATGGTATTTTATTGTTGATATGTGTAATATTTGTTCCTTTTGTTTTAAATAAAATTCCACTAAGTGCTTTGGCAGCAATTTTAATTTTTACAGGATATAAATTGGCAAAAGTAGAATTGTTTAAAGCTTTCTACAATAAAGGTTGGGATCAGTTTGTGCCTTTTGTAGCCACAATTGCAGCCATTTTATTAACCGATTTATTAATTGGAATCGTAATTGGAATTTTAGTAGGGTTGTTTTTTATGATTCGTAGTAATTTTATATCAGCAATTATGTTGGTAAGCAATGAAAACAATTTTATGATTCGGTTTAGAAAAGATGTTTCTTTTTTGAATAAACCCATTCTTAAAAAACGGTTACAAGAAATTCCTGACAATTCTATTTTGATAATTGATGTAACGCATGCCGATTTTATAGATAAAGACATTATTGAAGAAGTAAATAATTATATGTTAAGTGCACACCAAAAAAACATTAAGATTGATGTAAAGCGTAACGCACACAAATCGTTACATAAATTATTTAAAACACAAACTAATATTGAGTGAAAATGAAACTATACGATAGACTTTTACTAGAAAACAAGGCTTGGGCAAAAGAACAATTAGAAGAAGATCCTGAGTTTTTTAGCAGATTAGCTCATATACAAACACCCGAATTTTTGTGGATTGGCTGTAGTGATAGTAGAGTGCCTGCCGATAGAATTACAGGTACACAACCAGGTGAAATTTTTGTACACCGTAACATTGCCAATATGGTTGTGCATACCGATTTAAACTTATTGAGTGTTTTACAATATGCCGTTGAAGTATTAAAAGTAAAACACGTTATCGTTTGTGGACATTATGGTTGTGGTGGTGTAAAAGCAGCTTTATCACACCATTCTTATGGCATTATCAATAAATGGTTAAGAAATATTAAAGATGTATATCGCTTTCATAAAGATGAAATAGATGCTTTTGAAACTGAAGACGAAAAAGTAGATAAGCTAGTTGAATTAAATGTACAAGAACAAGTTTGGAACTTGGCTAAAACATCTATCATTCAAGCTGCATGGAAAAATTACCAAGCTCCAGATTTACATGGATGGGTATATGGTTTGGATGATGGATTAATTAAACCCATTTTTGAATTGCCTGCTGGTTCTGAAATTGATCCGTTTTATACGTATGATAATTTGTAATCATTATACTTTTCAAAGCAATATTAAAACGTACTAATTAACCACCAATACAAAGGAATTCCTACGGTAATATTAAATGGAAAAGTTACACCCAATGCCATAGGAATATATAATCCAGGATCTGCTTTTGGTGCAGCTAAACGCATAGCTGCAGGAACAGCAATGTAAGATGCACTTGCAGCTAAAACAGCAAGCATTAATCTATTACCATCTTGTATATTCCAAAAAGTTGTAAGCAAAACGGTTGCACTGCCATTTATAATAGGAATAATGATGCTAAACAAGGTTACAAACCAACCATAGGTTCGAAAAGCCTTAAAACGTTTGGCTGCAACCATACCCATTTCTAATAAAAAAACGGCTAGAAAACCTTTAAAAATATCACTTGTAAATGGCTTAATTCCTTCTGCTTGTTTGCTATCGGCCAAAATGCCAATTACCAAACTACCTACAATCATTAATACACTTCCATTAGTTAAAGCTTCGTGTATAATAGTGCTGAAGCGTTGTTTTCCATGGCTTGTTTTATCGTATTTTCTAATTAATGCTACACCTACAACAATGGCAGGTGCTTCCATCATTGCCATTGCAGCAACCATGTGTCCGCCAAAGTTTATTTGTTGCGATTCTAAAAAACTTGCTCCCGCAATAAATGTTACGGCACTTACACTGCCAAATGTAGAAGCTACAGCACCTGCATCATTTACATCTAATTTAAAACGCATAACATGAAAAACATAAAAAGGTACAATCACAGACAACAACAATGCAAAACCAAGCGTTATAAATACTTCACTACTAAAACCACCATGTATTAGCTCTTGACCACCTTTAAAACCAATTGAAAAAAGTAGATATAAAGAAATGAATTTTGATATTTGTTCTGGAATTTCTAAATTACTCTTCACAACCGCTGCTATTACACCCAAAATAAAAAAAAGTAATACAGGGTTGGTGAGGTTGCTTACAAGAATATTCCAATTCATGATAAATTATTCTGCTTTTTAAGTTTTATAATTAGCAAGATTACTAAAACTGGCACTATCATTGTAAAAAGATGCAAACCTTTTAGTGATAATTTTATACTTTAAGCACTTTTAAAACAATTTATGGCACAAGCTAACAGCGTAAAAATTGGAAAAGCACTCTCCAACTTTTTCAAGGTACTTTCTCCTGATAAAAAAGATATTACTTCTGTTTATATTCTTGCTTTGTTGGCAGGATTGGTACAGTTATCGTTACCATTAGGTATTCAAACTATCATTAGTTTTGTAATGGCTGGTTCTATTTCTACCTCAATTGTTATTTTAATTGTAATGGTGGTTTTAGGTACTTTTTTGAGTGGGTTGCTTCAAGTAAGGCAAATGCAGGTAATTGAAAAAGTGCAGCAAAAAATATTTCTCCGCTATTCGTTAGAATTTGCCAATCGTTTACCTAAACTAAATATTGAAAAACTAGATAGCTATTATTTACCTGAATTGGTAAACCGTTTTTTTGATACGGTTTCTTTACAAAAAGGTATCGATAAATTACTACTAGACATTCCTACAGCAATTATCCAAATTTCTTTTGGTATCATATTACTGTCATTTTATCATCCAGTGTTTATTGCATTTGGTATGATATTATTGTTAATTGTTTTTTTTATTCTTCGGTTTACTTCACCTCAAGGATTGCAAACTGCTTTAAAAGCTAGTGAATATAAATATGGTATTGCTGCTTGGTTAGAAGAAATGGCAAGAACCATTAAATCTTTTAAATATTCTAAGGGCACATTATTGCATTTGCACAAAACCGATAAATTGGTAAGTGGCTATTTAGATTCAAAAACAGATCACTTTAAAATATTGCTTACACAATTTTGGAGTTTAATTAGTTTTAAAATAATTATTACCGCTGCTATGCTTATTGTTGGTGCTACACTTTTGGTAGATCAGCAAATCAATATTGGTCAGTTCATAGCTGCTGATATTGTAATTATTACCATTATTGCATCGGTAGAAAAACTAGTTACCAATTTAGATAAAGTATACGATGCACTTACATCGGTAGAAAAACTAAGTAAAGTAACCGAGTCTGAAATTGAAGAAGAAGGAACATTATTGTTATCAACTGCTAATAAAGGAGTAGATATTGAATTTAACAATGTTTCGTTTAGTTATGCAACAGGAGAACAAGTATTAGAAAATGTAAATCTAAAAATTCCATCTGGTAAACTTGTGTGTATACAAGGTATTTCAGGGTCAGGAAAATCGACCTTGCTTCGTTTGTTAACTGCAGCCTATAAAAAATTCGATGGAAATATTTTAATAGATGGTGCACCTATTGGTAATTATCAACTTCGATCATTGCGTTCTCAAACAGGTGTTTTACTTAGTCAGCAAGATATTTTTAATGGCACTTTATTAGAAAATTTAACGCTTGGTAATCATACAATAAGTATGGAAGATGTAACAGCTTTGGCTAAGAAAATTGGTTTGTTCTCCTTTATCCAAACACATAAAAATGGTTATGACACTATTTTAGATCCTCAAGGAAAAAGATTACCCAAAAAAGTACGTCAAAATATTTTATTATTAAGAGCATTATTGGGTAAACATCGACTGTTATTGCTAGAAGAACCATTCGATCATTTAGACGAAGCCCAACAAAACACAGTAATGGATTACATTAAAAATGATAAAGAAGCTACAATTATTATTACAGCTTTCGATGAAAGAATTGCCAAAGAATGTGATATGGTATTTCAATTACAAAATGGAACGATTGTATCATAAATAGTTAAGACAATTGCTTAAAAAATAATATTATGTATTCTTATATAACTACCAATTTAGAAGAAAGAGCAGAGCAAGACAAGCTACATTCTTTTAAAAAAATTTATCGCATCAATCATAAAGGCAATGTTAAGTATTGGCTTTGGGGTGTTACTACCGTATTAATTTTAATTCTTTTTTTACCTTGGACACAAAATATCAGAGCCAAAGGTTCGGTTACAACACTAAGGCAAGAACAAAGACCACAAGAATTAAATACCATTATTCCTGGTAGAGTGGTAAAATGGTATGTAAAAGAAGGTGATTTTGTAAAAGCAGGAGATACCATTTTGCAATTGGGTGAAGTAAAAGTAGATTACTTTGATCCTAAGTTATTGGAGAGAACACAGCAACAAATTACCGCCAAACAACAATCTATTGAGGGGTACAGAAATAAAGCCACAACAGCAGAATCGCAAGTAAGTGCCTTATTACAAGTAAGAGATTTAAAACTATCATCTTTAGACAATAAAATACAGCAACAACAACTAAAAGTAGAAAGTGATAGCATAGATTTAATTGCAGTAAACAATGAATTGTCTGTTGCAAAAAGACAAATTGATGCAGCAAGGGTAATGCTTGATAGTGGAGCTATTTCATTAGTAGATTTTGAAAGAAGAAAAGTAAGTTTTCAAAATGCACAAGCAAAGCGTACAAGTACAGAAAATAAGTTTTTACAAAACAAACAAGAACTTATTAATCTTCGAATCGAAAAAAATAGTGCTATTCAAGAATATACCGATAAAATTTCTAAAGCCGAAGGAGATAAGTTTGGTTCATTATCTAATGCTGCAACTAGCGAAGCCGATGTTTCTAAACTAGAAAATGTGTACGCTAGCTACGATATTCGTAATAAACTATATTATATTACCGCACCTCAAAGTGGTCAAGTAATCAAGGCAGCAAAAGCAGGTATAGGGGAAATGGTGAAGGAAGGAGATATGGTGGTAGAAATTGTACCTGATCATATTCAATATGCAGTAGAAATGTTTGTAGATCCAATGGATTTGCCATTGATTTCTATTGGTCAAAAGGTAAGATTTGTTTTTGATGGTTTTCCTGCAATTGTATTTAGTGGTTGGCCACAAAATAGTTATGGAACCTTTGGAGGAACTATTGTTGCCGTAGAAAGTGCTGTAAGTTCAAACGGAAAGTTTAGAACCTTAGTAATTGAAGATGTAAGCGATCATCCTTGGCCACAACAATTAAAAATGGGTGGTGGAGCTAGTGGTATAGCTTTATTAAAAGATGTACCTATTTACTACGAATTGTGGCGAAATATAAATGGCTTCCCGCCAGAATATTACAAGGTAAAACCTAATGAAAAGAAAAAATCTAAATAATGCATATGGCTATGCAACAAACCTTGTTCAACATGGTACAAAAAGCGTTGATTCTAATATCAACAATTTTCTTATTTACTACGTCAACTTTTGCTCAGCAAAAGCAAGAAATGTTTACCGTTGATGCATTTATTCAATTTGTAAAACAATTTCATCCACTAGCAAAGCAAGCAAATTTGCAAGTAGATAAAGCAGCTGCAGAACTACTAAGTGCTAAAGGTGGGTTCGATCCTGCCCTTACATTAGAAACAAGTAATAAAACTTTCGATGGTAAAAATTATTATTACTATACCAATCCAGAAGTAAAAATTGCAACTCCAATTGGTGTAGATATTAAAACAGGTTTAGAAAATAATGGAGGTTTGTTTTTAACCGAAGAAGCTACAGCAGGTAAAACCAGTTACTTAGGTGTAGAAGTTGCATTGGCTAAAGGTTTATTGATGGATAAACGAAGAGCAACATTAAGACAAGCAAGAATTTTTCAAAACCAAAGTGAGCAAGAACGTTTAAAGATGATTAACGATCTTTTGTTCGATGCTTATGTAGCTTATTGGCAATGGGCTGGCAATTATCAATTATTTAGCATTTACAATAAGTTTTTACAAATTTCTACCGATCGTTTGCGTTTGGTACGTATTGCATTTCAAAATGGCGATCGATCGTTAATGGATACAGTAGAAGCATTTACCCAAGTACAAAATTTTCAGTTGCTACAAACAGAAGCATTGCTAAAGTTTAATAATGCGGGTCTTGAATTGTCTAACTTTTTGTGGTTGCAAAATGATAGTCCTGTTTTGTTACCTAAAACCTATGTGCCAGATACGGTACAGTTTGCCTTACAAACTGAAAACCAAGTTTTAGATCAGTTAATTACTCGTTCAACTAGCGAAAACCCAAACCTAAGAGCTTACGATTACAAATTAGGAGCATTAGAAGTGGAAAGAAAATTGAAAATGCAAAGTTTGTTACCTGTTTTTAATGTAAAAGCCAATTTGTTAAATAAAGATTACAATGTAATTAAAGGTGTTGATGCTGCATTTTTACAAAACAACTACAAATTTGGAGTAGATTTTAAGATGCCGCTTTTTTTACGTGAAGGACGAGGTGAATACAAGAAAACACAATTGAAAATTAAAGAAACCAATTTTGAACTCAGCAATAAACGTTGGGAAACCGAAAATAAAATTCGATACTATTTTAATGAAAATACACTGTTGTCTCAGCAAATTACAACTGTACAAAACATGTATAAAAACTATTCTTTACTTCTAAAAAATGAAGAGCTTAGATTTAGCCAAGGTGAAAGTTCGTTGTTTTTGGTAAATACAAGAGAAAATAAGGTAATAGAAAGTTTGCAGAAAATGGTAGAATTACGCATCAAGTACTTCAAAGCCAAATATGCTACAGAGTGGGCTGCAGGTTTGTTAAGATAATTCTTTTGGTAAATAATTTATTCAGCAATGTCATTTCAATTGGCATTGCTTTTTTGTATGTAGCAAAGGCAAAACGCTTACATATGCTATTTGCAACGATTCTCTATTATCTTTGCAGCCCTTTTAAAAAGTAACAAACATGTTTAACAAGCGAATTAAAGTAAAAGATTTATTGCAAACCGAACAAACGGGTCAAGAAGTAATAGTAATGGGTTGGGTACGTACGTTTCGGAACAATCAATTTATAGCATTAAACGATGGAAGCACAAATAACAATGTTCAGATAGTTGCTGCTTTAGGTTTGTTAGATGATAGTACTTTAAAAAGAATAACAACTGGAGCTTCTTTAAAAGTTATTGGCACTGTTGTGCCTAGTTTAGGAAAAGGACAAAAAGTGGAGGTTCAAGCCATTTCGATAGAAATTTTAGGCGATAGCGATGCTGAAAAATATCCACTTCAGCCCAAAAAACACAGTTTAGAGTTTTTGAGAGAAATTGCACACCTGCGTTTTCGTACCAACACTTTTGGTGCAGTTTTTCGTATTCGTCATTCATTAGCATTTGCTGTACACCAATTTTTTAACCAAAAAGGTTTTGTGTATTTACACACACCCATTATTACAGCAAGCGATGCAGAAGGTGCAGGTGAAACATTTAGAGTTACTTCTTTACCTTTCGATTCAACCCCAAGAAATGAGAATGGAACAGTTGATTTTTCGGAAGATTTTTTCGGAAAAAGCACAAATTTAACTGTAAGTGGTCAGCTAGAAGGAGAGTTGGGAGCAATGGCTTTTAGCGAAATTTATACTTTTGGTCCTACGTTTAGAGCCGAAAACTCAAATACCACAAGACATTTAGCAGAGTTTTGGATGATTGAACCAGAAATGGCGTTTTATGATATTGAAGACAATATGAATTTGGCGGAAGAATTTATTCAATACTTAATTAAATATGCTATTGAACATAATTTAGAAGATTTAGAATTTTTAGATCAACGATTAGCAGAAGAGGAAAAGTCAAAGCCTCAAAACGAGCGTCAAGAATTTGGGTTATTAGAAAAATTACGTTTTGTTACAGATAATCAATTTGAAAGAATAACTTATACAGAAGCCATTCAAATTTTACTCGATTCACCCCATTACAAAAAGAAAAAATTCAAATACGATGTAAGTTGGGGAATTGATATGCAAAGTGAGCATGAAAGATATTTGGTTGAAAAACATTTTAAAAAACCAGTAATTGTAACAGGTTATCCGGCAGCTATTAAGGCATTTTACATGCGTTTAAACGATGGTTGTGAACCGGGTAAACAAACCGTTGCTGCTATGGATATTTTAGCACCAGGTATTGGTGAAATTGTTGGAGGAAGCCAAAGAGAAGAGCGTTTAGATAAGTTGGTGGAAAGAATGGAACAAATGCATATTCCTACCGAAGAAATGAGTTGGTACTTAGACACTCGTAGATTTGGAACTGTACCACATGCAGGTTTTGGACTAGGTTTTGAAAGAATGGTACAATTTGTAACAGGAATGGGTAATATTCGTGATGTTATTCCTTTTGCACGTACACCTAAAAATTGTGAGTTTTAAATACATAAACCCATTATTTGAAAAAATTAATTTTCTTTTAGAAATGTTAAAATATAAAACATTTCTTTGTCTCTGTTTTATATTTTTAAATAATTAGTTAATATAAATTTAACATACATACAAATCTCTACTACAAATCCTGTAGTAGAATCAATGTTTTCTTCATAAACTGTTTTTTTAAGCTTTCTTTAATCTATATTTGTATCATCCAATCGAAAAACCA
>Ga0114938_1001013_pt1 | contig 20168 bp, 16 predicted proteins | sample AshMeaBigSpring_FD_88675 | JGI IMG/M metagenome (GOLD analysis project Ga0114938, IMG submission 88675) | Groundwater microbial communities from Big Spring, Nevada to study Microbial Dark Matter (Phase II) - Ash Meadows Big Spring | ecosystem: Environmental > Aquatic > Deep subsurface >...
AGAAAGGATTTGGGAAGCCCTCCCCTTAGCCAAAGCTTAACGATCTCCTCCGACCCGACATCATCGACGCGAAACCCGCTCAGGTTGAAAAAGCCGATTCTTCCCGCCAGGGTCTCGGAACTCTGCCGAATCAAATCGCGCGACGCACTGCCCAGGATCAGATAACGTTGCGAGGGCAAATTGTCGACCAGGTGGCGGAGCAAAGGAAAAAGATCGGGTTTGCGTTGAATTTCGTCGATGACAATCAGCCCCTCCAGGGCCTCCAAAGCCAGCTGCGGCTGGTCCAGAGCAGCCAGGTCTCTTGGGCTCTCGAGATCGAAATAATGGTCGAATTCAAGGCTCTTGGCGATGGTGGTTTTACCGCATTGGCGCTTGCCAAGAATGGCAACCACCGGAAACATACTCAATAAGGCGCGGATCTGTTTTAAGTCCGTCTTTCTTTCGACGAGGTTCATAGGCTATTTTTAATAGAATTACATTGAAAAGTCAAACTTTAGCTTGGAAATTTCGATGCTAAATTTGAATGATTTTTTGTTGCGGGAAGAACCGGGGCGGGGCCGAATTTATAACTTTCTTTCCAGAGGTTGCATCTTGGCAGTTCGAAAACACCCCCTCACTGGATACCCCTTTGTTAATTTCAGGGGCCGGCAGCCAGACGCAAGCCGCTTTCGGCATCGAAGAAGAGCGCGTTGCGGGATGAGAAGGAAAGGCTCAAGGATTCTCCCGGGGCCGGAGGGCTGGCCAGCAGGAGTTTCAATTCGTTTTCACCCACGCTTAGCGCTCCATGAGGTGGTCGATCCCCAGCATTCCCGCGACGGCCGCAACTTTCTCCCGAATGGCTTCCTTCGGGGTCCCTCTCAATTTGAGGCCCATGGCGATGTTCTCGTAAACCCGCTTGTGAGGGTACCGGTACCAACTCCACCGCGATGCGTACATCGACGAGCGCCAGGACGCCGAAATATCCACGCGCGGTGCGATCGAATACCTCAAAGAGCTGCACGAGATGTTCGGCGACTGGACGACCGTGCTGGCAGCGTTTAACTGCGGCGAGAACCGCGTGCTCCGGATAATCCAGAGCCAGCACATCAACTATCTCGATGATTTCTGGGATCTCTACGAGCGGTTGCCGCGCGAGACAGCACGCTACGTGCCGCGCTTTTTGGCCACGCTGCACATTGTCCAGAATTTAGAAACATACGGATTAAGCGATGTTGAACCCGACCCGGCCCGGGAGTCCGAAAGCGTCACCGTTTCCAGGCAAACCACGTTGTACGCTATTGCGCGGGCGACCGGAGTGGACGGCGAGCTGCTGAAGGAATTGAATGCCGAGCTGCGTCGGGGAATCCTGCCGGCGGATGGCTACGAACTGCGGGTGCCCCCCGGCGCCGGGACTCTCGTCGCGAGGCACAGCCAAGATTTTCCGACCTACGCCATGAAGCCGCAGGATCGTCCCAAGACGCACCGCGTGCGGCACGGAGAAACCCTATCCTCCATCGGCAGGCGCTATCGGATCCCGGTTAAGACGCTTGTATCCGTAAACGGCATTCGCACGCCCAAGAGCCTTCAGGCGGGTGTCGTCCTGCGTATACCCGCAAGCCACTCCGCCGAAAGGAATGCCCTTGCGGAAAGCCGGCCTTCGCCTGCCAGCAAGACGATCAGGTATGTCGTTCGGCCCGGAGACTCATTGTTCAAAATCGCCAAACGATTTTCGACGACGACGGAGAAGCTGCAACGATGGAACAACCTGAGGACAACCAGTTTGGTCGTGGGGCAAATCCTGCAGATCCAAGCGGCTGATGACCTCAAGGGCAACGCCTAGCACCTCGATGGGCTGCAGCCGTCACTTCACTTTGAAGCTTGCCGCCCCGAACACTTCACCACTGGCGTCCACCACCTCCACCGTCCAATTACCCGGGCTGACTTGCTTTACCGACCAATAGCGACCTGAGGAATGGTTCACCGTCAAAGGCACCTCAAGGAGCTTCTGGCCCTCTTTGTACCAGACGTGCCGGACAGTTGCCGGAGGGTTCTTGGCAGACAGCTTTGTCCAGCAGAAGACCCGGGAAACGGCGGCTTCGAATTCCCGGGCGGCTCCGACGGGCTCCCTGGATTGGACGCCGCGGGCGAATACCAGTCTGTCCAGCGTGACCGGTGAATCGGCCGAAGCGGCCGGGAGCGGCATGAACAAGAGACATGCACCGAGAATCATCAAACGGGTAAAGGCGCATGACGGCAGACGTTTCATGGGGCCTCCTGCTGGGTAAAAAGTCATTCCCTCTCTTCAAAAAGGCTGACATCCCCCGCGCCGCGGCGGATGATCTCGGGGGTGTCGTCGATCAGCGACACGATGCTGGACGGCTCGCCGGAGACCGGGCTGCCGTCGATGACGGCATCCACCTGCCTGCCGAAGTGGTCGTGGATCAGCGAGGCGTCGTGGAAGCTTGCGCCTTCGGCGGTGGCGGCGCTGGTGGTGATGATCGGGTGGCCGAGTTCGCGGACCAGCGCCAGACAGATCGCGTTGTCGGGCACGCGGATGCCGGCGGTCTTGCGCTTGGTGAGCATGATCTTGGGGACCATTTTGGAGCCCTCCAGGATGAAGGTGTAGGGCCCCGGGAGCAGGCGCTTCATGGTGCGGTAGGCGTAGTTGGAGACCTTGGCATACTGGCTGATGTTGGTCAGGTCCGAGCAGATGAAACTGAACGGCTTGCTCCTGTCGCGGCGTTTCAGTTGATAGATGCGCTCGATCGCCTTGGGATTCATCAGGTCGCAGCCGATCCCATAGTAGGTGTCGGTGGGGTAGACCACGACCCCGCCGGCTTTCAGGATCTCGACGGCTTTCCGGATGAGCCTGGGCTGCGGGTTCTGCGGATTGATGGTGATCAGCATGGAGTCGCCCTTCTTTCAAAGGTTTTCATACTATACCACCGCGCGGCTCCAAGTCAACTCTAAAATATTGCTAATTATCTGAAATAGAATGATATTTTGATGTGATTGGGAGGACGCCCGCCTGCCAAATAAAGATTGCCAAACGTGCGGCCTTCTGTTATTCGTGGGCACGCTTTTCACGAAGCCGTCAATACAGACAACATCCAAAGAAGTCGATTTCAAAATCCCCCCAACCCCCTTTGCCGAAGGAGGGAAAGGAAGGACAAGAGCCTGTCGACTTCGTCTCCAGGAGGAGTTCGATGCCCAATCCGCCGTTGCTGCAGGAAGCCTATTCGTTCGACGATCTGCTGCTGCTTCCCAGCTTTTCCGACGTGTTGCCCAAGGATGTCACGGTCAGCACCCGGCTGACCCGCCGCATCCACCTCAATATACCGATCGTCAGCGCCGCCATGGACACCGTCACCGAGGCCGAGACCGCCATCAGCATGGCGCGGGAGGGCGGCCTGGGGTTCATTCACCGGAATTTGGAGATCAAGGCCCAGGCCATGGAGGTCGACAAGGTCAAGAAGTCGGAAAGCGGCATGATCGTCGATCCGGTCACGATCCACCCCGACCAGAAGGTGGCCGAGGTGCTGGCGCTCATGGAGCAGTACCGGATCTCCGGTGTCCCGGTCGTAAAGGGGGATCAGTTGGTCGGCATCGTCACCAATCGGGACCTGCGGTTCGAGGCGGACATGGAAAAGCAGGTCGCGGAGGTCATGACCAAGGACCGCCTGGTGACCGTTACGGAGGGGATCAGCCTGGAGGAGTCCAAAAAGCTCCTGCACAAGCACCGCATCGAGAAACTCCTCGTGGTCGATAAAAAAGGCCGGCTGACCGGACTGATCACCATCAAGGACATCGAAAAGATCAAGAAATACCCCAACGCCAGCAAGGACAGCCTGGGGCGGCTGCGCGTCGGCGCGGCGGTGGGTGTGGGGCCGGACATGGAGGAGCGCGCCGAGGCCCTGCTCAAGGCCGGTGCGGACATCATCCTGATCGACACATCGCACGGGCATTCCAAGAACGTCATCGACGCGGTCAAGCGCCTGAAGCGCACCTTCAAGGAGATTGAGGTGATCGCCGGCAACGTGGCCACCGCGGAAGGGACGCGCGATCTCATCAAGGCCGGCGTGGACGCGGTCAAGATCGGCATCGGGCCGGGCTCGATCTGCACGACCCGGGTGGTGGCGGGAGTGGGAGTGCCCCAGTTGACGGCCATCTTGAACTGCCGGCCGGTTTCCGAGAAGCTGGGGGTGCCGCTCATCGCCGACGGCGGCATCCGCTTTTCAGGGGACCTGACCAAGGCCATCGGCGCGGGCGCCCAAACGGTCATGATCGGAGGGCTTTTCGCAGGTACCGAGGAGAGCCCGGGCGAGCTGATCCTCTACCAGGGCCGCAGCTACAAGGTTTACCGCGGCATGGGTTCGATCGAGGCCATGCGCAAAGGCAGCAAGGACCGCTACTATCAGGGGGACGACAGCGAGGGCGACAAGCTCGTTCCGGAAGGGATCGTCGGCCGGGTGCCGTACCGCGGGTCGCTGCAGGCCAACGTCTTCCAGCTGGTGGGCGGGCTCAAGGCCGGCATGGGCTATTGCGGCGCGCGCAGCCTGGAAGAGCTGCGGGAGAAGGCGCGCTTCGTCAAGATTTCGGCCGCCGGCATCCGCGAATCGCACGTGCATGACGTGATCATCACCAAGGAGGCGCCCAACTACCGGCTCGAATAGGCCGGCGGTTCGGCCGGAGCCCCCGGCTCGGCGTTGCGCCGCGTCCCGCGCTCGCTGCGGCGTGCGGGCAGCACGCCTCACTCGGCGGGGACTTGCGCGCCTTGATCCCGGGGCTCGGGCCGAACCGCTGGTTCAAATTGCGGAAAGTAGCTCCGGAGGTGCCATTCCGCCATTTTCCCCCTTTGGAAAAGGGGGCAGGGGGATTTTAGAATCGACTGCCTTGAGCCGCCGCGATCTTTTGCTTTACAATCCGCCCGATCCCTGAGAAGATTTCCAACGACGTGAGCTCCCCTCCGCTCGGAGGTCGGAGGCGTCCACGAGAAGCACCGGCGGCCGCCTCTCACGGGCTTCGTTTCCAACGGGATTCGTTCCGCGGCATTCTTTCTCTTTCGAAGGGACCCATGACCGACTTCGTTCACCTGCATGTCCACACCCAGTACAGCCTGCTGGACGGTGCGATCCGCATCGACGATCTGATCAAACGCACGGCCGAGTTCGGCATGCCGGCCGTCGCCACCACCGACCACGGCACCCTGTTCGGCGCCATCGAGTTTTACGAGAAGGCCACCCGGGCCGGCATCCACCCGGTCATCGGCTGCGAGATGTACATCGCCCCCCGCAGCCGGTTCGACAAGAATCCGGCCGACAACCGCGAGCTCTGCCACATCATCCTGCTGGCCGAGAACCAGGAAGGCTACCGCAACCTCTGTCGGCTGGCCACGGCCGCCCAACTGGAGGGCTTCTACTACCGGCCGCGGATCGACCGGGAACTCCTCAAGGACTGCGCCGGCGGGCTGATCGGGATGTCGGCCTGCCTGCACGGCGAGATCCCGCGCCGGATCATGGAAGGCCGGCTGGAGCTGGCCGACCAGGCCGCGCGCTCCTACCGGGAGATGTTCGGGGAGAACCGCTTTTTTCTCGAAATACAGAACAACGGCATCGACGAGCAGGAGCGGGTCAACTCGGCCCTGATCGAGATGAGCCGGCGGCTGTCGATCCCGCTCGTGGCCAGCAACGACTGCCATTATCTGTCGCGCGAGGACGTCCGCGCCCACGACGTCCTGCTGTGCATCCAGACCGGCAAGACCATCCACGATTCGGAGCGGCTCAAGTTCCGCACCGACCAGCTGTACTTCAAGCCGGCCTCCGAGATGGCGGCCTATTTCAAGGACACCCCGGAGGCCCTCCGCCACACGGCGGAGATCGCCCGGCGCTGCCGCCTGGAGTTCGATTTCAAGACCTATCATTTCCCCCGTTTCGACACCCACGCAGAACAGAGCGCCGACGACCTCTTCGAGCGCAGGGCGCGCGAAGGCTTCGACGGCGTCATGAAGCGCGTGCGCGCCAAGAACCCCGCGGCGGACGAGGCCGTCTACCGGGCCCGGCTGGACTACGAGATCCAGGTGATCAAGGACATGGGCTTTGCGAGCTATTTCCTGATCGTCTCCGATTTCATCCGCCACGCCAAGCAAAGCGGCATCCCGGTCGGCCCGGGGCGGGGCTCGGCCGCCGGCAGCCTGGTCGCCTATTGCCTGGGCATCACCGACCTGGACCCCATCGTGCACGGCCTGATCTTCGAGCGCTTTCTCAACCCCGCGCGCAAGAGCATGCCGGACATCGACGTCGACTTCTGCATCGACGGCCGGGAGGACGTCTACAAGTACGTCGTGGACCGCTACGGCGGCGGGGACTACGTGGCCCAGATCATCACCTTCGGCAAGCTCAAGACGCGGGCCGTGATCCGCGACGTCGGCCGGGCCCTGGACATCCCGCTGCCGGAAGTGGACGCCATCGCGAAGCTGGTTCCCGACGTGCTCAACATCTCCCTGGACGATGCCCTGGATCGGGAGCCGCGGCTGCGGGACCTGGTCGACCGGAAGCCCGAATACGGGGATCTCATCCGGATCTGCCGGGTGCTCGAGGGCCTGCCGCGGCATGCCTCGACGCACGCGGCCGGGGTGGTGATCTCCGACCGCCCGCTGGTCGAGTACCTGCCGCTGTTCCGGGGCAAGAAGGGCGAAGTCGTCACCCAGTTCGACATGAAGATCGTGGAGAAGATCGGACTGGTCAAGTTCGACTTCCTCGGCCTGCGCAACCTGACGGTCATCGCCGGCACGCTCGAGATCATCCGCCGCCAGGGCAAGACCCCGCCGGATCTGGAGGCCATCGCTTTCGACGACGCCGCCACCTACCGGCTGCTCGCCGCCGGAGACACCACCGGCGTGTTCCAGCTGGAAAGCTCGGGGATGAAGGACCTCCTGGTGCGGCTCAGGCCGGAGTGCTTCGCGGACGTGGTGGCCCTGGTGGCGCTGTACCGGCCCGGCCCCATGGAAAGCGGCATGATCGACGATTATGTGGACCGCAAGCACGGCCGCAAGGCGGTCAGCTATCTCGTGCCCCAGCTCGCGCCGATTTTAGAGGAGACTTACGGGGTCATCGTCTACCAGGAGCAGGTGATGAAAATCGCCAGCGCCCTGGCCCGTTACAGCATGGCCGAGGCCGACGACCTGCGCAAGGCCATGGGCAAGAAGATCGCCGAGATCATGGCCGCCCACCGCGAGCGGTTCATCAAAGGCGCCATGGAAAATGGCGTGGTCCCGGAGAAAGCGGCCAGCATCTTCGACCTGATGGAGAAATTCGGCGGCTACGGGTTCAACAAGTCGCACAGCGCCGCCTACGCGCTGATCGCTTATCAGACCGCCTACTTGAAGGCCCATTTTCCGGTGGAGTTCCTGGCGGCGCTGCTCACCAGCGAGATGGGCTCCATCGACAACATCGTCAAGTTCGTGGCCGAATGCCGCAGCCACGACATCGCGGTGCTGCCGCCGGACATCAACCGCAGCTTCAAGGAGTTCACGGTGGACGGGGACCGGATCCGCTTCGGGCTGGTGGCGGTGAAGAACGTGGGCGAAGGCGCGATCGACGCGATCATCGCGGCGCGGCAGGAGCGGCCGTTCGAATCGCTCTTCGACTTTTGCGAACGGGTCGACCTCAAGAAGGTCAACAAGCGGGTCGTCGAAAGTCTGATCAAGTGCGGGGCGTTCGACACCGTCGGAAGGCGGCGCTCGCAGATGATGGGGGCGCTGGAATTGGCCCTGGATTTCGGCCAGCGGGCGCAGAGGGAGCGCTGCGACCAGCAGATGACGCTCTTCGGCGGGGGCGAGTGCCCTCAGCCGGTGAACCTGCCGGCCATGCCCGACATCGACGAATGGGACGAGCGCCAGAGGCTGGCCTTCGAGAAGGAGTCGCTGGGGTTCTACTTCAGCGGCCACCCGCTCACGCGGGTGGAGGACCTGCTCAGCAGGTTCACGACCGCCGATGCGCTCTCCGTCAAGGAGGCGCCGGACGGTGCCGCCGTGCGCATTGGCGGCTTGGTCCGGGGCATCAAGACGATCAAAACCAAGAAAGGCGATTTGATGGCCTTCGTCACCCTCGAGGACATGCACGGTGCATTAGAGGTGACGGTGTTCTCGCGGCTCTACGAACGGTGCGCGGACCTGCTGGTGGACGACAACTCCGTCCTGGTGCAGGGCCAGGTGCAGAAGGACGAACAGTCGGTCAAGCTCGTCGCTGACAACATCATCAGCCTGGAAAAAGCCGAGGAAACCTGGACCGCCAGCGTGCACGTCAACCTGGAGCTCAACCGCACCGACCGAGCGCTGCTGCTGCAGCTGCGGGAGGTGCTGCAGCGCTTTCCAGGGCCCTGCAGGGCCTTCCTGCACCTGCGCGGGCCGACCCATACGGAAGCCCTGATCGAGCTTTCGGAGGGATTTCATCTCAAGGCCGGGCCGGCGCTGCGGCGCGAGGTGCGGGAGCTGGTCGGGTACGCGGCCGTGGAGACCCGCTGCACCTCGGTGGAACGTCCGCGGGAGCGGCCGGCCTTCGGCGGCCGGATGAACGGCGCGGGGACGACGGTGCACTAGCCGGCCCTTGCAACGATCCGCAATCGAAACAGGATGGCCCGGAAGGCAGCGGGGCATAGGGCATCGAGCAGCGGGCCAAGCGCAAACGGACCGAGCATTTTGAAACCCTATGTCCTATCCATTTGCCCGCTGGTCGGCGCTCAAGCGGGCCGACGCGCGCAGGTAGGACTGCCGGGCCTCTTCGATCAGGTCTGCCTCGCGGCCTTCGTAGCGCGGCGAGAAGTGGAAGAGGGTAAACCGGCGCGCGCCCGCCAGGGCGGCCAGTTCGCCCGCCTGCCGGGCCGTGAGGTGATGGGTGGCGGCCGCGCGATCGCGGTCGCGGTCCAGGAACGCCCCTTCGATGAACAGGTGATCGGCATCGCGGGCCAGGGCCGCAACGGCCGTGCGCGTGTCGGGGCCGTCGCCGATATCGCTGACGTAGGCGATTTTCTGCCCGGGCGTGATCCGCGCGATTTCCGCCGCTAGCCTTCCCAGCGCCCAGGTGCGCTCGGCCCCCTGCCGGCCGGCCTCGATTCGAAATTCGGACCGCGGGTCCGCTCCCGCATAGAGCGCCCGCTTGAAGCGCGCGATCCAGGGGCCGGGTTCCAACCCCAGCACCTTCAGGCCGGTGGTGTGGATGTTCACGTGGAACCGCTCGGTCAGGGCGAGGCCCAGGCAGGGGATGCTGTGCCGCAGGACCGCGGCCCTGACCTCGAGGGCGGGTTCCGCGTGCAGTCGTCCGTCGAACGGCTCCGCAGCGATCTCGCCCCCCGCCGCAAAGCCATCCCCGCAGTGGTAGGAGCGCCTCAGAAGCCGATCCTCCCGGACCTCGGTCAGGTGCAGCGCGAGGCGCGCAGTGAATCGACTCACCAGGTCCCAGGAATATCCGGCCAGCTTGCCTTCCACGTTGCCGATGAACCCCGCCGGGCCGTACAAATGAAGGTCTTTCTCCCGGCCGAGGACACATCGCAGCAATCGGTCGAAACCGATGAAATGGTCCATGTGGGTGTGGGTGACGAAGACCCGGGAGATTTTCAGGAGATCGCGCGGCGGCAGCGGCGCGAGGTCGCCGAGGTCGAAGAGAATGGCCCGGCGCTCGAAGGGAAAAGGAATGAACAGTCCCGGGTCTTCGAAGGGCCCGTTGACCAGACGGGGCTGAAACAGGGCAGGCATTACACCGGCAGGTGCTTTTTGACTTGCTGGTTGACCGTCAGATAGATGTCTTCGTCCGAGCCGAAAATATCAACGATGTCCTTGTGGTCCAAAAGCTTTTCGATGATGAAGGCCGTCAGGTAGAGGCTGACGATGTTGAAGTCCGGCACCAGGTTGCGGACCGGCGCGATCTGGTAGTCGATGTCGAAATCGCTCGCCCGGGTGAGCTTTTCCAGGCAGCCACGGATTTGCTCTTCCAGCGAATTCTTGTTGGTGGTCTCCACCAGGCTGTTTTCCACAAGCTTCATGGCGACGGCGTTGGACAGCGGCTCCATGCAGTCCCGCAGGCTGTTGATCGCCAGGCGGCGTTTGTGTTCCTTGGACGATTCGATTTTGGACAGAATCGAAGATTCGCGCGTACTCGGTCGAAAGACCTTCCCCATATCGTGTGTTCCCTTCCGCACCGCTCGTGGCTGCCGGTGTGTTTGATTGGCTAACAGCTTATAATAGATGCCGTGCAAGGATATTTCAAGCAAAAAATACGTGTTGCGCAGGTTTTCAGCGGCCGGACACCGCTTCGACCACCAGCTGCAGGCTCTTGCTTCCGTTCCAGCGGTTCCAGCGCAGTTTGTAGGCCATGCGTTCGAAATGGGTCAGCGCTTCCTGGTGGGGATCGGGGTGGAAATGGATGGCCGCAAAGGTGCGTTTGGTGGCCCCGGCGACCGGCCGCAGCAGCATGCGCCGGTGGTGCTCGCCCACGCGGCTCGAGGAGACGACCGCCACCCGGCGGGCCATTAGCAGCGGCTCCGGGTTTCCGGCCCCGAACGGCATCAACTGCTCCAACTGGTCGGCGAGCTCCTCCGAGATCTCATCCAGACCCACTTCGGCATCGATCGCCAGCTGGGGGATAAAGGCTTGCGGGTCGGATGCGGCCCGGACGGCGGCCTCGAAAGCCTGCTGAAAATCCGGCAACCGGTCGGCGCGGATGCGCAGGCCGGCGGCCTGCGCATGGCCGCCGAGCTCTTCCAGGTGCATGCGGCAGTCCGAGAGGCAGGCGAAGAGGTCGATCCCCGGGATCCCGCGGGCTGAGCCGCGGCCCGAGCGGTCTTTGAGGGCGATGAGAACCACCGGCCGGTGATAGCGCGCCATCAGCTTGGAGGCCGCGATGCCGATCACCCCCGCATGCCAGTCCGCATGGGCCAGAACGAGGGTCTGGCGCTTCAGAAGCTCAGGCTGGCGGACGATCAGCGCTTCGAGATCCCCCCAGATCCGGCGTTCGATGTCCCGGCGGGCGGCATTCAACCGATCGAGCGATTGCGCCAAGCGCCGGGCGGCCTCCATCCCGCCGGCCGTCAGCAGGTCCACCGCCAGGCCGGCGTGGTCGATCCGGCCGGCGGCATTCAGCCGAGGGGCCAGCCGGAAGGCGACGTCGTCGGCATCCATCGGTCGGTTGGCGATCCCGGCGGCTTCCAACAGGGCGGCCACGCCCGGCCGCCGACCGGCCCCCATGACCTCCAGACCGGTTCTGGCGAGGATGCGGTTTTCCTCCAGCAAAGGCACCATGTCTGCGATGGTGCCCAGAGCGACCAGGTCGCAGAGCGAGCGCAGGTTGGGTTCCGCGCGCCGGGCCCAGAAGCCGGTCTCGCGCAGGCGGCGCCGCAGCGCGAGCGCCAGGCAGAAGGCCACCCCGACGCCCGCCAGCCGGTCCAGCCCGGCCGGGCAGTCCCTGCGCTTGGGGTTGAGGACCGCCACGGCCTGAGGCAGGGAAGCGCCCAGGTGATGATGGTCGGTGATGATCACGTCGATCCCCGCGGAGCGGGCGGCATCCACGGCGGCATGGCTGTTGGAGCCGCAGTCCACGGTGATGAGCAGGGACGCGCGCCTCGGGACGGCCACCGCCGCAATCTGGCCGGGCTGAAGCCCATAGCCTTCTTTGAGGCGGTGCGGAATGTAATAAGACACCTCGGCGCCGCAGGCGCTCAAAAATTCGAACAATACGGCCGTGGCGGTCGTCCCGTCCACGTCGTAGTCCCCGAAGAGCAGGATCGGCTCGTGCGCCGCAATCGCCCGAACCATGCGTTCGACCGCTTTTTCCAGGTCTTTGAGCCCGGTGGGCGGCCGCAGGTGGGCGATCGAGGCGCTCAGAAAAGCTTCGGCCCGTTCGGGCGTGGTGATCCGCCGGTTGACGAGCAGGGCGGCGATCACGGGATGGCACCCCAATGCCTGTTCGAGAGCCGCAGCGCAACCGCTGTCCACAGCCGCTATGTGCCAGCGCTTTTCCATCAGGCGGGCTTATACCCGATTGGGCGACCGCACTCAATCAAAAACGATGGATTCGTCATAAAGACAGGCTCTGGCTTTAGAGTTGCATTCCATCGTCGGGTGGTTATACTGGAAAATTATCCATGCAGCACAAGTCCTTCTACATCCACACCATCGGCTGCCAGATGAACGTTGCGGATTCCGAGCGCGTCGCTCGGGGGTTGGCGCCGCTGGGATACGTTCCGGCGCCAGCGGCGGAGGCAGCCGACCTCGTCATCGTGAACACCTGTGCCGTGCGTGCCAAGGCCGAGCAGAAGGCCTTCAGCTTCTTGGGCCAGCTGGCCGCCGTCAAAGCCCGGCGGCCCGAGATGGTCGTGGCGGTGGCCGGTTGCGTGGCCCAGCAGGAAGGCGAGCGCATCCGCCAACGCGCGCCGCACGTGGACCTCGTCGTCGGCACCCGGGCGCTCCATCGCCTGGGGGCCCTCCTGCAGCGACTTGCGTCTCATCCGGGACCGCTTGTGGATGTGGAGATGAACCCGGCCGCGGATGGGCTCGATCTCGACCCGACCGGCCAGGAAACCGGCGGGGTGGCACGCTTCGTCACGATCATGCGCGGCTGCGACAACTTCTGCTCCTACTGCGTGGTGCCTTTCGTGCGCGGGCGCGAAAGCAGCCGGCCGCCGGAGGCGATTCTGAGCGAAGTCCGCGAGCTGGCCGCCGCCGGAGTGCGCGAGGTGACCCTGTTGGGGCAGAACGTGAACAGCTACGGGGTGAAGGAGGGGACCTGCTCTTTTCCCGAACTGCTGGATCAGGTGAACGAAGTCCCGGGGCTGGCGCGCGTCCGGTTCACCACCTCGCACCCCAAGGACCTCACTGCGGAACTCATTGAGCGGTTTGCGCGTCTCCAGACGCTTTGTCCCCACATCCATTTACCGGTGCAGTCCGGTTCGAACCGGATCCTGGGGCGCATGAACCGGCGTTACACCCGCGAGCATTACCTTGACAACATTTCGAAACTACGGAATAGTTGTGAGCAGATCGCCATTACGTCCGACATCATCGTCGGCTTTCCGGGTGAGTCGGCCGCCGATTTCGAGGCGACGCTGGACCTCATGCGGCAGGTTGAGTTCGACAGCGTGTTCGCGTTCGCCTACTCGGACCGGCCGAACGCCCCGGCCCGCTCTTTTCCCGAAAAGGTGCCGGAGCGTGACAAACGCGAGCGGCTGCAGGCCGTGCTCGCGCTCCAGCAAAGCGTCACCTTCGCCAAGCACCAGGCCATGGTCGGCTCGGTGCAGGCGATCCTTGCAGAGGGCCTCAGCAAGCGGCCGGCCGCCGACGCCGCCGACCGCGGCCCCCGGAAGCAGTGGAGCGGAAGGACGCCCGGGAACAAGATCGTCCATTTCTTGGACACGGGCGAGGGCGAAGACCACGACCCCATCCAGCCGGGCCGGGTCGTGCCGGTCCGCATCGAGCGGGCGCTGGCCCATTCGCTGTGGGGGCGGCTGCAGCGATCCGGCTCGGACGGATAGCCGTTAAGAGAGGTGCACCATGCTGCGCAAAGTCACCATTGCCGGCTTGACGATGGACCCGGCCTCGAACACCCCGATCATCATCCTCAAGACCGAGGACGACGAACAGGCGGTGCCCATCTGGATCGGCCTGCTGGAGGCCACCTCGATCGCCTCCGCGCTCCAGAAAATCAAATACGAGCGGCCCATGACTCACGATCTCTTCCGCAACTTCGCCGAAGAGCTGGAAATCTCCATTGAACGCGTCGAGGTCTGCGACCTGCGGGACAATACCTTCTTCGCGCGCATCCATTTTATCTCCGAGGGCAAGACCTTCGATATGGATTCGCGTCCCAGCGATGCCATTGCGCTGGCATTGCGGTTCGATGCGCCGATCTTTGTGGAGGATGCGGTCATCCAGCATTCCAAGACCCGGGAACCGGACGTGGAAGTTGCCGATACCAGCGAGGAAGGTAAAAAGTGGGCCGATTACCTCGATAAGCTTTCATCCGAGGACTTCGGGAAGTACAAGGTCTAGAATCGATCCGTGAAAACGAAAATGAGAGATAATCGAAGATTCGGGAAGTTTGAAGCTCCAGCGGCGCCTCGTCTCAGAAGCGCCCGATGATCCAAATCCTTATGAAATCGTTATGAATCAGCTCCAACGGCCGCAGGTCTCTGCCCTCCTGTATCCCGTTCCGGTTGCCATGAAAAGCCTCATGTTTTCGATTAGATAAAAATTGTTGATAACTCCGGGTGCGCCCGCGCGAAGACCCGTTTTTTTCCGGTTTGACAGGGTCGCGGCCTTTTCCTAAATAACGCCGATTGAAACGGCATCGCGCCGCCTTATTCTTTTAACACGTCCGGGAGCGCTCCGATCATTCGAACCTATAGCAGACAACGTTTCGCAGCGGGCCGTTCGTTTGGCTGCATCCGGGAGAGACAGCATGGGGTCGGTACTGGTCATTGAGGACGAAAAAGGAATTCTGGAGCTCATCGAGGAGGCATTGACTCACTTCGGCCACCAAGTGGAAACCGCGCAGAATGGAAAGGAAGGCATCCGCAAGTACGACCGCGGACGCTATGACGTGGTGATCACCGATTTTGTCATGCCGGAGCTTGACGGGCACGGCGTGGTGCAGCATATCCGCGGCTCGGCGCGCGGATGGACTCCCGTCGTCGGCATGTCCGGCACTCCGTGGGTGCTGCAGGACGCCGGATTTGATCTGGTTCTGACCAAACCCTTTGCCTTAAAACACCTCATTGAAGCCGTCCACCACCTCTGCCTCGGCGCGGTGCCGCCCGGAGCGGCCTCCAGACGGCTTGCCGCCAACCCCGTCATGCAGGCGGTTGGCCTCTAGCGGACGAACTCTCCTTCCTCGTAGATCACCTTGCGGCTTCCGTCGGACATGACGGCCGTTACGCGCTTTTTCTCCGTATTCACGAAATCCCAGTGCAGGGCGGATTGGTTGAAGCCGAGCGCGGCCTTCAGCGCCGGCGATAGCTTGCGCGGGTCCCCGGCGTAGGTGTTGGTATAGGAGGATCCCAGCGCGATGTGGCAGTTTCCAAAGCGGCCGCCGTAGTTCTCGTCGAAAAGGGTGTTGGCCATAAACCGGTCGATTCTCGAAAAACGGCGGTCGGTGAGCGAGAATTCCCCGACGCTGGAAGCGCCGGCGTCCATGGCCAGCTGTTTCTTGAGGAAGCCTTCGCCTTCCTCCGCCGCCGCCCTCACGACGCGGCCGTCCTCGAATTCCAAACGCACGCCGCGCACGCGGTTTCCGCTGCGAAAGGACGGCTGATCGGCGCCGAACACGCCCCGCACCCCCCTGCAGTCCGGGCTGACGAACAGCTCGAAGCTGGGGATGTTCCGGCCCGACACCCCGGCCCACCGGCGCTTCGCCCCCAGCGGAACCACCAGATCGGTCGTGGCCGATTCGACGTGAAAACAGGCGACGGGAAGCCGGCCCAGCCAGCGCTTGATCTGGCCGGCCCGGCGATGGATCCGCTGCCATTCGGAAACGGGCGACGCCGCGTCCAGAAAGCAGGCGGCCACCACCTGGCGGGTGTAGCGGGCCAGGCTGAGTCCCGCGTGGCGTGCGAGGGCGGCGGTGGGCAGGATGCAAAGCGTCCAGCCATAATCGCCGCGGGCTTCACGGCCCTCGAGCACCTTGCGGAGCGGATGGGAGGCGATGGCCGCCGCGGCGATGGCCGCCGGCGCCGCCTCGCGAAGATGGGTCAAGGATTCGGGGGCGTTCAGGAACAGGCTCCCGTTCAGGCGCCGGCACAGGTGCCTCTCGCCGGGGGCGACGAAGGCCAGTTGCTGCGGCCCGGAGAGCAGAAAGAAACTGCGTTCCATTTCGGCGGTGGATGTGAGGCGCGCGACCGGATGAAGCCCCCGCTCGATGAGTTTGCGATAGAGAATCTCGGCCAGGCGCAGCGCCGCGGCCTGAAACCGGATCTGGACGATGTCCCCTCGGCGAAAGCGCTTGCGCCGGGCGGTCGTCAGCCCCCACCAGAGCACTTCGGCATAGGCATCGAGCTGTTTGTCTGTCAACATGGCATCTCCTCCGGTGCCGATCTCGAAGCGGAAGGCTCAAGCTTGCCGGAAAGCGCTCGCTTCGGAAGGGCGTCCCCGGGATGGAACCCTCAGTGGATGATTTCCGGGTCTTCGTCTTTCAGGAACAGGCGGTGGTACTCGGCTTCGGTGAAGTGGCGGCGCAGCATCCGGTTGATCCCATCGAACAGCTCGGCCAGCTCCCGGTCGTCCAGTCGTTTGATGATGGCGTTCATGACCGCATCGTCGGAAAACTTCTGAAGATAACAGATGAGCGTGCTTTCGTCCGTTTCCCGGTCGAGGCCGAATCCGACCAGGCCCGTGTACCGCTCGACAAACTGATGGGTGTGTTTGGCCATCGCCGATGAGCCTCCAATTAGGAAAGTCGACATCCCGCGCCTCGGCCGGCGCACAGCCGTTTCGGCGAAGGCGGCCGGCGCTCGCAACCGGTCCCGTGCATGCAATCTATAGCGCTGTTCTCGTTAGAAACTCAACAGGTTTTAAGCGGGTCGCGGCGCCGCAGCGGCGCCATTCCATCGGGAAATACGTTCAGTCCCTTTGGAGCGCCTTCCAGTCGCGATCCGGTCGCGGCAAGATGCCGCTCCCGCAAGAAAGGGATAACCTGCTTGAAAATTGAAGGGCGCTAGCGCCGGTAAGGCCGATCGCTGCGTCCGCCATGCGGCAGGGTCAACGGCCGGGCCGGGCCAAAGACGCCGGCAAGGGATGGCCCGGCTCAGGTTCGGCCCTGCGGCAGGCTGGGGAAGAAGGACTCTTTCCGAGGGATCAGGTAGGGCGGGGGGGTGCTGCTCAAGGCGTTGCGGATGGCCAAGGCCAGCTCGTCCTTTTCGATCGGTTTGAGGATGAACTTGCGGATGCCCATGGCGAGCGCCTTGTCCTCGGACATCATTTCATTATAGCCGGAGCACAGGATGATGGGCAGGCCAGGGCGGATGGCCCAGATCCTGCGCGCCAGCTGGTCGCCGGTCAGGTTCGGCATGGTCATGTCGGTGATGACGAGATCGAACTGGCCCGGCTGGCGGGCGAACAGCTCCAGTGCCTCCGCGCTGCTGGTTGAAACGGTCACGCGGTAGCCGAGCCTCTCGAGCATCTGTTTTTCCATCGCGACGATCTGCGGCTCATCGTCCAGCAGGAGAATCCGTTCGCTCCCGCCGCTTTCCACGGCGCTGGCCGGCTTCTCGACGGCGGCCTCTACATCATCGAGGGCCGGCAGATACACACGGAAGGTGCTGCCTTTGGCGGGGGTGCTTTCCACGGTGATGAAACCTCCGTGGTTCTTGACGATGCCGTGGATGACCGACAGCCCCAGCCCCGTGCCCTTGCCGGGTTCCTTCGTGGTGTAATACGGCTCGAAGATGCGGTCCAGTACCGCCGGTTCCATGCCCACGCCCTCGTCGCTGACGGTCAGCAGCAGGTGGGGACCCATTTTGATACCGGCGCGTTTGACTGTTTCCTCATAGTCGATGTGGGTTAGCGTCAGGCGGATTTCCATTCTTCCGCCGGTCTCCTGCATGGCATGGTAGGCATTCGTGCACAGGTTCATGATGACCTGGTGAATCTGGGTGGGGTCTCCCATGATCGCGCAGCAATCCTCATCCAGGTCCGCCAGGATATCGATCGTTTTGGGGATCGAGGCGCGCAACAGGCGCAGGGCTTCCCTGACGATCGCCTGGACTTGGATCGGCTTGCGCTCGCGGCCGTTCTGGCGGCTGAAGGTCAGGATCTGCTGGACGAGCTCCCGGGCACGGTTCGCGGCCTTGAGGACTTCCTCGAGGTTGCGGCGCAGCGGGCTGTCCTCGGGCACGTCGTCCATGCTGATTTCGGTGTAGCCGATGATCGGAAAAAGGATGTTGTTAAAATCGTGGGCGATCCCCCCGGCCAGCGTTCCGATGGCCTGCAGCTTCAGGACCTGCTGCATCTGGCGTTCGGATTCGGCCAACGCCTGGGTGCGCTCCTCCACCTGCCGTTCCAGGGCCGTTTTCTGGTGGCGCAGCATCCGGTAAAACTCGAGGCTTTCCAAGGCGTTGGCGGCATTGAGCAGGATGATCGAGAGCAGCGTCAGGGAAGTGTCCGGGATCTGCTCGCGGCGGTGGTCCATTTGGCCGATGAACATGCCGCGCACGCGCGAGTGGGTGGCGATGACATGCAGGACCAGGCGTCTGGCGCCATCCCGGGAAGCGACGGAGATCCCGCGCCGTTCGCGGATGGCCCAGGCGAAGAAGCCCTTTTCGATCAGGTCCTCCACGTCGGCGGCCATGGCCGCGCGCATTTCCGGAGGGCTGCAGGCGGCGAGTTGAAAATCGGCATTGTCCGGGTTGACGATGAGCAGGCCAGTGGCATCGAACGGAATCAGATAGCGGATGCGCTTTTCAGCCTCCTCCAGGATGGTTTCCGGCCCGTAGCTGTTGAGGATGTTTTCCTGGAAATCCACCAAAGACAGCGCCATCTCCAGAACGTTCTGCACGAACCGCCGGTGTTCCTCCAGATAATCGATCCGGGAAAGCAGCTGTTCATGACTGAAGTGGGTGGCGGCGTTCATGGTCGGTTGTCTGCGAATAGAAATTCCAGAGTATTGAGCTGATGGATCGTCTGGTGGATGACAAGGTCCAAACAGCTCGGAGACATCTCCAGCGCCTCCCACGCACGGGCATCCAGAGGTGGAACCAGGCGTTCGCCGCTGGTGCCGATTCCCAGGGCGTTCACGATCAGGTCGGCGACATGCACGATAGCCGGCGGGACCGGGTCCGGGGCCTCGCTCGGTTCATGGTGAAAGCACACCGTGTTTTCAATGATCAGGGGCATTCCCCAGCGGTCCAGCAGGTATTTCCCAATCCGGGCGTGGTGGCAGCCCAGGTCCCTGTTTTCAGCCCGGTAGAGCGGTTCGGTCATCTTTCGCGCCATCCGGAGGGTGCCGAGGCCGTCCTCCGGAAAGTAGATGAACAGGATCAGGCGGCCGATGTCGTGCAGCAATCCCGCGGTGAACATCTGCTCGGTCTGGCGCAAGGTCTTGTGCGCCGCCAGCAGCCGGGACAGGATCCCGCACGCCAAGCTGTGCTTCAGGAAGGAGCGCATCGTCAACAGGCTGGTGGGAATGCTTCTGAAAATAGACATGATGCTGATCCCCAGCGCCAGCGAAGACAGCTCCCGGGTCCCGATCAGGGTGACCGCCAGTGACACCCGATCCACCTTGGCCGGCAGGCCGTAGAAGGAGGAATTCACGATCCTCAGCATCATGGCCGTCAAGCTGGGGCTCTTGTTGATTACCTGGGCCATCTGGTCGGCCGTCGCAAAGGGATTGGCAATGACTTCATTCAGCTCGATCACGATGGAGGGGATCTCCGGCAAAGCAACGTCCTGTTCGAAGAGCTTCGCGAGTAAATCCTTCTTCGGCGCAGGGTCCGGCGTGGATGGCTGTTCAGGCGGAAGCATGTCCATCGGCGGAAGAACGGGCCGGGCGGCGCGGTGGTTGACCGCCTGGTCGAATATTTCCCTGATGGCGGGATGGTCCCGCTCCGTCAGAACGAACAGTTGTTCGGTCTCCTGACGTGCGGCTTCGAGTCGGATCGGGTCCGGGGGGACCGATGCAGCCTCACCGTCTTCGGAAGCACCGGCGATGTCCACCTGCGGAATTCCCCAGATTTTAAGAATCCGGATATGCTCCGGCCCAATGGGTTTTCCGCGAGGCATCAGCAGGCGGCCCTTGATGTCGTACACGTCATCAGCGAGCACCATGCCGGGCTTAAGCTTTTTGATTCGAACCGTCGCCATAGCGCCTTTTCAGCCGATCCGGAAATGAAAATTGCCCTCGGGCCTGCGGGCAGCTTCGCTTCGCGGAAGCGTCATCGAGCCGGAATCCGCCCTTACGGCCTACTGATGATCTATCGTCTCCATGCCGGAGAAACTTAATACGTATCCATGCGGAAGCGGCGTCTATCGGTGCCTGTCGTAGCTGCCGCGCGCCGCCATCTTCGGCGCAGTGAAATCAGGCTGAAGATTCCCATCCGAAAGTAAGACGGGCCTTCCGGCATTTCGTCCCGGGCTCAACGCATAGTCGCCCATTATTTTTAAATATAATTAAATATCAATATGATAAATTATAAGATATAAACTTTTGGATGGA
>Ga0114938_1001017_pt1 | contig 20101 bp, 18 predicted proteins | sample AshMeaBigSpring_FD_88675 | JGI IMG/M metagenome (GOLD analysis project Ga0114938, IMG submission 88675) | Groundwater microbial communities from Big Spring, Nevada to study Microbial Dark Matter (Phase II) - Ash Meadows Big Spring | ecosystem: Environmental > Aquatic > Deep subsurface >...
GCCCGATTCGACCGCGTCGCGCGCCAGCAGGACGGCGTGCCCGGGCGACTCCGTCTCGGCGGCACGGAAGCGCAGGCCGCGGCGCTCGAGCTCGCGCGCGAGCGCCGGCCAGTGCCGGCGGGAGGCGCCGCCGCCGGACGCGGGATTCACGACGACGAACCAGCCCTGATCGCCCACCACGACATCATGGGCCATAATGCGTGCCGATGCCGTAATCGACGGTCTGCGCGTGGCGAAACTCTACTTCTACTACTCGACGATGAACGCGGGGAAGTCCACGTCCCTGCTGCAGTCCAGCCACAATTACCGCGAGCGCGGCATGCGCACGCTCGTCTACACGGCCCAGTTCGACCAGCGCGGGGGAGGGCGCGTGCACTCCCGCATCGGCCTCTCGAGCGAGGCCCGGCACTTCGCGGCGGGATCGGACCTGTACGAGGAGATCGCCGGCGAGCATGCGCGCCAGGCGGTAAGCTGCGTGCTGCTCGACGAGGCACAGTTCCTGACGCCGAGGCAGGTCGAGCAGCTGGCGGTGGTCGTGGACCGCCTGTCGATCCCGGTGCTGTGCTACGGCCTGCGCACCGACTTCCGCGGCGAGCTGTTCGAGGGCAGTGCCCGCCTGCTCGCGATCGCCGACGAGCTCTCGGAGCTCAAGACGATCTGCCATTGCGGGCGCAAGGCGACCATGGTCGTGCGGGTGGGCGCCGACGGCGGCGTCGAGCGCGCCGGCGAGCAGGTCGAGATCGGCGGCAACGAGCGCTACCTGCCGCTGTGCCGGCGGCACTTTTTCGACGCGATCGGGCGCGGACGCGCGACCTGACGATGGCGGGCGCGCTCTCGCCGCTTGCGACAATCCTGCTGCTGCTCGCACCCCTGCCGCCGGCGGCCGGAGCGAACCCGGATCCGCCTGGTGCGGCCGCGGAAAGCGCCGGCGGGGACGCCGCGAAACTGAACGGCTGCCGCGGCGAACTGCCCGAGAATGCCCGCCGCCTCGACGCCATGCGCGCCGGCCTGCAACGCGGCGTCTGCAGCACCGCGCGCTTCGTGGACCGGCTGTTCGGCGGCGAGCACGAGTACGCAGAGGGCGAGGACGCCACCAATGGCCGCGCGGCGCTCGCGCTCGGCTGGAACGAGCAGGAGGAGTTCGAGCTGGACGGACGCTTCCGCGCCAGCGTCGAGCTGCCGGCCCTCAGCGAGCGCTTCAGCGCGACGATTGGCCGCGCCGAGCGCGACGAGTACGTCGCCGACGAGATCGCGGACGTCGGTCCCGTGGCCGGCGCCTTCTCGGACGACGATCCCGCCGAGTGGTTTGCGGGGATCGGCTACCGCGTGCTGCGGGACCGCGACAGCCGCTTCGACCTGGGCGCCGGCGTCAAGCTCGAGTCGCCGCTCAATCCCTACTTCAACGCGCGCTACCGGCACTATGTCTACCTCCGCGACGACCTGCTGCTGACACTGCGCACCACGGCGTTCGTCGAGAACGACGAGGGGTTCGGCGTCACCCAGGCGTTCGACCTCGACCGCGTCATGGGCCGCGACTGGTTGCTGCGCTGGGGCAATTCGTTCCGCCTGTCCGAGGAGACGGAGGGCGTGCGCTGGCGCACGCGGGTCGCGCTCTACCAGGCCATCGACTACCGCCGCGCCATGCGCTACGAGGTGAGCGTGCGCGGCGAGAGCGACGGCACGCAACCGGACCTGTATGGGCTGCGCGTCACGCACCGGCGCTCGATGTTCCGCGAATGGCTGTTCTTCGAGTTCGGCGTCGCGCTGTTCTGGGCGGACGGGCCGCTGCCGTCCGACCGCTGCAAGGCCTGCGTCGGGGCGAGCGTGGGTTTCGAAATGCTGTTCGGCGACGCCTACGACCGCGTGCTCGGCCGCCGGGGGCAGCAGGCGCCGGCGCCGGCCGGGCTTTGACCGGCGGTTGCCGTGGCGCGGCGGTCCCAGTACGCTCGCGGTCTTGAATCCTCACGAAGGCACGGGAAGGAGCGGAACATGAATGCTCGGTGGCTGGTCGCGACGCTGGCGGCGGTCCTGGTGACGGCGGCTTGCTCGAAAAAGGAAGCGGAGCCTGCGACGGCGCCCGAGGCGGCGGCACCCGCGGCCGAGACGCAGCCGGCGCCGGCCGAAGCGGCCGCGCCCGCGGCGGAGCCGGTCGCGGCGGCCGGCGGCGCCGGCGCGACGGCCTACCAGACCTATTGCGTGACCTGCCACGGCGCCAGCGGCAAGGGCGACGGAGTGGCGGCTGCCGGGCTCAATCCGAAACCGGCCGACTTCTCGGTCGGCGCGTTCAAGTACGACGCGAACGGCAACGGCGTGAAGGGCGAGGTTGACGACATCAAGGCGATCGTCCACGACGGCGCCGCCAAGCACGGCGGGTCGCCGCTGATGGCGCCGTGGCCGATGCTCTCAGCCGACCAGTTGCAGGCCGTCGCGGAGTACGTCAGGTCGTTGCAGACCGGCTGATCGGTCGGCGCGGCTTTTTGCGACGGCTGCGGGGGTCAGCGGACGCTGCGGATCAGCTGCTCGGCGCCGAGTTCGATCATGTCCATCATGGAGCCGAAGCCATCCTCGCCCCCGTAATAGGGATCGGGAACTTCCGTGTCCTGAAGGAAAAGCCTGATCGGTGTGCGGTTGCCAGCCGGGCGCCGTGCCAGGAGCTGGCTCAGATTATCGCGATCCATTGCCAGGATCAGGTCGTAAGACTCGAAATCGGCCGGCGTGATCTCACGGCAACGGAAATCGCCGAGGTCGTAACCCCGCGCGCGGCAGGCCGCGGCCGTACGTGGGTCGGCCGGGCCTCCCGCGTGCTTGTCCTTGAGACCGGCGGAGGCGAATCGCAAGCGGCCTGCCGCGGCAGAATGGGCCGCCAGCTGGCGGGCCACCGCCTCGGCTGCCGGGGAACGGCAGTAGTTGCCGGCGTCAACGAACAGGATCCGCATCAGCCCACCTCCGGGGGATTGACACCCCGCTCACAGTCGGCAACTGCCGTCTCAAGGCGGTCCAGCCATTCCCTGCCGTAGCGATCGACGTACCAATCCCGCAGCCCGCTGGTGGCGGCCCTGAGCTCCGCACGCTGGGTGGGCGTGACCGGTTCTGCGACGCCGCCGCGGCCCAGGAAAGCCTCCATGGCCGGGGCCTCACGGCGCTTGGCAGCGGCGCGTGTCTCCGCGGCGAGCGCCCGAAAGCCGGCCCGGAAGGCGGACTGCACTTCGGGCGGCAGGTGTTGCCACTGCACCTCCGAGTACCACCAGAGCGAAGTCATGTAGGCGTGGCGATCCCTGAACATATAGCGGATGTGGTCGTCCAGTTTCATGCCGACCACGTCCTGGATGCTGTTCTTGATGCCCTGCAGCAGACCCGCACTCAGTGCACCGTAGACCTCGGACCAGGGCAACGCCATGGGGCTTGCGCCGAGTTCGCGCACCATCTCCTGTTCCAGCGCGGATGGCAGGGTCCGGATCCGCAGGCCGGCCAGGTCCTGCGCCGACCGGATGCGCCGGCCGGTCGTGCCAAAGTCGCGCCAGCCACCCGTATTGCCCGCCGCGACCAGCCGCAGGCCCAATCCGTCCGCCAGGATTGCATCGCCGAGATCACTGATGATCGGGCCATCGAGCACGCACTCGGCCACGGCGTCGTCGGCGAAGGTGTAGGGCAGGTCGAGGACCTGCGCCTTGGGGTAGAGCGTCGCCAGCCCGCCCACCGTTGTCTGGTGCATCTCGAGCACGCCGCTCTGCAGGCCCTCGATGCACTCTCGCTCGCTGCCGCAGAACTGGCCCGACGGAAAGATCTGCACGTCCACGCGGCCGGGCAGCAACGATTCCACGGTCCGCTGGAAGGCCATCGCGCCGAAAAAATCCTCGTCGTCGCGCGAGGCGAGGAAGGCGATGCGTACGGTGAAGGGTGCCCGCTCCACGCGGGAATTCAGCACGCCGAGGACGCAACCGCCCAGTACGAGCATTAGCAGGATCCGCATCATCCACGGGTTGCTCACTGGATGAATCCCAGCCAGCGCGGCACGGTCAGGGTCAGGGCCGGGAAGTAGGTGACCAGGCCGATGACGAAGAACTCGACCGCCAGGAACGGGAGCAGCGCGCGCACGATCGGCTCCACGCGCTCCCTGGCGACCGAGGCAGTCACGAACAGCACGAGACCCATCGGCGGCGTGGCGAGGCCGACCGTCAGGTTGATGCACATGATCAGGGCGAAGTGGACCGGGTCGATACCCAGCGAGGTGAAGACGGGAGACAGCACGGGCCCGAGGATCAGGATGGCGGGTCCGGCGTCGAGGAACATGCCGATCACGAACAGCATCAGGTTCAGCAGCAGCAGCAGGACCAGGGGATTGTCGGTCACGGTCAAGAGCGCCTGCGCCATGCGCTCGGCCATCCCGGAGACCGTCACCAGCCAGCCAAAGGTCACGGCGGCGCCCACCAGCATCAGGATCACGCCGGACTGCACGGCCGTCGCGACGAAGACGCGCCGCATCTCCGCGAACGACAGCGATCGCAGCAGGAAACGCGTCACGACGAGGGCGTAGCCCGCCGCAACGGCCGCGGCTTCGGTCGCAGTGAATAACCCGCTTAGCATGCCCCCCAGCAGGATGACCGGCATCATGAGCGCCAGCACGGCGCCGCGCAGCGCCGCTCCGCGCTCGCGCCAACTGGCCCGTTCAGCGGATACCGGCAGCCCGTAACGCCGCGCCAGCAGCCGCGTCACGCCCATCAGCCCGAGGCCCATCAGGATTCCGGGCACGATGCCGCCGGCGAACAGGGCGCCGATCGAGAGATTCATGACAAATCCGTACAGGATCATGATCCCCGAGGGCGGAATGATGGGCCCGATGACTGCTGCCGCGGCCGTGACGGCGGCGGCAAAGCTGCGCTTGTAGCCGTTCTGCTCCATCGCGGGAACCATCATCTTGCCGATGGCCGAAGCATCGGCGACCGCGGAGCCCGAGATGCCGGCGAACAGCATGGACGAGAGGATGTTCACCTGGGCGAGCCCGCCGCGCACGTGACCCACCAGCGACTGGCTGAAGCGGACGATGCGCGCGGTGATGCCGCCGGAATTCATGATCTCTCCGGCCAGGATGAAGAAAGGCACCGCCAGCAGCGGGAAGCTGTCGATGCCGTTGTAGAGCCGAGACAGCAGCGCGGCGAAGTAGGACTGCTGCTGATCGAGCAGCAGGCTCAAGCCCGGCCCCGCCAGCAAAGCGAAGACGACCGGCATGCCAAGCGCCAGCAGCATCACAAAGATCCAGAAGAAGGCCGTGGACATGTCTCAGCGCTCCGGCGCCTTGACGGCGGGCACGGCGCCGGCCAGCAGCAGGTCGGGATCCGGACACGCGAGGGAGCGCAGCAGCCGCAGGATGAGCTCGACGCCCACGAGCATGAGGCAGGCGAACGCGAGCGGCACGATGGCGTACACCCAGTACATCTGCATGGCGAGCGCCGAGGCGGTGAGTGTCCGGCCGCGCGACCAGAACGCGAGACTCTCCTCGAACAGTTCCGCGCAGATCCAGACCGCCAGCACGTTGAGCGCCGCGCTGATCAGGAGCAGCAGCCGAGCGGGCAGGGCAGCAGCGAAGGAGCCGATGGCGACATTGGCGCCTTCGCGGTAGGCGTAGGGAGCGACCAGCAGCACGGTCCACACGAGCGCGAATCGGGCCAGTTCCTCGGCCCAGTCGAGGGTGAAGTCGAACAGGGCACGGGACAGGATCTGCGCCAGCGCCAGGGCCACCATGGCCGCCACCAGCAGCCCGGACAGGTCGCGGCCGAAGCTCGCGACGGGCCGATTGATGGCGGCCAGAAACACGATCAGGCGGTCCACGAGGCGCAGCAGGGGATGCGGGCGCGGCCCGATCATGGAAGGCCTCTGGTCGGCGCCCCACGCGGGGCGCCCACCAGTCTACTTACCTGCCGAAGTTGTAGCGGAACTCCGCGCCGAAATACCGGCTGGCCTCGCGCGGGATCTGCAGGCGCGGCGCGCCGGCCGGCCCGCCGCGGGTGACGAGTGCCGCAAAGCTCTCATCCGTCAGGTTGCGCCCGACCAGGGTCAGCTGGTAGCGGTCATCCTTGCCGGCGATCGCGACGTTCAGGTCCACGGTCGTGTAGGAGGGAATCCGCACGCTGTTGAGCACCGCGGTATTGGACTTGGTGATCAGGTCCGCGAACTGCTCGTCCGTGTAGTTGAGCAGCACCGCCGGGGTAATGTTGACGGAACCCAGTTCGATGCGGTAGCTGCCGTTGAGCGACGCCTTCCACTCGGGGGCGAGCGGCAGCTTGCTGCCGGACTCGATCTGCGGCGTCTGACCCGGCGGCGTGAAGAACTGGTCCACCGTGGCGTCCGCATAGGCGATGCCGCCGCCGATGCTGAAGCGGTCGCTGGGCCGCGCCTGGAAGTCCAGCTCGAAGCCCTCGGTGGACACGTCGCCGGCATTGGTCAGCGTCGTGATCAGCACGTTGTTCAGGAACAGGAAATTGTTGGCCTGGAAATTGTCGTACTTGGCCGAGAATGCCGCCGCGTTCAGGATCATCTGCCCGCCCATCAGCGAGGACTTCAAACCGATCTCGTAGGAATCGGCCGTCTCGGCGTCGATGACAGGCGTGTTGTTCGGCGACCGCATGTTGAAGAACACGTTGAATGCCGGGCCCTTGTAGCCGCGCGCATAGGACGCATAGGCCATCATGTTGTCGGTCACGTCGAACTGCAGGCCGGCCCGCCCGGAGAGCTCGTCAGAACTGTTCTTGTCGCTGATCGTACGCGTGTTGCCGGGGCACAGACTCACGGTCCCGTTGCACTCCGCGTCACTGATATCGCGGATTCCCGGACCGGGTCTCGGCGAGAAATTGTAGGTGTGGCTGTAGCTGAGATCGTCCTGGGTCCAGCGGACGCCGGCAATCGCGCGCCAGCGGTCCGACAGGTTAAAAGTGCCGTCGGCGAAGACTGCGATGTTTTCGAAATCCGCTGGGAAGATCGCGTCCGCAAATTGCGATTCGACGACGGAGAGCCCGGCCGTGCAGGGGCTCAGGCCGGTCGCATCGGGCGGCGCCGTGGTCGAGCGGCAGACGATGGTGTCACGGCGGAAGTACCGTTCGGCGTCCGTCTGCGAGAAGTACAATCCGGCGACGTAATCGAGGAACTGGCCGCCCGGCGAGGCGATGCGCAGTTCCTGCGAGAACGTTTCCTGCGTCTGCGGGCCGAAATCGTGCAATTGGGCGAACGTGTTGCCGGGATAGGGGGCGGGCGTGTCGATCCAGTCACCCTCGCGAATCTCGGTCGAATCCCAGGTGCGATAGGCCGTAATGGAGGTCAGCGTCAGGTCGCCGATCGAGATGTCCGCCTGCGCCGACAGACCCCAGGCCTCTTCCTCGGACGTCATCACGAGGTTCTGCCGCACGCTGCGGCTCTCGTCGCCGAGGAAGTAGTCGGTGCCGCTCAGCAGCTGCGCCATGGCCGCCGCGTTGGCGCCCGCCGGAATGGGTCCGATCACCTCGACGCAGCAGTTGTCATCCGATTCGCGATAGTCGCCGATGAAGGTGAGCTCGACCCGGTCGCTGGGATTGGCCACCCAGACGCTGCGGATGCCCCAACGGTCGTAGCCGTTCAGGTCGCCGCCCGCCGCCGTGGTCGAGACGTTGTCGATGTAGCCGTCGAAGTCCCCCCAGGTGACGGTCGTGCGCGTGCGCAGCGAGTCCGAGATCGGAGCGTCGAATGCCGCCTTGACGCGCATCTCGTTGTCTTCGTACCAGCCGAAGTCGACGTAGCCGTCGAACTCGGCGCCCGGCTTCCTGGACACCAGGCTGACGACACCCGCGGAGGCATTCTTGCCGAACAGCGTGCCCTGCGGGCCGCGCAGGACCTCGACCCGCTCTACGTCGTACATGTCGCCAAAGGCCTCGCCGGCGGAGGAGAGCACCACGCCGTCGAGCACGAAAGCGACGCTCGGCTGGGCAGCGATCGCGAAGTTGATGGTGCCGACGCCGCGCAGGAACAGCGCCTGGTTCAGCTGCGTGTTGGTCTTGCGGACGTTCAGCGACGGCACCAGCTGCACCAGCGACTCGGCGTTGAAGCCGCCGACGGCTTCGATCTGGTCGCCGCTGACCACGGCCACGGCGATGGGCACATCCTGCAGGTTCTGTTCGCGCTTCTGGGCCGTGACCTTGATCTCGGCCAGCAGGGTGGAGGTCTCCTCGGCGCCGGCGCCCTGCGCGGCGCACAGCGTCGCGGCGATCGTGGCGGCCAGGCTGAGGCGGGTCATAGGCGAGCGGTTCAGGTCGAGCACTTTGGTGTCCCCCCAACGATTTGGAATGGGCGGGCCCGGGGCCCGCCCCGCGTCAGTTGCGCTATCTCTTACGCTAGCACGGTATTTCTATGTCTTACAACCCTTATATAAGACATGAAAAACCGCTGTTGCGGCGCGGCAACGGCGAGCCGCATGTGGCGTACGGACGGCTTGTAGGCGGGGTGCCGGAAGGGGGCGGAAGGCCGCTCAGGCGGCAGGATCCGCCACAGGCGCGAGCGGGATCTCCGCTCCTTCGCGCGCGAACAGCGCCAGCTCGTCGAGGGCCAGCCTCAGGCGCAGCGTGCGTCCGCCTTCGAATGCCGGGCCGCCGGGAAACCGCTGCCAGCGCCCCGCCGGCAGGTAGAGCTCGACGTTACCCCCGGGCTGCAGACAGGGTGCGACCAGCAGGTCGTCGCCGAAGAAGAACTGGCTCTCGAAGCTGCGCGCGGCGCGGTCGCCCGGGCAGGCGAGCGCCATTGCTCGTTGCACCGGCAACCCGCACGCGTGCGCCTGGCGCAGCACGCACTCGAGATAGGGCAGCAGCCGGCCGCGCAGGCGAAGCGCGGCGTCAGCCGCAGCCTCCGCTTCCGCGCCGTAGGACCAGGGCTCCCGCGGCCCGATGCCGTGCAGGCGCATGTGAGCGGAGAAGACGGCGGCCTGGATCCAGCGCACGTAGAGCTCCGGGTCGCGCTGATCGGCGTAGAAGCCCCCGACGTCGGTGGCGTAGTACGGACCGCCGGACAGTCCCCAGGACAGCCCGCCGCGCAAGCTCGCCGCCAGCCCGCCCCAGTCCGCCTGCGGGTCGCCGCCCCACTGCGACGGAAAGCGCTGCGAGCCGGACCAGGCCGAGCGGCTGAAGAGGAAGGCACCGTCCTTCGCGTAGCGTGCCGCCGCCTCGTAGACGCAGCGGTTGTAGAGCAGCGCGTAGGCGTTGTGCAGTTCGCTGCCGCAGGCGCCGTCGCTCGCGACGACGTGATCATCGACCTGCTCGCCGAAATCGGCCTTGATCATGTCCACGCCCGCCTCGAACAGCTCGCGGTGGCGGTCGCGCCAGTAGGCGTAGGCGTCGGGATGCGTGAAATCGAGCAGCCCCGATTCCGGCAGCTGCGTCAGGATCTCGCCGAATGGCTCCGGATCGAAGCGGTAGCGGTAAGCCTCGCCGCTGCGGCGGTCCTTCAGCAGCCAGCCTTGCGCGGCAAGCTCCCGGAACAACGGGTGCTGGACTGAAATCAGGGGGTATTCCCATACGCAGATGCGGAAGCCCAGCGATTTCAGCTCGGCGATGACCGGGGCGGGATCCGGGTAACGCTTCGGGCACCACTCGAAGGCGAATCGCGTATCGGTGTCCTGCCACGCGCGGCCGTCGAAGGTGATGGTCTCGCACGGCATGCGGCGCGCCCGCACTTCGCGGGCCACGGACAGGATCTCGCCGGCGTCACGGTAATAGGCCTTCGACAGGATGATGCCCAGGCTCCAGCGCGGCGGTATCGGGGCGCGGCCCGTCAGCGACGTGTACTGGCGCAGCTGCGCCATTCCATCCTCGCCGTCGAACAGGAACAGATCGAGCGTCGGGGACTCGACCCGCAGGCCGTAGGCCCGCTGTGACCACGGTGGGTGACCCACGCCGTGCGTGACAGCGGCGGTGGTGTGCACGAACAGGCCCCAGCCATCCGGGCTCCAGGCGAACGGGCAGTTCTTGTAGCTCGCCTCCGCATTCACGCCGAGCGCATCCTGATTGAACGAGCGCAACAGCTGGCCGCGCCGGTCCAGGCGCCCCCACTTCTCCCCGAGGCCGTACACGGCCGTGTCCTCGCCCAGATCCAGGGCGACGAACCAGCCGTCCTCGAGCCGGGCGAAGGGCGGCAGACGAAAACGCCGAACGAAGTGCGCATCCCGCGGCGAGCGCTGGATGAGCCGTCGGCCGCGCGTCAGCTGAAAGCAGAGCGGCTCGTGACCGATGGTCAGCGCGAGATCGCCATGTCGCAGCCGTGTCTCGCCCGCGCTCGCATCCAGCCTTGGCGGCAATGCCTCAGGCTGAGCGCACAAGACGCCGTAATCACGCCCGGGCGGGCCCAGGCGCAGCCGCGCGCCGAATTCGTGCAGCGTCACCCGCAGCGTGCCGGCCGACGTGGGAATGGCGACCTCGCCGGCCGCTGCCGTCGCCGCGCCGGTCCCACGGACCGGCGGCATGCGTCCCCAGGGCGGCGCGGAGATCTCGAGTGCCAGGGTATTCAAGCCAAGTCCAGCACCGGCAGCTTCCAGCGCGCGGCCACCGCCTGCAGCGCCGGTTTGTGGTCACCGTAGGCGAGGGCGAAATGATGTTCGAGGCCTTCCTGCATGATCGTTTCGCAGACCTTGCCCGCCGGGCGGTCGAAGCGGATCGTCCCGGAGCAGCCGGTGAACGCCATCGGGGCGCGCACCACCTCGGCGCCCGCGATCACCAGCTTCGCCTCATTGCGCGCGCGCGAAAGTCGCGCGAGCGTGACGCGGCCGGGCTTGATCGGGAACTGGTGCAGCAGCGGCATGCGACGGTTGGTGTGGATGGTGGCCTCGGCGGGTGCTTCGGGGTCGCGCATCGACAGCGGCGCGAGGCCGCAGTGCCAGACGACCGCGGTGCCGTCCGCCGGCGTGATGTCGACGAGATCCGCCATCCAGGCGGGCTGGTCCGAGAGTTCCTGCAGCAGCAGCTGGGTGACCGAGCCGTTGACGTCGGCCTCGCAGGCCGAAGGAACCCGCTGCTGGTTCATCATGGCCATCGGGCCGCAGGCCGCGCAGCCGTACTCCGTGAACATTTCCGGCCAGCATCGCACCGCCAGGGCGCTTGCGCCGCTCGCGCGGCGGACGTCCTCGAGTGCGCAGAAGACACGGAACGATCGCTCGAGCTGCTGCGGGTCGACCTCATCGAGGCCGCGCAGCGACGCCTTGGCTGCGGCGTGCACCCGTCCGACCCGCCCGGCATCGACTGCGCGCGCGGTATCGAACAGGCGCTCGAGTTGCGTCGTCTCGACCTGCATTCCGGCCAGGCGGCTGAGCATCGCCTCGTCGTACTCGCAGGTATCGAAGCCGTCCGGATGCTGGCCGATGACCGTAATCGTTCCTCCCGCGAGCTTCGACAGGGCCCGGTCGGCGGCCTCGGTGGCCCGGGCGTCCGTCGCTGCCGGGGCACGGGCCCTAGACGCCGCACGGCGCGCGGGAATGGCCAGCTTCCGCAGCCGCCCGGCCAGGCCCGGTTCCTCGGGCGCTGCATACAGCCAGCCGTGACTGGCGCCGGCACGGCCGAGCGCGTGCGCCGCCAGGTTCAGTCCGCAGTAGGCATTGAGCCGCAGCCGCCCGCCAGCCCGGGGCTCGGGCAACGCCCAGATCGCCAGCGGGAATTCTTTGCCGCGAGCCAGCTCGACCGTCATGGTCGCATCGGTGAACGTGACCTGCAGGATCAGCAGCAGGTCGATGGGTCCCGCCTCGCGGATTGCTGCGATCGCACCTTCGGCCGCCGCACGGTCGACAAGCAGTTCCCGGGTGCCGACCGTTTCGATGCCCGCGGCCGACAGCGCGGCGAATGCCCGTTCCTTCATGGCCTCGGCGAACGGCACGTCGAAGGTGGGGCGGGCAAGGGCGGCCACGCCGTATCTCATGGTCATGTCAGACTCCGAATCCGCGGTAATCGTGGCGAAAGCCGCTGTCGGCCGGCTGCACGGCGGCACCGCCGCCGCCGCCGTAGCAGGCATGCCGGTGCCAGGGCTGGGCGGCCGCGTCGGTGAGGGCGTTGAGCGACCGCATGTAGTCTACGGCCCCGGCCTGCAGTCCGGCACGGATTCCCTCCCAATCGGGAAACTTCGAGAATGCATCCAGCCAGATCGCGCGCCCGGCCAGGTAGCCGGAAGCGCCCGCGCGGTAGGCGTAGCCGAGCACGCGAGCGAAAGCGTCCATGCCGGCGCCCGCCGACAGCATCACCCACGGCCGGCCGGCCGCCTGCCCGAGCTGGTCGAACCATCGCTGCGCCTGGTCGGCGCCCGTGCGGCCGGGCTCGGGCAGATCGTCCGCAGCGATCGGGCTCTCCAGCTTGAACAGGTCGACGCCGAAGCGCGGCGCGGCGAACGTGGCGACGCTCTCGATCACAAGTTCCGGGCGCTTGCTCTTCATCTCGACGTATCCGCTCGTCTGCTCCGCATCGCGCGCGAGCGGGTAGAGCAGCAGCTCGAACACAAACGGGATGTCGAAGCGCGCGCAGGCTGCGCCGATTCTGGCGGTGAAGTCCTGCTGGGCCCGGCAGACCGCCGGCTCTGCGTCCGGCCGGTACCAGGTCAGCACCTTGACCGCGTCGCCGCCTACGCGCTTGATCTTCTCCACCGACCAGTCGTCGATCTCGCGCGACAGCCGTCCGCCCGCTGCTTCCTCGAATACCGAGTCTTCCAGCGTCAGAATCATGCCGCGCGAGGCGTCGAGCATTGTCACGCCGCGCGGATACGCGTAGTGCGGGTCGAGCAGCATGGCCGAGGAGCCGGCCTGCAGCTCCCGGATCAGCAGCTCCTTGAATCGCGCGACGTCTTCCCACGGTGCGTCGGCCGTACCGCGGCGCGCGCGGATGAAATCCGTGATGGGCGGTCGCTGGTCGACGGCCGTCATCTTGAAGCGGCCGGCCGGATCCGCCAGGCGTTTCATGCCCCAGTACTTGCCGGCAGACAGGCTCACGCGAGAACCCTGGCGGCCGGTGGTGGCGTCCGTGCCAGAAACTCCTCGACTTCCGGCCTCCGCGGAACGCCGGCACGCCCCCCGCGGTGCTGCACCTTGAGCGCGGCGGCAGCCGAGGCGAAGCGGATACCGTCCGCCTCCTCCTTGCCTTCCGCGAGCGCAAGCGCGAAAGCGCCGTGCCATACGTCCCCCGCCCCCAGCGTGTCGACGACGGGCACGCGGTATCCGGGGAAATGCTGGACCTTGCCGTGATAAATCGCGTAGACGCCCGCGGCACCGGCCGTCACGCAGGACCAGCCGTCCACCCGGGACGCGGCTGCTCGCAGCCCTTCGGCAGGGTCTTCCAGGCCCGTCAGGTCCCGCAGTGCCTCCGCCGAGAAGGCGACGTGGCTCGCCAGCCGCAGCAGCGCCGCGTCCGGGAGCATCGGCCGGTCGGCGTCGAGCACCGCGGGCAGACCGCTGCTCCGCGCCATCCCGAGTGCACGTTCGGCGCCCTCGGACCAGCGGCAGTCGGCGAGCACGACGGATGCGCCAGACTTTCCCGCGTCGGGAATCCAGTCTGGTGACGCGGGCATTGCCGGATCGAGGTAATTGACGATCATCCGTTCGCCGTCGGCGTCAATCATGACTGCCGATAGCGACGACTGGCAGCCGGGCATGCGTCGCACGGCGCGACAATCCACGCCGTAGCGCCCGAGTTCGGCGACGATGGCCTCCGCCACGGTGTCCGAACCGACCCGTGCTGCGAGCAGCGCGCGGCCGCCGAGCTGCGCAATCGCCGCGGCGGCGGTCGCCGCCGGCCCCCCGCCGACCGACTCGAAATGCGAGGCGGGATACTTGCGGGCCGCCTGCGGCAGCGTCGGGAGGGTGAAGACGAAGTCCTGCACCGCCTGTCCGACACATAGAACCGTCGCCACCATTGCGATCGCCGGGTGCTGCTGGCGGTTCAGGACAGTGTGACGGCGTACACGAGGTGGGTCGTGTCGCAGCGGCTCACGCGCCACTCGACCCGGTGGCCGTCGAGTGCCACCGCAACGCGCTCGATATTCAGCAGGGGGCTGCCGGGCTTGAGGACGAGGCGCCGGGAGTCCGCGCGCGTCGCGACGTCCGCTCGCAGCTGTTCCTCCGTGCTGACGATGTTGATGCCGTATTCGCGTTGATACAAGGAATACAGGGCATTTGGCAGCGGCTGGCGCCGGTCGATGTTGGGGAACACCTCCAGCGGGACGATGATGCGTTCGAACACGGTCGGACGGCCGCCGACGAGACGCGTCCGCGCGATCTCGACCACCTGTGCGCCCTGCTTCAGATGCAGCTTGCGCGCTTCGACGGCGTGCGCGGCGCGCCGCCGCACTGACTCATCCTCGCTGGTCGGGACCGCGCGTTCGCCGTCCGGTTCCGCCAGCCGGAAGAAGCGGAACAAGGCCCGCTCCTGGGTCTGCTCGGCGACATAGGTCCCCTTGCCCTGCCGGCGATCGATCAGCTTCTCTGCGGTGAGCGCGTCCAGCGCCTTACGCACGGTACCCTGGCTCACGCGCAGCTTGTCAGCGAGGGCCTGTTCGCTTGGCAGCGCCTCCGAGGGCCGCCAGGCGCCGTCGGCAATCTGGCGGACGAGGTAGTCGTAGACCTGGCGGTAGAGCGGCCGGTAATGCGGGGAGTCGTCCATCGATGCGCCTGCGCGACGATCGCCTTGAAGCGACAAATAGTATGCGCCCACTTGCGCGGGCGTCTAGCATCTCCTGTATAGTATCTTATATAAGACTTTGGTTTGGCTGACCGGCGGAGAGTCCGTGAGCGCACCGCATCTGCTCGTGCACGATCGTGCCGACAACGTCGGCGTGGTGGTGGTCGAAGGACTGCAGGCGGGCAGCGAAATGCTGTGCGTCGTCACCGCGGACAACTCGGACTTCCGCCTGGTGGCGCGGCAGGCGGTGCCGATCGGGCACAAGATCGCGCTGGTCGATCTGAAGGCGGGGGACACCGCAGTCAAGTATGGCCAGGACATCGGCCGCATGATCGCTCCGACGGCGCGCGGCGAACACGTTCACGTCCACAATCTGAAGACCAAGCGCTGGTGAAGGGGTCGATCGCATGAGCTCCGGCAGGAAGATCTGGGCCTACCGGCGCGAGAATGGCCGCGTGGGCGTGCGCAATTGCGTTGCGATCCTGCCGGTGGACGACATCTCGAACGCCGCCTGCGAAGCGGTCGCCGCCCACATCCAGGGCACGCTGGCGCTGCCGCACGCGTACGGCCGACTCCAGTTCGGCGAGGATCTCGAACTGCACTTCCGCACGATGATCGGCACTGGCGCCAACCCCAACGTGGCTGCCTGCGTGGTCATCGGCATCGAGCCGGGGTGGACGCAGCGGATTGTCGACGGCATCGCCGCGACGGGCAAGCCGGTCGCCGGGTTCGCGATCGAGAACAACGGCGATATCGCCACCGTCGCAGCTGCCTCGCGCAAGGCGAAGGAATTCGTTCACTGGGCCTCGGAAATGGTGCGTACGGAATGCGACCTCTCGGAGCTTTGGATCGCCGCCAAGTGCGGTGAGTCCGACACCACCACCGGGCTCGCCTCCTGCCCGACCGTCGGCAACATGTACGACAAACTGGTGCCCGCGGGGATCTACGGCTGCTTTGGCGAGACGTCGGAGCTCACGGGGGCCGAGCATCTCGCCGCCGCGCGTGCCGCGACGCCCGAGGTGCGCGAGAAGTTCATGCGTACCTGGCAGGCGTACCAGGACGACGTCATCGAGGCGCACAAGACCTCGGATCTCTCCGACAGCCAGCCGACCAAGGGCAACATCGCGGGGGGGTTGACGACCATCGAGGAAAAGGCGCTCGGCAACCTGGAAAAGATTGGCAAGAAGATCAGCTTCATCGACGTGCTCGAGCCGGCCGAGCCGCCCGCGCGCGGACCCGGGCTGTACTTCATGGACACGTCCTCCGCCGCGGCGGAGTGCTGCACGCTGCAGGCGGCGGCCGGCTACGTGGTTCACATCTTCCCCACCGGGCAGGGCAACGTGATTGGCAACCCGATCATGCCGGTCATCAAGGTGACCGGGAATCCGCGCACCGCGCGGCTCATGTCGGAGCACGTCGATCTCGATGTGTCCGGGGTCGTGCGGCGCGAGATCACGATCGACCAGGCGGGCGACGCGCTCATCGAATGCATCGTCCGCACTGCCAACGGCAGGTTGACGGCTGCGGAAGCGCTCGGCCATCGCGAATTCGTGATGACCAAGCTCTACCGCAGCGCCTGACGCCCTGCGGGTACTCGGATGTGGAGATGCCCACAGCCGTGAACACGGACACCGTTCGCTGGTCGCTGGCCGAGGCCGAGGCGCTCGTGGTCGCGGCCCTGACGGCGAGCGGGGCGAGCCCCGGGAACGCGACCCCGACCGCCCGGGCCCTGGTCGCCGCCGAGGCAGATGGACAGGCTGGCCACGGGTTGTCCCGCGTCCCGTCCTACGCGCTGCATGCGCGGGTCGGCAAGGTCGACGGTTTCGCGCGGCCGAAACTGCGGGAAGTTGCCGCTGCGGCGCTCGCGGTCGACGCCGGCCACGGATTTGCGTACCCGGCGATCGAGCTGGCGCTGCAGGCGCTCGTGCCGCTGGTGCGCCGGATGGGGATCGCGGTCGCGGTGATCACCCGATCGCATCACTTCGGGCAGGCTGGCGCGCACGCCGAACGCCTGGCGCGCGAGGGTCTGGTCGCGCTGGTATTCGGCAATACCCCGCGGGCGATGGCATTCTGGGGCGGCCGCCGGCCCGCGCTCGGCACCAATCCGCTGGCGTTTGCGGCACCGCTGCCGTCGGAATCCGATCCGATCGTGATCGACCTCGCGCTGTCGGTCGCCGCCCGGGGCAAGATCGTCGCGGCTCAGAAGGCCGGGCGTGAGATCCCGGCGGGCTGGGCCGTGGACCGCGAGGGGCAGCCCACGACGGATCCCGCTGCGGCGCTCGCGGGTACCCTGCTGCCAATCGGTGGCGCCAAGGGCGGCGCGCTCGCGCTGATGGTCGAAATCCTCGCGGCTGCGCTGACCGGTGGCTCATTCGGCTGGGAGGCGAGCTCGATGTTCGACGCGGAAGGCGGGCCGCCCTCCATGGGCCACGTCATCATCGCGCTGGATCCGGCGCCGCTGTCGGGAGGCGCCTTCGCCCGACGCATGACCGATGCCGTCGCGGCCATGGCCTCGGAACCGGACGTGCGGCTGCCGGGATCCCGCCGACTCGAGAGTCGGGCGCGCGCCGTGCGCGAGGGCATCGCCATTCCCGCGGCGCTCGCCGCGGAGATCCGGCAGATCGCCGGCAATGGCAAATGACCGGCCTGCGCGCCGGTGCGGGAGGTGCCGCTTGGCCGACATCGTGATCACGGAATTCATGGACGAGGAGGTCATCGTCCGCGACCTGGCCGGGCGCGACGTCGTCTACGATCCGACGCTCGTCGACCGGCCCGATGCCCTGGCCGGCCTGCTGGCCGGCGCCCGCGCGCTGGTGGTGCGCAACCGCACCCAGGTTCGCGCGCCGCTGCTCGCATCGGCGCCGCGGCTCAGGGTCGTGGGCCGACTCGGCGTCGGACTCGACAACATCGACGTCGACGCGTGCCGCGCGCGCAACATCGCCGTCTGTCCGGCCACGGGCGCCAACGACATCGCGGTCGCCGAGTATGTGCTGACGGCGGCGCTGGTCCTGCTGCGGAAAGCGTGGGCGGCGACGCCACGCGTTGTTGCGGGCGATTGGCCGCGGATGGAGCTGATCGGGCGCGAAGTCTCGGGCCAGCGGCTGGGGCTGGTGGGACTGGGCGCGATCGCACGCCAGACGGCCACCCGGGCCCGTGCGCTGGGCATGATCGTGGCGGCCTTCGATCCTCTGTTGCCCGCAGATCATGCCGCATGGTCCGGGGTCGAGCGCATGGGTCTCGAATCGCTGCTGGCCGAGAGCGACGTCGTCAGCCTGCACGTGCCGCTCACCGCGCAGACGCGTTCGATGATCGATGCGTCTGCGCTCGCTCGCATGAAGCCGCGCGCCGTGCTCATCAATGCCGCGCGCGGCGGCGTGGTAGACGAGGAGGCGCTGGTCGCCGCGCTGCGTGCCGGCGCGCTGGGTGGCGCCGCGCTCGACGTGTTTGATGCCGAGCCGCTGGACGCCGCGCGCGGCTCGCGCTTCGCCGGCATTCCCGGTCTGCTGCTGACGCCGCACATCGCCGGCGTGACCGAGCAGTCAAACGTACGCGTGAGCGCGGTCACGGCGGCCGCCGTGCTGCGGCATCTCGATGCCTGAGACTTGCTGCCGCCGATGAACGGGCCGCCGACAACCGCCCAGCGCTGCGACTTGCTGGTCGTCGGCGGGGGCATCAATGGCTGCGGCACGGCCCGGGACGCGGCCGGCCGAGGCTTCCGGGTCCTGCTGTGCGAGCAGGACGACCTGGCCTCCCACACCTCCTCGGCGAGCACCAAGCTCGTGCACGGCGGGCTGCGCTACCTCGAGCAGCTGGAGTTCCGGCTGGTTCGGAAGGCGCTGCAGGAACGCGAGGTATTGCTGGCGGCGGCGCCGCACATCATCCGGCCGATGCGATTCGTGCTGCCGCACGACCAGCGGCTGCGCCCGGCCTGGCTGATTCGCGCCGGCCTGTTCATCTACGATCACCTCGCGCGACGCGCTCGCTTCCCGGAATCCGCGCAGGTGGACCTGCGGCAGCATCCTGCGGGTGAACCGCTCGACGGGCGATTTCGCATCGGCTTCGAGTATTCCGACGGCTGGGTGGACGACGCGAGGCTGGTGGTCCTGAATGCGGTGGACGCGCGCGACCGTGGAGCCACGGTACTGACGCGTACTCGCTGCGAACGCCTCGAGCCGACGGACGGCGGCTGGCGCGGAACGCTGCGCCGTCCCGACGGCACGCGGCTGTTGGTTGATGCCCGTGTCGTGGTCAATGCGGCGGGTCCCTGGGCGGCCCGCTTCCTGCGCGAGCGCACGCCAGTGCGAAGCCGGAATGGCGTGCGGCTCGTCAAGGGCAGTCATATCGTCGTGCCGCGCCTTTTTCGCCATCCATACGCGTATCTGCTGCAGGGTCCCGATCGCCGCGTCGTGTTCGCGATTCCCTACGAGGAGGACTACACCCTGATTGGCACCACGGACGTCGATTTCGCGGCTGAGGCGGGCGCCACCGCCATTACCGAGCAGGAGACGGCCTACCTGTGCGAAGTCGCGGGCCGGTATTTTTCTCGCAGGATAGCGCCCGCCGACGTGGTGTGGAGCTTCGCAGGATTGCGGCCGCTGCTGGCCGACCGCGAGGCGGACGCACCGAGTGCGAGCCGTGACTACGTGCTGGAGGTGAATCGCGACGGCGCGCCGCTGCTGTCGATCTTTGGTGGCAAGATCACGACGTTTCGTCGGCTCGCCGAGCAGGCGATCGACCGGCTCGGGGAGATCCTGCGCCGCCCGTCGCCTGGCTGGACCGGGCGCGCGCCGCTGCCGGGAGGGGATCTGCCGAATGCCGATTTCGGCGCGTTCCTGGCGGAGTGCGCGCGGCGCTGGCCCTGGATGCCCGAGACGATGCTGCGCCGGATGGCGCGGGCTTACGGAACGCGTCTGGGCCTGATATTGGAAGGCGCCGAGCGCCTCGAGGATCTCGGCCAGCGCTTTGCCGCGGGCTTGCACGAACGCGAGCTCGAGTACCTGCGGCAGCAGGAGTGGGTGATGCGGGCGGAAGACGTCCTGTGGCGCCGGACCAAGCTCGGCCTGCGCCTGGCGCCCGGCGACGCGTGCCGGATCGACGAATGGCTGTCGGGCCGGGCTGCGTAGGGCCGGCGGCGACGCGCGGCATTCCCAGTCCTGGAGGCATCCATGTCCAGGTACATCCTGGCACTTGATCAGGGCACCACCAGTTCCCGGTCGATCCTGTTCGATCGCAGCGGTCGAATTGCCGCGAGCGCCCAGCGGGAGTTCCAGCAGCATTTCCCGCAGCCCGGCTGGGTCGAGCACGACGCCGAGGAGATCTGGGTCTCGCAGGCGGTCACCATCGCGGAAGCGCTGGCGCGAGCCGGGGTCTCGGCGCGGGACATCGCGGCCGTCGGGATCACCAATCAGCGCGAAACCACATTGCTGTGGGACCGGTCGAGCGGCCAC
>Ga0114938_1001018_pt1 | contig 20074 bp, 18 predicted proteins | sample AshMeaBigSpring_FD_88675 | JGI IMG/M metagenome (GOLD analysis project Ga0114938, IMG submission 88675) | Groundwater microbial communities from Big Spring, Nevada to study Microbial Dark Matter (Phase II) - Ash Meadows Big Spring | ecosystem: Environmental > Aquatic > Deep subsurface >...
CGTAGTAGCCGATGAGACCGACGCAGCCGACGCTCGCGACCAGATACGCGACCCCGAACTCGAAATGTTCGGACATCGCCAGCAGCAGCAGGAAGAACAGCGCGAGCGCGAAGCCGACCAGGCCGTACTGGATCGGGTGGATGCGCAGCTGCTTCAGGAATTCGAACATGAAGAACGCCACGAACGTGAGGAGCACGAATAGCGCGCCGTACTTGGTGGCGCGATCGACCTGCGTGTAGACGTTCACCGGGTCGACCAGCGACACGCTGACCGATTCCAGCGGCACGTTCTCGGCCGGCTTTTCCAGCGACTGCCGGAACTTCGACTGGGCCGTGCTCGCGAGCGCCGACACCTCCCAGCGGGCGCGGAAGCCGTCCGGGCCGATCTCGCGGGTGCGCGGCAGGAACTCTCCGTGGAACTTCGGGTGCGGCCAGTCCGAATCGAGCGCGATCACGTTGCGTTCGGCCAGCGGCACGATCGACACGGACTCCGTGCCTTGCAGCGCTGCGCGCAGCTCGACGTCGAAGTCGAGCGACGCCCCCTCCGCCGGAACGATGAGGACCGCGTGCAGTCCGCTGCCGCCCGCATGGCCGAGCCCCTGCCGAAGGGGGCTGGGGGCTCCCGACACGTTCAGCGCCGGCATGCCGACCACACCGCGCACGTCGCGGATCGCGAACCCGAGACGAGGGGCGCCGATGGTACGCGCCGACGACGGATCCTCGTCCCTCGGGATCTGGACGCGGAACGAGGCACACACGCGCGAGTCGAGTTCGTACAGCCGAACCTCGTGCAGGCCGATCGTTCGGGGGGTCGAGCGCAGCGTGCCGCTCGCATCGATCGACTCGGGGAAGAACGTCCACGTACCGGTGGTCTCCTGCACGACGGGACGCGGCTTCCCGCCGGCGTCGGTCTGCATCACGACGGCCCGGTCGGTGTAGGGGACGAACAGCACCGGCCCGGCGATGGTTTGCGCACCCGCGGTGCTGCGCGCGACCGATTCGACAGCGTCCATGCGGTACTGCTGCCGTTCCTGCACGGTGCCGCGAATCAGGCCGAGCGGCAGCAGCAGGACGAAGGTCAGGACGGCGGCGGTCAGGATCTTGAATGCCAGGCGCATGGTACCTCCTCGGGTGTCGGGAGGCAGTCTCGATGCGGCGTGGGGACTCGCGATGGCGGCTGCGTGAAGCGAGCGTGAAGTCAGGCCGGGAGCCGCAGGGTGGCCACGGCGCCGCCGCCCGGGCGGTTCGCGAGCCGGGCTTCACCGCCGTGCAGCGCGGCCGCTTCGGCCGCGAAGCACAGGCCCAGTCCGCTGCTGCGGCTGCCGCCGTCGGGCCGCGGCAGCGAATAGAACCGCTCGAACGCCCGCTCGAGCGCGTAGTCCGGGACGCCGGGATCTTCGTCGGCGACCGAGATCCGCCACTGCGCTCCCTCGCGCGCGATGCCGATGGTGACCGTGGTGCCCGCGGGCGCGAAATCCGCAGCGTTATCGAGCAGGTTCACGAGCGCCTGGCGCAACAGGAATGTGTCGCCCTGCACGACGGCGGCTCCGCCCTCGACGTGCGTGGCGATCCCGCGCTGCGCGAGCTTGGGAGCGACGCGTTCGATGGCCTCGTCGATCGCAGCCCGCAGGTCGACCGGCTGCGGTGCCTCGATGCGCTGCCGGTGCTCGACCGCGGCCAGTGCGAGCATCTTGTCGATCATCTCGGCCATCCGGTCGCCCTGCGAACGGATGGTGGCGAGGAACCGGGCGCGGTCTGCGGCCGGCATCGTGTCGCCGCCCGACTCCACGAGCTCGGCGCTGCCGCGGATCGCCGCGAGCGGGCTCTTCAGTTCGTGCGTCAGCGCGTGCACATAGCGCTCGACGTACTGCTTGCCCTCGAGCCGGTCGCGCATCGTCTCGAGCGCGCGGCTCAGGTCGCCGAACTCGCCGGGCACCTCGGGCGGGGCGACGCGTTCGCCTGCCGTCACGGCATCGGCGTAGGTGCGCAGGGCCGTGAGCTGGCGCGAAAGCCACCACGCCGCCAGCAGCCCGACCACCAGCGCCGTGCCGAGCAGCACGAAGCCCCAGCGCAGGATCGTGCCCTGGCTGCGCGCGATGAAGGGGGCGATCGTCTGGTTGGGCTTCGCGACGGTCAGCACGCCGACGATGCGATCCTCGCCATCGCTGCGATCGATGATCGGCGCCGCGACGTACATCACCGTGGAGTTCTCGTCGTCAGGGTCAGCGCGCGTCGAGCGTGCGCCGTAGCGGCCGCGCAGCGTCAGGTAGACGTCGTTCCAGCGCGAGTAGTCCTTGCCGACGTCGGCGCCGCTCGAGTCGAACACCACGATGCCCACGGCGTCGGTGACGTAGATGCGGGTGCCGATGCGGCGCTTTTCGAAGCCCCAGATTTCCGCGCCAGGGTCGCGGTCGATCAGTTCGCGCACGCTCGCGGCGAAGCGTCCCGAGTCGATGCGGCCGGCGAGCAGGTCATCCCGGGCCTGCGCGGCGAGGAGGTTCGCCGTGTCGACGAGCGTATCCTCCATGGCCTGCCGGACGCCGGGTTTCACTTCCTGCACGAACACCCGGCCGAGCAGCAGCGCGGCGACCGCCACGATCACGAAGTAGCCGAGCAGGATGCGCAGTCCGATCCGCATGCTCGCCGCCTGCCGGCCTCAGCCGTCGCCGTCGATCGAGTAGCCGAGACCGCGGTGGGTGACGATCGGGTCGTCGCCCTGGCTGCCCGCGGCTGCCCGCAACTTGGAGCGCAGCGTCTTGACGTGGGTGTCCACGGTGCGGTCGCTGCTGTCGAGCGCTTCCGCCCACACGCGGTCCATGAGCTGGGCGCGGGAGAGCACGGCGCCTGGACGCGCGAGCAATGCCTCGAGCACGCCGTACTCGTAGCGCGTCAGGTCCAGCAACTGGCCGCGGTAACGGATCCGCCGGCCTTGCCGGTCGATCTCGAAGGCGCCGATCGCCTGCCATCGCACTTCGGGCTGTACCGGCGGCGCGCGACGCCGCAGGCAGGCGCGCACTCGCGCGACCAGTTCACGCGGCGAGAAGGGTTTCACCACGTAATCGTCGGCGCCCAGCTCGAGCCCGAGCACGCGATCCACCTCGCCGACGCGCGCCGTGAGGAAGATCACCGGCACGTCGCTCACCTGGCGCAGTGCCCGGCACACGTCGAACCCGGTCATGTCGGGCAGGCCGACGTCGAGCACCAACAGGTCCAAGCCGCCCGCCTGGACACGTGGTACCACGGCCCGGCCCAACAGCACGTGCTCCGCCGCGAAGCCCTCGGCCCGCAGCGCGTAGGTCACCGCATCTGCGATCGCCTGTTCGTCGTCGGCGATGAGTACGGTGGGCATCGCCGGGGCGGCGCTACGGTTTCAGGTCCATGTTGCCGAGCGCGAACGCCCATACGTCCGCGAACTCCGCGATGATGCGGTCGGTGGGCCGGTAGCCGTGGCTGCCGGCCACTTCTACGCGGATCAGCGTCGGTCTGGCGCAACCCTGCGCCTTCTGCAACGCAGCCGCGAACTTGAACGAGTGGCTCGGCACCACGCGGTCGTCGCGATCGGCGGTGGTGATCAGCGTGGCGGGGAAGCACGTGCCGGGCTTTAGGTTGTGCAGCGGCGAGTAGGCGAGCAGGTAGTCCACTGCCGTCGGGTCGTCGGCGGAACCGTAGTCGGCAGCCCAGAACGGGCCCGCCGAGAACTGGTGGTAGCGCAGCATGTCGAGCACGCCCACGGCGGGCAGCGCGACCGCGAAAAGGTCGGGGCGCTGGATCATCGTGGCCGCCACCAGCAGCCCGCCGTTCGAGCCGCCGCGGATCGCGCGGCGTGACGGCGCCGTGTACTTCTCGCGCACCAGGTATTCGGCCGCGGCGATGAAGTCGTCGAACACGTTCTGCTTGCGTTCCTTCGTGCCGGCCTTGTGCCACTCGGAGCCGTACTCGCCGCCGCCGCGCAGGTTGGCGACCGCGTAGATGCCGCCTATCTCTAGCCAGCCCGCCACGGCCGGCGAGAAGTTCGGGACCACGGAGACATTGAAGCCGCCGTAGCCGTAGAGCATCGTCGGGTGGCTGCCATCGAGCTTGGCGCCCTTGCGCAGCGTGACGAACAGCGGCACGCGCGTGCCGTCCTTCGAGGTGTAGAACAGCGCGCGCGTCTCGTACTTCGAGGCGTCGAACGGCGACTGCGGCGCGTGGAACGGCTCGAGCGCCCGCGTCTCGAAATCGTAGCGGTAGATCGTGGCCGGGCGCAGGAAGGAGACGAAGTTCAGGAACAGCTCGCGGCCGTCGTTCTCGGCACTGAGGCCGCTGGTCCCGCTCGACGTGCCCGTCACCGAGCCGGGCTCGGGCAGGGGGATCTCGCCCTGGGGGCTGCCATCCAGCCCGAACAGACGCACGCGGCTCTGCACGTCGGCGAGGTACACCACGGCGAAGCGTCCGCCCACGAGTTCGACGCTGCCCTCGACGATGGCGTCCTTGGCTTCTGGCACCACGGTGCGCCACTTGGAACGGTCGGGATTGCCGACTTCGGCGGCCACGATCCTTCCACGCGGGGCGCCGAAGGTGGTGTGCAGGTACAGCGTGCGGCCGACCACGCCGAGCGGCGTGTGGAACGCGTCTTCCTCCGCAGCGACGACCAGCGGCTTCACCGCGAGGTCGGGGGCCGTCGGCGAGCCGAGGTCGGCGATCCACAGCCGGTTGCCGAGCGAGCCGCTCGCGGTCGAGAGGTAGAGCCAGCGGCCATCGTCGCTGACCGTCGCCCCGGAGAATTCCTTCGGGAAGTCCGGCCGTTCGAACACCAGCCGATCCGGCGTCTTGCCGTCGATGGCGTGGTACCAGACCTGGTGCACATCCCCGGCGTCGGCGAAGCTCGCACTCGCCTCGGTGCCGCGGAAGCGCGAGTAGAAGAAACCCTTGCCGTCCTTCGTCCACTCGAGGTCCGTGAACTTGACGTTGCGGACCACCTGCGGCAAGTCCGTGCCGCTCGCGAGGTCGCGCACGCGCACGTCCTGCACGTCCGAACCGCCGGGCGCGAGCGAGTAGGCGAGCCAGCGGCCGTCCGGCGACGGCGCCCACTGGGCCATCTGCACCGAGCCGTCCGGCGACAGCGTATTCGGGTCGAGCACCAGTTCCGGCTTGGCGTTCGGGGCCGAGGCGCGATACAGCGGCGCCTGACGTTGCAGGCCGCTGTTCTGCTGGAACCAGACCTGGCCGGCCACCCGTACGGGTACCGAGGTGCGCTGGTAGTCCCAGAGCTGCGTGAGCCTTTCGCGGATCTCGGCGCGCTTCGGCAGCGTGTCGAGATAGGCGAACGTGAGCTTGTTCTGCGCAGTGACCCACGCCGCCGTGTCGGCCGCCTCGAGATCCTCGAGCCAGCGGTACGGATCGGCGATCTTGCGGCCGTGGTAGTCGTCGACGACGTCGACGGTGCGCGTGGGCGGGTAGGCGAGGGCGGTGCGGTCCGGCATGGTCGTGTCGGTGGCCAGCGCCGGAATGGCGCAAAGGGTGGCGAGCAGCAGCGGCGCAGCGCTGCGGGCGACGAGTTTCATCCAGTCACTCCTGTCAGGCCATCTGGTACAGGTAATCGACGTAGCTCTTCACCGCGTCGCGATACCCGGTGACCTTCGGGTTCGCCGAGTCGATGAGGAAGTATTCATCGGGCGCGTGAGCCCGCGCGCCGTGGCCGAGGCCGAAGTGACCCGCCGGCAGGTTGAGCGGCGCGCCCGTGAACAGGAACCCGGGCCACGAACCCGCGAGGCGCGGCCACAGCACCGGCTCGATGCCGGCCGCGCGATACACGGCCACCTGTGACTGGATGAGCCGAGAGTCCGCCGGGGTGCTGGTCGGGTCGTAGCCACCGCCGACCTTCACCTCGATGTCGCCGAAGCCACGCCGTTCGAGGTGAGCCTTCAGCTTGGCGACCGTGTCGTCGAAGGTCATGTCGGGCACGAGGCGCAGGTCGAGCTTGGCCGTCGCCTTCGCCGGCAATACGGTCATGCCGCCCGGTCCCGTGTAGCCACCGACGAGGCCTTCGATGTTCACCGTGGGCCGCGAGACGAGGTTCTCGAGCGCCTGGCGGAAATCGGCGTCGAAGGAGAAGCGCTGGATCGAGTAGGACTTCTTGTAGGTGGCCTCGTCGAGACGCCGCGCCGCGGCGTCAACGAGCGACCGGTCGAAGTCGGACAGCGGCCGCACGCGCTCCACCAGCCCGTCGATGGCGGGCGAGCCGTCGGCGTTCACGAGCGTGTTGAGCGCCTGCACGAGGTGGAACGACGGGCTGTCGAGCATCGCGCGCAGGCTGGAGTGCACGTCCTTGCCCGGACCACGGCCCCAGCGCTCGCCGCTCGCGATCAGTTCGAGCTCGACCACGCCCTTGGCGCCGAGGTTGATGGTGATGTTGCCGTCGAGGCCGTGCTGGGCCATCGGCATCATCACGCCTTCGGTCTTCGCGAGCCGCGCCGCAACCTCCGGCGCGCGCACGACCTGGTGGAAGTGCGGCGAGCCGATCTCCTCTTCGCCCTCGGCCACCAGCACGAGGTTCACGGGCAGCTTGCGGCCGGCGGCGCGGAACGCGTGCAGCGCGGCGAGGAACGCGGACTGTGGGCCTTTCTGGTTGGTGGCACCGCGGCCCATGACCACGTTGCCGATGCCCGGCAGGTCGACGCGCTTCGCGTCCCACGGCGGCGACATCCACTCGTCGGGGTTCGCCTGTTTCACGTCGTACATGAAATAGACGCCGAGCGTGCGCTTGGCGCCGGCGTCGAGCGTGGCGAACACGCCCGGCACGCCGTCGGTGGGCATGCGGCGCGCTTCCTGGAAACCGGCCTCGCGCAGCAGGCGGATCATGTAGTCCGCGCCTTGCTCGACGTTGCGGCCTTCGGCGGCGATCGTGGGGTTGCGCACCCAGTCCTGCAGGCGCGCGACGGACTCGTCGTGCAGGCGGTCGGCCTCCCGGTGGACCGGAACGGCGTGGCGGTTGGCAGCGAGGCCCGTCCGCGAGGCCATCAGCAGGCCGAGTGCGGAGGAGCCGAGGACGAAATCGCGGCGGTTGAAGGTGCTCATCCGCGCATAATAGGGCATGCTCAGCCTGCACCACACGCACCTGTTCGCCTCCGACGTCGATCGCAGCATTGCCTTCTGGCGCGACCACTTCGGCGCGGTCGTCGTGCTCGACACTGTGTTCGCCGGTGCGCGCAACGTGTTCATGCGGATCGGCGAGGGGCGCCTGCACCTGTACGACCAGGCCCCGAAGCACGCCGGGGCGGGCACGGTGCATCACCTTGGCATCGAGACCGATGAACTCGACGCGCTGGTCGGGCGACTGAAGGCCGCGGGTGTTTCGGTGACCGACGTGCGCCGGCACGCCGAGGCCGACTACGCCATGGCCCAGGCGCCGGACGGAATGCTGCTGGAACTGTTCCAACCGCACCGGGAGCGCGTGTCCAGCACGCTAGTCGAGTCAGGCTATTTCTCGACGGTGCGCGACGCCTAGGTGGTCTTGCCCTGGATCGCGCCGAGTGCCAGTAGGGCGCGGCTCGCCGGATAGCGCACCCGGTCGGGCTCGGCCGCGAACAGCGCTCGATACCACAGGACCGAGAGGAACTCGGCGAGAGCCTCGTCGCTCGGCACGGTTGCCTCGACCATCGGTTGCAACCGCTCCTCGCGCGCGACGAGCACCTTGCGGCTGAACTCGTCCATCATCCCGCCGAGGGCGTGTACCGCGAGCAACAGGACTCTCTCGTCCACGGCGGCCCCCGGGAACCGGGCGACCAGGCGCCGCGTCACCAGCTCGAACCACTCGTGGTTCACGCGTTCGGCCAGCTGCTTGAACTCGGCCACTGTATCGCCGAGTTGCAGGACGCAGCGCATCAGTCCCGGATTGGCCCGGACCGACGCAACCCACGCCAGGTTTGCCTCGTAGATCGCCTCGAACAGCGATCGCGATCGCCCATGCGAGCTGCCGAGCTTGAACGTGTCGTGCAGGAACTCGCTCAAGACCTCGACCGTGACTTCCTCCTTGTTCTTGAAGTAGAGGTAGAACGCGGCCGGCGACACCCTCGCCCTGCGGCAGATGTCGGTGACCCGCAGTCGAAGGTAGCCGCGCTCCTCCAGCACCTGCACGGTCGCGACCTTGAGTCGGTCGCGCGTCCGCTCGCCCTTGCGACGCGCGCCGGCCTCGCGCTGGCGGCTGCGCAGGGTGTGGGCGAACGGCAGGGCGGACGAAGTCTCGGTCGACTGGTCGGTCGCGGGCGTGGTTCGAGAGGCGGTCTTGCGTGGTGGCGTCACTTCGTCGTTGCCCATGTCAGCTGTACGAACGATATGCGACCGCGATCGAGGCGTGCAAGCCGTGCGCCGGATCGGGCCACTATAGAAAACTGACGTCAGTTTTAGTATTCTCCGGGCCGACACGTCCGTCGAAGTCGGAGCGAAGCCATGAACGACGCCGAACGCCATGTTGCGCTGCAGCGGTACTCACCCGGTGAAGACGTCGGGGTGTCCGACTGGGTCAAGGTGACCCAGGAGATGATCGACGCCTTCGGCGGCGCGACCCTGGACCGCGATCCGATGCACAACGACCCGGAGTGGGCCGCGCGAGGTCCGTTCGGTCGGACGATCGCGTTCGGGTTCCTGACCATGTCACTGCTCACGTACCTGCTGCACCGGACGCTCGGCACGGAGAGTTCCACCTACGACCCGGCGCAGGGCTACTACCTGAACTACGGCTTCGACCGATTGAGGCTGATCACGCCCGTGCCGTCCGAGTCGAGGATTCGCGGGCGATTCCGCGTGCTGGACGTGCGTCCGGACGCCGGGGCCCGCACCATCGTCAAGTTTGCAGCCGAAGTCGAGGTCGAAGGCGCGCAACGCCCGGCCCTCGTCGCCGAATGGCTGACCGTGTGGGTGCCTCCCGGCGCTGCCTAGCCGTGCACGCGAACGGGCGACTGCCCCGGCGCGCAGTGGCCGGGTTCGCACTGGGGTCGCTCGGGCCCGGCGTGTATTCGACCGTTCCCACCGTGTTGCTGCTGTACTTCTGCACGGAGGTGCTGGGTATCGCGCCGGCCGTGGCCGCCGCGGTCGTGTTCGTCCCGAAGGCTTGGGCGATCGCGTGGGACCCGGTGGTCGGCGCCTGGTCCGACCGGGCGCGTACGCCGCGTGGCCGCCGCGCCCCTTTCCTGCTGGGCGGCAGCGTCGCGGTGGCGGCCAGCTTTGCGCTGTTGTTCAACGTGCCGGATGCTGCCGCGGGGATCACGATCGCGTGGGTGGCGGTCGTGTACTTCATCATGGCGTCCGCATACTCGCTGTTCGCCGTCCCCTACGTCGCGATACCCGCGGAGATCAGTCCGTTGCCAGCCGAGCGCGAGCGCCTCCTGGCCTGGCGCATGGGCTTTTCCATGGCGGGGGTGCTGGTCGGCGCCGGGCTCGCGCCGCATATCGTGCAATGGGCCGGCGGCGGTCGTCGCGGCTACGGCGTCATGTCGCTGCTGGTCGCGGTGCTGTGCCTCGTCGCGATGTTGACGACCTACCGGACCGTGCGCCGTTACCACGTGACGGACATCGTCGCGGCACCGCCGGTCGGTGGACCGATGGCAGGACTGCGGCGGATCAGCGGCAACAAGGGTTACGTGCGACTGTGGCTGGTCTACCTGCTGGCGCTGAGTGGCGCGTCGCTATTCACGGCAACGGTGCCGTACTTCGTGACGCGCGTCCTGCAGCAGGATGAGGGTGCCGCGGGCACTGCGCTGCTGGCGCTGCTCTGCGCTACGATCGCCTGCCTTCCAGCCTGGGCCGCCGCCCTGCGGCGCCATGACGGCTGGACGGTGCTCGGCGTTGCGGTAGCCGGGTACGTGATCGTCGCGGCGGCATTCCTGCTCTTGCCGCGGGGCGAATCCGGCGGCGTCGCGCTCGGCCTGTACGCACTGCTGGGGGTGCCGTTCGCCGGACTGCAGCTGGTGCCGTTCGCGCTGCTTGCCCACATCGCCCATGCCGCCGGCAGGCGCGAGGAGGGCTTGTACACGGGCGTGTGGACGGCGGGCGAGAAGCTTGCGCTCGCGATCGGGCCAGCCGCGGCCGGCGTGGGCCTGGCCCTGACGGGGTACGTGCCGGGCGCTGCGGCGCAGGCACCCCGCACGCTGTCTGCACTGCAGGCGTTGATGGCGTTGGGGCCGACGCTGTTCCTTTTGCCGAGCCTGTTGCTCGTACTCGGGCGACGCAAACCGGAGCCCACAGGGGGGATCGTGTGATGGAGACTTCGAGCCAGGTGGACGACTCGGGTTTGCGCCGCATCAGCGACCTGGTCGACCAACACGCGGCGGCCACGCCGGACGCCGAGGCGCTGGTGCTCGGCGCCGAGCGCGTGACGTACCGCGAGCTCAAGGCGCGCGTCGATGCAACGGCCCGCGCACTGCTCGCCGCGGGGGTCGCGAAGGGCGATCGGGTCGCCACCCTGGCCACGCCTCACCCGGACTACTTCGTCACTTTTCTGGCAAGCGCCTCGATCGGGGCCATCTGGCTCGGCCTCAATCCCCGCTATCGCCCGGAAGAACTGGCCTACGTGGCCGGGGACGCCGATCCACGGGTGCTGTTCACGAGGACGAGCATCGACGGACGCAGCTACGCCGAGGAGATAGACGCGATCCGGCGTGCGGCGCCGTCCCTGACGCACTGCGTGGCGCTCGACGATCCCGCGGGCATGCCGGCCGTGGTGGCCCGACCGGCGTTCCTCGCCGCAGGCGAGGTCGTCCAGGACGCGGCGCTGGCACGTGCGCGGCAGTCCTGCGGCGGGCGCGATCCGTGCCTGATCGTGTACACCTCGGGATCGACCGGCAAGCCGAAGGGTGCGCTGCTGCACCACGAGGCCTGCGTGGAGTTCAGCCTCGCGCAGGATCGCGTCTGGCCGCTGTACCCGCAGCGCTTCCTCAACTACTTCCCGATCAACCACGTCGGCTGTGTACTCGACGTGTCGTGTCCGACGCTGGCCGCCGGGGGCTGCATCGTGTTCATGGAGCAGTTCGAGCCGCGGGCGTCGCTCGAGTTGATGCAGCGCGAGCGCATCACTGCCTGGGCGAGCGTGCCGAGCGTGTTCCAGATGCAGCTCGCGCTGCCGGACTTCGAGTCGTTCGACCTCTCGGCGGTGCAGCTCGTGATCTGGGAAGGAGCGGCGATGCCGGTCGAGGTCATTCGGCGGCTCAGTGCGATGTTCCCGCGCCTCGCCACCAATTACGGGATGACCGAGACGACGGTCATCACGGTCGTCGAGCCGACCGACGACCTCGACGTGCTGGCCAACTCGGTCGGCTGGCCGTTCGAGGGAGTGGAGGTGCGCCTGGTGGGTCCGGACGGAGGCATCGTAGCCGCCGGCATGCCGGGCGAGATCCAGGCCAGGTCGCGCTACAACCTGCTCGGGTACTGGCGGCGACCGGCGGAGTCCGCCGAGGCCTACACGGCGGATGGCTACTTCCGCACGGGCGACGTCGCGGTGCAGCGGCCCGACGGCCGATATCGCATCGTTGGTCGGCTCAAGGAGATGTACAAGTCGGGCGGCTACAACGTCTATCCGCGGGAGGTCGAGGCGGTCCTCGAAACGCATCCCGCAGTCACCATGGCTGCGGTGGTCGCCCGGCCGGACCGGCTGTGGGACGAGGTCGGTGTGGCCTTCCTGCAGACCTCGGCGGCCGTGGATGCCGCCGACCTCGAGCGCTACTGCCGCGAGCGGCTCGCCAACTACAAGGTCCCCAAGCAGTTCGTGCTCTGCGCAGAGCTGCCGCTGCTGCCGATCGGCAAGGTCGACAAGATCACCCTGCGGCAGCGCGCGGCGGAGCTCAGCGGTAGTTGACGCGGAACGTCACGCCGTAGGTGCGCGGATCGTTCAGCGCGATGAACTTCTGGCCGATCACGTCCTGGTCGGACAGGTCGAACAAGCGCTGCACGACGTCCTCGTCGCCGAGGTTGCGGCCCCACAGCGTCACCGACCAGCGGCCGGAGGCCGCCGCGTAGCCCGCCCGGAGGTTGAGCAGCTGGTAGGAGTCCACCCGACCGTCGGACTGGTTGTCCGGCGTCAGGTAGGTCTCGCCGCGCAGCAGCAGCTCGCCGAGCAGGAACACCTCGCCGGTGCCGACCGGGATGCGGTACTCGGCCATCACGTCGCCGCTGTAGTCCGGCGCGAACGGGATCTTGCGCAGCGGTTCGCCGGTGGGGAGCGTCCCTTCGTCGTACTCGGATTCCTGCACCGACAGGCCGGCATTGATGCGCAGTCGCTCCGTGACGAGCGCCTGGAGCTCGAACTCCATGCCCGTCGAGTGGGCCTTGCCGGCGTTGACGATGGTCGGGTCGAAGATCGGCGTGCCGGGGTTGTCGTTCGTGACCTGGATGTCGCTCCAGTCCATGTAGAAGACGGTGACGTTGGTGATCACCCGCCGGTCGAGGAACTCGCCCTTGAAGCCGGCCTCGTAATTCCAGAGCTGCTCCGGGTCGAAGGCGATCCCGTCGGCGTCGCCCAGCGCGTCGTTGAAGCCGCCGCTCTTGAATCCCTTGCTGATGGCCGCGTACACCATGCGCTCGTCGTCCAGGCGATAGCGCAGCGATGCGTTCGGCGTGAACTCCGACCAGGAATCGTCCGCCTTGGTGGCGAAGTCGCCGCCCAGCAGCCCGAGCGGATCGCTCTGGACGTAATCGATGGACTTGTCCTCGTAGGTGTAGCGGCCGCCGACCGTGAGGTCCATCGCGTCGGTGGCCGACCAGGTCATGCTGCCGAACACGGCGGCGCTGTTCGCGTCGGTCTGCGCATCGGCGCCGGCGCGCAGGCCCGCGAGGCCGGCGTCGCCCAGCAGCGTCGCGAGGTCGGTGCCGACCTCGATGAAGGAGAGATTGGATGCGTCCTGCTGGTAGAAGTAGACGCCGGCGAGCCAGTCGATGCTTCCGGAGCTCCCGTTGAGGCGCAGTTCCGCGGAGAACCGGTCGACGTCCTCGGGATCGCCGTCGTAGATGAAGCTGAGCGGCGAGCGGTCGGTGTCCGACAGGTTGTCGTATTCGTGCGTGCGGTAGGCGATCACGCCGGTCACGTCGATCTCGCCGAGCACGGTTCGCCCCAGCGCCGACAGGCCCCAGAGTTCCAGGGTCTCGTGATTGCGGATGTCCCCGTAGACCTTGCGATCGTACGGCCGCTCGTTGCGCGGCAGGCCGAACAGGTCGATCACCTGGGGCAGCGTGGCCGCGTCGTTGTAGCTGAGCGTCTCGTAGGCCAGCGGGCTCTGGTCGACGTCGAAGTACTCGGCGGTCAGCAGCAGTTCGCCGTCGGCGGACGGGGTGAAGCGCAGCTGCCCGCGCAGGTTCCAGTGGTGCTCGGTATTGGCGTCCCGGTCGAGCCAGAGGTTGTCGGTCGTGCCGGACCGGTCGTCGTACACGGCCGCCAGCTTGCCGGTCACCGCGCTGCCCACGATCGGACCGGACAAGGAGCCGGCCGCACGGACGTAGTCGTAGTCCCCGAGACTGAGTTCGGCGCTCGCCTCCGGGTCGTCGGTGGGGCGGCGTGTCGTGATGTTGATGACGCCGCCGATGGTGTTGCGTCCGAACAGCGTGCCTTGCGGGCCGCGCAATACCTCCACGCGCTCGATGTCGTACAGGTCGATCGCGGCGCCGGCACCCTGGCCGATGAACACCTCGTCGACGTAGATCCCGACTGCAGGGTCGGCGCCGGCCGAGTTCGACGCGCTGACCACGCCGCGCAGCGAGGTTGGCGACAGCTTGAGGTCGCCGAAGTTGCCGTACTGGAGGCCGGGCGCGCGCTTGGCAATGTCGTCGAAGCCGCTGAGGCCGAGCTGCACCAGCTGCTCGGCGGTGAGCGCCGTGACGGAGATCGGCACGTCCTGCACGCTCTCGGCCTGCTTGCGGGCCGTGACCACGACTTCCTCGAGGCCTTCGCTGGCCGACTGCGCGGCGACCTCCGGGCCGCCACCGAGTGCCGCCAGCAGCAGTGCGCTCGCAACGCCGTTCCGAACGGTGCTTGTCATGTCGCTTCCCCCAATCTCGGGCCCGGTCAATTGGTGCTAGGCAGGTATGATACTGATGTCAGTATCAGTTTCTGTCAAGGCGGTGCGGCTGGCGGTGAGTTCACTCAGGGATTGGAACGGCGCGGCTGGCATGCCGGCGGCCGATCCGGCCGCCTCTGCAACTCAAGCCCGGCGGGCAACCGCGTCTGGTCGACGAAATGCAGGTGCGCCTTCTCGTCACCGACGATCGCGCGCGCGAAGCATTCCTCGAGCTCGCGGGCCGACACGGGCGGCACCGCCGATGCAACCACCAACCGGAACCGGTTGTAGTCGTGGCGGTCGCGTGCGGCACGTCCGTTCGCGGCCAGTTGCTCCATCCAGCCGTTGGCTGCCGCACCCTCCGGCGGAACCACGACGTGGATCAGCAGGCGGGATCCCACCTGCAGCTGCACGATGGGCGGGCGGCCCGCGATCGGTGGCAACCGGCTGACCACCAGGTGCTGGAACACCTCGTCCGGGCAGCCGCATCCGAGCGTGCCGCGCACGAAGTGCTCGATGCTGGCTCGATCCGCGGGAGTCATCGCAGGTGGCATTTCCTCGCCTGGCACGTGCTGGCGGCCGGGTCGCCAGAGCGTATCATCGCCGCGCATGAGCGTCCGCATCGTCAGACTCGGCAGCGCGCGCCTTTCAGGCGAGGGGCTGCGTCTCGGCACCGTCCGGCGTCCGCCCCGTGGCGTCCCGAAGGACGAATACGCCTCGCGCGACATCTATGACGTGTGGCTCCCCACGCTCGCGCCAAGCGAGGCGCTGCTCAAGGACGCGCGTTCTGCATTGGCCAATGGTGATGGGAAGGCGTGGAAATCGTTCGTCCGCCGCTACCGGGCCGAAATGAAGTCGCCCGACGCACGGGCGTTGCTCGACGTGCTGGCTGCACTGTCGCACCAGACGGACTTTGCGGTGGGATGCTATTGCGCCGACGAGTCGCACTGCCACCGCTCCGTGCTGCGGGAGTTGCTCGCCGAGCGCGGCGCGAAGATCGCTTAGGCGTCGCTGCACCGGTTCGAACTCCGCCGGAACTGGACGCTGCTCGCGACGGAGGGTAAGTTCCGGCGCATCGAACCGCTGGTTTGAAAGGGGCGTCCGCCATGGTCATCTGGGTAACAGAAGCAAAGGCGTTGCCAGGCTACCGCTTGTGGCTGCGCTTCTCGGACGCCGCATGCGGCGAGGTCAATCTGCAGGACTTCGTCGAAAGAGACCAGCGCCCAATCGTGCGGCAGTTGCGTGACCCGGTTGCATTTGCCGACATCCGAGTCGACTCAGATACCGTCGTCTGGGGCAACGGATTCGATCTCGCCCCCGAGTTCCTTCGCGCCCGTCTCGAATCAAACGCCGCCGCCTGACGCGGCCTGGCAGCCTCTGGCATTGCGAGGATCTGTCATGACCCCCGACCACGACCAGCTATGGCACAAGACCGCCTGCATCATCTGCGCGCTCAACTGCGGGGTCGAGGTGCAGGCCGACGGCCGTCGCATCACGAAGATCCGCGGTGACGACGATCACCCGGTCTCGAAGGGCTACGTCTGCGAGAAATCGCAGCGGCTCGATTACTACCAGAACGGCGCCGACCGGCTCACATCGCCGATGCGCCGCCGCCCGGACGGCAGCTACGAAGCCATCGACTGGGACACGGCGATCCGCGAGATCGTGCAGAAGTTCAAGGCGCTGAAGGAGCGTCACGGCGGCGAGAGCATCCTGTACTACGGCGGCGCCAATCAGGGCAGCCACCTGGGCGGCACCTACGCTGACAGCACGCAGAAGGCGCTCGGCATCAAGTACCGCTCGAACGCGCTCGCACAGGAGAAGACCGGCGAGTTCTGGGTGGGCGGCAAGATGCTCGGCACCGGTGCGCACGGCGACTTCGAGCACTGCGAGGTCGCAGTGTTCGTCGGCAAGAATCCGTGGCACTCGCACGGTTTCGCGCGCACGCGCGTCGTGCTGCGCGAGATCGAGAAGGACCCTGACCGCAGCCTGATCGTCATCGACCCGCGGGTGAGCGAAACCGCGGCGATGGCCGACTTTCACCTGCAGACGCGGCCGGGCACTGATGCGTGGTGCCTTGCCGCGCTGGCTGCGATTCTCGTGCAGGAGGATCTCGTGGCGAAGGAGTGGCTTGCGGCGCACACGACGGGCTACGAGCAGATCGCGTCCGTGCTGCGCGCCATCGACGTGCCGCGCTATGCCGCGGCCTGCGGCGTGGAGGAGGACTTGCTGCGCCGCGCCGCACGCCGCATCGCGAGCGCCAAGAGCGTCGCGATGATGGAAGACCTCGGCATCCAGATGAACGTGCACTCCACGCTCAACAGCTACCTGCAGCGCCTGGTGTGGCTGCTCACGGGCCACTTCGGCCGCGAGGGCACCAACAACGCGTTCGTACCGTTCCTGTCGCTTGCGAAGTTGAGCAAGGGCGAGGGATCGTCGAAGGAGGCGCGTCCCGCCAAGCCGGCCGAAAAACGCAGCCCGGTCGTGGGCGCCAAGATCATCATCGGGCTGATCCCGTGCAACGTGATCCCCGAGGAGATCCTCACCGACCACCCGAAGCGCTACCGGGCGATGTGGATCGAGTGCTCGAACCCGGTGCACTCCCTCGCCGACAGCCGGCGCATGCGTGAGGCGATCCGCGCGCTCGAGCTGAGCGTGGTCGTGGACGTGGCGATGACCGAGACGGCGCGGGTCGCCGACTACGTGCTGCCGGCCAGCAGCCAGTTCGAGAAGGCCGACGCCACGTTCTTCAACCTCGAGTTCCCGCGCAACGGCTTCCACCTGCGGCACCCGCTATTTGCGCCGCTGCCGGGCACGCTACCCGAGGCGGAGATCCATGCCCGCTTCATCGAGGCGCTCGGCGAGCTCACGGAACGTGACTACGCACCGTTGCGCCGGGCGGCCAGGCTGGGCCGCCTGCCATTCGCGCTGGCGTTCGGTTGGGCATCTGCGCGCAATCCGCGCATCGCGCGCTTTGCCTCGGTCGTGCTGTATCGCACGCTCGGCCCCACGTTGCCCCCGGGGCTCGAGCCCGCTGCTTCGCTGTGGGGCGTCGCGCAGCTGTACGTACGCGGCAACCCGAAGGCGGCGGCGCTCGCCGGCTTCAGCGGGTCGCCGATCCTCGCCGGCGATCGATTATTCGACGCGATCCTCGCGAACCCGTCGGGGCTCATCTTCGCGGTCAGCGATTACGAAGACAGCTGGGAGGCCGTGCGGCTGCCGGACCACCGCATCAACCTGTACCTCGCCGAGCTGATGCCCGAGCTCGAGCGCATCGATCGCGAGCCGTTGCCGCACGATGTGGAGTACCCGTTCGTCCTGTCGGCCGGCGAGCGGCGCGGTGAAACCATGAATACGCTGGTGCGCGACTCGTCCTGGCACAAGAAAGGTGCGTACGGCGCGCTGCGCCTGAGTCCAGCGGATGCCGGGTCGTTGGGCTGCAAGACCGGCGACACTTTGCTTCTCTCGACGCGACGTGGCAGCACGACGGTGGTCGCCGAAGTCACGGACATCATGCAGCCAGGGCATGTCTCGCTGCCGAACGGGCAGGGCCTGGAGTACCGCTCGGCCGACGGCCGGGTCGTGAAGGCAGGCGCCGCGCCGAACGAACTTACGGACGTGGCGGCCCGCGATTTCCTCGCGGGCACCCCGTGGCACAAGCACGTGCCGGCACGGCTTGAGCGCTGCACCGCGCCGGCTGCAGAGACCGCATAGAAGAACGACGCGGGAGCAGAACGCCCATGACCCCCAATCCCGTTCGCTGGTTCGAGATCTACGTGCAGGACCTGCCGCGCGCCTTGCGGTTCTACGAGACCGTGTTCGCGACGAAGCTCGAGCAATTGCCCTCGCCCGATGGCCTCGAGATGTGGGCATTTCCGCAGTCGATGGACGCGCCGGGTGCGGCGGGCACGCTGGTGCAGGCGCCCGAGGGAATCGTCTCGGGGGGCAACAGCACGCTCGTGTACTTCGGCTCGGAGGACTGCGCGGTGGAGGCGCGGCGCGTCGAGGCGGCCGGCGGCAAGCTGTACCGCGACAAGATGTCGATCGGACCGTACGGGTTCATCGCCCTGGCGCAGGATCCCGACGGCAACGTGTTCGGGATCCATTCCGAGAAGTAGCGGCGCTCCCGGGCGTGCCGGGCGGCATCAACCGTGGTGCTTCGGCTCGACCTTCTCCACCGGGCCGCCGGCCGTCTTCCACGTGCTGAAGCCGCCCTCGATGTGACACACCGGCGTGAGTCCCATGTCCTGGGCGGTCTTGGTGGCGAGCGCGGAGCGCCAGCCGGCGGCGCAGAAGAACACGAACTTGTGTCCGGTGGCGAAGAAGGCCTTGTGGTACGGGCTGCCGGGGTCGATCCAGAACTCGATCATGCCGCGCGGCGCCGAGCGTGCCCCCGGGATGCCGCCCTCGCGCCACAGCTCGCGCGGGTCGCGCAGGTCGACGAACGTGACGTCGGGGCGGCCGTGCAAAGCCATTGCCTGCTCGACAGTCAGCGTCTCGATCTGCGACGTCGCCTCGGTCACCATGTCGGCCACGCTCTTGCGGATCTGCAGCGGCATCGTCGTGTTCTCCTGTTGCTTCAGGATGGTCCGCCCGGAGGCTTCATCCGGCGGCGCAGCATCGTGATCAGCCAGGCAAACCCACCGACGATCAGCGGGTGCACCAGCAGGCCCGTCGTGAGTCGTGACAGCACCTCGATCGGCGGCCAGCCGAACGCGTAGGCCATCACGGCGGCATCGGCGAACGCGGCTGCCCAACCGCCGACGAGGGCGGCCAGCATCTGCTTCCAGCCGGGTGGCGCGTAGCGCACCACCAGCCACGCGGCGAGGACGTCGATGAGCAGGGCGATCACTTCGTGTCTTCCCGGGGCGAGGTCAGCGGATCAGTTTTTCGCGACGCAGCCGCTCTGCGATCGGCGTGGTGAGCGCGTCGAGCCCCTCGGCGCGGCCTTCGAGGTTCTTCGCAGTCGTGTCGAGCGTGAACACGAGCGACGCCGTGGCGGTGGCGTACACGTTGGTGCGGACCTCGACGTCACCCTTGAGCGTGGTGACCGACGGGGCCGTCTTGAACTCGCCGTAGACGACTGGCACTCCGTACACGCCGTAGAAGCCGTAGTACTCGGCCCAGCCGGAGTCGACGGCCTTGTAGCTGCCGCCGCCGCGCGTGTCCATGTCGCCGCCCTTCTTCATGTGCCAGTCCTTGGAGACCAGGGTCGTGGCCACGACCGCGTCGGCCTGCTTCGCCTTGACGGCTTCCTCGATGCTCTCGCGGGTGAGTGGATCACGCTGGGTGACCGACGCGCAGCTCGTCATTGCAACCGTGTCTTCGCTGCGGATGCGGGCCGCTAGGAAGCGCTCGAAGTTGCAGCGCGCGTCGAGGTCGGGGCTCACGCCGACCACCAGCACCCGCTTGAACGTCTGGCCGTGGGTCGCGCCTTCCGCCCACGCACCCGTGACCTTGCCCTGGGAGGCACAGCCCGAGAGCGCGACGGCGACGCACAGCAGCAGCGCCGGCACGGCGCCGAAGCGGACGGGACGGAAATTCTGGGTGTGCACGCGGGGTTCCTTTCGTTGGCTGGCACGCAGCATAGCCGATCCTCACGGGCGCCCGAAGAACGTCATCAGCACGTCGGGGAGCAGCGGGCCCCAGTTGTTCCAGTTGTGGCCTTGTGGCACCTCGACGTAAGTCACCGGATAGCCCTTCTCTTCGAGGATGTTGCGCAGACGACGTCCGGCGTCGGTGTTGTCGTGCCGCGTGCCGACGCTCAGGAACACGCGCAGGGGCAGGCGCTCCTCGCGAAGGTAGGCCTTGCCGACCGCGTCGAGCATCTCGCCGCTGGCCGGCGATTGCATCGCGACGTTGCCGAAGACGTCCGGCAGGCGCAGGCCGAAGCAGGCGGCGTTGAGACCGCCGAACGACAGTCCGAGGATGGCGCGCGACGTCGGGCTGCGGCGCGTCGGGTAGGCGGCGTCGATCGCGGGCACCAGCTCGGTGGCGAAAAAGCGCGCGTAGTCCGGATTGCAGGTGAGCTGGCCGCTGCGGCGGTTGATGTTCGGA
>Ga0114938_1001019_pt1 | contig 20061 bp, 23 predicted proteins | sample AshMeaBigSpring_FD_88675 | JGI IMG/M metagenome (GOLD analysis project Ga0114938, IMG submission 88675) | Groundwater microbial communities from Big Spring, Nevada to study Microbial Dark Matter (Phase II) - Ash Meadows Big Spring | ecosystem: Environmental > Aquatic > Deep subsurface >...
GGCGATGCTACGCGCCTGGATCTGATGCGCCTGGCCGGCGCAGCCACCGCCAAGGTGCTGGTGGTGGCGGTGGACGACAAGGAACAGAGCCTGAAGATCGTCGACCTGGTGCGCGAGCACTTCTGTAAGCGGACGCATGGCGCTGAACATGCGGACGCGTGCGGCTGAATTTTAGTTTTCGCGTCCGATTCAGAAACACGCGTCCATTATCGGGATTCTTGGTCAAACCGATTAAAAGGGCCTGAAAACGACCTCTCAGATCGGCCCAGGAGACGCGATCGGGAGGTCGACAAGGGGTCAGGCAGGGTCAGTAATTCATCACCAGCAGCTCGCCGCGCTCCTGGCGACCTCGGCCGGACGCTCCCACGGTGTACTTGATGGCCAGCCGCTTCATGGTCAGGCCCTTGAAAGCCTGGCGCATCTCCGGGATGTCGTTGACGCTGACTGCCGCTTTGCCCTTCATCGAGCGCAGCAGCTCGGCCATGCGGGCGTACTGATCCAGACCGAAGTCCACCCCGTAGCCCTCGGTGCCCCAGTAGGGCGGATCCAGGTAGAAAAGCGTGTGCGGGCGGTCGTACTTTTCGACGCAGGCCGCCCAGTCGAGGTGCTCGATGAAAACTTGGTGCAGCCGCAGGTGGACGGCGCTCAGGTCTTCTTCAAGGCGCAGCAGGTTGAGCCGGGCCGGCGAGGTGGTGGCCGTGCCGAAGGTCTGCCCGTCGACCTTGCCGCCAAAGCCCAGCTTTTGCAGGTAGAAGAAGCGCGCGGCGCGCTGGATATCCGTCAGGGTTTCGGGCCGGGTTTCCTGCAGCCAGGCGTAGACCTGGCGGCTGGTGAGGCTCCAGCGGAACTGGCGGACGAACTCGTCGAGGTGGTGCTGGACGACGCGGTAAAGGCTTACCAGGTCGCCATTCACATCGTTGAGCACCTCTACCTTGACCGGGTCTTTGGCAAAGAACATGGCCGCAGCGCCGGCGAAGGGCTCAACGTAGCAGCTGTGATCTGGCAGCAGGGGCAGGATCTGCGGGGCCAGGCGGCGCTTGCCGCCTACCCAGGGCACCATAGGTGCGGCTTGGTTCTTAAAGAGCGTTTGAACGGGCTTTGGCATCATTACCTTCTGAGGTGTTTGACGCTCTTGGCGTTCTGGTTGGGGGCTCGATGGCCCTCAGGTCATTCAATGTGCCGCAGCGGGCGCACTTGATCTTCAATCTCACGAAATTGGCTTCAGCAAGCTTGCGCTGGCATTGGCCGCATCGGACTTCTTGCATCCGGCATCTCCGATAATGCCCTGGCCTGTACAGGTGGCAGGGTCTTCGGTCGATGCCGTGCTCACTCACGGCGGAGGCGGGTGTCAGAGGTGTTGGCGCACCTCGGGCACTCGCCCTGTCTTTTTTTAAGCCTCGATCAACGAGGCCGCCCTAAAAAGCGCGTCCAGATCTTCAGGCGCAAGCCCAAGGGCCTCGCCCATCGACACCACTGTTGGGCTGGTGCGTCGGAATTCCTGGGCGTCTTGCCACGCAAGGCGTGCCAGCACTGGCGTGGTATCCGCGCTCATGAGCGCCTCCACCTCGGCCAGCTTGCCGGCTTCGTGTAGAGCTGCGCGGGCCTGAAAGCGGGAGACCACGGCGCGGGAGCGCCATTGTTCGATTGTTTCAGGCGCTGGTTCCGTATCTGGCTCTGTGGCGTCTGATTCAAACTGCCACCCTCCCATGACCCATCTGGCGCGTGTGCCTGACTGCACGGCAGGCGGTGCGACATCCACACAGCCACCAGGGATCAGGAATACACCCGGCTCGAGCGGCGATTGGTCGGCGACGGCTGCACCAACAAAGTAGCCGGCATCGTCAAGTTGAGAAACAATTTTATGGGTCATTGCGCGCTACTCCTTAGAACTTGATGCAGGCCAGCAGGGCTACGTTGCGGGGGCGGGTTTCAGACGCCGTGCGCGGGGTTCCGTTTGTGCCGTCGCTGGTCGGGCTTGTAACCTGTTGGTATCCCGACAAATTCTGCGAGTTTCTGCCGATATTGTTAGACGGGCCGTTGTTGCCGCCGCCGTAGTCGTTAGCGGTCATGCTGTGGTAGTGGCCCTGGAATGCGTCGGCTTGCGCAGAACCAAATGCACGTCCGCTATCAATACCTCGGGAGTCGTCCCATCCTCGTATGAACTCGCCGCGCAGGTCCGGAAGATTGAATGTGGTGCTGCCGTCGCCCGCGCCGAAAGTGGTGCCAATGGCGGCGAAGAGTGCTGCATAGGTGGTGCGGCTCACTGCTGCACCATTAGCTTTCAGCCAGCCTGTGGGCGCCGCCGACATGGCAAATGTCATGACGGCCCCCGGGCTTACGCCAGAGGCTGCGCCAGCGTCCTTGCGCGCGAAAGTCAGCGCCGTGCTACCGATCGTGATGGTGCCATCTGTGGTGAGCATCCACTGGCTGTCCGCGTTCACCGTACCTTCTTCGACCGCCACCACTGCACCACTGGTCAGCTCGCCAACACCGTCGGCATCGGTTGCGCGGGTTGCCGGCACGGCCGCGCCGTTCCAGATATAGATGCCGCGTGCACTGCCTGTGGCGTTGTCTTTGTCGAGGAAGCGGTCGCCGGCGACCATCGCCACGCCGTCGATGGCTGCACCCGGCGCAGCGAGGTTGATCGCGGACGTGGTGGCGGCACGGACGCTGGTCTTGAAGTCAGCTCCCACGCCGGCTGCATCCACCGCGCGGCCAACAATCACGTTGATTGCTTGCAGCAGCTGTGTCTTCGATTGAGGATTGATGGTGGCGCCAGCGCCCTCGATGACATTGACGATCTCCTGCTGGACATGATCACACCACTCGGCGCTGAGAAAGGTTGCAGGAATGCCGCCAACCGGGTTACCGGCGCTAAAGCCGTGCTTGCCTTGCCCGAACTTGTCGCTTTGCTTATTTGCTGTCTGGATAAAGTCCATGCTGATTCCGATTCAGTTTGTTGGGTAGCCGAAAAGAACTTTGGTGTGTGCGGGCCTGCGCTTGGTGATTGCGCACTCCAGATTGGAGTTGCCCCAGCTAGCCAAGGCTGAGTCGCAAGGTGAATCACAGCTCATGAGACGCACTGCTGTTGCTACGGGAACATTCAGCCGCCACACGCCGACAAACTCAATACCGTTGACCGGGCTGTCGCACGGATCAGCGCAGCTCATGGGGCCATACTCGGTGATCGTGCAGCCTGGGTATCCGAGGCGGGCAGCTTTTTGGATGTAGTAAGGCCGGGACAGGTTGCCACGGCCAATCATGCGCTCCAGAAGGTTCAGACGCCGCACGTCCACCGAAGCCGCAACACCACCAGCGCAAGAATCTGGCAGGCCGTGATTGCGCTCCCAGTCAGGCAAAGACAAAACAGCCTTTCCTGGCTGATGCTCATCAAGCACCAAATCGATCTGGCTGTCCGCCTCATCCAGCACAGCCGCTGCAGCCGTAACTTCGGCCTGCACTCCGGGCGCAGCCCGGTCATAGGCCAGTGGCGGCAGGCAGGATAGCAGCGCTTCTTGTGTCAGCATGGTCAGGTGGAAATGGCAATTGCGCCTGGCATGATCAGCTCAAGCGCGGTCGCGTTGACCGAGCATGTCACGTTCACTGCAGGTGCCGACAGCGTGACGTCAGTCACACCAGGCACATTGAGGACGGCCTTGACCAGCTGGTGCCGTGCCAACGTTGCGCCAGGCTTGAGCTGGGAGAACTCCGCTGCGATTGCTGCTTCAACCTGCGGCTGCACCGTCGTCAGGGTATAGCCACCAGCCAGCGCGAGCACAGCAGCGACGTTGACATAAACAGGCGTTGGCGCAAGCGCCATCACGCCGTATCCCGGCAACATTCCAACAGGACGCTTCTCGTCAAGCACAGCCTGCACGCTGGCCAGAAGCGGCGCGCTGGGCAGACCAATGGCCGGCATTGGAACTACGTCCACCGTGCCGATGCCGCGACGAACCGGAAAGATATACGCACGAGCTACGCCAGGCACACTCAAGGCCCAGCGCTCATAGTCTGCATCGTTGCCGCCCTGGGCCTCTTCGCCCAGATCCAGCAGCAAGCGTTGCAGCAGGCTGTCGAAGCTCTCAACGTCTGCACCGCCCGTCATTGCGAGAATGGTGGCGCTGCTTGCAATGCCAGTGGGCGGCGCGCTCACGGTGGCCGGAGTGTTTGCGCTCTGGTTCCCGGCAGCACCGGCCACCACGGCCGAAGCACTCACATCCACCGTGCCACCAACACCTACCGTCGCGGCCTGCGTCGTCGCAAAAACGATGCCTTGCGCCGTGGCAACTTGCTGACCAACAGGGATAGAGACCCCAGCGGTTCCGGTGAAGCGCACAGTTCCAGCTGCTGCGGCAGCAGCCTTGCGCGTGAGGCCGCGCTCGTTGGCCTTCTTCTCCATGTTGTCGTCGTCGGCCAGATCAGGATATGCCTGGCGGAATACCCATGCCAACTTCGAATAGAACTCTTCGACCACGGTTGCAATGCCAGTAGCACGCACAAAGTGGTCGCTATCCGGGCCTACGGCCGCTGCGGGATTCTGATTCAGCACCGCCTGCAGATAACGGTTGCGAATCTGATCAAACGTCTGGAAATCCATCATCTAGACCTTTTCAAGCTACTTTCACAGGCATGTCGAACGTGCTCTTCACGCCCTGAGCATCCACCAGCTCAATGGCCAGCGCCAAGCGGCCATTGCCTTGCCGCTGCGTGCGCACATCGATGGATCTTGCTCTGCCGTAGTCCAGCAGCGGCTTGAGCGCAGCGGCCGCGTACTGCTGCACCAGGCGTTCAACACGGTCCAGGTCTTTCTCGCGCTCCAGCTCGTGCAGGCGGGAACCCAGCGTGGCGTCACCAAACCAGCTGCCCAGCGGCGTCATCAGGCGCAGATAGGCTGCATTCATCAGCCCGTTGGCTGGGTCGCGTGCCAAATCGCCAGGGCGATCGGCGTCGGCTTTGTAGTCGCCGGTGAAGGGGTTGATAAGTGCGTCCATTACATGGCGCTCCCTGTGGGCTGCGCGATGCCACTTGCCACCGGGTGGGTGTGAGCGTTGAAGGTGTCGCGCATACCGGCCATCGTCTTGGCACCGCCCTGGTCTGCAACATTGCCGGCTGCAGTGATGTTGGCTCCGCTGGTAATGCTGCCGGCCACATTCACATCACCGCTGAAAGTGGCCAGAGGCGCCACCACCTCAAGCTTTGCCTGCGCCTCAACGCGAATGCTGCGGTCTTTCTTCATGTGAATCGAGTCACCCCACTGGTTGTAGAGCGCCGCTTCACCCTTGTGGTCTACCTTGAAGCGGTAGCCACCGTGCTCGCTGGCCACCACCACGGCTGCGCTTGTTCGCCCACCGAGAGGAATGACCACCAGCGTCGCGCCATCAGGCGGAGCGGAGGTATGGCCGAACTGCTGCAGCAACTCCATTTCCTGCAGAGGCTCACCGGCCAGCCCTTCGGCATTGACACGCTGAACCCGCGTACCCGTGGTGCAAGAAGTCAGCACAGCGCGAAAAGCAGTCCGAGTGCCGGCCAAGGCACGATTGATCTCACGGCGCATCTGCTCGATCACGATTCACCCCCGCCAGGCAGGTCGATGATCTTGCCCGGCAGATCGTTCTTGCCGCGCCGGTGCCGGCGCTTGCTGGGGTGAGCGTCAAGCACCCATACACCGTCTTCCTTCAAGGTGACGTGGGTGCGCCGGCCATTGCTTCGGTCGCAAGTGAAGCGCCGCGCCATGATGAAATAAACACCATCCAGCTTGTGCGGCTCGCTCTTCACCACCACCCGCTGGCCCGGCTTCCACAGCACACCGTCATCTGTGCGGTGGCCCGGCACCACGGCTGACAGCGTGTAGGACTTGAGGCGTGAATCGCTGATGACCTTGCGGCCGCGCGCGCGGGCAATGGCACTGTTTACGGCTTCATGATCAACCACGACCTTCGGCCTGTAAGCAACCACCCCATCGTCGATCACGGTGGACTTGATGTTGTTTTGACCATCACGCTCGCCGCCCTGACTGCCAGATGCGGTGCTCTGCCCAAACACCGTCACTTCGCTGTAGCGCTCCACAATACTGCGGCGCTCGCTCAGGCTGAGTACGTTGTTGCCTTTGCCATCGGCACGCATCACCAGCGTGGCTACCGGCGGCGTGTCGTAGCGCGGCCCGCCAACCACCAGGGTGCCGTCCGGCTCAAACCAGGGCCACAGACCATTGGCCTCAGCCGCACGCCGCAGGGCGTCCCAGGCAGAATCACCAGGCTCCGTATTTACCTTTTCGCGCAAGATGACGCCATCTGCGTCGATACGGTAGTTTCTGATTCCAAGGCTACGAACGATTTTGACCAGTACGTCTTCCAGCGTGATCTGACGCGCGCTAAGAATAGGCGCCGAGCAGTCCAGCAACACACCCGCCATGTCACGCCCGTTCAGCATCAGCGCATGCTGGCTTTCTGATACGGAGAGCACACGCTCATCAAGTATCCCCTTGAGCACCGTCTCACCACCCATGCGAACATCCACGGGCGCACCTTCCACCACCTCGGCTGGCAGGTCTATTACGGGCTGAGCCAGCCGCACACGCCACGCATCGGCCGGCGTCAACAGATCGCTGTCAATCTCGTAGTCCATCCAGCCGTGGTGCACACGGCCGCCAATCTTCAGCTCCAGATCATCAGACCGAGTAGACATTCAGCACCTCCCCACGCTCTACAAACAGCCGCCGCCCCCGGCCGTTGAGCCGGCTGATCTCGGTGGCACGGGCCGCGTCTCCATACAACTGGTGCGCCAGCAGCCTCAGCGGCCCGCTTACAGGGCTGGCCTTGCTCACCAGCGGCGGCCGCTGGTTGATGACGGCCAGGCCCGCCTCCTGCACGGCGAAAGCCAACGCCCCCAGGGCGGCGCTCACCTGGCCCCGGCCCTCGGCATCAAGCGCAGCGCGGGCGCTGTTGATGGCCACCTGGATTGCCGCGCGCACCCGGTTCACCAGGGCCTCTATGTCGGCGCGGTCCAGCAGCATCAGATCCAGCTCGCCAATGAGAATGATCACCGCGCACTCAGCCATTGCGCTCACAGCGTGCACCTGTGCATGGGCTTGCACCGTTGCCGCGTCGGCCTGCATGCTGGCCTCGGGGGCAACCACGCTGGGCTTTACGGTCACAGTCTGCGGGTCCAGCAGCTTGGCGGATGTGTTGAAGTCCGCCAGCCCGGAGCCGGTTGCCACCTGCGCGCCGCTGCTCTTGTCAAATGCCAGGTTGCGCCCGCCAAAGGGCAGGCCCTGCAGCGCCCGGTCTACCACGGCGCCTAGGTCGGCCACGTAGGCACGCGGGTTCAGCACCGGGTCCAAGTCGCTCTGCACGGCGCGCAGGCCGGTGGTGTTCAGCAGCCTTTGCAAGCCGCCCTTGGCCTGGTTGAAGCTGTCTTTCAGCACCGCCAGGCGCACAAGCGGCCCGCCTTGCGCCTGCTGCACGCGGCGCACCAGCGCGTCGTCTGCCGCCGCGCGTGCATCAGCCGCCCTGGCGGACACGGCGTCCGCCTTGGCCGAAGCCGAATTGGCACCGAAGACGGCTTCACGGGCGCTGTGCTCGATGAAGTTGATGTTCACCACCGCGCCGTCCACCAGGTCGGCTTCGTGGTCATCCTCCCAGCTCTCGGGCATCACCTTCACCACGCCGTGCACCGGGTGCACCAGCTCACCCACGCCGGGTATTTCCAGCGCGTCGATAAGCCGCTTGAGCTCCACCTCGTAGTTGTCGCCCCACACGATGGCTTTTACGCGGAAGCGGCGCGCCTTCAGGCTCAGGTCATCCAGCTCGGCGCCGGCAGCGTAGGGGTACTCATTGACGGCAATGGCGCGAGAGCCAGCACGGTTCACGCTCTGCACGTCGAACTTGACGCCACGGTAGCTGGCGTCTGCCAGATTCTTCTTCCAAGCCACGCTCAGTTCCTCCGGGCCTTGAAGTCAAGCGCACTGTCCACCGTGGCAGCAATCTCGCGCTCGTTGATGTACAGCTTGATGGGGCGCTTTGACAGGTCGGAAAGTGCGTTTGTCTGGGCGGCCAGCGCGGCACGCTCCGCCGCCATCTGGCTCTCGTACTTTTCGCGGGACGCTACGGCAGATCTGGCTTCGTCGTTACCCAGCAGAGCAAGCAGCTTGGCAACACCACCGCCTATGGCATCTGCGGCACCAGTGCCCTCGATGCCACGGTATAGCAGCGAACCTGCGGCATAGCCAATAGCCCCTGCCGCGCCCACACCACCAGCCGCCCCAGCAGCACCGGCTGCAGAAGCCACCACACCCTTGCCACCACCCGTTAACAACCCGGCCAGGCCGGCTGCACCTGCAGCGCCGGCCAAGCCCATGAGAGCAAGCTTTGCGGTCTCAATCGCGGCACCAAAGCCTGGAAACTGCTGGTACACAGAAGTCGTTGCGTCGGCCATCTTGGCCAGGGCTTCATTAACGGGTGAAACACCACGTGTCTGGGCAAACAGCTTTTCGTTCTCTGCCTGCTGGCTGCGAAAGTCTGCCGTGCCTGCAATCAGAGAAAAATTGTCTTTGGTCGTCTGTGCCCCGCCGTTTTGCACCAGGCTCAACACACGGGCGAATTCCTGTGGGTTGTTCAGCAGGGCAATCAGCGGCATCAACGCCTGCCTGTCTTGAACCAGCTTTCCGACGGCAGAGCCCTGCAAAATCGCCTCTTGCGACTTCAGGCTGGCCATGCGCTCACTGTCGCTCCCTGCGGATTCAAATTGCTTTCTCAGCTTGACGATACGCGGGTCTGCATCCGCCGTCTGGCGAACCAGATTCAGAAACGCCTCAGGCGCACTGACACCCTTTGCGCGTGCCGCTGCAAGTGAGCCAGAAAGGTCAATTCCAAGCTTCTTCGCATCGGCTGATGTGTCTGACGAGTTGAGCTTGAGCAAGAAGTTCAGCAGGTTGTTGCCCGCTTCCGCAGAGCCGCCTGCCGTGGTGGCAGACACCTGCGCCATAGCCAGCATGCGCTCGTAGTCGGCCATGCCGCTCTGGCCAGACATCTTGCCCGACGCAATCAGCTTCGGGATCCACTGCGCCATGTCCTTCATCTCGAAGCTGCCCGCCTGCCCTGCGGCGATGGCTTTGCCAATGGCCTGGTCGATGACCTTCGGGTCAAACCCGTCCTTGAGCAGCTTCGTCACGATCTCCGCAATGTCAACCGTCGATGCACCGGAAGCCGTAGCCGCCATCGTGATGCTGGGCATGGTTGCCTTGGCCTGATCGAATGAAACCCCGTTGGCCAGCAGCTTTTGCAGGCCCTGCAGGGCGCCTTCACGCGTGCCGCCGCCGGAACGCAGGGCGGCTGTCACTGCCGCGTCCAGCTCGCCCATACCGGCACGCCGGCCAGCCAGGTCGCGGTCGGCAAACGCCGTATTCGAGGCATCAGCCAACTGGCGGTCATAGGTGCGCGCCTGCTGCAGGGCCGGCGCCACCACGTAGCGCGCTGCCTGGTAGGCAGCCATGCCCTTGACCACGCCGTTCATCATGCTGCCGGCGGCGCTCCAGGCGTTCTTGAGCCGGTCAGCCAGGCGCACAGCGTTCTCGGTATTGCGCGCCAGCTCCGCCGCCTGTTTGGCAGCCTTGGCCGGCCCTTCCATGCCTGCAAGGGCTTGGCCGGCTTGCTGGCTGCCCTGGGTAACCTTGGCCAGCTCTTTCTCAACGTCCTTGAGGTTCTTCTCCACCTCGTCCAGCGCCCTGCGCAAAGGCCCCACCAGCCTGTCGTTCAGGCTGGTGACAAGGGCTACGCGCATATCCTGGGTCACTTTGTCTCTTTTCGTTTGGAAGGGGTTGCTGCTTTCTTGCGCCTGGCGCCACCTTTGCCCATGCGCAAGCTGATGATCTGTTGCGTCGCGCCGCCGCCACGCGGTTGAGCTGCCTGCAGAATCAACCTGGCCTCAGCCACGTTGACCTGCGCGCTGTCTGCCCAGCTCAGGCCGGCGCGGACAAGCCCGAGCCGGACTCGGTACCAGTCGACGCCGGCCGCGCGGCGGCGAGTCGCTTTTTTTCGAGCTCGGCCGCCGCCGCCTCCAGCTTGTTGAAGTCAACCGGGTGCATGCCGGCGATCAGTTCGAAGGTGATCTGCTTTTGCTCCAGGCTGCCCAACTTCACCAGCTGGCGCGTCAGAATGGCCGCGCTCAGCGCCACGCCGTTGTGGGAGCCCACCTCGTCCACGGCATCGATGTTGTCCTGCACCGTGGGCAGGCGCAGCTCGAAAGCGCGGTGGAATTGGCCATCCACCTCCACGCCAGAATCCAGCTCGCCCGCATGGCGCATATCGCGCAGCGAAGTGCTCATTCCTTCACCTTGCGCAGGGCGATGAGCTGGATGTCGATGACGGCTTCGCCTTCGTCCTGGTACTGCTCGCCAACCTCGACCGAGAAGCAATCCAGGTAGCTGTAGCGCTGGCCGCCGCCCACGGGCTGCACGGTGAGCTTGGCGCCCTCGATGTTCTCCCAGTCCACCGGGGTTCCGGTGAGCGGGATCACTGCCGTCACAGACAGGTCAAAGGTCTGAATGCCACGAGAAAACCCCTTGGCGCGCAGGTCGCGGTTCATGGTCTTCACCGGGCGTCGGCCGGTGACAATCTTCACGCCGATCTTCGAGACCTCGATTTCCTTGCCGTCCACCTCCAGCGAGGCGGCGCCCACAAATTCTTGCAATGCCATGTTGATGGTCCTTTAAAGAGTGCTTGAAACTCGTGGCCTGGTTCAGAGGATCAGGTCCAGCCGGCCGGCAAACACATGCAGGCCGTTGACCACGTCCACCGGGATCTTGGCGTTCAGGCGGTTGTTGTCCTGGCTGTCACGTTCACACACCAGGTCGTTCTTCCAGAGATCCACGTTCTCGATGATCTCCAGCTCCTCCAGCTTGTAGGCCACGTCCAGCAGCTCGCTGCGCACGCGGTCGGGCGTCTTGGCGCTGAGCTTGTCGCGCGGGAAACGCAGCTCCACCCGGGTGCGCATGGCCTTCATCACGTAGTCCATCGTGCGGATGGTGGTCAGGTCCAGCCAGCTCACGTCAGCCACGCTGGCCGGGTTGAGCGTGTAGGTGGTGATGGCGCGCACGATCTGCACCACGTCGCCCGGCCCCCATTCCAGCGGTGTGACACCATTGGCCAGGCAGGTTTCCTGCTCAGTGCGGCTCAGGCGGTCGGCGATGGCTGGCACCGTGATGCCTGCAAGCACCAGGGTGTTCAGCGGTCGCGCCGGGTCTTCCTCGGAAGCCAGCACCACCGCATAGGCGGCCGCCATTTCCTCGGCGGGCGAAACGCCGTTTTTCAGGAAGGCGGCAGTCATGCGTTCGCTGTTGAGCGTGCCAGCCTGCGTGGTGGCTGCGCTCAAGCTGCCTGCACTGGCATAGACGCCAATCGCCGGGCGCCGCTCCATCGGGCTGCTCACGCTGCCCAGATGGCTGCGCAGATCCGTCAGCGGCGTGCCGGTGCTGTAGGGCACCGCCAGGATCTCGTGGCCACCGGTGAAAGCCGCCGCCAACGGCGTAGCCAGGCTGGGGTCGTTCAGGCCACCGTTGAAGGCCACCACTGCCACGGCAATGCCGGTGGCCGAGCTGCTGGCCGCAATACGGTGCGCGTTGCCCACGGCACCCTTGTTGCGCTGGGTAAGCGTCACCACGCCACCCGCCACGGCCTGGCTGGTGGGCAGATCCACCAGCTTGTCCAGCTCTGCCTTGATCGCGGCCGCCACGGTGGCAGCCGCGTCGCCCGTGGTCACCGGCACCACCAGGTCAGTGCCGGCCAGGGTGATGCTGACCGCGCCCGAGCTGGTGGCGCTGCCAGTCACCGTCAGCGTGGCGGTGGCGGCCACGCCGGTGCCGGAGTCTTCCACCGGCAGCACAAAGAGCTGGGCGTAGCGGTTGGCCTTGAGGGCGGCCTTGACCATTCGGTGCGCCTGGCTGCCGCGGCCGAAGAACGTGGCGGCAGACTCGCTGTCAAACACCTGCACCACCCGGTTGGCCGTAGCGCTGCCGGCAGCGGTTTTCTGCGCCACCACCAGCACACGCTGCAGGTTGGTGGGAAGCGAGCGCACCGCGAGCTTGTTGTTGTACTCGAAGTACTTGCCCGGCTTGCGGATGCTGCTGGGGATGCTGTCAAAGCTGATGTTAGGGCTGGCCATGTTGCTCTGTCCTCAGTGAATGGATTGGCTGTTGGTGTAGGCGGGCGCTCGGAAGAACGACCTCACTTCGCTGCGGCTCTGCCTGCCTTGGAAGTGGCTGCGCCGCTGTCGGTAGGGTCCGCCTGCCCGGCGGCTACCTCCTTCAGCTCGTTGTCTGCCAGGCGGCGCAGGTAATAGGCCGTCACCTCGATCTCAACGGGCTGCGCGTCGGTGATGTACTGGCGCGGGTTGCCTTCGGTCGGAACCTTCAGGCCTTCGGCTGCAATGACTTTCATGGGGCTTCCTCTTCAGGTACTGGTTGTGAGCATGTCGGTCTTGTCGGGCGGGTCGCCGGGTGGCGAGTGCTGCGGCTTCAGGAAGTACTCCAGGCCCACAGTCACCAGCTCGCCGGCAGGCACTGCGTCCGGGTCCGGATAGGCCTCCATCCAGCGGGTGCTGAATTCCTGGGCGTAGATCGCCACCGCCTGGCTGCTCACCATGCCCTTCATCACGGGCCGAATGGTGCCGGGCGTGAGCGGGTCGATGGGCAGGCCCAGCTTCTGGTTGACCAGCGCCAGCTTGTTGTGCTCCAGCAGCTCGTACACGCCCAGGCTGTCGCCTCGCGCGTCCCCCGCCAGGCGCCCGGCGTTCTCAACCAAGGCCCGCTGAGCGCTGAGCACCTCGAAGGTGCCGCTGTAGACATAGGTGTGCGCACCCTTGCGCTGCACGCTCTTCACATCTCCAAACGTCACCCAGATGGCTGGCAGGGTTCGAATCCAGCCGAACATCTCGTCATCGAGCTGGGCGGCGTAGCTCTCGATCAGCGGCTTGTAAGCGCGCGGAACGGCACGCAGCTGCTGCACGATGGCCTGTTCGATCAGTCGCACCGGGCTGCTCATAGCATCCCCGAATGGTCGCCAAACACCTTGCTGCCGGTGCGCGCCGCAGTAATGCCGCCCACGGCAGCCGGGCGGCCTGCGCCTGCGAGCTGCAGGTCGCCCAGGCTGATCTTGCCTTCCGCAATCTGCTCCAGCATGCGCACGGCATCCTTGTAGCGGTTGCGAATGGTCTCCGTCTCCATGATCTCGGTGCCGGTCTGGCGGTAGCGAGCAATGTCGATCGTCAGGCGCTGCAGCACAGAGGGCGCCGTGGCCAGCGGGCCGTTGCCGTCAGACAGCGGCAGGTAGTAGCGCCGGCCCACGTAGCTGTTCACCTCGTCCTGCGCCACCGCCAGCGCGTCGGCCAGCACAGCCAGGTCAGGCTGGCCCAGACCGGCACGGTCGCTGATCATCGCCGCCTCGCGCGTGCCAAGGCGGTCGATCAGATCCTGGGGGGTGGCGTAGGGCATGCTCAGTCTTACTTGGACTCGGCGCCGGCGCCTTCAGCAGCATCGCCAGACTCGGCCGCCTTCTTGGCGGCCTTGAGGGGCTCGATGGCATCGCCCAAGCTGGCCGCCTGCTCTTCGCTCAACTCCACGGTGGAGCCGACGGCAAATTCCTCACCGTCATGAATAAGGGTGGACTTCACGCGAAATTTCATGATCTCTCCTGGTTGGCTAAAGGACTGAAGGGCTTTCACCCCAAAAGGGTGGCCACGGCCACCCTTGCTTGATAAGCGGAGCTGGCTTGGCGTCAGTCCACCACGTTCTGGAAGAAGGTGCCCACTTCCTGGAAGCAGATCAGCTCCTTCACGTGCTCACCCACACGCACCCGCTGGCCGCCATCGAGCCCGATGTTCGAGTCCGGGATGGTGCCGCCCACCCGGTCACCCCACTGGGCGGTGAAGGCAAAGGTGGGCAGTGCGGCGCGGGTGTCGCGCACGTTCGGGTCGATGCGCAGGAACGCCGCATGCTTGCCCCACAGGCGGGCGTAAGAGGCTGCCTGGCCTTTCTTGGAGGCGTTGATGAAGCTCTCACCCACGTAGATGTCGTCCAGCTCCAGCAGCTCGGCCACGGCCTTGCGCTGGATCACGCCGGCGGCCGAAGCGCCACCCAGGCCGTTGCTGTTGTTCAGCACGGCAGCCACCACCTTGGGGTGCATGCGCAGCTTGGTCCACACCGCACGGCCCACGATGCCGATGTTCGGGCGCACCAGCATGTTGTCGAACGCCGTCAGGATGTCCGTCACCGGGTCGCTTCCGGCATAGTCACTCCAGCGGCTGCTGCCGCTGAGCGTTTTGCGCTGGCTGGGCAGGTAGTTGTTCAGCGTGAAGTAGAGGTCTGCCACGCGCTTCTCGCGGGCCAAATCCACCAGAATGGTGGTGCGCTCGGCGGCGGCGGCCAGTGGGTCGTAGTTGGTGCCTTCGGCGTTTTTCACGTCCTTGTTGGGCACCGGGTCGTCCAGGCCGTAGTCTTCGGTGCTGTCGGTCTCGTCCTTGCCGCCGAACTCGACCTGGTTGGGCGCGCCGGTGCGGCCCACGCGGGTGTCCTGGATGGTGAAGGCCTCGTCGGTGCTCATCTTGGTGTAGATGAACTTCTCGCCCGGCACGCGGATGCGCGGGCAGACCATGTCGGCAATCATGCCCTGCGGCTTGATCGCCATCGCAATCTGCGTCAGCTTGGGCTGGACGGTAAACGGAGCGGTATTGGTGCTCATGGGTTCTCCTGTAAAGATTCAGTTGATGCTGGTTCAGCCCCGGAAGGAGCCCGGAGCGATCAGCAAAGAGCCGATATCACCCGCCACACCCGCCACCTCTGCCACGCCGATCACGCGAACGTTGGCGCCCGCTGCTGCCGTGGCCACGATGGCGCAGCCAGTGGCATCGGAAGTCAGCTGATCGCCGGCCGCCACGATGCCGCCGTACTCCACCTCGGCAATGCCGGAGCGGATGCCGTCAATACGGTCGCCAGCCACCGAAGCAGCGAAACGGTCCGTGACACCGACCAACTTGTCGGTAGCGGCAGCAGCCTGGAGGATGCCGCCGTCCGCCGAACCAAACTTGAAGATGCGATAGGCGGCGATGGGCGCTTCGGCCGAGTAGTTCTTTTGCAAACCAGGGTTGCGCATGGGTCTTTCTCCTGTTGAATGAGAGGTGTCAGGCCTGGTCGGCGCCGGAGTTCACAGCGTCAATGGCCTCGGAGATGGTGATGTTCTGGCCCTTGGCGGCCAGACGCTTTTGGTAGTCGGCGGCGCGGTCGGCCACCTGCCGGTCGGTCAAAGCGCCGCCGCTGGCTGCGCTCTTGCGGGCAATCTCGGCAAAGCTCACGCTCTCGGGCATGTCCTGCAGATGCTCGCGCAGCGCCTGGTGCAGCGGCTTTGCTGCATCGCCTTCACCAAAGCTCACCACGCCGTCGGGTTGTGCCAGGTGGTCCAGCGTGGCCACCAGCACGTCTTTGGCGCCGGCCGGCCATTTGGCGGCGGCAACCAGGCCATCGGCAAAGCTCAGGTGCTCTGCGTGGCGCACGTCGGCTTCGCGCTTCTTTTCAGCCGCCTGCAGGGTCTGCAGCTGGGCGTTAACCGCATCCAGCTCGGACTGCAGTTGTTCGGGGGTCTTGCTCATGGATGCGTTCTCCTGTCGAGCGGGTTGAGAATCGTCAGCAAAGCTGAGGCCCGGCAGGCCGGCTTCTTTCTTGTCGCCTTCGGGTTCTTCGGCGGCGCGCTGGCTCACGGAGCGCAGGCTCTCCACCTCCCAGTCGGGCAGCACGCGGTCAGCCACGTCCTGGCCTTTCTCGGCAATCAGCCAGTCGCGGATACGGCGGAACATGCCGGCCACCATGCCGCCGGCATGGCCGGGCAGCTCGCCGAAGGTGAGCACGCCTTCCTCTGCGTCTGAAAAGCTCAGCGCGCGCAGGCCCTTGACGGCCGGCGGCGTGGCGCCCAGCAGGCCCACGTGGCGCAGGTGCCATTTGCCCGGCGTGGGGTTGTTGGGAGCCGTGGGGGTGTAGAAGCTGGCCGAAACACTCTTGAAATGGCGCTTGGCCACCAGGTCCCTGGCGTCATCGGTGGGGTCGGCTTCGGCCTCCAGGCCGTTGCTGCCAAAGCTCAGGGAGCGCACACCGCCAAAAGACGGCGCGTCCATGCGCGGGTGGCCAATGACCAGCTGCGCCTCGAACTTCGCCGGGTCATAGGTCTTGGCGACCTCTGCCAGGATGTCGGGCGTGATCTCGATGTCTGCGCCCTCGGCGCTCTTGAACGTGCCTGGACGGGAGATGTGAATGGATGCCATGCCCTAGACTGTCGGGCTTGGCAAGCGCTGCGCGCAGAGTGACGAGAGTCACGTCTGCCGCAGTATTTCAGATAGAGGTGTCAGCCGCTGTGCAGCCCGTTGCGGGCCAGTGCCTGGTTGTAGTGCTGCTGCGCGGCGATAACGATGTCGCGCAGGTCACCCGGCGTCAAGCGCAGGAAGGGGCGCGCCGGAATGTTGCTGCCCGGGTGGTTGACTTGGCGCACCACAATGCCCCCGAAGGATAACGCACGTTTGGTCTTGGGCCGGATCACATGCGGACTCGTCCTGCCGCCGAAGTTCTGGATGGCTGCGTAGACCTTGTTGGTGCCCACCACAGCGCTTTGCCCGTCAAACTGCTGCTGGATGGAGCTGGCCAGCCCGCCGCTGCGCTGCAGTATCTTGCCTGGCCAGGTGTTTTGCTTTTGGCGACTCAACTTGGTACCCGGGTGCAGGTCTTTCCACTTCGGCCTGCCTTCCTGCTCGAAGTTGTCTTCCACGGCACGCATCATGATGCCGGCCACGCTGCGCATGAGCGGGCGGCCGTTGCCCATTTCGTCCGCTGCGCGTCGCATGGCCCGCAGGACGGGCTGGTATTCAAGTTTGGCTTCGATCATGTAAACTGCTCCTGCAGCCGGCGTCGGAACACCTTCCGACCCCGCGCCATCTGGCGCGATGAGGGCTAGCGATAGGGGGTCTATCGCGCCGGCTGCCTCACCTCAGCTTCTTCAGCCTGCCTTCCACTTCCTTGCTGACCGCCGCCTTCGTGGTGCGGAAGAGGCTCAGCACAAACAGCTCCTTGCCGTCACGCGACACCTTGAGCGCGAGGCGGTAAACATAGCCCTGGTCCTGCAAATAGACCAGCCGGTTGCCGGCCTGCTGGTACACGTCTCCATCGTCCACGATGGTCGGAATCTTGCGGTAATCGTCCAGGCCAATCTCCGGGTGCCGCTCGATCTGTTTGGCCAGCGTATCGCCGCTCAGGTACGCCACCTGGGATTTCGTTCCAAGCGCCACCTGGTCCTGCGGCCGCAGCACTGCCACGGGAAACGCGCCCTGCGTCTTGCCCGCTACAAACCGCTCGAAGGCAGGCCCCTGAATGGCGGTGTCGATGTAGCGGCGCGAAAGCTGCACGTCGGCCATCTCAAGCTTCGGTGCCCAGGCCGTCAGCGCCGGGTTGTTGCTGAAGCCTGGATCCGGCTGGAACTTGCCGCCGGGCAGGCTCTTATCCACCAGGCGGGTTACTGTGGCAGTCTCGCCATTCTTCAGCGGCACCTGCACCTGGCGCAGCTTGCCCTCTGTGCTGCTCACCGGGATCTGCCGGCGCTCGATCTCCAGCCGCGTGAAGTTGCGCACGCGACAGCGGCAGTTGAAGCCATTGGGCGGGTAGAAGGCCTGCCAGCCCGCGTCGTCGTAGCGGAACACCTTGCCGTTGAGCGCACGGTGCGCCGGCCGCGTCTTGGCATCCAGGATGGCTACGTACTGCCAGTAGGGCCGCTCCTCGGCCTGCTCCATCATCTGCTCGAAGCGCCCGGCCATGTAGGCGCTCTGCATGTTGGTCTGGAAGATGGTTTTAAGGCGGTGTGGGGTCAGGCCCTTTGCAATCTCGCCCTGGGCGTCCACCCGGCCGGCCGCCTGCAGCTCGGCCGTTGTGCCCTGGCGCTGCCACCAGCCCTTGCGCTGCAGTTCGGGGATCAGCCCGTCCTTCCATTGCTGCAGCGTCTGGCCGCTCTTGAGCGCCTTGGCCAGGGAGTCCTGGATGTCCTGCAGCACGTCCAGCTTTGTGACGTTGGCCACCGTGAAGGCGCGGGCGTGCTGGCCGTCCAGCCACTCCGTCCAGTTGCCGCTTACCTTGGCGCCCTTGCCCTGCAGGAAGCGGATTGCGTCCTGCGGCTCCAGGCTGGTGGCGTAGCCGATATCGGCCGCACGGATGCTCAAGCAGCCTCCTCGGCCGCGCTGTCACGCCCCACCAGGTCGGCCACAAAGTAGGCGCGGGTCATCAGCTCCTGGATGTCGCTGGCGTCCATCTCGGGCCAGGCATCATCCAGCGCCTGGCGCACCTCATCTGGCGTAGCCGCCTGCTCGATGGCCTTGAGCGCCGGCATGAGCAGCTTCTTCATAGCGGCCTGGATGGCTTCTGCCGGCAGCTGGTCTATGGCGGCGTCCAGCGCGGCCTGGTCGGGCGGTAGCTCGTCCGTGGCCGGGTCGGCAAAGCTGGTGGTGGCCGGCAGGCCCGTGGCGGGGTCGATCGCGCCCTGGCCAGGCTGCGGTGCGGCCGGCTGCGCCAGGTCGCCAGGCTGCAGGTTGTAGGCGCGCTCGAAATACTGGTTGGTGAAATTGGCACCAGCCTTCTTGAGCTTCTCATCACGCCCGGCCTGCACCTCGTCCACCTCTTCCTGTTCCCAGAAGCGGTAGACAGGCGGCGTTGCGCCGGGGAAGTTGACCTCACAGATCCAGCGCGCAAGCTGGTTCAAGCCGGCAGCTACCATCTGCGCGTCGTCATCACGCAGGCTGGCCTCCACCCCTTGGGCGGCCTGGGCGCTGGCGCGGTTGCTCTGCAGCTCGACGCTTTGGTTGTTGCCCAGCAGCGCGATACTGATCTCGCTGCGGCAGAACATCAGCAGCTTTTCGTACAGATCGGCATTGGTGCTGCCCTGCGCGGTCAGAAACTCCACGCTGGAATCATCCGGCACCACGGCTACTGCGTCGCGCACCATCGCCGCAAGTTTGTCTGCCAGGTCATCCACGTCTGGCTTCGGGGTCTGGCGGGGCAGCTTGCCAACGGCCCAGGGCATGCCGTACTTCTCTGTGAACGTCACCCAGAACTTCAGGCCGCCGCGCTTGAACGTAACGGGCCAGAAGCAGGCCGCCAGGTCTGGCTCGCCATACGGGTTTTCCCAGCTGCGCATCTTGCCCACCACCACAAACTTGCGGTCTGGCACCTCCTGGCCAGCGGCCGAGCCCAGGGGCTTGAACTTGAGCCGGGCGTCTTCGGAGTGAAAGCCAAACCACTCGCCGGGCTTGGCAATCACGTCCAGCGGGGCCACCAGGCCGTCCGCCGCGCCCCACATGACCTCGGCAACCCGGTAGCCAAAGAAGGCGCCGTCCATCAGGTCGCGCACCAGGCGCTGGATATCAAGGCGGTCAAACACTGATTCAACGGCCTTCATCACTCGCGCCGGTGTGCGCCGGCTCAGCTCCGCGTCAAAGCCTCGCTCCATAGACAGCACAGCGGCAGAGCGGCGGCGGCGGGCACCCATGACCAACGGGTCTGCCAGCAGGTTCCTGTAGACATGGATGTCCTTGCCCATTGCCTTCAATACAGGGTCCGGGTTGGGCAGCAGGCCAAAAAACGACGTCATGTCGCCGGCAGCCAACCGGGTGGCGATCTGGCCGGCCAGGCCGCCGCCGGTTGGGTCAGACTGGTCGGCAAAAGACCGGAATTCGGTCGGCGAAACATACAAACCTCGGCTCACGATGACCTCCGGGGGTAGACCTGACAAGAAAAAACCGGGAACAAGGGCTTAAGACCCCTTTTAAAAACCGCGCGGCGACCTGGGCCGGTACCACCGGCGCAGCAATAGCCCCAAAAGCGCCACAGCGCCATTTTCAAAAACATGGTTAGCAACCACTCACAATTTGAGGTCATGACAGGTATCCCGACAGCTGGCTGGATACCGGCCGCGTGGCCGGGTTGGAGCGGCTAGCCACCTGCACCGGGCCCAGGTTGCCGTGTGCTGCCAGGCAGGCCAGGGCCTTGGCCCA
>Ga0114938_1001020_pt1 | contig 20047 bp, 15 predicted proteins | sample AshMeaBigSpring_FD_88675 | JGI IMG/M metagenome (GOLD analysis project Ga0114938, IMG submission 88675) | Groundwater microbial communities from Big Spring, Nevada to study Microbial Dark Matter (Phase II) - Ash Meadows Big Spring | ecosystem: Environmental > Aquatic > Deep subsurface >...
CCTGCACCCGGCGGGCGAACTCGAGCGCCCGGTGCAGGCTGCGGGTGTGGATGCAGGCCGTCAACCCGTAGGGCGAGCGGTTGGCGAGACTCAGCGCATCGGAGAAATCCCTCGCCCGGTAAAGACAGGCCACCGGGCCGAAGACTTCGGTGGTCGAGATTTCGGCATCGGGCGCGGCATTCTCGATCAGGGTGGGCGCCAGGAAGAAGCCGCCGGCATGGGCCGGGTCCTCCAGGCGCATGCCGCCGGTCAGGACCGCCGCCCCGGCCGTCCGGGCGCGCGCCACCGCCGCCAGGATGGCGTCGAGCTGGCCGGCGTTGATCACCGGCCCGAAATCGTCCTCGTCGCCGGGGCCGACCTTCAAGCGCCCGGTGCGCTCCACCAGCATGGCGCGGAACCGGTCATAGACCGGCTCGCACACGATGATCCGGCTGCCGGCGGCGCAGCGCTGGCCGGCGTTGCTGAAGGCCGAGAGCACCGCCCAGTGTGAGGCGTTCACCAGATCCGCGTCGTCGCAGACGACCAGCGGGTTCTTGCCCCCGAGTTCCAGCGAGCAGCGGGCCAGGCGCGAGCCGGCCACGCGGGCGATCTCGCGGCCCACCGCCGTCGACCCCGTGAAGCTCACCACGGCCACGCGCGGGTCCGCCGCGAGCGGGGCGCCGGCTTCCTCCCCCAGCCCCTGGACGATGTTCAGCACCCCCGGCGGCAGCCCGGCCTCGTGGGCGAGGCGGCCGAAAAGCCAGGCGGTCGCCGGAGCGTCTTCGGCGGCCTTGAGCACGGCCGTGTTGCCGCAGATCAGCGCCGGAAATACTTTCCAGGCCACATTGGCGATGGGGGTGTTGGCCGCGATGATGAGGCCGGCGATGCCCAGCGGCTCGCGCACGGTCATGGCCCATTTGGACGGAGCGGCGCTCGTGGTCGTGCGGCCGTAAAAGCGGCGGCCTTCCCCGGCCATGAATTCCCCCTGGGCGCCGGCGCCGCTGGTCTCCGCCAGCGCCGCTTTGAGGGACATGCCGGTTTCGGCGGCGACCACGGCCGCCACCGCCTCCTGCTGGCGGCGCAGGCCCCGGGCGATGCGCATCAGGCAATCGCCGCGCGCGACCGGCGATTGGGACGACCATTCCGGGAAGGCGGCCGCGGCCGATTCCACGGCCCGGGCGACATCCGCGGAGCGCGAACGCGCCGCCCGGCAGATCTCCCGGCCGGTGGCAGGGGCGTGCTTCGCAAAGGTTTCGCATGCCAGCGCCTCCGTCTCGCGGCCGTCGATCCAGTTCGGTATCGTCTGAGGGATATCGGGATGATGCATGGAATCAAACTTGGTAAGGTTTTCCAAGGAAGCCGGTTCAAAATCCCCCTGACCCCCTTTTTCAAAGGGGGAATAAAGAAAGGAATCGAGCCGACCTATATCGTCATTGGATAATAGTGCCGCCTATCTTCCGCAAAAGATTTCGGGCATGGCGGCAGATAGCCGGCATGCCCGAATTCTTTACCAGACCGTGAACCCGCCGTCCACCATGAGATTGATGCCGGTCACGTAGGCGGATGCCCGTGAAGCGAGAAACAGCAGCGGGCCGCGCAGATCGTCCGCGGTGGCCATGCGGCCCAGCGGGACGCGCGCGCAGAACTTGCGCCGGAATTCCGGGTCCTGGCCTCCCTGCACGCCGCCCGGCGAGAGTGCATTGACTCTCACGCCGTGGGGGGCCAAATGGGCTGCCAGGTACTTGGTCATGTTGATGGCCGCGGCCTTGGAGGCCCCGTAGGCCGGGGGCTTGAGGAAGGGGGGATCGCTCGGGAGGTGGTCGTAGAGCCGGGCGTCCGGCGACACGCTGGCGTAAAGCGAGCCGATGTTGATGACCGTGCCGCGGCCGGCGCGCGCCATGGCTCCGGCGAAGACCTGGGTGACCAGAAACAGACCGGCCGCGTTCACCTCCAGGATCCGCAGGTTGGTCTCGAGCGGGATGTCCTCCAGGCGGCAGCCTTTGCCGCCGGCCGCCGGCGGCGCATCGATCCCCGCGTTGTTCACAAGGATCGTCGGCGTTCCGAAGCTCTGCTCGCACTGGCGGAGGGCCGTTTCGAGTTCGTTGCGGTGGCAGACATCGGCCGACGCCAGGGCCAGGCGCTGCGGACCGAATCGCGACGCCAGCCGCTCGAATTCATCGCCGGCGGGCAACCCCGGCCGATCGAGGGCCAGCACTGCCGCACCGGCATCCAGGAGGGATTCCATCCATATCGGCCCCAGTTTTCCCAGCGCCCCGGTGACGACGCCGATCTCGCCCCTGAGGTCGAACAGGTCCATCAGGCGACCTGCTTCCAGGTTTCCGCGCCGTTCAGCACCTCGAAGGTGATGGCGTCATCCGCCTTGAGGGCCGCACGGGTGGTACGGCCGATGACCTTGTCGATTTCGTAGGGCTGCAGCCCGCCGCCCGGACTCTTGATGGCGATGTCCTCACGCCGGATGGCATGGCCGGCCGGCAGGTCGTGTGCGGCGACCAGCTGCTTGCCCATCTTCACCATCGGGGTGACTTCGCTGTCGTACACCCGCTTGACCCCGTCGCCCATCGCCACCCGCACCCGCTTGAGGTCGCGCACCATTTTCTGAAAGCCGATCGGCTCCAGGGAGAAGGCGTGGTCGGTTCCCTTCCAGGTGTGGTTCAGCGTGAAATGCTTCTCGACCACACGGGCACCGAGCAAATAGGCCGCCACCGCCATCGCGATCCCGTTGTCGTGGGAGGACAGCCCCACCACCGTCTGGGGGAAACGCTCCCGGAAGGTGGTGATCACGTTCAGATTCAGTTCCTCGAAGGCGGCGGGGTAGCCCGCCGTGCACTGCAGCAGACACAGCTGCGGGTTGATCGGCATAATGGCGTCATAGGCCCGGTTCACATCCTCCATGGTCCCGCCGCCGGTGCTCAACACGATCGGCTTGCCGACTTTCGCCATGTAGGTCAGCAGCGGAATGTTCTTCAGGTCGCCCGAGGCCACCTTGAAGGCCGGCATGTCCAGCTTGGCCAGAAAGTCCACGCTGGGAAAATCAAAGGCCGTCGCAAACAGCGTCACCCCGATCTCCTGCGCATAGGCTTTCAGCTCTCGATAGTCGCCCTCGCCAAATTCGAGCGCCTCCCGGTGCTCCCCGTACGTCGCCCCGTAGCTGTTCTCATTGTCATAGGGCTTTTCGTAGCCCGCCTTGGTGTAAAGGCTTTTGTTGTCGCGTTTCTGGAGCTTGACCGCATCCGCCCCGCACTCGCGCGCCACCTTGAACATCTCCATACAGGTTTTCAGTTTGCCCTGATGGTTGTGCCCGATTTCCGCGATGGTGTAACAGTCCGTGGTGTCGTCGATCGAATGACCGTTGATGACCAGTTTGCGCATGAATTCAATCCCCCTCTATTACGAATATCTCATTCGCCTCTGAAGCAGTGCATCCTGGAGGTCTTCCGGCGGGCATCCCCCCGCCGCAGGTCTCCATGGCGGGCTCAGCGGGTCTGGACTGCCGCCTTGGCGGAGACCGGAACCGCCGGCGGCTCCTTCACCAAATGGATCGCTCCACCCTGCACGCGATAGACGATGTCCGCACTTTCGGTCAGCGCCGACTGATGCGAGATGGCCAAAATGGTGAGATCTCCCTTGAGCCGCGTCAGCGTCGCACAGATGTCTCTTTCGGTCTTGGGATCCAGGGCGGTGGTGGCCTCATCGAGAATCAGCAGCACGGGGCGCTTGACCAGGGCCCGCGCGATGGCGATCCGCTGGCGCTGGCCCCCCGAAAGCATGCTGCCGCGTTCGCCGACGACGGTCTGAACCCCTCCGGGCATGTGTTGGACGAAGTCCCAGGCATCGGCCGCCCGCAGGGCCGCTTCGACATCCGCTGCTCCCAGGCCGGCTTCCCCGAGCGTGACGTTCTTCAGAATCGTGTCGTGCATGAGCAGGTTTTCCTGCGGCACGTAGCCGATCATTTCGCGCCAGCGGCGGATGTCGATCTGGGACAACGGTGCGCCGTCTATCCAGATATCACCCTTCTGCGGTCGAAGCAACCCTATCAGCAGGTCCGCGACCGTGGTCTTACCCGAACCCGAGGGGCCCATCAGCGTGACGAAGGATCCAGCCGGGATCTCGAGGGACACCTCCTTGAGCACCTCGTGCGCATTGTAGGCAAAGCTCACAGCCTCCATGCGCATCGCGGTGCGGAAGGTGGGGTGGAGCGTTCCCGTCAGGACCTCGCGGGCATCCCGGGCCGTGCGGATTTTGCCCTGCAGCGACCAATACGCGCTTTCGAACTCCACCAGGTTGGCGTATTCCTTTTGGATTTTTTCAACCTGCTTCAGTATCTTGGCGATGAAAAACACCATGGCGATCATCGTGGTCATGGACGGGTTCCAGTACTTCAGCGCCAAATACAAGACCACGACCAAAAACACGGTGAGAATCGGCTCTTGGAAGGACCCCAGCGCGGCCTTGCTGAGCACCTGCTTCTGGAGCGCCCGGTTCAGCTTGTGGGTGGTTTCCGTCAGGACCGCGTCGGACTGGCGTTCGCGGGCCATCGCTTTGAGCGGCTTGATCGATGTCAGGACGTCGGTCATCCGGGCGACCAGCGACTGCATGTGCTCGGTCTGCTTGGCGCCGGCACGGCGGTTCTTCTTGACCAGCCGGCGCAACGCGACCATGAGGAAAACGCCCCCTGCCAAGGCCATCAGCGTGGCCTTCCATGAAACGAGAAACGCCAGGACGGCATAGATGGACGCCTCGATGAGCATCGAGAACAGCTTGGCCCCGAAGTTGAAAGCGGTTGAGGCCCGGTTGGCTTCCGTGGCGACGCCGTTGGTGAGGCGGCCCATCGGCTGGCGGATGAAGTACTCCCAGGTGGAGTTGAACAGGGACTTGAGCAGCGTCAGGCGCATGTCGGTGGCGATCAGCACCACCGTGAAGCCGATCTGCTTGTTCGCCAGATACACGAGAGCGCACTTCAGGACGATGCACGCCACGAACAGGGCCAGCAGCCCTTCGATGGTGGGCTGCAGGCCCACGATCGCCCAGGCCTCCCGGACGATCTGGTCCAGCCGGTTGCTCCATTCCGGTGAATGGCCGGCGCTGCCGGAGGCCTGCGCGCTCTGGTTGAAGATGGTGTTGACGACGGGCAGCAGGGCGGATATGCCGAAGCCTTCCGCGATGCCTGAGAACAGGATGGCGGTCATCGTCAGGATCGTGCGCCAGGGATACTTCCGGGCCAGTGCCAGAAACAGTTTCATGCCACTCGATCGTTTCTGACCGGGTCATGCCGGCCGCGTCCGGTCGGTTTCAATCCGTCGGTTTCCGGCCGGCGCGCTGCACCTCGGCGAAGGCATTGCCGATGCGGGTGATCTGCTCAGGGGTGTGGCCCGCGCTGACGCTGCACCGCAAAAGCGAGCTTCCGTCCGGGGTGGCCGGCGGCACCACGAGATTGACGTACACGCCGCATTCCATCAGAGCGGTCCAGAGGGCGTGCGCCTCCTCCCGGCGGTCGAAGCGCACGGCGATGATGGGGCTCGGATCGGGCCCCGTGCGGTATCCGAGCGCCTGCAGGCGGGCATACAGGCGCCGGGAGTTCTCCCACAGGCGCTGTTTCAGCTCGGGCTGGCGGCTGAGGATACGCAGCGCCGCGCGGGTGGAGGCGATGATGCCGGGCGAGGACGATGCCGTGAACACGTACGGCCGGTTGGCGTAGCGGATGAGATCGAGCTCCGGGTGGTCGCTGGCGCAGTAGCCGCCGATGGCGCCCAGGCTCTTGCTGAAGGTCCCGATGACGAAGTCCACATCCGCCTCGACCCCCGCCTCTTCAGCCATGCCCCGGCCGTGCGCGCCGAGCACGCCGAGCGAATGCGCTTCGTCGACCACGAGAAAGGCCCCCGGATAGCGGCGCTTGACCGCGGCGATGTCTCCCAGCGGCGCACGGTCGCCCAGCATGCTGTAGATGCCCTCCACGATAATGAGCGTGTTTTCGATGCGTCCGCCCAGGCGCCGCAAGCGTTTGTCCAGATCGGCGGGGTCGTTGTGGCGGAAGCGGATGATCTCGGCGCCGCTCAGCCGGCAGCCGTCGTAGATGCTGGCATGGCAGTCGGCATCGATCACGATCACGTCGCCCGGGCCGGCCAGCGTCGACAGCATGCCGAGGTTGGCCACGTATCCCGTCGAAAAGACGATCACGCCCCGCCGCTGGAAATAATCGGCCAGCTCGGCCTCGAGCTGCACGTGGTCGGTATAGCTGCCGTTGGCGACCCGCGAACCCGTCGTCCCCGTTCCCAGCGTGCGCGTCGCGTCGCAGGCCGCCGCGATGCAGTCGGGATGGAAGGTGAGCCCCAGATAGTTGTTGGTGCCGGCCAGGATGAGCGACCGCCCGTTCACCAAGGCCTCGGTGGCCGACACCACCCGATCCATGACCACGCTGATGGAGCGGATTCCGCTGGCATCCATCGCCCGGCGGGTGGCCGCCAGCTGCTGGAATTTATCGAAGATGGCCATGTCTACTCTTTCCCGAGGATCTTCTGAAGCTGAACCGTGAAGTCCCGCACCGTGCGGATGTCCGGCAGAATGTTCAGCGGGACCGAGACGTCAAACCGGTCCTCCACCTGCTCGATCAGGTTCATGACCTTGAGCGAATCGAACTCGAGGTCCGCGACCAAGTCCGTGTCCTCTTTTACGCCGCGGCCTTCGGGGGCCAGCGGTCGGACCAGGTCGATCACGATCGCCACTATTTCTTTGTAGGTGGGCATGCGCGTATCCTCGATCATCTGTGCAGCGCGGCCCTCACGCCGGGAACCACCGTCCGCCGCGAAGGAATTGGAGGGTCTGCCGCATTCCGGCCTCCAAGAGAAACCGCGGCGCCCAGCCGGTGGCCCGTCGCAGCGCCGCGTCGTCGCAGACCCAGTCGAGGTGCGTCAGTTCGCGGACTTTTCCGGGGGTCAGCATGGGGGCGTACCCGAACGTTCGCGCCAGGATCAGATTGGCGCGGGCGGCGGCCTTCAGGCCCCCGATGGGGACCTTGACCTGGCGGACCGGTTTGCGCAGAATCCTCGCCACCGTCTGAATCACATCCTGCCACGTGTAGCCGGCCGCGCGCCCGTCGTGAATTTCGAAAGGGCCGCGGGGCCACGTTTCGGACTCCAGCAGGTGTCGGACCGCATCCGCGAGATCCGCCACGTAGAGAAGCGCAAAGCGCGCACCCTGCGGGCCGAGAACCGGCGAGCATCCGAACTGCATGCAACGCACCAGCGGCAGGGTTTCGCGGTCTCCCGGTCCATAGACCGCCGGCGGCCTCAACACCGTCCACATCATCCCGCCGGCGGCGGAGCGCAGCGCCTCCTCGCCCTCGCGCTTGCTGGCGGCATAGTGCGACAGCTGCGGCTCACGGGCGGCCAGCGACGAGATCAACAGGAAGCGCGGCATGGGCTTCTGTGCGCCGGCGGCCTTCACGAGCCGGGCGACGCCCTCGACATTCACCGCGCGGAACTCCGCGGCCGTCGCCCCCCGGATCGCGCCGGCGCAGTGCACCACCGCCGTCACCCCCTGGACCAACCGCTCAAGACTCTGCGGGTCCTCGAGACTCCCCGGGAGCCACTCGACCGACCGGTCTTCCAAATCGGAGCCGGACCGCGCGCCGGCTCGGCGGCGAAGGGCGCGGACCTGCCAGCCCGCGCTCGTCAATTCCCTCAGCAGGGCGGCTCCGATGAAGCCGGTCGCGCCGGTGAGGGCCAGCGTCCTGCGCATGGGTCTCCCATAACACACCGGCGATCACCCCTGCAACAGTCGTTGGGGATGATCGCCGGAAAATGGTTGCGGATGTGCTCGGCACCTGGCGCGCGGGCCCGTATCCAGCCGATCGGCTGGGGCCCCGCGGCGGTCACGCCGTCTTGCGCCGCATGAAGCAGTAGGCTTCGGTGGCGCCGGGTGGCTCCGTCTTGCCGTCCGCCACCCGCTGCAGGAAATCTTTCTTGGCACCCGACCGCGAAAGCTTCCCGGAGGTGGTGCGCGGCAGGGTATTGCGGGGGACCAGTTCGATAAAGCAGTCGATCCCCAAGTCCTGGCGAATCAGGGCCTGAATGCGGGTGGCCAGCTCCATGCGCTGGGCGTGGCGGGATTCGCGGCATTCGAGCACGAGGACCGCTTGGTCCTCCCCGTCGGCGGCGGTCACCGAAAAGGCCGACGCATCGCCGGTCCTGACTTCCGGCTGGCTTTCGGCAATGTACTCGAGATCCTGCGGCCAGATGTTGCGGCCGTTGATGATGATCAGGTCCTTCTGGCGGCCGGTGATGACGACGCTGCCATCCGCGATGTAGGCCAGATCACCGGTGTTCAGCCACCCGTCGCGGGACAGCACCTCGCCCGTCAGGGCCTCCTCGCCGAAGTATCCGGACATGATGCTGGGGCCGCGGACATAGAGGGTCCCCACATGCCGCTCCGGCAACGGCTGGCCATCGGGGTTGCGCACCTCGACTTCAAAACCGGGCAGCGGAAAGCCGCACTTAACGAAGCTCTTGCTCTTCACCGCCCGCCAGCGGGAATCAGGGGGCACCGGCTCGGCCGTCTGCTCCTCGGCCAGACGCTCCGGGTCCACCAGGTCCAGCTGAATGCCCAAGTCGAGTGGTGAAAAACTGACCGCCAGGGAGCATTCCGCCATGCCGTAGCACGCCGTGAAGGCTTTCGCCTCGAACCCGCTGGGGGCCAGCATGTCCGCAAACCGCGACAACGGCTCGGGGCGGATGGTCTCCGCACCGACGCCGGCCAGGCGCCAGGAACGCAAGTCGAACTGATCGGCGGTCTCTTCGCGCAGCCGCTGAACGCACAGCTCATAGCCGAAGGGCGGGCCGAAAGACACGGTGGCACGGTTCTGGGAGATCAGCGTCAGCCACAAGCGCGGACGCATTCCGAAGTCCCGGGTCTTGAGGTAGTCCACCGAAACCTGGGATGCCATCGGGGAGAGGACCAGTCCCACCAGCCCCATGTCGTGGTAAAACGGCAGCCAGGACATGCTTCGGTCGCCGGGCCGCACCTTCACGCCGTGGCGAATGATGCTGGCCAGATTGCTCATCACGGTCTTCTGGGTGATCATGACGCCGCGCGGAAAGCGCGTGCTGCCGGAGGTGTATTGCAGATAGGCGAGCTCGTCCGGGCCCGAAGGGCGCAACACGCCGTCGTGCCGGGGGAATTCCGCGAATTGATCGGGGGTGCCCACAAACACCAGCCCGAGACCCTCGGCGGCCTCGCCTAAAAACGACATGAACATCCCCGGCGCCACCGCCACTTGGGCGCGGCAATTCAACAGGAGCCGGCGGAGCTGAGCCACATAGGCCTTGTGCCCCCCCAGGTGGATCGATGCCGGCAGAGGAACCGGAACCATTCCGGCATACTGGCAGGCATAGAAGAAGCGCAAAAAATCAGGGTAGGTCTCGGCGACCAACGCCACCCGGGACCCGCGTTCCAAATTCAAACCCGTCAACTGTCGGGCGATATCTGCGGCCTCGTCCCGCAGGATCGCATACGGCAACGCCGCCTCGAGGTGTCCTTTTCCGTTGTAGAAATTGGCGCCCGCCTCCCCCTGTGCGGCGTAGTCCAATGCTTCTGCCAAGGTGGAGAAATCGCCATATCTCAGAGGTAACTTATTTTCGGTCGGTGTCGCCTCCATATCGATCCACTATCCTTTTGGGTTTCTCTTGCGGGTTCGAATTCCGTTCCGAGCATCTATCCACGCCGCAAAGCACCAACTAGGCACTGTTGCCGCCGGGCCTATGAACCCCAACGGAGCCGAAAACAGCAATGTAAATTTTGATACTTTTATCCCGATAATTATGTAATGTCAAATACTACGGTCACCGGTATGTCTTATAAGTTGCCAATTATATCCCCAGAACTATGAAAAAGCTAACGAAAAAATGCGCAAAACTAATAATTCATGTTTCTCCGAAATGCAAGAGGTTCTTCACGCACATCATCGCCAACTTGAAAACCGAGATGATATGTGAAACATTAACGCCAACGCTTTCGCCGGCCGGCGATACCCGCTGCAGCCCCGGCGCTCGGCGGTGGGTCCCGGCCGAGGGTATTCTCTGATCCGGTGGTGTATGACGCATTATCCCCCGATACGGTTTACGGCCGTCGTTCTGGCGGCCGATCGGACTCCGAACGATCCGGTGGCGCGCTGCGCCCAGGTCGCGTGCAAAGCTCTGGCGCCTGTCGGCGACCGCCCCATGGTGCTCCGGGTCCTTGACGCCTTAACCGGGTCGAACCGCGTCGACACCTGCATTCTTTGCGGACCGGCCGCAGCCATCCTCGAACGGACCCCGTTGCTCCGGGAGCGTCTCGCGGCACCCCACCTGAAGTGGCTGCCGCCGGCGGCCACCCCCAGCACCAGCGTCGTGACGGCCTTATCGTCCGTGGGCAGCGGGAGGCCGGTCCTGGTGACCACGGCCGACCACGCCTTGCTGCAGCCGGAGATGGTCGACCATTTCTGCGGGGAAGCCCTCGCCACCGGCTGCGACGTCGTCGCGGCCCTGGCCTCCTTCGACCAGGTCATGGCCAACTACCCGGGGATGCGGCGAACGCGCACCCGCTTCAGGGACGGGCATTTCTGCGGATGCAACCTGTTTGCCTTCTTGACTCCGAAAAGCCATGCAGCGGCCGATTTCTGGCGGCAGGTCGAAAACGACCGCAAGCGCCCTGTCAAGATGCTGGGCGCGCTCGGGTGGTTCGTGGTCCTGCGCTATCTCCTGGGGAGGCTGTCCTTAGAGGAGGCGCTGCACAGCATCTCCCGCCGGATGGGCCTGCGGGCCGGCGTCGTGCTCATGCCGTATCCGGAAGCCGCCGTCGACGTCGACTCCGTCGACGATCTGGAAACCGCGCGGGAGATCGCGGCGCGGACGCAATCCCATGCGTGATCGGGCAGGCCAGGTCCAGCCGTGATTCTCAGACGTTACATCATCATCGAGATCCTCAAGCCGGCGGCGGCGATCCTCCTCATGCTGGTCATCATTCTGGCCAGCTACGCGGCGATCACCTATCTGGCGCAGGCCGTCGCCGGTTCGCTTCCACCGGGCACCGTCGGGCTGCTCATCCTGCTGCGGATCGGCATGTCGCTGGAGGTGCTGCTGCCGACGACGTTTTATCTTTCCGTCATCATCGCCCTGGGGCGGCTTTACAAGGACTCTGAAATGACGGCGCTGTCCGCCTGCGGGGTGGGGATCACGGGCGTGCTGAAGCCGGTGATGCTGCTCGCGCTGCCCATCGCGATGCTGGCGGGCTGTGCGTCGCTATATATCCGTCCGGAGTCCTATGAAAAAATCTACCAGGTCATGGACCAGGCGCAAGCCGAGTTCGACATCTCGCGGCTGGAGGCCGGGCATTTTCTGGAGATCGCCAAAGGCCGGTACGTGTTCTTCGCCGAGGAACTCGGCGGCCCGCAGGGCGGCGCCCGGGGGGTGTTCATCCGGGTGGCGGAAGGCGACAAGCGCCAGGTGATCCAGGCGCGGCGGATGGTCCAGGGCGAGGCCGGCGGCCAGCGGGTGCTCATTTTCCGCGAGGGCGCCTTCTATGAGTTCCCGCTGAGCGGACCCCAGGGGAGCATCTCGCGCTTCGATCAGGCCGAGTACCCGCTTCCGGCGGATGCGGCCGCTGCCTCACGCTACCGGCGCAAGGCGGCGGACAGCCGGGAGCTGCTCTCCTCGTCGAGGCTCGAGGACATCGCCGAGCTTCAGTGGCGTCTGTCCGCGCCGCTTTCCGCCGTGCTGCTGGCGCTGGTCGGGGTTCCGCTCAGCAAGAGCAACCCCCGCCGGGGCAAATATGCCAAGCTGGGCGTGGCCATCGGCGTCTTTGCCGTTTATTACCAGCTCTTTGTGATCGCCAAGACGTGGGTGGAGAAGGCGGTGGTCGCCCCCTGGGTGGGGATCTGGTGGGTTCCTTTTTTATTGCTGGTGCTGGCGGCGGTGCTGTTCTGGCGGACAGGGGAGGTTTTCCTCCGGCGGCCGGCATGAACGAATCCATCAAACTCATCGACCGCTACATCGGTCGCCACACGCTGCAGGGCTTTCTTCTGGTGTTGTCCATCCTGGTGGTGCTCTTGAGCTTCATGGAGCTTCTCGTCCAGATCAAAGATATCGGAAAAGGCGCTTTTCAGATGCCGGACGCCTTCGCATTCGTGGCCTTGACGATCCCCAAACGCATCGCGGACCTCATGCCGGTGGCAGCCCTGCTCGGCAGCATCGTGGCCCTGGGCCTTTTGGCCGATCATCAGGAACTCACGGCCATGCAGGCGGCGGGAATTTCGGTGCAGCGCATCGCCTTCTCCGTTCTCGGGACGAGCGCCGTGCTCATGCTGGCCGCGATCCTCATCGCGGAGTACCTCGCGCCCCCGCTCGACCAGATGGCCCGCATCCGGCGCTCGAAAGCCATTTACGGCAAAGCGGTGATGATGTCGAAAGAGGGGTTCTGGGTCCGGCACGGCAGCGCCTTCGTGCACGTGGGGCGCACCCTGTCCGGGGAGAGGGCCGCGGATATCGAGGTGTATGAACTGGACGAAGCGGGCCGCCTGCGCCAGTTCATTGCAGCGGACGAAGCGGTCGCCGACGGCCCGCGCGACTGGCTGCTCAAGGGGATCCGGGCGAAAACCTTCAGCGGAGATTCGGTCGAACTGCGGCCCCTCGAGGAGTACCGCCTGGATGCGTTTCTGACCTCGGGACAGGTGGCCCTGCTGCAGCTTCCGCCCGACAGCCTCTCGCTGTCGGATCTGTGGAGCTACATCCGCAGCCTGGATGAACGCTCCCAGAATTCCAAGGCCTACGCGCTGGCCTTCTGGCAGAAGGTCTGTTTGCCGGTGACCACCGGCGTCATGGTGCTGCTGTCGCTCACCTTCATCTTCGGGTCCACGCGCACGCGCAACGCCAGCCAGCGAATTTTCATGGGGATGCTCACCGGCGTGGTGTTTCATCTGGCCAACCAGATCATCGGGCACCTGGGCCTGATCCTGAACATCCCCCCGATTCTGACGACGCTGCTGCCGGTCGGCTGCATTCTGATCGTCGCGCTGCGGCTTCTCAGGCGCGCCTTCTAAAGAGGTCCCCGCCGTCTTTAAGGAAACGGCGAGATCGCCGCGGCCCCCGGCAGGGCCGCGGCGCCGGCGTCTTATTCGCCCAGGTATTCGGTCCGGGAGCGGTAGCCCGGATACAGATACGGGTGATAATCCTTCCAGCGCTTCTGGAACCACAGGTACTGATCCGGGTGGCGGCGCACGGCCGCTTCGACCCGCTCGGTCAGAAGCTGCGTGGTGCGCTTGAGGTCCCCCTTGAGGTCGCGGGAACGGGGGGAGAGCAGCGGCGGGCCCAGCTCGATCGCGATGAGCCCTGCGGGGGTTCGATGGGAAAAGATCGGCATGACGGTGGCTCCGCAACGCGTCGCCAGCAAGGCGGCCGCATGGCTGGCCCGGGCGCGTTTGCCGAAAAACGTCACCTCCACGCTTTGCTTCAACCGGCTGAGATCCACCATCAGGGCGACGATGCCGCCTTCGCGGATGACCTGCCGCATGACGGGAAACGCTTTGCGCTTTTCGATGATACGGTTGCCGAAGCGGGTCCTCAGGCGGTTGATCCAGGCATTCATCCGGCGCGAGCCCAAAGGGTTCACCACCAAGTGGATCGGTATTCCGAACCGGCAGGCCAGATATTGGAGGCCGAACTCCCAGTTGCCCAGATGGCCGGAAACGAGGACTACCCCGCGCCCGCTCGAGAGGGCCCGCACCAGGTGGTCTTCGCCGGTCAACGTGCACCGGGACAGAACCCCCGCGCGCGACAGCCTCAGCAGCGTCAGGGTTTCCATGATCGACATGCCGAAGTTCCGGAACACCCGAAGGGCCACGGCGGCCGCCTCGCGTTCGGTCCACCCCGGATAAGCAAACTGCAGGTTGCGCCGCACGATGCGTCGGTGACGGCCGTCCAGCTGATAGACGAGCCCGCCGGCGACGGCACCCAAACGGATGAGGCCGCCGGGCCGATGGGGCGGTTTTCCCGCCGGGGGAGGGGGCGGAGCAACGCGGGTGGACCCCAGCGGTTCCCCGCGATGCTCGGTATCTGCGGTTACGCTTGATGGCATGGCGCTTTCACTTTTGACACAGGCTTCCAGGAAGCGGTGAGCCGAACGGGTTCTCCGGGGCTGAACCGAGAGGAATTATAACTGGCTGCCGGCAGGGTTTCAAGTCGCTTCTCTATGCGCTTCTCTATGCGGTCAACCGCTGAGGAGTCCCGCTTCACCCCCGCCAATCTTGACACTCAGGGCGCTATCCCGCTATTCTCTGCCATCGCGTTAACCTTTACCCGGGGAACCCGGTAACATCGTCGAAGAGAGGGGACGGCGCATGGCAGAGCGAACGGGATCCGATCTACAGGAGCTTCTGAACAGTCCTGCGGTAAAAAAGGCGGTGGGCGATGTCAATCGCGAATTGGCCGAGCGGCGGGCGTTTCAGCCGCCCATCTGCAGCGTCTTCTCGCATCCCTACACCGTGCTCGAGGATACCGACGCCTACCGCTTCACCGTCGACAAGGAAGCCGAGCGCCAGCTGCCCAAGATCATCGGCAACCAAGTTCAAATCGTGCGCGGAACCGCCACGGTCGACAAGGATGCGCAGGCGCGCTACACCCGCCGTCGCAACATCGGCATCGTTTTTTCGGGGGGCCCGGCACCGGGCGGGCACAATGTGATCGCCGGCCTGTTCGACGCCGCCAAACGCGCCAACCCGGAGAACCGGCTGTTCGGCTTTCTGGTCGGGCCGGAGGGCGTCGTCGAGAACGAGGCGATCGAGATTACTCGGGAGATGGTGGACGCCTATCGCAACCTGGGCGGCTTCACCATGATCAAAACCGGCCGCGCCAAAATCGACTCCAAGCAGAAGATCGCGCTCTCGCGCAAAACATGCCAGGACCTCGGCCTGGGAGCCCTGGTGATCGTGGGCGGGGACGATTCCAACACCAATGCCGCGTTTCTGGCCCAGGAGATGTTTACCGACGGCATCCAGGTCGTCGGGGTGCCCAAAACGATCGACGGCGACATCCAGGTGCGCGACGACCAGGGCCATGTGTTGTGCGCGGTGTCGTTCGGCTTCCACACGGCGGCGCGGGCCTTCGCCAACTCGATCGCCGGCCTCTGCAACGACGCAAGCTCGGACATCAAATATTACCACGTCTGCAAAGTGATGGGGCGGGTGGCGAGCCATCTGGCGCTGGAGGTGGCGCTGCAGGCGCACCCCAACCTCACCATCATCGGCGAGGACCTGGTGGACTACGTGGACGAGGAGCGCCTCGAAAAAGCGCAGCGCGAAGGCACGACGGACTACACCGCCTTCGGGGTGACGCTGCGGCATTTGTCTCGGCTGATCTGCGACGGGATCGTCAAGCGGGCGGCGGCCGGCAAGAATTACGGCGTGATCGTCATCCCGGAGGGCGTGCTGGAATTCATCAACGAAGTCGAGGTGTTCATCATGAAGTTGAACACCATCATCGCGGACTACAACCGCACCCACGACCGCGATTTTCACTCGGCTTTTCCGCTGCTGGAAAGCAAGCTCGAATACCTGCACCGGCTGGCGCAGCGCTCGCGGGAGGATTCTGCATTCAAGCTTTGGAACACCCGGGACGAGGACCTGTTCAACGATCTGCCGGAGTTCTTCCAGGAAGGGCTGTTGACCGAGCGCGACAGCCACGGCAATTTCCAGTTCTCCCAGATCCACACCGAGCGGGTCCTGATGGGGCTGGTGCACGACTACCTGAACATCCTGAAGGAAAAGGGGGTCTACAAGCTCGGCATCTCCGCGCCCTATTTCTGCAAGACCCTGGAAGCGGCAGGCCTCGACCCGGATCGCTTCGGGCCTGCGCTGTTCAGCAACTACGGCAAGGACGACTACTACCTGGCCAAGTCCGCGATCATCTCCGCCAAGACGCTGCGCCAGGAGTTGGAGAAGGCCGGCGTGCTCGAACCGAATGAAAAGATGCCGGAGGCGGTCGAAAAGATCTACAAAAGAACAGTGCCCAGCTTCAAGACCCAGGAGCACTTCTACGGTTACGACGGCCGCGGCAACGACCCCACCCGGTTCGATTGCATTTACACCTACAACCTGGGCATGACCGTCTTCAGCCTGGTGGCCAACGGCGCCACCGGGCAGATGGCCGCGATCCGGAATCTGGAGCACGATTTCGCGCATTGGGAGCCCATCGGCATTCCCATCGCGCCTTTGATGCACCTCGAGGAGCGCAAGGGCAAGCTGGCGCTGGTGCTGGAGAAGGCACTGGTGGATACCCAGTCGGTGGCCATGCAGGTGTTCAAGGCCCACCAGGAAAAATGGCTGGCGGCCACACCCGGCGAGGATCATTTCCGACGGCCCGGCCCCATCTGTTGCGACGCGCAGGTGGAAGAGGAGCGACCCATCACGCTGGAGTTGAACGCGCTGGCCCAGCCGAATGGCTGAGCCCCCCGCGGCTGTTATCGGATAAACCCTTGCCGGCGGCGCAGCGGTTGTTTCGACTGCGCCGCCGTATTTTGAGCGACGGCCGCGCGCGGCTTCAAAGAGGGTTTCGCGGGACCAGAGACAGAGGGATGCGCGGCACGGGTTCGGGCGGATGATTGCTTCAGAGCATGCGCTGGATGCTCAGCGGTAGAGGCTTTCCAGGCGGGTCTTCTCCTGCTCGGAGATAAGGCCGAGCTGCACCAAAAGGTCTCCGACGCCGTTTTCGCGCAGCTGCGCGATTTTCATCACGGCCTCGGGCTTTTTTTGGTGCAGGCTGAAGAAGGTGTAATGCAGATTCGGTTTGGCTTTTTTCAGGAAGTAGACATCTTTAATGACACTGGCCTCCTGGCCGTAAAAAATGACGTGATGGCTCATCAGGAAATACGCCGCCCCTCCGACCGCCGCCAAAAAGAGATAGGTTTTGATTCGCGACCACATGACTCGGTTTCCTTGATGCGAGGAATTTGATAGACTTGCCTTGAATGATCTGCTTCAGTTTAGCAAGATTCGCTGCATTGGTCAATTTTCCGACCGGGAGGCTGCATGCGCTTTATCGACCGTTTTCGCGCCACGCACGTGGACCTGGCCGACTCCATGGTGCTGACCGCCCTCTTCCTGGCAGCGGCGTACTGGGGGCTCGAGGCCTTGATCAACCTGTTTTCGCCCCAGGAGATCAGTTTCTATCGGGAGCTTTTCGGGCCGAACGTCGGCCACATGGGCATGCGCGCCATTGTACTGTGCCTGTTTCTGATTTTCGGCTCCCATGTCCAGTTCACGATCAACAACCGCAAGCGGGCCGAGCAGGCCTTGAGGGAAAGCGAAGAAAAGTACCGGACCATCCTGGAAACCATCGAGGAGGGATACTACGAGGTCAACGCGGAGGGCTGGTTCACCTTCGTGAACGACTCGACCAGCCGGATTCTGGGCCGGTCCAAAGCCGATCTCCTCCATATGAACATCGAAGAGTTTCTGGCCGATGGGCGCGATCGCACATTCAGCGACACCTTTGCCCGGTGCCTTCGCACCGGACGGCCGGTGAAGGCCTTTGACTGCGAGCTGCGGCGCGAGGACGCGACGCTGCACGTGGAAGGGTCCGCATCGCCCCTCCACGGCCCGGCGAACGAGGGTGTCGGCGTTCGAGGGATGCTGCGGGACCGAACCGAGAAGAAGCGTCTGGAGATGGATCTGCTGGAATCCGAGCGCAAGCTGCAGCAAGCGCGCGCGGCGACGATTTTAGGGCTGGCCAAGCTGGCCGAATACCGCGACGAAGGCACCGGAACCCATCTGGAGAGGATCCGCGAATACGCCCGGCTGCTGGCCGAGGAGATGGGCAAGATCCCCCGCAACCTCAGCCAGATCGACCAGGGCTTCATCGAGGACATCTATCAGTCCGCGATCCTGCACGACATCGGCAAGGTGGGGATACCGGACGCGGTGCTGCTCAAGCCGGGGGAGCTCACCACCGAGGAATTCGATATCATCAAATGCCACACCGTCTTCGGCGGAGACGCCATCACCGCCATCCAGTCCCAGATCGAGGGGCGCTCATTTTTGAACATCGGACGCGAGATCGCCTACCATCATCATGAGAAGTGGGACGGCTCGGGCTATCCTCGCGGCCTGCGCGGGCAGGAGATCCCGCTGGCCGCGCGGATCGTGGCGGTGGCCGACGTCTACGATGCCCTGACCTCTCGAAGGTTCTACAAGGAGGCCTTCCCGCACGCCAAGGCGATGCAGATCATCTCCGGTTTGAAGGGAACGCATTTCGATCCCGAGGTGGTGGACGCCTTTGCGGCCCTGGAAGAGCAGTTCAATCGCATTCGCGAGGAGAAGCTGAAGCACGAGGAAAAGGCGCTGTCGGCCGGCTCCGTTTGCATGCAGCGGGTTCAGCCGGCGGCGGCGGTGGGCTGAGGATGGCGAGGCGCGGGGACGCCGGACCGGGCCGGAGGGCTCCCGCTGCGAACGGACCCTATCCGGAGTTGCGGACCGACAGCCGGACCCACCGGCGGCCGGCGAGGCGCTCGGCGATCTGAACGGGATCTACCGGGCGGCCGTCGGCGTCCGCCGACAGGCAGCCCTGCCAGACCCAGCGTCCCTGGCGCTGAATGAAGTCCTCCAAGCGAGCCCCGGGAACCAGAACCCCCTCTTGCAGGAACGCCGGCCCCAGTTCGCGGGCGATCATGTTGAAAAGCTTGAGTGTCACGAGGATCGAGCCCTCGTCAGGGCTCCGGGCTTGGGTGTCGTGGGAGATCTGCCGGCGCATGGAGGCATAGAAGCCGCCCCGCCGAAGGACGGCGCCGGCCAGGCCGGGCATGGCGGCCGAAAGCGCCAGGACCGCACCGTCCGTTACCCGGGCGGTGCTGAAATCGTCCAGGGCCCGGCCGTCGAGGAAAACGGTCTGGACCCTTTCTTTGATGTAGGCAAGGGGGATGCCCGCGGTTTCGACCAGAAAGCGCTCGACGCTCTGGCCGCCCGGTCCTTTGAAGAAGATGCCCTCTCCGAGCATCGGAAGGAAGCGCGAACCAGCGTCCGCCGACATCGTCAGCGCGATCTGCATGAGGTCGGCATCCGGCTCTTGAAGCGGCGGGTACATGGCGGTGTCTCCTCCGCGAGGGATGGGATCACGGTTTCTCGGGGTTCCGGCCCTAACGCATCAGGGGAGGCGCAGCGCCTCCCCTGATACGTCGGAGTGCCTGGAAAAACACCCGATCTACCAGTTGAACACTTGGTCCAGGTCGGAGTCCTTCACCATGAACGTGACATCGTGGGGCGGCAGTTTTTCCTTCTTGAAGTAATCCGGCAGCCGGTCCATCTCCTTGGTGAAGCCGGCCTTCTGGTTGAACTCGCGCTCCATCTTCAGAATGGACTTGCCCAAGCCGACCACATCCTCGCCGGTGAGTTTCTGGCCGCTGAAGCTGCCGAGCAGGTCCAGCAGCGCCTGGAAGGTGTCGGGCTGGTCCAGGATGGCGAACGCGATGAACAGGCACATCCCGGTCGAATCCACGGCGGCGGTGGCGATCTGCAGGTTGCGCGACAGCTCGATCTGGCCTTCGGGCTTCAGCGGATTGACGCTGCCGCCGACCCCCAGGATATTGGCGGTGACCGCATAGCCGGCCGTGTGGTCCGCTCCCTGGGTGGTGGTGGCGTAGGTGACGCCGATGCCCTGGATGCCGCGCGGGTCGTAGGCCGGCATGGCCTGGCCCTTGACGACCGGGACGCGTTCGATGCCGAAGACCCGGCCGGTGACGGCGGCGCCGTTGCCGAGGATGCGCCCGAGCGGGGTGCCCTTGCCGACTTCGTGGACCAGATTGATCGCGGCCTGGGCATCGCCGAACTTGGCGACCCCGGCCTCCATGGCGACGCCGATGGTGGCGCCCATTTCGATCGTGTCCAGGCCATAGTCGTCGTCGAGCCGGTCCAGCATGGCGATGGCGTCGAGGTCGTCGATGCCGCAGTTGCCGCCGTGGGCCCAGACGGTTTCGTATTCGGGCTGTTTGGTGAGGTAGTGCCCGTCCTTGTCGTAGTAGGTGCCGGAGCAGCGGA
>Ga0114938_1001021_pt1 | contig 20046 bp, 21 predicted proteins | sample AshMeaBigSpring_FD_88675 | JGI IMG/M metagenome (GOLD analysis project Ga0114938, IMG submission 88675) | Groundwater microbial communities from Big Spring, Nevada to study Microbial Dark Matter (Phase II) - Ash Meadows Big Spring | ecosystem: Environmental > Aquatic > Deep subsurface >...
AGAATCTAAAAAAGAAAATCAGGTTTGGGAATCAGGTTTGAGAATTCGATTTGGGAATCTAAATAGAGAATCTTAAATTGTAATAAATTGCATTGAGATAGCAATCAGATAGCGGGTCAACTCTTCATTTTAGAGTTGATCCGCTTTTTTATTTGAAGAATCAAGAAAAAAGGTACGCTCCCATTTTCTCCGAGATACGGTAACATTTTCTCCGAGATACGGTCCTATTTCTCTCGACATACGGTGCTATTTTCTCCAAGGTACGGTCGTCGGAAGTTCAAGGTACTGTGCTATTTTCTTCGATATATAATGCTATTTATGAAGTACTATTTATGAAGTGATATTTATACAATGCATTTCCTTTCAAGTTTTGCCGACTAACACTACGACGATCCAAAGGGGGTGCATAAAGACTTCGAAGCTCCCCCCTTCAGTAACGTAAGGAACTATTAACGTGTTCCAGTGATAGTCAGCACCTCATCGGGCAGATAGCCACTTCGGATGCGCCACTCTTGCGGATAGAGATTATTCGCCCGATTGCCAATGTTCTTCACAAAGCCCAAAGGAACCTGTTGATAAGTAAGCAACACGTACCCTTTAGGAGTATCGGGTGATAGCACAATCGCTTCCTTTCTTAAAAAAGCAATGGCTTGATCGTAGCCAATCTCACTCATCGGAAAAGCATCTTGCTTAAGCAATCGGTTCATAGCCAAAGCATGATCGGGTAAGAGATCTTTGCCTTTCACCTCACCGATCTTCAAACCTGCCTGCACTACCCGAAGTGACTGTTTCAAGACCGACAACTCTCCTGCATATTGCTGTGGGAAAGCCATCAAGGAAGTTTCTTCTGCATAAACATCATACTCATCCGTAAAGTTGATCCACCCTTTGGCCTGAGCAAGATTGTCTTTCGAAACCAAAGAAGCCGCATTGCCCCCTTTCTTATTCTTCTTTTTTGAGTTAGAGCTAGAATTATTACCTAAATAATATCTGGAGTTAGAATCGAACGATCGGTTTCCATCGCCATCTTCTAACTCAGGTTTGCGAACTGCAGCTAGGAAGAAACCTTCTCCTTTCGTGCGATGGGGTAGAAAGCGATAAACAGGATAATCGTTCTGATTGAGGAGATTGCCTGTGATCTTCCACTCTTCGCGAATATTGACAGGTAAAAGTTCGGCACCTAACTCTTGTTGCATCCAAAGGATATTCTCTTCGTCTTCTTTTGTATTATAGGTACACGTACTATATATAAGCATTCCACCGGGCTTCAAGCAAGGCCAGATGTCCTTGATGATGCGTCGTTGTCGCTGCCAACACACCTCTACGTTTTCGGGACTCCACTCTTCAATGGCACCGGGATCTTTGCGGAACATTCCTTCGCCTGAACAAGGAACATCGGTCAATATCACATCGAAGAAAGAGTTGATAGATGAAAAGTCGGAAGGATCATTGTTGGTTACCACCACATCAGGATGCCCCCATTTGGTCAGGTTCTCGGCTAAGATCTGAGAACGATTGCGGATCACTTCGTTTGCAACCAGCAGACTGCCTTCGGGCAGAACAGCCCGTGCATGAGTCGATTTACCACCGGGTGCTGCACAGAGATCGAGCATCACAACAGGTTCGGAAACGTACTTGCGCAAAGCTTGTTCAACAAACATAGACGAAGCCTCTTGCACATAATAACAGCCGGCATGAAAGAGTGGATCGAAAGTGAAGGTCAATCGCCCGTTGAGATAATACCCTTCACTAGCCCATGGAACGGGATCCGCCAAAACAGGCAGATTCTCTTGCTGATTTCTATTTCCCAATTTAGCTTGATTCGTACGGATACTCACCGGAGGCTCGGCAGAGAGAGCGGAAACTAACTTTTCATATTCTTCGTCACCCAATAACGAGCGTGTATATTCAATAAAAGAGGCAGATAAATTCATTATTTTAATATTAATTCGTGCAAATATGAAAAATATTTCATCTCTTTGCAACTTTACGAGGCACTAACTACGTCTAAAATTCAAAGAAACTAAAAAAGGAAAAGTATATGAAAAGAATTTTAATTGCTCTGATGGTAGCAGCTGCATTTTGCTCCACGCTTTTTGCACAGCAACAGACAACCATCTATAAGGATTCAGTGGGTTCGAACAAGGTCACAGTTACCAAAACAAGTTCACACTCTCCAAAGGTAAGTGATCACAAGAATGCTAGTAACTTGTTAGCCGACTCTGTTGCTATGGCTGAAAGTGAAGAACTCTCTTCCGACACTTTAATCAACGATTCGGATAGTTCAACCTCTATCGGAATGTGTGACAGTGATTTTCCATTCAACGATAAAGATTTTGGGAACATCGTTGGTTCAGGAGTTTTGATTACACTCGTCTCTATCATCATGGTTTTCGGCTTTCCAATCTTTATCATCTTTATTGTCTTCTTCTTTAGATATAAAAACAGAAAAGCCCGTTATCGCTTGGCAGAACAAGCATTAGCAGCAGGTCAACCTCTGCCCGACAATTTATTCAAAGAAGTAAAAACGAATGATTCACATAATCAAGGTATCAAAAATACTTTCACCGGAATCGGTCTATTTATCTTCTTATGGGCTATCACTGGTAATTTCGGTATCGGAACAATTGGCTTAATGGTGATGTTTATAGGATTGGGACAATGGTTCATCGGCTTTACATCAAAAAACGAGAATCAAATAATCAAAAGAAATAGTACCGATAGGTTAGATTTTGATAATAAGGACAACAGTGAGAGATGAGTCAACTTAATGACATATCGTTAGTCGCACAGGTCGTGGTATTGAAAAATACCAAGGCCTTCGACCAATTAGTACAGAAGTATCAGTCGCCTATCCGACGATTCTTTCTGAACCAGACCTGTGGCGACAGCGAATTAAGTGACGATTTAGCACAAGAAACATTTATTAAAGCATATACAAGCATCGCTTCATTCAAGAATCTATCTAGTTTTTCAACATGGCTTTATCGAATTGCTTATAATGTTTTTTATGACTATATTCGCAGCCGGAAAGAGACTTCCGACTTAGATACCCGAGAGATAGATGCTATCAATTGTACGGAACAAGTAAACATTGGGCAAAAGATGGATATCTACAAGTCACTCAAAACGCTTAAAGAAGTGGAACGTACCTGCATCACTCTATTTTATATGGAAGATGTAAGCATCGACAAGATCGCAGGAATTGTTGGAATCCCAGTTGGGACAGTTAAAAGCCACTTATCTCGTGGCAAAGAGAAATTGTCAACGTACTTAAAACAGAACGGTTATGATGGAATTAGATGATGATAAATTACTACGTCGTTTTCTCGGAGAGAAAAAACAAGAAATAGCTGATAACGGTTTTAGTAAACGCGTTATACGCAACCTGCCCGATCATAAAAGAAATTGGGTTCAGATTTTAAATATAATAACAATGTTAATATGCTTTGCATTATTCTTTAGTTTAGGTGGATTGAAAGCTCTTGAAAACACTCTACGTGAAGTTTTTATTAGTGTATTAGATTATGGAGCAGCAAATCTTGACCCTAAAGCACTTATTATCGCTGCAGTCGTATTAATCATTTTAGGCACACGAAAAGTGTGCTCTTTGGCATGACGACATAAGACTATTAAATCCAACTGCAACAGCCCAAGTGTTATTACAAATCATGATAATAATATAAAAAAACAAACTGACTAATATCTTCATAAAGCGACGGTTAAACCATCCTTTTATGAAGATATTAAGTCAAATATATTACAACTAATTAACCAATAAGCGTTACTATTAATTGTTTTTTGTCTGTTAAAGTATAATAAATATACTTGATGGTAAAAGGGAGAGCAAACATTGTTATCGTATATTTGTTTTCTCCAAACCAAATTTATTGATTGAATTTTGAAATTACACCTAATCACTTTACTACTATTCTTGTCTGCTTTAAGTATGCAGGCTCGAAATCTCGACAGCACAAATACACAGAATAAAGATAGTGTTGAGCTAACAAGCGACTCCTTGGTTCTGCAATTCATGTCTCAGTCGGGCATTCCGATATCTCACAATAATAAAGTCAAATTACTAAAAAGTGGGCGTGAGAAGTTTGAGGATATGTTCGATGCTATCCGTAGTGCCAAACACCACATTCATCTGGAATACTTTAATTTCCGTAATGATTCCATCGCAAATGCGCTATTCGACTTATTAACGATTAAGGTGAAAGAAGGGGTGAAAGTACGCGCCATGTTCGATTCGTTTGGGAACTGGTCGAACAACCGCCCACTCAAAAAGAGACATTTGGAGAAAATCAGAAAGCAAGGTATTGAGATCGTCAAGTTCGATCCTTTCACCTTCCCTTATATCAACCACGCTGCTCACCGAGATCATCGGAAGATAGTAGTAATCGACGGAAAAATTGCCTATACTGGTGGAATGAATATTGCCGACTACTACATCAATGGACTGCCCAAAATTGGAACATGGCGCGACATGCATATTCGCATTGAAGGAGATGCAGTGAACGATCTGCAAGAAATATTCCTTGAAATATGGAACAAAGAGACGAAACAAAACATTGGTGGACCGGAATATTTTGGATCAACAAACAAAAGCGACAGCACAAATGTAACGGTTGCCGTTGTCGACCGAACACCCAAACATAACAGTCGGCTACTTAGTCACACCTATGCCATGTCGATCTATTCTGCACAAAAGAGTGTACGTATTGTCAACCCCTATTTTGTTCCTACATCGTCTATCTATAAGGCGATTAAAAAGACGATCGAACGGGGGGTTCACGTGGAAATCATGCTTTCTTCCGCATCGGATATCCCTTTCACGCCCGATGCGGCTTTGTATAAAGTACATAAGCTGATGAAGCGAGGGGCAACGGTTTATCTTTACAATGGCGGGTTTCATCATTCTAAAATCATGATGGTAGATAGTATTTTCTGCACCGTTGGAACAGCGAATCTAAACAGTAGAAGTTTGAGATACGACTACGAGACTAATGCTTTTATTTTCAACAAAGAGATAACCAAAGAGTTGAATACTGTCTTCGATACCGACACAGTTCATTGCACCGAACTAACTCCGGAACTTTGGAAAAAGAGATCAACTTGGAAGAAGTTTGTAGGTTGGTTCGCTAACTTATTCACTCCGTTTTTGTAAATTTGCCACATGAAACAATATTTAGATTTGCTCAATCGTGTCTTGGCTGAAGGAGTCAAGAAGGAGGATCGCACCGGAACAGGTACGATTAGTGTTTTCGGACATCAGATGCGCTTCAACTTGGAAGAAGGTTTTCCATGTCTGACCACCAAAAAACTTCATCTAAAATCGATTATCCACGAACTACTCTGGTTTCTTAAAGGAGATACCAACGTGAAATATCTTCAAGATAACGGGGTACGAATCTGGAATGAATGGGCCGACGAGAAAGGTGATCTAGGGCACATCTACGGTTATCAATGGCGATCATGGCCCGATTATAAAGGAGGATTTATCGACCAGATCAGCGAAGCGGTAGATACAATCAAAAATAATCCCGACTCACGACGAATCATTGTCAGTGCGTGGAATGTAGCAGATCTCAATCAGATGAACCTGCCCCCTTGCCATGCTTTCTTTCAGTTTTACGTAGCCGACGGACGATTGAGCTTGCAGCTCTATCAACGAAGTGCAGATATCTTCTTGGGAGTTCCTTTTAATATTGCTTCATACGCTCTACTTCTCCAAATGATGGCTCAGGTTACAGGTCTTAAAGCCGGTGATTTTGTTCACACACTAGGAGATGCTCACATCTATCTGAATCATCTCGAACAGGTAAAACTGCAACTCTCACGCGAGCCTCGCGCTTTGCCACAGATGAAGATCAATCCGGATATCAAAGATATATTCGACTTTAAATTCGAAGATTTTGAATTAGTAAACTATAACCCACATCCTCACATTGCAGGAGCTGTAGCTGTATGAGTAAAATATCTATTATAGTAGCTGTTGACCAACAGATGGGAATCGGCTTCCAAAACAAATTGCTTTTCTGGCTGCCAAACGATCTGAAACGGTTTAAAGCATTGACCACCGGCAATACGATTATTATGGGGCGGAAAACTTTTGAGTCACTGCCCAAAGGTGCATTACCTAACAGACGAAATGTGGTCTTATCATCGAATGCCAACACGTTATGCCCAGGTGCTGAAGTCTTTACTTCCTTCGAAGCAGCGTTAGAAAGTTGTAGAGAAGATGAGCATATATACATTATCGGCGGGGAGAGCATTTACCGACAAGCTTTGCCTTTCGCAGATGAACTCTGTCTGACTGAGATTCAAGATTCGGCGAAGGAAGTAGATGCTTTTTTCCCGAAATTAAATAGGGAAGAGTGGATAGAAAAAAGCAGAGAGGTTTATCATCAAGATGAGAAACATCCCTGCCCATACGCATTTGTTGACTATATCCGCAGATAAAGAGAATAGATACTCTTTAGTGATTTCTAATCTTCATCCAAATCAACCATAATCGGCATTTGCCTTTTGATGGCTTCATGGAATGAGATCAAAGTTTCGGTACGAGCCAAACCAAGAGGTTGTAGTTTGTCATGAATAACACTCAACAAATGATGATTATTCTTAGCATAAATCTTGATAAACATATCATATTTACCAGTGGTAAAATGACATTCTACAATCTCAGGAATTTTCTCCATTGCTTTTGTTACCGAATCAAACGATTCGGGATCTTTTAAGAAAACTCCGATATAAGCACATGTTTCGTATCCTATTTTCTCTGGATCGATCACATATTCCGAACCTTTTAATATCCCTAAATTAGTCAACTTCTGTATGCGCTGATGGATAGCAGCACCTGAAACATTACATGCTCTTGCCACTTCCAAAAAAGGAATACGCGCGTTTTCAGCTATTAATTTCAGAATTTGCTCATCTAAAGCATCCAATTGATGATGTCCCATTTTTGAATCAATTTGTTTTAAAATATAAACGACGGTGCAAAGTTAGTTATTTTTCCAGCAAAAAATACTATAAATTATAACCTTTATTTATAAATATGAGATAAATTTGCAATATTTTGTAGCTACTTAAAATAAACATTAGATAAACACAGCTTATGAAACAAACTTTTTTTATGGTGATTTTCCTATTGACATATATAGGTACCCATGCACAAAATTTCTCAGATTACTTTGATAATAAGACACTAAGAGTTGATTACATCTTTACTGGAAATATTGAAAAGCAGTCAATATATTTGGATGAATTATCTAGCCTTCCCACTTGGGCTGGTCGGCAACATCATTTATCCAAACTCCCACTCGAAGGAAATGGACAAATAATAGTGAAAGACTTGGCTACTCAGAAATGTATATACAAAACTTCATTTTCGTCTTTATTTCAGGAATGGTTGACGACGGATGAAGCTAAAACAACCGGAAAAGGTTTTGAAAATACTTTCTTAATCCCATATCCCAAGAGAAGTATCGAAATCGAAGTTGTGTTATTTAATCCCAAGCGGGAAATAATGGCAAACTATAAACACATTGTTCAACCCAATGATATTTTGATTCACGAACGTGGAACCTCCCATATCACATCCTATCAATATATGCAGAAAAGTGGCAGTGAAAGCCAGTGCATTGATGTTGCAATATTGGCAGAAGGATATGCAGCCAATGAGATGGATCTCTTTTATAAGGATGCCAAACGTACATGCGAAGCACTGTTCTCGCACGAGCCTTTCAAATCGCAAAAGAGCAAGTTTAATATTGTAGCAGTTGCCAGTCCGTCGATGGATAGCGGCGTGAGCGTACCTCGCGAAAAGAAATGGAAACAAACAGCGATCGGCTCTCATTTCGATACTTTCTATTCGGAACGTTATCTCACGACTAGTCGTGTGAAATCAATTCATAACGCACTCGCAGGAATACCCTATGAGCATATTATCATACTTGCCAACACCGACGTATACGGTGGCGGAGGTATCTACAACTCATACACACTGACTACAGCTCACCATTCAATGTTCAAACCGGTTGTGGTTCACGAGTTCGGACATAGCTTCGGTGGCTTGGGTGACGAATATTTCTATGATAATGATGTTATGACGGATACTTATCCGCTAAATGTAGAACCATGGGAGCAGAACATCACGACACGTGTCAACTTCAGCGCTAAATGGGAAGATATGCTGCAAAAAGGCACGCCGATCCCCACTCCTACCGATCAAAGAGATAAATACAAGGTCGGTGTATACGAAGGGGGTGGTTATTCATCCAAGAACATTTATCGCCCGGCATTCGACTGCCGCATGCGTACGAACGACTGCTTGCAGTTCTGCCCTGTTTGCCAACGAGCAATTAAAAGAATCATCGACTTCTATTTGCCTTAGATTACTCTCCTGGCTATTTAGAGGCACTCAATCTGACTTCTATAGCAAGAGTTGATAAAATGCTCATGAGAAACTTCATTAAGAACTTAAGGGAGGTTGTTGCCAAGTTAACAAGGCATGAAAGCATATACCAAAAGTTCCTGAGAAGCTTGATAAAGGACTTTGAGGGAGGTTGATGCAAGTTCTCAAAGACTCATCCATTTTGAGATTAGCAAAGATAAGATTAAAACTCTCCAAAGATTCATCAATGTTATCATCTTTGGAGAGTAGATAAAATAACTATAAACTCTTACCCCAATGATTAGATTACACCGGATTTCTACCGCAGATGAACATTATAAGTTTATGGAAGAACTGCTGGTTGCTTCCTTTCCGCCAGAAGAATATCGCTTATTGGCAGATCTAAGAGAGTATACCAATCATAAAAGCAACTTTCACAACCATGTGATCCTAGAAGATGATCAGCCTGTAGGCATCATTACCTACTGGGATTTCGACCGTTTTTATTATATCGAGCATTTTGCCACAAGTCCTACCCTTCGGAACGGAGGATACGGTAAGAAGACATTGACGCATCTCTGCAACGAGCTTCAGCTTCCAATCGTACTAGAAGTAGAACTGCCAACCAACGAACTGGCAGAACGACGTATCCTCTTCTACCAACGCCAAGGTTTTACGCTTTGGGAGAATGAATACAAACAACCACCATACCGCCCCGAAGACGACTATCTTCCCATGCGTTTAATGGTGAGTGGCGATTTAGATCCGCAGACAGATTATGAAAATATAAAGGCGAATATCTACCGCGAAGTGTATGGGGTAATCGGTGAATAACTGAATCGGATAAAATATAAAAGTGAAGAATAAAAAAAGAGCGCCTTTTAGGACGCTCTTTTTTATTTATTATTGAATCAAAACTTAATCTTTGCTAACAGCAGAGTAGTTGATTTTCAATGCATAAGCTTGACGAAGTGCATTCTTCACATCAGTAACAATACCCATCTTCGTTTTCTGGTCTACTTTTAAAGACACAGTCATCATCGCTTGTTCGTCTTCTCTCATGCTCGAACGTTCCTGAAAGATAAAATCTTGAACTTCAGAAACCTCAGCATAGCTATCGTTCAACTGGATACGGCTTTCAGTACCCATCTTAGCACGATATTCTTGAGTCGGTTCACCTATATAGATGAAAGTAACCAGCGACTTCTTCTCTAATTTTTCTAGTTCAGTACCTTGCGGAAGCTTAAACTGCACCTTAAGAGTTACCTCACGCATTGTTGTTACAATCATAAAGAAGAACAACAAAGTAAAGATAAGGTCAGGTAAAGAAGAAGTATTCAGCGCCGGCATCTCACGTTTGCCAGTTTTATTAAATTTTCCCATTACTTCTTTTCTCCGTATTTTTTAGGTTCTGCCTCAGAAATTCTCTGTGGATAAATATCACGAATAGCCTTTTGTTGATCTTCTGTCAGCTCAGCATAGTTCTTTTGCCACTTTTGAAGAGCTAATTCATTTCTCAGCTCATTGTAAGCAGCTACCAGTTCATTCTGAACACTGATATACGCTTGGTATGAAGATCCACGGTCATTCTGCAAAGAGATTACATGCTTGTCAGTAATCATAGTCAAACCAAAGAAAGGAATATCCTTTTGGATTCTTTCTGGTTTAGCCTCATCATTATCGGCATTCGCAATAAATTCTTTCGCTTTACCTCTCAATTGGTTCACACTGATATACTCATCACCGCACATCAATTGGTCATCTTTATTCAGATAGACCTGAAGTACATTGCGTTCTTTGATTTTATCGGTATTTTCTTGATCTTTTTGCTCTGGTGGTGGCGGCAAACGTCTTGCCAAACCACGGTCTGTATCCATTGAGGTTGTAATCAAGAAGAAGATAAGCAACAAGAAAGCAATGTCGGCAGTTGAACTTGAGTTAATATCAGGAACTTTTCTTTTTCCTTTTGCCATTGTAATTTCTTTATTTAATTGATATCCTCAATTGATTATGATAATTTCTTCTTAATACCGCTGAAAAGGATTGCAACAACTGTTACAACCAATAAAGCATAAATACTATAGAGGAACATATCAGTCAACTTCAACCAGAAAGGAACGTTATCTGTTCCATCATAGCCTTGGATAGACATCGGAGTGCCATCACCCATTGACCAAGTTACAATAAACAAGACTACCAACAAAACAAGTCCAAACAAAGACTTAATAGCTTTTTTGGGGTTGTCTCTCAAAGCTGAGCCTAATTGGAATATAGCAGCAACAACCGTTGCAGCAATAGCTAAGCCGAACAACACATACATCAGATATAACAAAGCATCTGTGTTAGCAGGTTGCCACATCTCCGGGTCAACGCTGGCTATAACAGCAGCGCCTTGTGCATCTCCTCCCCAAAAGAAGAGCCCCAGTACGGCCAAAATTACAGCAAATATCGCATATAATACGTAATACGATACTCTATATGTTAATTTACTCATTTCAGATTATTTTTTGTATTTCAAGTTATATTTGATTACCATATCAAGCAAAGAAATAGAAGAATCTTCCATCTCGCTTGTAAGAGCTTCGATCTTAGAAAGTACGTAGTTGTAGAATACTTGAAGAATCAAAGCAACAATCAAACCAAAGATAGTAGTGATCAAGGCAACTTTCATACCACCAGCTACAACTGTTGGAGAGATATCACCTACTTGTTGGATCTTATCAAATGCTTGCACCATACCGATTACTGTTCCCAAGAATCCGAGTGATGGAGCCATTGCGATAAACAATGTGATCCAAGAACATCCTTTTTCTAGGTAACCAGCTTGTACACCACCGTAAGAAACAACCGATTTTTCAACTACGTCGATACCTTGGTCGATTCTCATCAAACCTTGATAATAAATAGAAGCAACAGGGCCTCTTGTATTACGAGCGATATCTTTAGCAGCTTCTACATCACCTTTTTCCAAAGCAGCTTCTACAGATGCCATGAACTTTTTAGTGTTGATTTCAGCCAAACTTAAATAGATAATACGTTCGATACAAAATGCCAAACCGATAACCAAAGCGATAGCTACCAAACTCATGAAAGATGCAGTACCTTCGATGAATTTGACTTTAATTTCCTTGTGAATACCACCTTCTTCGGCAGATACAGGAGCAGCTTCTGTTGTAGCAGCAGCCTGGTCTACAGCTGCAGGAGCAGCTTGTTCAGTTTGTTCCGCTGCAGGAGCATCCTGTGCCTGAGCAAGTTGAGTTGAGCCAAATGTTAAGACTCCCATCACAGCAACAATTGCAAATAACTTTTTCATTGTGTGTCTAATTTTAAGATTAATTAATTAATTAATTGATTTTTATTTAATTTAGTTATTACGTCATAGATCATATTGCGGAGAGAGGGGGATTCGAACCCCCGATACACTTTTGGCGTATACACGCTTTCCAGGCGTGCCTCTTCAACCACTCGAGCATCTCTCCTTGCAGTTTATTCGAATTTTCAGCTACAAATGTATCCTTTTTTTTGATTTTAAGAAGCATTATCGATGTTTTATGTCGAATAAACGCTTTAAATTAATAAATTTTAAAATCTTCAGAAGTTTATTTTAGCATTCCGAACACCTTTAATGCACTTTCGGAAGTGATTTCAGAAACCACTTCAGGAGACTCCTGATAGAGTTCTGCAACTTTCAATAAAGTATCTTTTATGCGTGCACTCTCATTCCTTTTTCCCCGATTGGGTACTGGGGTCAGATAAGGGGAATCTGTTTCCAAAACAATTCTTTCCAAGGGAACTACCTTTAAAGCTTCTGGTAAAGAGGACTTTTTGAAGGTTACCACTCCGTTTATTCCGAGGCAAAAAACAGGAAACTCCAAGAGTTTCAAGGCTTCTTCTGCTGTGCCTGTAAAGCTATGAAAGATTCCCGATAAAGGAGTATTTTTATAGTTGCACAAGATCTCATAGATCGGCTGGAAGGCCTCACGGCTATGAATAACGATTGGGAGTTGATGTTCAAGCGCTAATTCGATCTGCTTTTCAAAAGCAATCTGCTGCTCTTTTCGATAGGTCTGATCCCAATACAAATCAATTCCAATCTCCCCTATGGCAACAAAAGTATGATCTGGATTAGCTAACTGCTCAACAACAATCTCCAGTTCTTTCTCATACGACTGATCGACTGATGTGGGATGTAGTCCGATCATCGGAAAGCAATACCCCTTATACTTCTCACAGACATTGAGCAAAGGAGCGATTGTCGTACTATCAATATTCGGCATAAAGATATGGGTCACACCTGTCGCTTGTGCACGTTCAATAACCAAAGGCAAATCTTCAGCAAAGTCTTCGAGAAAAAGATGTGAATGAGAATCAATTAACATGATAAATCATTTAAGTTGTTATTTTGATAAGTGGCATAATCTTCCAAAGCCGATATATTATTATATATATTATTCTAGATATATTATTCTATGTACTATTCTATATAGTGTATATACAATATATACATATCTAATCCCATCTTATTTATCCCCAAATCCACAAATATCCAAATATTCAGAATCGGAATAAAATAGCCATAGGATCAGCGAAGAATCAAGAAAGAATCGAGAAAGAATCAGCAAAGATTATGATTACATTTCGCGAGATATCAGTTTATTCATGATTGCCTTCAGTTCTCCTTTTCTTTCATCCGGCACATTCACCTTGCTCAAGCTATCCATCGCACAAACATAATATTCGTTCATTTTAGCTTCGCACATAGCTTTAATGCCTAGCTGATTGTAGAGTTCGGTGACAGCTTTAATCTTCACCTCCGGCTCACTGCACTCTTCACCGATCCACCGTTGAAGTTCGGCCAACTGTTCCCCTTTGGCTGCATTCAAAGCATTGATGAGCATATACGTTTTCTTATTGCAAAGAATATCTCCTCCTATTTTCTTCCCGAAAACAGCAGGATCGCCATACACATCCAGAAAATCATCTTGAAGTTGGAAAGCAACTCCAATTTGTATGCCTACATTATATAATAGCTCTGCATCCTTTTTACTAGCTCCGCCTAAAATAGCTCCGATCTTCAGACTGGCAGCGAGCAATACGGCTGTCTTGAGACGGATCATTTCAATATATTCCTCTTCGGTTACATCGATCCGTTTCTCAAACTCCATATCAAACTGCTGACCTTCGCAAATCTCCAGAGCAGTGAGACTAAACACCTCCATCAACTCTTTCAAATGTTCCTGAGGGCAATCCGACATGAAACGATAAGCAAGTACCAGCATGGCATCTCCCGAAAGAATAGCGGTATTATCATCCCATACTTTATGCACAGTGGCTTTGCCACGGCGAACATCTGCACGATCCATCAGATCATCATGCAAAAGAGTATAATTATGGTAGACCTCAATCGCAGTTGCAGGATTAAGAATTGTGTCGACATCATCTTTATAAAGATTATATGCCATCATCATCAATACTGGTCGAATACGTTTTCCTCCCATAGATAATACGTACTCAACGGGGGCATACAACCCTTTAGGGGTTCTCTCAAAACGCAAATCAGAGATATGCGCATTCATTTTTTCCAGTAACAAAGAAGTTTTGAACATAATATAATTGCTTTATATGAAAAGAGGCTGCTAAAAGCAGCCTCCCGTAAATATCATAATTTTATTATTGTAACCTAAACATTACAGGAACCGTATACTTCACGCGAACTGGTTTACCACGTTGCATACCTGGTTTCCATTTAGGCATTGAACTAATCACGCGGATCGCTTCTTTATCCAAATATGGGTCAACGCTACGAACAACTTTAGGATCTACAATTGTACCGTCTTTGTTCACAACGAACTGAACGATAACACGTCCTTGAGTACCATTTTCCTGAGCGATTGTAGGATATTTGATATTTTTTGCTAAATATTGCATCAGCGCAGGCATACCACCGGGGAAATCCGGCATGTTTTCTACAACTTCAAAAATAGTTTGTTCTTCCGGTTCTTCTTCAACCACTTGTGTTGGAACTACGTATTTCACTTCTACTTTCTGACCAACGTCTTCAGTATTGGCAATCACAGTTTCTTCTACATTGGCTTTATCATCAACGATTTCAAGCACATCAGCCACACTGGGAGCTTCGGGTGGTGGTGGTGCAATCTGCTCCGGGGTTTCTGTAATAGGAATAATTTCCTCTTCGAAAACAACGTCGGATAACGCTTGGCTCGTATCAATCTTTATATCACGTTTGGTCCATTCGAACGCAACGAACATAAAAGCTAATACTACCACGTAACCAACTAGCAGCCATGTAGACTTCTTATTCTCCAAGTCTGCTTTGGGTGATTTTTTAACTTCCATAATTTATAATATAATTAAAAATGTGTGTCTAAGTGTCTTCTGCGACAAATATAACACAAATTCAGATACAGCTACGCTATTGACGTTTTTTTAAGTTCCTTTTTAACTTTTTTATTCAAATTAGACGTATCTTTGGCACAAATATCAAACGAACATCCCATATAAAAATATGAAAAAGATAATAATTGCAATAGACGGCTTTTCTTCTTGCGGTAAAAGTACAATGGCTAAAGATTTAGCACGTGAAATTGGTTATATATATATCGACAGTGGAGCGATGTACAGAGCTGTAACATTATACAGTTTGAGAACAGGAATCCTTCAAGGAGATTCAATTAATGAAGAAGAATTAAAAGCACAGATTCATAATATCCATATTTCTTTCCTGTTGAACCCGGAAACAGGTCGACCGGACACCTATTTAAATAATATTAAAGTTGAGAATGACATCAGAACCATGGAGGTATCTTCTAAGGTAAGCTTGATCAGTGCTATAGGTTTCGTACGCGAAGCGATGGTTGCACAGCAGCAGCAGATGGGCGAATCGAAAGGAATTGTGATGGATGGAAGAGATATTGGAACAACAGTATTTCCACAAGCCGAGCTCAAAATATTCGTTACTGCATCACCAGAGATCCGTGCTCAACGCCGTTACGACGAGCTTAAAGCAAAGGGACAAGAAGCAAGTTTCGACGAGATTCTCGAGAATGTGAAACAACGCGATTATATTGATCAGAACAGAGAAGTTAGTCCACTAAAGAAAGCAGAAGATGCTTTGTTGTTAGATAATTCAGAGCTGACTATTGAAGAACAAAAAAGATGGTTACTGGAACAGTTTAACAAGCTAACTACAGTTTAACATGATAATGTTGTTTCAGCTTTAGCATGATCAAGTAGCTTTAGTTTAAACATGATGATGTTACTTTAGTTTCATCATAGAGAAATAGCTTTAGCATAAGCATGATTAAATTGCTTTAGTTTGATCACGGAGAAGTAGTTTAAGCATAAGCATAAAAAAAACAGTTTAAGCTTAATAAAGTTGCTTGGGTTTCATCATGGAAAAACAGCTTCAGCATAAGCATGATTAAATTGATTCAGCATCATGAAGTAGTTTAAACATCATGAAATAGCTTGAGCAAAAGCAATATAAATTAGCTTCAGTATACATATTACAAATTAACCTCAGCATAAGTATGATAAAAGTAGAAATAGACGAGGGATCAGGTTTCTGCTTTGGAGTCGTTACCGCCATCCATAAAGCAGAAGAGGAACTCAGCAAGGGAGAGACATTATATTGCCTTGGCGACATCGTTCACAACAACCGTGAAGTAGAACGCCTAAAAGAGTTGGGGTTGATAACGATCAATCACGATGAGTTCAAACAACTTCACAATGCCAAAGTATTGCTGCGTGCACATGGAGAGCCACCGGAAACATATCTCATAGCTGCAGAAAACAATATTGAGATCATTGATGCGACCTGTCCGGTTGTCCTACGTCTACAAAAGAGAATCAAACAAGAGTTTCTCGAAGAGCAGAATGCCAACAGGCAGATTGTGATCTACGGCAAAAACGGTCATGCAGAAGTACTGGGACTAGTTGGTCAGACGAGAGGAAAAGCAATAGTGATCGAGAAGTTGGAAGAAGCGAAAAAGCTCGATTTCACCAAAAGCATCCGTCTCTTCTCACAAACAACCAAATCACTGGATGAGTTTTGGGAAATAGTTGATTATATAAAAGAGCATATTTCTCAAGAAGCAACCTTCGAATACTACGATACTATCTGTCGCCAAGTAGCCAACCGTATGCCTAATCTTCGTAAATTTGCAGCCTCGCACGATCTGATCTTTTTCGTTAGTGGAAAGAAGAGTTCAAATGGTAAGATGCTATTCGAAGAGTGTCTGAAAGTAAATCAGAACTCCCATCTTATCGACAGTCCGGAGCAGATAAACATCTCCTTACTTCAGGATATCAAATCAATAGGTATATGTGGTGCGACCTCAACGCCTAAGTGGCTTATGGAGAAAGTCCATCAGCACATCAATTCCTATTTAAAATAGCCTGTTTTATTTAACATTAATTTATTCATAAGCAAATCATATTCATATCAAAGTAACTTCTTTGAGAAGGCTTTTTGTTATCTTTGCATAGTTAAACATAAAAAAATTGTTATGGGAACAGTTAAATGTATTGGTATTTTAACATCGGGAGGAGACGCTCCCGGAATGAATGCTGCCATCCGTGCAGTGACTCGTGCAGCAATTTACAACGGACTTCAAGTTAAAGGTATATATAGAGGATATAAGGGACTGGTAACAGGCGAAATCAAAGAATTCAAAAGCCAAGATGTGAGTAACATCATCCAACTGGGTGGAACCATTCTAAAGACAGCTCGTTGCAAAGAGTTCATGACTCCCGAAGGAAGACAATTGGCTTATGAGAACATGAAAAGTGAAGGGATCGATGCCCTTGTTATCATAGGAGGAGATGGATCTCTAACCGGTGCACGTCTTTTTGCGCAGGAATTCGATGTTCCTTGTATCGGACTTCCCGGTACTATCGACAACGACTTGTTCGGTACAGACACCACCATTGGATACGATACAGCTTTAAACACTATATTAGATGCAGTAGATAAGATCCGAGATACAGCTACTTCACACGAACGTCTCTTCTTCGTCGAAGTGATGGGACGTGATGCAGGTTTCTTAGCTTTGAACGGAGCAATCGCTTCGGGAGCAGAAGCAGCCATCATCCCTGAGTTCAGTACAGAGGCAGACCAACTCGAAGAGTTTATCAAAAACGGATTCCGTAAGTCGAAGAACAGTAGTATCGTGATTGTTGCCGAAAGTGAACTGACCGGCGGAGCCATGCATTATGCCGAACGAGTGAAGAACGAATATCCCGAATACGATGTACGTGTAACCATCTTAGGTCACTTGCAACGTGGAGGAAGCCCCTCTGCACACGACCGCATCCTAGCTAGCCGTTTGGGCGCTGCTGCTATTGACGCTATCATGGAGGATCAACGCAATGTGATGATTGGTATCGAAAACGACGAAATCGTATATGTACCATTCAGCAAAGCCATCAAAAACGACAAGCCAATCAAAAGAGAATTGGTGAACGTTTTAAAAGAGCTATCAATCTAGCAGTTGTTAGTGAATGATTAGTGAATGATTAGTGAAACTATCAATTTAGTGCAACTATCGATTTACTTAGGTTATCAATCTAGTAAAGGGCTCCATTTAAGGAAACAATCTCTATAAATATTCAAAGGTCTGGTGTTTCAGTTTGAATCCCAGACCTTTCTATTTCTACAAGCGCGCCTTCAACTAACAATCTAGTAGAAGATCCAAAGTGTTTTGGACTATTATTAAGCAAACGATATGGACGACAAAATTGGAGATAATCTAGTAAAAAAACTAGGAGTCACGATTGAACCAAAGTAGGAATACCTTGTTAATCAAATACGAAAAACGTGGCATAATTAGTAGATAATATAAATAAGAACTAAATTTCCACACCAATCTAAAATCATAAATTATTAGCATCATGAATAAAACAATAGAAATAATTTCAAGAAATTAAGGAATATTTCTACATATACACAAGATGAAATAGCTTCTGCATTGGGCATTACACGTTCTGCTTACAGTAATTACGAAAGCGGTGATCGGGAAATGCCAGTAGAGCTATTAGAGAAAGCTTCCGATCTTTTTAGCTGTGAGCTTTATCTATTTTTCGAAGAAGATGCGATAGCAGATGATATAATATTAGATTCTTCACTTCGTTTAGACGGACTTTGTAAGAGTGATTTACAAGAAATCATTCGATTCAAGGGTATGATTAAATCGTATTTAAAAATGGAGCGATTAGCTGTTGCAAAATAAAAGCAGGTCAAATAAAAATAATCGAGAGACATGTTGCCTGGTTTCGTTCTGAAGCGGATTTGGGAAACGCTGATGCAATCAACTTAAAAAAATTATTACTCAAACAAAAGGTATTTGTCATGTTCCGACCATTATCCAATCACTTTTCAGATAAAACCAAATAATATCTAAAGGCATAACTCGTCTTCAAGCAAGCAAAGGTTTATTCACTCATCCGCCTATGGTTCAATGATCGAATGAACAAACCTTTGCTTTTTGTTTCATGACAATTCTTGTTTCATGACAATTTTCGTTTCATGACAGTTTTTGTTTCCTACCTTTTCTGAAAGTTCTTATTGTTGAACTTTTCTGACGGTATTGTTTATCTATCTTTTCTTGATTGGAACGTATTCCACCTCATCGAGCACATTCTTATAAGCCGGACGGATGATACGTTTTCCTTCAAAGTTCAGTTCTTCGTTGCGATGTGCACACCAACCCACGATACGCGACATTGCAAACAATGGCGTGAAAATCTCCTGAGGCAAGCCGATCATCTCATATACAAAGCCCGAATAAAAGTCGATATTGCTCGAAACGGTTTTTCCATTGTTTTTGATCCGTCCAAAAGTCTCGATAGCCCGTTCTTCCAGTAATTCCAAGAAAGCAAACTCCTCTTCCTTTCCCTTCTCTTTAGCCAGATCACGAGCCAACTCTTTCAGCAAGAGTGCACGAGGATCGGAAATGGTATAAACTGCATGACCGATACCGTAGATAAGTCCCGTTTTGTTGTAGACCTCTTTATTAAGCATTCGCGTGAAGTAGGTATCGATCTCCTCCACACTCTTCCAATCGTGGATATTCTTCTGCAGATGTTTATACATATCCACCACCTGGATATTCGCACCTCCGTGTAGCGGACCTTTCAGCGAACCAATTCCCGCAGCAATAGCCGAATAAGTATCCGTGACAGTAGAAGATACTACCCTCACAGCAAAGGTTGAGTTGTTACCACCGCCATGCTCCGCTTGAAGGATCAGCAGCAGATCGAGCGTCCGAGCTTCCAGTTCGGTATATTGTTTCTTCAGCATATACAAGAAATTCTCAGCGATCGACAACTTCTCCTGCGGATGGCGGATATGCAACGATTTTCCAAAAGTCGCATGCCGTAGCATATTATATGCATAAGCAATAATTGTAGGGAACTTAGAGATCAGTTCAACGCTCTGTCTCATCAGGTTGTCGCGCGAAACATCGTCCGCTTTCGAATCAAAACGATACAGTTCTAGTACACTACGAGCCAGAATATTCATGATATCATTCCCCTCCAGTTCGATGATGTTCATCTTTGTTTTCTGTTCCAGAGGCATATGATCATTCACCAGATCACGAAAAGACAGAAGTTCCTCTTTATCA
>Ga0114938_1001022_pt1 | contig 20035 bp, 14 predicted proteins | sample AshMeaBigSpring_FD_88675 | JGI IMG/M metagenome (GOLD analysis project Ga0114938, IMG submission 88675) | Groundwater microbial communities from Big Spring, Nevada to study Microbial Dark Matter (Phase II) - Ash Meadows Big Spring | ecosystem: Environmental > Aquatic > Deep subsurface >...
AATTGGTCGCAACCCATCTCGGGCCTTCCATGCTTGCACACCGCCGGCGCGCCCTCAAACCCGACATGAAAACTGCATGAACATTTCGAGAAGCTATGCCAGCAAATTGAACAGCCTACCCGGCGCCCCGCCGTATCCGCAGCTAGGATGACGAAGAAGCGCTTGGCTGCGCGGTGGCGGCGAGCCGCCGCCGTATCCGCGTAAGGCCCGCCTCGGCGTTCTCGGCGCCGATGACAAGGATCTCGCCAGGCGTTAGGGCGTCCAGGGCGGCCTCGATGGCCACCGCCTCGTCCTCCGCCTCGGAGATGTCCTTGACGCGGTTTCCCTGCGCCATCCCCCGGTGCAGCAGGCCGTTCAGCTCGCCCTCCCTGCGGTCGCGAAAGCCCTTGTCCTTGATCAGGATCACGCGGTCGAAGCCTCCGCCGAGGAGTCGCCCGACCTCGATCAAGGTGCGGTCTTCGCGGTCGAATCCGGCGAAGACCAGGGCGCGGCGCTTGGCCGGGTAGGCATCGAGGGCGGCGAGTATCGCCTCCAAGGCGGAGGGGTTGTGGGCATAATCCAGGATGACCTTGGCCTCGCCAAGGGAGAAGAGGTTCCAGCGCCCGGGTGAATGCGCGGGGTCGGAGAGAAAGCCCTCTAGACCCTCCCGGATCCGGCTCAGGGGAACCTCCAGGGCCCAGCAGGTCGCGGCGGCGGCCAGCGCGTTCTGAACCTGAAAGCCGATACGCCCGCTCCCGGTCATCGGGACCCCGGCCAGCGGCAGCAACGGCTCCTCGCGGTCGCCATCGGCGAGCCGGATATAGCCGTCGCGCTCGATCAGGGCGCGACCTCCCTCAGCACGATGGGCGCGAATGATGGGGTGCTGTGCGTCACGGGCGAACCAGCAGACCGACCCGCGGCAGTGCTCCGCCATTGCGGCGACCAGTGGGTCTTCGGCATTGAGAACGGCCGTCCCCTCGCGGGGCACGGCTTCGACGACGCAGCGCTTGACCTGCGCCAGCTCCTCCAAGGTATCGATACCGCGCAGCCCGAGATGATCGCCCCGGCCAATATTGGTCACCAGTCCTACCAGGCAGCGGTCGAAGCCCAGGCCCTCGCGCAGGATGCCGCCGCGCGCGGTCTCGAGCACGGCCGCCTGCACCCGCGGATGCAGCAGCACCGAGCGGGCGCTTTGCGGACCGGCACAGTCGCGGGGATCGATGCGCCGCTCTCCAATGTAAAGGCCGTCGGTGGTGGCCATGCCCACGAGCCAACCCAGACCGCGCAGGATGTAGGCGATGAGTCGGGTCGTGGTCGTCTTACCATTGACCCCGGTGACCGCAACCAGCGGGATGCGCCCGTCCTCTCCGGGTGAAAAGAGAAGGTCGACAATTGCCTCGCCCACCGGCTGGGGTCGGCCGGCGGAGGGCTCCAGATGCATGCGCAGCCCGGGTCCCGCGTTTACCTCCACGATCGCCCCGCCTTGCTCTTCCAGCGGGCGGTCGATGTCTTCCGCGAGCACGTCGACCCCGGCGATGTCGAGCCCGATCGCCTGCGCGGCCTCCACCGCCCGGGCCGACACCTCCGGGTGGACCCGCTCGGTGACGTCGGCGGCGGTGCCGCCGGTGCTCAGGTTGGCGTTGCGCCGCAGCTGCACGCGTTGCCCTGGGGCGGGCACCGAGTCCGCCTCGAGTCCCTGCTCCCCCAGCACCGCGAGCGCGATGGCGTCGAGCTTGAGGGCGCTGAGCATGGTGGCATGGCCGTCGCTGCGTCGCGGGTCGCGGTTCGCCTCGTCGACCAGCTCGCGGATACTCGATCGGCCGTCGCCCACCACCTGGGCCGGCTCGCGCAGGGCGGCGGCGACGAGACGCTCTCCCACGACCAGCAAACGATGATCGGCCCCCGGAATGCAGCGCTCGCAGAGGATGCGTGAGCTCTCCTCGCGGGCGGCGGCATAGGCCTGCTCCACCTGCTCGCGGGTCGTCAGGTTCGCGGTGACGCCCCGGCCGTGGTTGCCGAAGCGGGGCTTGACGACGACCGGCGCGCCGAGCTCCTGAGCGAGCCTCCAGGCGTCCTCTGCGCTCTCGACGGGGCGCCCCTCGGGGACCGGCACGCCGACCGAGCTCAGCAGGGAGCGTGTCAGCTCCTTGTCCTGGGCGATGGACTCGGCGATGGCCCCGGTGCGGTCGGTCTCTGCGGTCCATACCCGCCGTTGCCGCTCCCCCCATCCGAGCTGCAGGAGGTTGTCCGTACCCAGGCGGCGCATCGGGATGCGCCGGGCGCGGGCGGCGCGTGCGATGGCGGCCGTGCTCGGACCGAGGCGAGCCTCCCGACACAGCTCCTGCAGGCGCGCCAGCTCGCCGGCGACATCGAAGGCGCGGTCCTCGATCGCGGCCAGGAGCAGGGTGCGGGCGGTCTCTACCGCGGCGCGTGCGAGCTCCTCCTCCTCGTACTCGATGGCGACCTTGTAGACGCCCTCGACCTTGGTCTCCCTTGCCCGGCCGAAGCCCACCGGGGTACCGGCGAGGGTCTGCAGCTCCAGGGTGACGTGCTCCAGGATGTGAGCCATATAGGTCCCGCGCTCCAGGCGCTGAAAGAAGCCGCCGCGCTCCCCCACGCTGCAGCGGTGCTCGACCAGGGAGGGTAGCCAAGCCTTGAGCCGCTGGTTGAAGCCCGGGACCTCGTCCGAGGGGCGGTCCGAGAGCTCGCCAAGGTCAAGCTCCAGCTCCAAGACCGGATAATCGGCCCAGATGTTTGGCCCGCGCAGGGCCCAAAGGCGTCGGATATCCAGCACCGTTGGGACTCCCTGGTCTGCCCGTCTCAGGCCTGCGCGAGCTGCGACAGGTTGTCCCCGCTTGCGGAGGCGGCAGCCGCCGCGCGGCTGAGCGGAAGCTCCTGCTGGGCCCGGTCTGCCGCTAGGCGCTCGCGCACGTAGGCGACCGTCTCGTCGATCACATCCGCCTGCACGAGCAGCAGGTCGCCCGGCTGGGTCAGCCAAAGCGCGGCCTCGACTGCGTTCCGCCACCCGTGGATGGTCTGCACTTCCGAAACTCGCTGGCCGCCCGCGAGCCCCTGGCGAAAAAGGGACATGATCTCCCCCGGCAATCGGCCGCGCGTATAGTGGTCCTCGTACAGGATGACCAGATCGAAGGCCCGACCCAGGATCTCCCCCTGCCGGATCATGTCCGCGTCGCGCCGGTCCCCGGCCGCGGAATAGACGGCGATGCGCCGGCGATGGGGTAGGTGCGCCAGGGCATCGATCATCGCCAACAAGGCGGAGGGGTTGTGGCCATAGTCGAAGACCGCCCTGGCGCCGTTGATCTCGAGCAGGTTGAACCGGCCGGGGCTCGCGTCGAGATCCGCCCCGAAGGTCTCCAACGCGGTACGCAGGCTAATCGGCGGCAGATTCAGGGACCAGAGGGCGCCGGCACAGGCGAGGACGTTCTCGACCTGAAAGCCGATGCGCCCGTTGTGGGTGAGGGGGATGCGGGCCAGGGGGATCGGGTGCTGCTCGGCATCGCCCTCGGCGAGAACCAGCGCTTGATCGCGCACGAAGGCCACCCGGCCGCCCTGGCTGCGATGCCGAGCCAGGATGGGGTGGCCGCCGTCAAGGGCGAAAAAGAGCACACGGCCCTTGCAGCACCGGGCCATCCGCGCGACCAGAGGATCGGCCGCATTCAGCACTGCGGTGCCCCAGGGCGCGACGCCGCGCACCAGCGTCTGCTTGACCTCGGCGAGCTGCTCCGGGGTCTCGACCCCGCCGAGCCCCAGGTGGTCGCCCTCCCCGATGTTGGTGACGACCGCCAGGTCGCAGGCGTCGAAGCCGAGACCCTCGCGCAGGATGCCGCCGCGCGCGGTCTCCAGAACGGCGGCCTCCACTTGCGGGTTCAGGAGCACCAGCCGGGCGCTCCGAGGGCCGCTGCAATCGTCCGTGTCGATCCGCCGTCCGGCGAGGTAGATGCCGTCGGTGCAGGTCATACCGACGAAGCGTCCATAGAGGCCCAGCGCGTGGGCGAGCAGGCGCGTAACCGTGGTCTTGCCGTTGGTCCCGCTCACGGCGCAGACCGGGATGCGGCCGGACTCACCCGGCGGAAAGAGGGCGTCCAGCAGGCCCTCGGCGACCGGACGCCCCGGGGCGGCCGCGAGGTAGAGGTCCAGGGCCGGGGCGGGAATGACCTCCGTGATGGTGCCGCCAAGATCCTCCAAGGGCCTGGTGATGTCCGGCGTGACCAGTCGGACCTCGGCGAGGTCGAGTCGCAGGACCCTGGCGGCGTCCAGGGCGCAGGCACCCACCGCGGGGTGCAGGAGGTCGCTGAGATCGGTTGCCGTTCCCTCTCCCCCATCCGCGCCGTTGCCCCCTTGCCACAAGAGCGCGGCGACCACCCGGCCGCCCGCTACCAGGACTCGGTAATGGCTGTGCGCGATCGGGGCATCGGAGCAAGGTACGCCGGCCGACGCAAGGAGGGTGCGAAGCAAGCCACGGTCCGCCGCGGCCCAATCGGCGAGGGGTCCGCTACCCTCGCTGCGGCCCTCCCGGACCAGCCTCTGCCGCGCGCCCTGACCGAGCTGGAGCAGGCCGCCGTCGAGCCGGCGGACCGGGATGCCCCTGGCCTGAGCCGCCGTCAGGAAGGCCGCTGTAGTGGGGGAGGGCCGTTCCGCCCGGGCGGAGGCGGCGAGAACCGCGAGCTTGCCCGCAAGGTCGCAGTCGGTACCGGAGCGCAGCGCCGCAAGGATCTCCAGAGCGGTCTGCGCGCAGGCCCGCGGCAGGGATTCCTCCCTATAGTCGAAGGCGATCTGGAATAGCCCGGCTTCGGGGACTGCCCGCACCCGGCTGAACGCGGGTCGCGGGCCGAGGTGGGCCGAGAGCTCCAGGATGAGGCACTCCAGGGCGCGCGCGAGCCAGAGCTCCCGCGGGGGTCGATCCTTGGCCGTGGTTCGCCGCGGGAGCTCGCAGTCCGGAAACAGGGCGCGGATGCCCGTGCTCACCCGGCGGCACAGGTCGGTAAGCTCCTCGTCGAGGATGTCGGATAGCTCCAACCAGACCTCGGCCACGGGAAAATCGGCCCAGATATTCGGGCCGCGCAGCGCACGTGTTCTCTGAATTTCCATTCCGTTAATCCAGTGAGCTCAGAAACGGGACTTAGAAGGCGCAGGGACGCACCGGGTGTCGATCGGGTCATCGAGATTGAGCGCCCGGCCGACTCGATCCCAGCCAAGCGCACACCGCGACACCTGACGCTGGAGTCTCGCGGTTTTGTTTCCAACCCCGAAGGTTAACCGCCAGGCGACATACGGGAATTCGGTCAAAAATACAACAAATTATGATATGTTGCTTTTCTTGCCGAGTCGAGCGCTTCGAGGCCTTGACATCGGGGTTCCTCCGCGCAACGAAAAGGGGGCGGGAACGCCCGCCATCGCGTTGCCTGAAGCGCAGCGGAGCTCAACCGCAATATCGCCTTTCAGGACTTCGTCTGCGCCGCCAACAGGTTGAATTTCATGCGAGCAGGAACCGATCGAGCAAGTCGACCGGGGGGCTGGGCGAGGCTGGGCGCCGGGATTGCGGCCCCCGCGCCTCGATTCCGCTTCCGACCCGGGTTGAGAACCCACTCGGTCCGGAGGGGGCGGTGAGCGCAGCCGCGCCTTCTGCCGGACTGTCCGTGCCGCCTTCGCTCGGCTGGTCTCAGGTCCGCGGGCGCCTCGAGACGGGCGAGAGCCCGATTGCCTGGTTCGAGCCCGATCTCGATCGGCGGCTCCACTTTTCGAGCGGGCTGGTCTGCCTCACCGAACGCCGGCTGTTGGCGCGCGACGCGGCGGACGACGAGTGGCGTTCTTGGTCCGTCGCGGAGCTGACACGGCTGCGTGCCAGCGACCTGGGGGGGGTCGGTATGCTGGAGGCGGTGGGTCCGACCAGCCGATTGGGTCTCTGGCGCTATACGGCGACCCGCGCCGCGGCCGCCCAGCGGTTCGCCGAGATCGGCAATCTCGCCCTGGACAGGCTGGCCGGAGCGCAAGTCGACGCGGGCGAGGACCAGGGAACCGTCTGTCCGAGCTGCGGCGCGCTCATCGAGCCGGGGCAGACGGACTGCCCCTTCTGCAGCGCCCCGCCGCTGCCGCCGCCGGGACGATCCCTCTGGCGTCTGGTGCGCTTCGCGCGCCCGCGCGCCGGCCTCATCGGATTCGGCTTCGCGCTCATGCTCGCCAGCACCGCCGCCAGCCTGGTTCCACCCTATCTGACCATGCCCCTGATCGACCAGGTGCTGATCCCTCATCAGACCAGCGGGGCGCCCCTCGATGTCCGTTTGGCCGCCCTCTATCTGGGAGGCCTGGGCGGTGCCGCCCTGCTCGCCTGGCTGCTCGGCTGGGGGCGGACCTACGCGATGGCCGCGGTGAGCGAGCGCATCGCCGCCGACCTGCGCGGCCAGACCTACGCCCACCTGCAGAGGCTGTCGCTGGAGTTCTTCGGCGGCAAGCGCACCGGGGACCTAATCTCCCGCGTGGGCAGCGATACCGATCGCATCTGCACCTTTCTCTCCTCCAGCCTCCTGGAACTGGTCACGGATCTAGCGATGATCCTCATGGTTGCGGGGATCTTGCTGACCATCGACGCCAAGCTCGCGCTAGTCACCCTCGCCCCTTTCCCGGCCATCGCCTGGCTGGTCCAGCGGGTACGCTCGCGCATGCGCCACGGATTCGAGCGGGGCAGCCGGGCCTGGGCCGACATGGTGAGCGTCCTGGCGGACACCATCCCGGGCATCCGGGTGGTCAAGGCCTTCACCCAGGAGCAGCGCGAGATCGAGCGCTTCGAGCAGGCCAACGAGAACGTCGTGGTCGCCAACACCCGGGTCAATACCCTCTGGGCCTTCTTCGGCCCCACCGTCACCTTTCTCACCGACCTCGGCCTGTTGGTGGTCTGGGCCTTCGGCGTCTGGCAGGTGGCCGGGGACGCGGTGACGGTCGGGGTGCTGACCGCCTTCGTCGCCTATATGGGCCGCTTCTACACGCGCCTGGAGGCGATGAGCCGCCTGGTCGGGGCCATCCAGCGCGCCGCTGCGGCGACGCACCGGGTGTTCGAGATCCTCGACCGCGTGCCGAGTGTCCCCGAGCCCGTCAAGCCCCTGGACCCGGGGCCTCTGCAGGGGGAGATCGCTCTGCGCCGGGTCGCCTTCAACTACGGGCCGCGGCGGGTGCTGCATGACATCGATCTGGTCATCCGCCCAGGCGAGATGGTCGGGCTGGTGGGCCACACGGGGGCCGGAAAGACGACCCTGGTGAATCTCGTCTGCCGCTTCTTCGACGTGGTGGAGGGGGCCATCCTGGTCGACGGGGTGGATATACGCTCTTTTTCGCTGGAGGCCTACCGGCGCAACATCGGCATCGTGCTCCAAGAGCCCTTTCTCTTTTACGGGACCATCGCCGAGAACATCGCCTACGGGCGTCCGGGGGCCACACCGGCGGAGATCATGGCCGCCGCCCGCGCCGCCAGCGCGCACGAGTTCATCCTGCGCCTGCCCGACGGCTACGATTCGCTGGTCGGCGAGCGCGGTCAGTCCCTCTCCGGCGGCGAGCGCCAGCGCATCTCCATCGCCCGCGCCCTCTTGACCGACCCCCGGATTCTCATCCTCGACGAGGCCACCTCCTCGGTCGACACCGAGACCGAGCGCAAGATCCAAGGGGCGCTCGACAACCTGACGCGCGGCCGTACCACCATCGCCATCGCCCACCGCCTGAGCACCCTGCGCCGGGCGGACCGGCTGATCGTCCTGGAGCGCGGGCGCATCGCCGAGGTAGGGACCCACAAGGAGCTGCTGGAGCGCAAGGGGACCTACGCGCGTCTCTATCATGCCCAGCTCGAGCAGGCGAAGCAGCACATGATCCTATGACGATCGCGGCGACTCCTCTCGATCTACTTGCCCTGTTCGCTTGGCGTCATCGATGGACGTGAGCTTCGCGCTGAGGCACGATCCCTGGGGCCGTCTGGTCCTCACCGACGGGGAGGGTGTCGAGCACCCGGGGGTGGTGCCGGTGCGCGCCTTTCCCATCAGCGACCCGCAGGGCTGGGTGGTGGTCTGCGATGCCGAGGGTCGCGAGCTGGTCTGCATTGCGGACCTGGCCGGGCTCCCTACAGACGCGCGCACCCTCCTGACCGAGGAGCTTGCGCGCAGGGAGTTCATACCCGAGATCCGGCGCGTACTGCGGGTCTCCAGCTACCTGGAGCCGGCCGAGTGGGAGGTGGAGACCGACCGCGGGCGCACCAGCTTCGTGCTCAAGTCGGAAGACGACGTCCGCCGCTTAGGCCCCTACCGCGCAATGATCCTGGACGCCCAGGGGATCCGCTATCTGGTGCCCGACACGCGGGACCTGGACGCCTACGGCCGGCGGGCCGTGGACCGGTACCTGTAACATCGACGAGGGGCTGGGACGATCTATTCCGGGGCTCTGGCCATTGTCTGCATAGACGGCTACGCGATCCAGAGCTCATTTCCCGGAGTGCTCTCGGATCTCGGTCACTCGCGCCGCATCCCCCACGAGCCGCCACCGGACATCCAGGTCGTAGAGCCGCATCCCGAAATCCCGCCGCTCCGGGTAGCGGTCCATGTAGCCCGGGCGCGGGTCCTGTTGCAGGATCTGGCCGATGAGCCGGCGCAGCCGCCTTTCTCCGCTCGGGTCCGCGGCAACGATCTGGCGCTCGGCGGCGGCGCTGAAGGTCACCTTCCGGTTGTTTGCGGGCGCCTGCGGAGCAAAACCCCCCGTCGCCTCCGGGATCGAGTCCGCGTAGGGGACATAGGGCTTGATGTCCAGCACCGGGGTGCCGTCCAGCAGGTCCGCGCCTCGCACCAGCAGGGATAGCCCGCCCGCCCCCCACTCCAGTCCGATCAGCTCCACGGCCGAGATGCCGATGGGGTTTGGCCGGTAGGGGGAGCGGCTGGCGAACACGCCCACCTTGCGCCTGCCGCCCAGGCGTGGTGGCCGTACCGTCGGCCGCCAACTCGCTCCGAGGCAGTCGTGAAAGAGAAACACCAGCCAGACGTGGGAGTAGCCTTGGATACCGGCGAAGGCCTCCTCGCGCGCAAAGGGCGGGTAGAGCTCCAACCTGGCCTCGGCGGCCATGACCAGGCGAGGTTGACGAGGTATGCCGAACCTGCCGGTATAGCAAGAGCGGAGGATGCCGATGGGCTGGAGCTCGGGGGCCAAGGTGCGCCGGAAAAGCTGATGAGGGCTGGTGTGCCGATCGGAACGGGCCGTGCGCATGCGCGCCGGTTGGCTCCATCGATCCGACCGGAAATGTAGGCGCTCCTGCCGGCCATGTAAACGCCGGGTGCGATCCTTTCAGATCGGCCGGAGCGGCGACGCGGGCGCCCGGTCCTTGCCCCTGGCGGGTTCGTCGCCTCCGCTCCCTTCGGTTATCATCCTCCTGCCTTGTCTACCCGTCTTGGGAGCCGAATTTCCGATGCTGGTGTTACGCGGCGCTCCCGCCTTGTCCGAATTCCGTCTGCACAAGCTCCAACGGCGGCTCGCCGGCGCCACGGGTCGGGACGTGCGAGTCTACGCCGAGCTGATGCACTTCGTCGATCTCGGGCAGTCCCTCGCCGAGGCGGAGCGCTTGATCCTGGATCGTCTGCTGCGCTACGGTCCCAGCCTATCGGAGCGGAGCCCCGCTGGCCCCCTGATACTGGTAGTGCCGCGTCCGGGGACCATCTCTCCCTGGTCGTCCAAGGCCACGGACATTGCGCACAATTGCGGGCTTGCCAAGATTCGCCGCATCGAGCGAGGAACCGCCTACTATCTCGCCGCGGGCGGCGGACCCTTCACCGAGCCGCAGCTCGGCGCGGCCGCGCGGGCCTTGTGTGACCGCATGACCCAGGTCGCCTTGCGGGATCTCGAGGAGGCGGACCAACTCTTCCGGCAGGCCGAGCCGCGTCCCCTTACTCGCGTCGACCTGCTGGCCGGGGGCCGCGGCGCCTTGGAGCAGGCCAACGAGCGGCTCGGCCTCGCCCTGTCGAAGGACGAGATCGACTACCTGACCGAGAGCTTTTCCGCCCTGGGGCGCAACCCCACCGACGTCGAGCTCATGATGTTCGCCCAGGCCAACTCGGAGCACTGCCGGCATAAGATCTTCAACGCCGACTGGGCGATCGACGGGCGGGCCGAGGACAGGTCCCTCTTCGGCATGATCCGCCACACGGCCGATCGCTCGCCGGGCGGCGTGCTCTCGGCCTACAAGGACAATGCCGCCGTGCTCGCCGGGTGGGAGGGATCGCGCTTCCTGCCCTCGCCGGTCGACTTCGTATACGGGGAGCACCAGGAGGAGATCCACCTCCTGATGAAGGTGGAGACTCACAATCACCCCACGGCCATCGCCCCGGACCCGGGTGCGGCAACCGGCTCCGGCGGAGAGATCCGCGACGAGGGCGCGACCGGCCGGGGCGCCAAGCCCAAGGCCGGTCTTACCGGCTTCTCGGTCTCCAATCTGCGTATTCCGGGTCGGGAGCGGCCCTGGGAGCGGGACTATGGACGGCCGGGGCGGATCGTCTCGGCCCTGGACATCATGCTGGAGGGCCCCATCGGCGCCGCCGCCTTCAACAACGAATTCGGCCGGCCCAACCTGTGCGGCTACTTCCGCACCTTCGAGCAGGAGGTGCCGGGCCCCGGCGGGATGGAGCTGCGCGGCTATCACAAGCCCATCATGCTCGCCGGCGGCCTGGGCAATATCCGCGCGGAGCATATCGACAAGGTCCGATTCCCGCCGGGCACGCCGCTGGTGGTCCTGGGCGGGCCCGCCATGTTGATCGGACTCGGCGGCGGGGCGGCCTCGAGCATGGCCTCGGGGACCTCCGCCGAGGACCTGGACTTCGCCTCGGTGCAGCGGGCCAACCCGGAGATGCAGCGCCGCTGCCAGGAGGTGATCGACCGCTGCTGGGCGCGCGGGGAAGACAATCCGATCCTCTTCATCCACGACGTAGGGGCGGGCGGGCTCTCGAACGCCCTGCCCGAGCTGGTTCACGACGCCGGCCGCGGCGGGCGCTTCGAGCTGCGGGCCCTGCCCAACGACGACCCCGGCATGTCCCCGATGGAGATCTGGTGCAACGAGTCCCAGGAGCGCTATGTGCTCGCGGTGGCGGCGGAGGCGCTCGAGGAATTTCGGGCCATCTGCGAGCGCGAGCGCTGCCCCTATGCGGTCGTCGGGGAAGCGACCCAGGAAGAGCGTCTCCTGCTCGGCGACGCCCACTTCGGCGATTTGCCGATCGACATGCCCATCCCCCTCTTGTTCGGCAAGCCGCCGCGCATGTTGCGCGACGTCCGGAATCGGCCCTTCCACAAGCCTCCGGTCGAGCTGACGGGGCTGGATTTGGAGGAGGCGGCCTTGCGCGTGCTGCGCCTGCCGGCGGTGGCGGACAAGACCTTCCTCATTAGCATCGGCGATCGCAGCATCACGGGTCTGGTGGCCAGGGACCAGATGGCGGGTCCCTGGCAGGTGCCGGTGGCGGACGTGGCGGCGACCCTGACGGACTACCGCGGCGATCGGGGGGAGGCCATGGCGGTGGGCGAGCGGACCCCGCTCGCCTTGGTGGACGCCCCCGCGTCCGGACGAATGGCCGTTGGCGAGGCGGTCACCAACCTGGCGGCCGCCCCGATCGACGACATCTCCGACATCAAGCTCTCCGCCAACTGGATGGCCGCCGCGGGACATCCGGGGGAGGATGCCCGACTGTTCGAGACCGTGCGCGCGGTAGGGATGGAGCTGTGCCCGGCGCTCGGCATCGCCATCCCGGTCGGGAAGGACTCCATGAGCATGAAGACGCTGTGGGAAGAGGGGGGGCGGCCGCGCGAGATGACGGCCCCCCTATCGCTGATCGTCTCCGCCTTCGCCCCCGTACGCGACGCCCGCCGAATCCTCACGCCCTGGTTGCGCTCGGACCTGGGGGACACGGACCTGATCTTGGTCGACCTGGGCCGGGGGCGCAACCGGCTGGGCGCCTCTTCTCTGGCTCAGGTCTACGGCCAGATCGGGAATGCAGGTCCGGATTTGGATGATCCGGCGCTCCTCAAGAGCTTCTTCTCGGCGGTGCAGGGGCTCAACCGGGAAGGTCTGATCCTGGCCTACCACGACCGCTCCGACGGGGGGCTGTTCGTCACCCTGTGCGAGATGGCCTTTGCCGGACGCTGCGGCCTGACCCTGGAGCTGGACACGCTGGGAGAGGATGACGCGGCCGTCCTCTTCAGCGAGGAGCTGGGGGCCGTGATCCAGGTCCGCCACGCGGACACGGACGACGCGCTCAAGATCCTGGAAGACCAAGGTCTGGGCGCCTGCAGCCTGGTTATCGGAAGCCCGGCGGAGCGGGACCGGATCGAGTTTCTGCGCCGCGGCCGTCCGGTGCTCGCGGGCGAGCGGGCGTCCTTCCAGCGCGTCTGGTCGGAGACCAGCTTCGCCATGCAGTCCTTGCGGGACAATCCGGAGTGCGCCGCCGAGGAGCATGCCCGCATCGGCGACGCCGGCGACCCGGGGCTGAACGCGAGCCTTACCTTCGATCCGGAGCTGGATGTCGCGGCGCCCTTCATCCAGACCGGCGCGCGGCCCCGTCTCGCGGTGCTGCGCGAGCAAGGGGTGAACGGTCAGCTCGAGATGGCCGCCGCCTTCCATCAGGCCGGCTTCGAGTGCCTGGACCTCCACATGTCCGACATCGTCGCGGGACGCGCTCGACTGGATTCGTTTCGCGGACTGGCCGCCTGTGGTGGCTTTTCCTATGGCGACGTGCTGGGCGCGGGCGAGGGCTGGGCCAAGTCCATCCTGTTCAACCCCCGAGCGCGGGACGAGTTTCAGGCCTTCTTCGCGCGTCCCGAGACCTTTACCTTGGGGGTGTGCAATGGCTGCCAAATGCTCTCGAATCTCCATGAGCTGATCCCAGGCGCGGGCCGCTGGCCCCGCTTCGTGCGCAACCGCTCCGAGCAATTCGAGGCGCGCCTCGTGATGGTAGAGATCCTGGCGTCCCCCTCGGTCCTTCTGGCGGACATGGCCGGGTCCCGGTTGCCGATCGTGGTCGCCCACGGCGAGGGTCGGGCCGAGGCCCGCGATGCGGGTCGGCGGGAGGAAATCGGCACAGGGGTCGCGCTGCGTTACCTGGAGAACAGCGGTGGAGTCGCCGAACGCTATCCCGCCAACCCGAACGGCTCACCCGGCGGGCTCGCCGGGGTCACGAGCGATGACGGGCGGGTCACCCTGACGATGCCCCATCCCGAGCGGGTCTTTCGCGCCTTGCAGTATTCCTGGCGGCCCGACGACTGGGGCGAGGACGGCCCCTGGATGCGGCTCTTTCGCAACGCCCGGGTTTGGGTCGGATGAGCGAGGTCAGGCCAAGCCGTGACGCTCCTTCATGTGGAGGTAGACCAGGTTGGAGACCTGGCGTATCGCATTGCTGCGGCGGCTGATCCAGGCGCCGTAGTTCTTCGCCCGGCGCGGCCGCTCGATGATGCCGACGAAGGTGTAGGGGTAGACCCTCCCGTTGCGACCCCGCGCCTCCACGATGCCCATGTCCCCGCATAGGCTGGCGGTGGACCCCGTCTTGTCATACACCTTGACGTAATCCGGCATAGCGCTCACACCGTCGGAGATGCGGTCCCGGTTGGGCAGGGACATGAGGTCCTTGATCTCGAAGGCGTGCGGCAGGCGGTTCTTCCATAAGGCGTAGAGAAAGCGATCGTAGTCGTGGGCGGAGGCCTGATTGCGATAGGTGCGCCCGTTGGCCGGGATGTTCTCCACGATCCGGGTGTCGCGGAAGATCTCCGGCGCCTCCCGCTTGAGCACCCGCTCCACGTCACTCGGCCCGCGATTGCCCTCGTGACGGCTGACCATCGACATGATCTGGTTGGTTGCCTGGTTACTGCTTCGGCGGATCATGCGCTCCATGGTCTCGCGCACGTCGCCGGTGTAACGCATCCTGCCACGGGACTCGCTCAGCTTGAAAAAATAGGCCTGGGCCACGAAAGGCTTGATCATGCTCGCCGCTTGGCGGGGGGCGTCCTCGTTGATGGCAACCAGCTTCTGATTGGCGGTGAAATCGAAGACGGACCAGGAGGTCTTCTCGCCGGGCTGGATGATCCCCTGCCGGCGCATGCGCTCGACCAAATCGTTCACCTCCCATTGCAGGCCATAGCGGCTGCCGGCCTCGGCAAAGGAAGGCGCCCCCATGAGCAGCCCGGCCGAGCAGGACGCCAAGACCTCGAGGAATTGCCGGCGCGTCGGACAAAAAGGCGCATCGGAAGGAGTAGTGGAATTCAGGCGATCAAGGTGCGTGCTCATGGTCGATTCTCACCTCTCTCCACGGCTTTCTCTCGAACCGATACCCCCCTGAGATCGGCAGGCGATACGACACCGACCACCCCAGGCGAGGGTCGACAGGCAAGAGAATAGACGCTCCCAGTCAAAGAAGCAAGACCGAAAGGCGATCTCTTATTTTGCGTTGTCAATAAGATTGAAGAGATTCTTAAGCAAGTTTTCAGAATCCGATCTTGAAGTAAGGCAACCCTATGGACGAGGCGGCGCGTCGAGCTGCCGAATCTGCCCGGCCGGGGGGGTATGGGGGCGCACCGGCCGCGGGGCGCCACCCCCATCTCGGGGAGCGGCGCGCCGCAGCCGGTGCGCCTGAGGCGGGCGGGTCCCCGCGATTGGGCTACTGGACGCTGCCGAACGACTTGTCCGCGGCCCCGGCCGGGGCCTCGAGCCCGGCGAAGCGACACCCTTGGGCGACCGGACCGCCGGGGAAGCGCGCATAAAGGAACTTGAGCCCGCCCTGGGAGTGAAATCTTTCCCCCAGCGCGTCGTGAAGCTCGCGTATGTTCGGTCTTTCGTGCTGCGCGAAGTAGGTCTGAAGCGCCTTGATGGCGTCCCAATGCTCCGCGGTAAGCTCGATGCCGTCCGCCTTGGCGGCCGCCTCCGCCGTCGCTCGGCTCCAGTCCTCCGGCGCATACGGGAAGTCTTGGTCTCTCTGAACGGCGCTCGGGTTCATGATCTCGTTCATGCTTTCGGCCATGGCGCGTGCCTCCTGATGCCTGTGAGTGGGATGACGATAGCCTTCGGAAGTGTGTTCGCAGCGGGCGGGAAGCGTCAAGCCCCGATCCCTTCGCCTTGTCTCGATCTGGTCTCAGCGCACCATGAGGTAGATCGCGGCGGCCACCAGGCCCGTCCCCGCCGCCCCGGCGGCGAGCAGATACCTCATACGCCGGCGCTCGCGCGCCGAGCGCGGCGGGCGGCTCACCGCCTCGCCCCCCTCGCGCTTAGGCTGCCGCTCCGGGCGGCCTGAGGCGGTTGCCTCGATGCTCGTCAACAGCTTGTGCAGAAAGTCGGGCGCCCCGACGAGCCGGCCGACCGAGGCGACGATCATCTCCTGAACCGCGCCCGCAACCTGCCCCCTGGCAAACCGCGGCAAGGGATCGGCTTCCAGCCCGTCGTCTCCGGGCGGCCGTCGCTCCAGGCTGGCGATGAGCTGCGTACCCAGGCGCTCGGCGATCCCCTCCAACGCGGGCCCGATCAGGGCGCGCATGCGCGCGTCGAGCCCCTCCGTGATCGGACGCTCCGCCTCGTCTTGCGCGACGCCCCCTTCCGGCATAAGCCCCTGCGCGGGCGGGGTCGCCGAGTCGGCCGAGATCGTCCGCTTCAAGCACTCGAGAAGGTCGGGCAGCTTATCCGGAGCGGCGGCTTTGGATAGAATGCCGAAGGCCCCCTTGCGCCGCGCCTGAGCGAAGAAGTCCGGATTCTCGTAAGAGGTGCACATGACCACGGGGATATGGGTGGTCAAGAGGCTGGATTTCAGGATGTCCAATGCCTCGATTCCGTTCATTCCTGGCATGATGTGGTCCATGAACACCGCGTCCGGCGGGTCCTCCTCGATCCGTTCGAGGGCCGCCTCCGCGGAATCGGCGGTCTCGACCTGAGCACCGTGACGCTGTAATTGAAGGCGCAGTGCGTAGCGGGCCGACTTGGAATCGTCGACCAGCAGGATCTTCATCGGGTTCATGCCGGATACCCCCCACCTCGGCGTCGCGGGGTTGCCCCGTCCGAGCTGGTCGGGAGTTTAGGGAAACCAGGCGCAAAGGTCCACGCGGGCATCGGGAGGCGCGCGCCCTGGAGGACTGGGTAGTAGCCGACGGCCGAGCGCGGGAGATGTACGATGACCGGCATAGAGGTTTGCGCGCTTGGCGTACCGGGGTTTCGATCGGGATAAGCCGGCCGGGAGCGAGCTATGAAGTATCCATGGGCCTTCGCTATCGCCCTGCACCAACTGGGCACCATCGTTTGGGTGGGCGGCATGTTCTTTGCCCACCTGATACTGCGACCGGCGGTCAATGCGCGGCTGGGGCCGCCGGAGCGGTTGCCCCTCATGCAGCTCGTCCTGGAGCGTTTCTTTCGTTGGGTCTGGATCGCGATCCTCCTCTTGTGGGCGAGCGGCAGTTGGGTCTTTCTGGGCGTCTACGGCGGCCGGGCGGGGATGCCGATTCACGCCATGATGGGGATCGCCGCCCTGATGACCCTGGTGTTCCTTTTTATCCGGATGCGGCCCTATCCCCGCATGAAGACCGCCGTCGCCGCCTCCGACTGGCCCGCGGCCGCCGCCCAGCTCGGGGTCATTCGCCGGCTGATCTCGGTCAATTTGATCCTCGGACTCGTCACCGCCGTGGTCGGCGCCGCGGGTCCGAAGCTCTAGCGTGACCGAGCGCAGGATTCCCGGGGCGGCGGCCGTCGACCAGGCCATCAACCAGGTCTTGGCCGCCGAGCGCGAGGCCAGCGAGGCCGTGGCGAGATGTCGCGCCGAGGCCGAGCGTATCCGGACCGCCGCGGAGGAGCGGGCGCGCGCCCTCGCCGAGCGCACCGAGCGGCGGATCCAGGTCACCCACTGGATCGCCGACCGGGCGGTGGAGCGCGCCCTCGCGGAGCTTCGGGAGCGCGGGACCAGGCAAGCGGATCGGACGCGGGAGGCCCTGGACGACGCGCACCTCGAGCGGGCGTTGGATGCCTTGGTCGAAGAGATCGTCGGAGCCGAGCCATGACGGGGAATTGCCGCTTCGCCTACGCGCAGGCCCGGGTCCAGGCGCGCTTCTCCCGCCTGCCGGCCGAGGCGGAGTGGCAGCGCCTGGCGGCCGCCCGGACCCTGGCGGTCTTTCTGGAGGAGGCGCGGGCGGGGGGGCTGCGCGACTGGATCAAGGGCTTCTCCAACCAGAGCGATTCCCATGATCTGGAGGCCGGCGTGCGCAACCTGTTCCGGGAGACGGTCGCGGAGGTGGCGGGATGGGTCCCGACCCCTTGGCGCGAGTCCCTGCTCTGGGTCGGCTGGCTGCCGCTGCTGCCGCTGCTCGGGCACCTCGCGAGGGGCGGCGGGCTGCCGCCTTGGGTCGTGCGGGATCCTTTCTTACGCCCTCTGCGCGTGGAGGGCGGCGGGTTGGACCCTGGGCGCCTGGGCCGCGCGGGGGCCGGTCCCTTGGCCCCGCTGCCTCCCGACCCGGTCGGGGTCTGGGAGGCCGAGTGGGCGCGTCGTCGGCCGGCCTGTGGGCGCACGCCGGCGCGCCATCTCGACGAGCTGGTGCGGCTGCTCAGGGAGCATACGGTTGCCTTCCGCGCGGCCCCGCCCGAGACCGCCTGGGAGCTGCGCAAGGGGTTGCGCGCTCTCGCGGCGCGCCTGTTTCACCGCCGGCTGCTGCAACCGGTGGGACCCTTTCTCTTTCTGCTCCTGACCGCGCTGGACCTGGAGCGGCTGCGCGCGGAGCTGGTGACCCGCGCGGTATTCGCCAGCGGCGAGGCCGCCGCCTGATGCTGCGTCCCGCCTCCACCCGTTGGTTCGAGGTCCTGTGCCCGCGCAACGAGAGCCTGCGCACCCTGGCGGGGCTCGCCCGCACCGGCGCGGTGGAGGTCGAGGTGCGCTCGCCGTTGTCCGAGGGCTTCCCGGTGGCGGAGCTGGCCGCCGGACTCGCCCGCTACCATGACCTTGCCTCCCGTTACGGCAGATACTGGGAACGCGGTCGAAGGCGCTCCATGCCGCTGTCGGAGGGCCCGTTCGCCGTGCTTGCACGGGCGCTGGAGCGAATCGATGCCTGGCGCCGGGAGGCCGATCCCCTGATCGACGCCCTGCAGTCCTGCGAAGAGGAGCTGCCTCGGCTCGAGTGGTTGTCTCGGATCCTCGAGGCCATCCAGGACAGCCCCCTGGACTTCGATCGGGTAACCGATTGCGGCCCCCTGTTCGGCACCTTTTGCGCCATCCTGCCGCGCGAGGCGGACCCGCGCCTGCCCGACTGGACCATCGCCCGTACCGTCCTTCGGGAGAACGAGCGTTGTTTCCTGATCCTGGGTCCGGCAGAGCGACTCGATGCGGTCAAGCATCGGATTAAGTCGGTCAAGGGGCGGGTGATCGAGCGCCCGGGATGGCTCCGGGGCAACGCCCGCGAGGCCCTGAGCCGGCTGGTCGCGCACCGCGCCTTCCTCGCGAAACGGCTGGTGCACCTCCAGGCGGAGCTGGACACCCTGCTCGACGACTATGGTCTGGGGGACCTGCTGGGGGAGGTCGCCTGGCTCGACTGGTTCGCGGCGCACGTGGGGAGACTGGAGCCGGCGAGCGAGCACCTGGTCTGGATCACCGGCTGGACCGAGGACCTCGGGGGGGAGCGTCTGCTGGAGGCGCTTCATCGCGCCGAGACCAGGGCCCTGCTTAGGTTTACGCCCCCGCCGCGCGGGACGCGCCCCCCCCAAGTACTCGACAACCCCAAGTGGCTCCGGTCCTTCGAGGTCTTCGCACGGGCCCTGGGCGTTCCTGGCGGCGATGAGGCCGATCCCACCCCCCTGCTGGCCCTGGTGGTGCCGCTCCTCTTCGGCTACATGTTTGGCGACGTCGGCCAGGGCCTGATGCTGGTGGCCCTGGGACTGTGGCTGAGGGGCCGCTTCGAGCCGGCAAGGCTCCTGGTCGTGGGCGGTGCGAGCGCCGTGGCCTTTGGCCTCCTGTTCGGCAGCCTCTTCGCCCGCGAGGATCTGATCCCGGCCCTCTGGCTGCACCCGCTCGAGGCCCCCCTCGCCGTGCTCCTGGTGCCCCTCGCCTTCGCCGTGCTTCTGCTCAGCTTGGGGCAGCTTCTCGCCGGTCTGAGCGCCCTGTGGCGCGGGGAGCTTCGGACCTGGCTGCTCCTGGATGCGGGCTTCCTGGTGCTCTACCTGGCGTCGATCGGGCTGGTCGCCGGGCTGCCGCTCGGGGGGGTCGCCCTGGCCGGACTCGCCTGGTACCTGGCGGGAAGCTTTGTGGTGCACCGCCGGCTGCTGGGCGCCTTGGCGGCCCTTGGGCATCTGCTCGAGGGCGGCCTGCAGATCCTGGTCAACACTCTGTCCTTCGCCCGCGTCGGGGCCTTCGCCTTGGCCCATGCCGCCCTGTCCTCCGCGCTGGTCAGCGTCGCCGAGGCCGCCGGCTCCCCGCTCGGCGGACTCTTGATCATGGTCGTCGGGAATCTGCTCATCGTCGCCCTGGAGGGGCTGGTGGTCTCGGTCCAGACGACCCGTTTGGTGCTGCTCGAGTTCTTCAACCGCTTCCTGCGGGGAACCGGGCGAGTGTTTCGCCCCTTGCCCGCGCCCCCGCCACTGGTAACTGGAGAGGTGATATGAGAAATCTGGGGAGAAATCGGGTCCTGGTCGCGACGCTCATGGTCCTCGGTGTCGCGCTCCTTGCGGGGCTGGGCAGCCTCTTGCTGTGGCAGCCGGAGGTCTTGGCCGAGGACCTGGCCGCGGGGGCCGTCGCGGGCGGCGACCCGGGCGTGCATGGGTGGGGGTACGTCGCGGCGGCCCTGGTCACTGGCCTCGCGGCCGTGGCTGCCGCCTACGCCGTCGCGACCGTGGGCGCCGCCGCCGTGGGCGCGCTGGCGGAGAGGCCGGAGCTGTTCGGGCGGCTGTTGATCCTGGTCGGCCTGGCGGAGGGTATCGCCATCTATGGGCTCATCATTTCCGTGCTCATCCTCAACCAGCTCGGTTGACGCCGGTGACGCCTTGCGCCTTCATCGGCGACGAGGTCACGGCGGCGGGATTTCGGCTCGCCGGGGT
>Ga0114938_1001024_pt1 | contig 20016 bp, 16 predicted proteins | sample AshMeaBigSpring_FD_88675 | JGI IMG/M metagenome (GOLD analysis project Ga0114938, IMG submission 88675) | Groundwater microbial communities from Big Spring, Nevada to study Microbial Dark Matter (Phase II) - Ash Meadows Big Spring | ecosystem: Environmental > Aquatic > Deep subsurface >...
AATGGGAGCACCCCCGGTGCCGGTGCCGCCGCCCATGCCGGCGGTGACAAACACCATTTTAGTATTGACCTCCAGAATCCGGCGGATTTCCTCCAGGCTTTCCTCCGTGGCCTGCCGGCCGATTTCGGGATTGGCCCCTGCCCCAAGTCCCTGCGTAAGGGTTGGGCCGAGCTGAATTTTATTCGGAACCTTCGAAAGCGATAAAGCCTGAGAGTCCGTATTACAAATCACGAAATTGACGCCGTCAATTCCCTGGTTGAACATGTAATTCACCGCATTACTGCCGCCTCCACCCACACCAATGACTTTGATGATGGACGACTGGTCTTTCGGTAGATCAAAATGAATCATGGTTTGCTGTTTGTTTCGTTTTCCGGAGGGTCACCGTAAATCGGGACCCTCCGGCTGGATTGAATGGGTTAATAATTGGTTTTTCGCCTGGCCTTTCGGCCTTTTCTTTTAGTGGCTTGCCGTGGCAGGCAGCATATTACAGTCTGCTATCTTCTTCTTCCTTGAAAAGATCGATCAGGCCATCCTTGATCGAATCCATGAACCCTTTCAGGCTCTTCCGCCTGGGTACACGCACGGTCAGCGTACCGTCAGCGGCTTCACTGAAACTGGCGGGCTCACGCATGTCTTCATGCACGTCAATGTCTTCATCCATCCCCGGCTTCAGCAGGTTGGTATTGTTTTCATATACATTGTATCCCTTCAGGATGAGTCCGATACAGGTGGAATACATCGGCTTGGCCAGTTCATCAATATGCCCGGCGGCGAGGTGCTCGTTGGGATATCCGATACGCGCATTAAGCCCGGTTACGTATTCCGAAAGCTGGATCAGGTGCTTCAGTTGTGAACCGCCACCCGTAAGCACAAGTCCGCCATTCAGCATCCTGCTGTCCAGTCCCACTTGTTTGAGGTGGTAGCTTACAAAATCCAGGATCTCGCTCATGCGTGCCTGGATGATGTTGGCCAGGTTCTTCACGCTGATCTCCTTATGAGGCAGTCCGCGCAAACCGGGAATGGTGATGTAGGCATTGCTCTTGGTTTCATCCGCAAGCGCGCTGCCGAACTGTATTTTCATCTGCTCGGCCTGTGTCTTCAACACACCCAGGCCCGTTTTGATATCATTCGTGATATTCTCGCCGCCAAAGGGAATGACTGCCGTATGCTTGAGGATGCCCTCGTAAAACACGGCAAGGTCCGTGGTGCCACCACCGATATCCACAATGGCCACACCCGCTTCGAGATCCTGTTCACACATGACGGCGGCCGCGGATGCAAGCGGCTGCAGGACCAGGTCCCTCACCTTCAGGCCAGCCTTCTCTACACTGCGGTTAATGTTCCGGATCGCGTTTTTATCCCCCGTGATGATGTGGAAATTGGCGCCCACTTTTACACCGCTATACCCGATGGGGTTGGGTATGTTCTGGAAATTGTCCACGGTAAACTCCTGCGGGATCACATCAATGATCTGGTCGCCCGCGGGTATATACGTCTTATACTGATCGGCGATGAGCTGGTCGATCTCCGACTGCTTGATTTCATCATCGGTACTGCGCCGTACGATATCCCCGCGTGTCTGAAGGCTCTTGATATGGTGGCCGGCAATCCCCACGTATACTTCCTGGATCTCCAGGTTGGGGTTTGACGCATAACAGTTCTCCAGGGCAGTCTGTATGGCTTTGATGGTCTGGTCGATATTCAGCACCATGCCATGCTGCACGCCATTGCTGTTGGCGCGGCCGAAGCCGAGGATTTCCAGTTTACCGAATTCATTTTTACGGCCGGCGATGGCTGCGATCTTGGTGGTACCAATATCGAGGCCAACAATAATGGGCTGTTCGTTGCTCATAGTTGTATGTTTACAGGTTTTCTTTTGTTAGTTGACGGTTGACGGTTGACGGTTGACGGTTGACGGTTGACGGTTGACGGTTGACGGTTGACGGTTCACAGTTCACAGTTCACAGTTCATGGTTCATGGTTCATGGTTCATAGTTTCGTACACTTACTTCCTGACTCACCACTTCCAGTTTGCAGTCGGCAGTCTCCGCACTTACGTTTCATGCGTCAACTGCCGACTGGTTCCTGCTTCCATCATGATGTTTTTTCGGACAGCGGCATCACCGCTTTGGGTCCGGTTTTTTCAGCGGGTAAGGCACCTTTGATTCCCGAATCTTTTTGCTTCCCGGGAACAGGATTGGTTGAGGAAGCTTTTGGTTTCATAGGATTGGGTCCGGCTTTGGGGGAAGAGTGATCCATCTCTTCCTTCTTTCTCTCAGGCTGGGTTGAAACAGGCTTCGGTGAAGCCGCTTGCTGAGTCGTTGCTTGCCACTGCCGGTACCACTGGTTTAACAGGGCGGTATCCGTGCGGGCATATTTCTGTTTATTCGGAACAGCCACCACCTGCCCGGCAAACCGGACGTCAATGAGGCTGTATGCATTAAATCCGGATGGGGCGAGCACCTGCTGGTAAAACAGGGCGAGACGGTGAAACTTTTCAGCGGGTTCCTGCGCATCCCCAAACAGTATTTCGTGGTTTCCTACTTTAGGCAACAGCACAAACGCGCGTTCTTCATTGATATCCACCTGGTCCACCTGCGCCATCCAGAATGAGTCCTGTTGTAAATACAGGGCGATGGTCTTAACGCCGGCCATCAACACGCTGTCCTTCCCTTTCCAGGACGGGCGGTCTGCCGGGAAGCCCGTAAACACAGGCAACCGGGGCGTATACCGCTCATTGAGAGGCAGCCGCTGCAGGTTACTGTCGATATAAAATGATGCACCCTTCGGCGTGAAGACACGGGCGATCGGCACATGCTCTTCGATCTTCACCTGCAGGATTCGTTTATTGTCGAAATACAGTTCCGCGTTTTTAATCCAGGGATGTTTCTCCAGTTTCTCTTCCATGGTTTTCAGGTCAATTCCTTTCACGGGCTTTCCTTTAATGGCCGCCAGGCCCTTGTTGTTCATCAGCCTGAGTACCAGTTCCTTCCCGGTATATCGCTCCTTCCCTTCACGGACAAAGGTTATGCTGACGTCCGTGCAGGGTTTGGATGATTTTGTATTCATGGCTGCAACCAGCAGGATCAGCAGGCCGACACCCAAAGCGATCGAACCCGCCATCAAAAGTCCCCTCCATATCCTGTTGTATCCTTGCATGGCTATTTGCTTAATAGTTTTTGGATCGGTTCCACCAGTTGGTCTATATCGCCTGCGCCTGCCGTTATGATCAGGCCATGATCATAGGACCTGAGGGCATCTAACAGGGCTCCCTTATTCTCCAGCACCTGGTGTTCGGTTTTCATTTTCCCGGCAATCATCTCGCTGTTTACCCCCTCAATCGGCAGTTCGCGCGCCGGGTATATCGGCAGTAAGATCACCTCATCGGCCATGTCCAGGCTTTCAGCAAATCCATCGGCAAAATCCCTGGTACGGGTGAACAGGTGGGGCTGGAAAACCACGGTACAGGGCAGGTCCGGGTAGAGTTGCCGCGCACCACTGATGAGCGCCCTCAGTTCCTGCGGGTGGTGGGCGTAGTCATCCACAAACACCAGCCGGTCTGACTTGATGATATACTGGAAGCGCCGCTTCACGCCCTTGAAATCCGCAATTGCCGCGCGAATCTTTTCCGTATCAATCCCCAGGTCCATGGCGATCGCGATCGCCGTGAGGCTGTTCTCCACATTGTGCATGCCGCCCATGTGTAATTCCAGGTCCCCGATCGCCCAGCCTGGTCCCTGAACATCATAGCGGTATGAACCATTGACCAGGCGGATCGCATGTGCATGCACATCGGCGTCCGCGCGACTGGCATGGTAGGTCAGCTTCCGGGAACCCCTGAGTTCATTACCCCGGCTGAGGTCGGCCTGGTACAGGAGCAATCCCCCCGGTTTTCCTTTCGCGGAGAAATCGATGAAGGCCTTTTCCATTTCCTCCGCCGTGCCGTATATGTCGAGATGATCGGCATCCATGGCCGAGATGACGGCGATATCCGGGCGGAGTTTCAGGAAGCTGCGGTCATACTCATCCGCTTCGATCACGCATACATTTCTTTCATGGCTCCAGAAATTGGTGCCATAATTGGCGGAAATTCCTCCCAGGAAAGCATTGCAGCCATACCCGGAATGACGCAGTACATGGGCTGTCATGGTGCTCATGGTTGTTTTCCCATGCGTACCCGCGATGCAGATATTGAAACTGCTTTCGCTGATCAGCTGCAACACATCGCTTCGTTTCAACAACCTGTATCCCGACTGCTCAAAATATTGCCGTATCCGGTTATCCACCGGAATCGCCGGTGTAAATACCACGCTGTCCACACCGGCCGGAATGCCTTCGGGCAGGTCTTCATACTGCACCTGCATACCGGCGTCTTCCAGCTCACGGGTAAGGATCGTGGCGGTTCTGTCATAACCGCTGACCTTTACGCCGCGGGCATGGAAATACCGGGCGAGGGCGCTCATGCCGATGCCTCCGATACCGATGAAATAAATGTGTTGTATGTTGTTCAATCCCTTCATGAATGGGATGCTGTCTTTTTTATTATGTTCAGTATATCCCGGGCGATGCGGCTGTCCGCATCCCTGACGGCGAGCTTTCCCGCCGCCATCGACAAGGCTTCCCGCCGTTCCCTGTCTGTTGCCAGTTCGATGGCCGTTGTCACCAGCTTCGCTGCCGCGTCCGCATCAGCGATCATATACCCGGCTCCCTGCTCCACCATGCTCCTGGCGTTGGCTGACTGGTGGTCTTCAGCAGCAAACGGGTAGGGTACGAAAATGGCCGGCTTGCCCATCACGGTAATCTCCGCGATCGCCATCGCGCCGGCACGGGAAATGACCAGGTCCGCCGCGCGGTATGCCTTGTCCATGTCGGTGATAAATGGACCCACCCACAAGCCCTTCTGATCGCTGCTTCCCGCTCCGCGCCCTCCCGGTATCTCTTTCTCTCCTTTCCCTGCAACTTTCCCGTCAAAAGATTTTCCGGTTTGCCAGATCAGCTGCAAGCCGGCTGCCCGCATACGCTCCAGGCCGGCCGCGATCGCTTCATTGATACTCTTGGCACCAAGGCTGCCGCCCACCACCAGGACCACCGGCATCTGCGGATCGAGTCCGAAGTGGGCAACCGCTTCCTCCCGGGTGAGGGTAGACGAAGCGATGGATGCCCGCACGGGATTCCCTGAAACCGTAATCCGGTTCCCGGGGAAGAATTTCTCCATGCCTGGTGCAGCTACAAAAACCCTGGTGGCGCCTTTGCCCAGCAGGATGTTCGACTTACCAGCAAATGCGTTGCTCTCATGGATGAACGTGGGGATTCCGGCCTGCTGGGCATATTTGAGCACAGGGAAACTGGAATACCCGCCTACGCCAATGACCGCATCGGGTTTAAACCGCTTAAAAATGGAACGGACCTGCAGCCAGCTTTTCACCAGCTTGAAAGGCAGACCGATATTTTTAATCAAAGAACTACGATTGAATCCCGCGATATCCAGTCCCTCTATATTGAATCCCGCCTGGGGCACTTTTTCCATTTCCATTTTTCCCTTCGCCCCGATGAAGAGGATTTCCGCATCCGGCTCCATCTTCCTGATCTGCTGCGCGATGGCTACTGCCGGGAAAATATGGCCCCCGGTTCCACCGCCGGCCATGACTATTTTCCAGTTACGCTTCACCGTTATCATGGCCCTCCGCTTCCGCTTTTACGCGTTTCCCTTCCAATTTCTCCACGTTGCTGGCCACGCTCAGGATAATTCCGATCGCCACGCAGGTGAACAGGAATGAACTGCCACCCATGCTGATCAGGGGCAGGGTGACCCCGGTGACCGGGAACAGGTTCACGTTCACAGCCATGTTGGCCATGGCCTGAATGACCAGGGTGAAGCTCAATCCCAGTGCCAGAAAGGCCCCGAAGGCATAGGGACATCGTTTGAAAATGCGTATACTCCGGTACAGGAATGCCAGGTAAATGAAGAGCACGAAAGCCCCTCCCAGCAAACCATACTCCTCGATGATGATGGCGTAAATAAAATCAGAATAGGGGTGCGGCAGGAAATTGCGGGCCTCGCTGTTCCCAGGGCCAAGGCCAGTGAGGCCTCCCTTGGCGATGGCGATCTTGGCCTGTTGTACCTGGTAGGCCGTCTCGTGCTTGTCTGCATACATGAAATTCTGGACGCGCTTGATCCAGGTTTCCACCCTTCCCTTGGTGAGCATCGCGGGCAGGTCCTTTGAACGGCCTTCTTCCTTGTCGTAATACCCAACGGCCAACCCGATCAGGATGGCCACGGGAATAGCGGCCATCCCGATGACGATACCGATATGCCTTAGTCTTGCCCTTCCGATAAACATGAGCAGGAGGCTGGTAGCCCCCACGAGCAAGGCGGTGGACAGGTTAGCCGGCGCGATCAGTAAACAGATAATGCCTACGGGCAGGATCAGGGGCAGGAATCCCTTTCTCCAGTCCTTGATGACCTGTTGCTTGCGGCTCAGCTGGCGGCCCAGGTACATGAAGAGCGCCAGTTTCGCCATATCAGAAGTCTGGAAGGTCAGGTTGATGATCGGCAGCTTGATCCAACGGTTTGCTTCGTTGATGCTGGACCCGAATAGCAGGGTATATAACAGCAGCGGGATGGATGCCAGGAATAGGAAAATGGCGATGCGTGAATACACCGTATAGTTGACCAGGTGCGCGAAATATATCAATGCCACGCCTATACCGATGAATACAACCTGTTTGAAAAGGTAGGATTCCGTACTCTTCGAAAGTTTATAGGCCAGGGTGCCGGTGCTGCTATACACCACCAGCAGGCTCATCATGGTCAGGAGGACCACGATCGCCCAGATCACCTTATCGCCCCGCGTCTTACTGCTGAGCCGCGAGAAGGGACTGCCTGATATTTGCGCCTGTTCACTCATCACTGGTTTGTTATTCGATTTTACAGTTGCTTTACCGCCTCTTTGAACTGACGGCCGCGGTCTTCATAATTTTTAAAGAGGTCAAAGCTGGCGCAGGCGGGGCTCAGCAACACCACATCCCCCTTGGAGGCGAGATGGAAGCAGGCCTGAACCGCGTCCTGCATGTTATCCGTATTTGCCATCACCGATACTTCCTTGCCAAAAGCCTGGTGGATCCTGGTATTGTCCTTACCCAGGCATACAATGGCTTTCACTTTTTCCTTCACGAGGTCCATCAGCAAGGTATAGTCGTTGCCCTTATCCACGCCACCGAGGATCAGGATGACCGGTTTGACCATGCTTTCCAGGGCATACCAGGTGCTGTTGATATTGGTGGCCTTGCTGTCGTTGATAAATTCCACACCCCGGATACTCATCACCGGTTCCATGCGGTGTTCCAGTGCCTCGAAGTTCTCCACAGCTTCCCGGATCTTGTCTTTCCGGATACCGACCACCGATGCGGCCAGACATGCGGCCATGGTGTTGTACTGGTTATGCTTACCCTTCAGGGCAAAATCATAGATGCTCGCGGTGAGGGTTTCACGCCCAGACACGGTCATCCGGTTGTTTGAGATGTAAGCCCCTTTGGGTAGTTCTCTGCTCATGGTAAACGGTAATGGGTTAGAGTTGAATGGGTATCGTTTGATGTTTTGCATGGTCACGGGATCGTCTTCACAATAAATGAAGTAGTCTTCCGCGGTCTGGTTTTTCACGATATTGAACTTGGCCTCTATATACTTCTCAAACCTGTATTCATAGCGTTCCAGGTGGTCTTCGGTGATATTGGTCAGTATCGCCACGTCCGGCCGGAATGCCCGGATATCATCCAGCTGGAAACTGCTGATTTCAGCCACATACAATGGCTTCGGATCGAGGGCAACCTGCCGGGCGATCGAGAAGCCGATATTTCCCACCAGTGCGCAATCCATACCGCCGTGTTTGCAGATATGGAAGGTCAGTGCTGTGGTGGTGGTCTTCCCATTGGTACCCGTGATGCCGATGATCCGGCTGTCTGCCCTGAACCGGTATGCCAGGTCCAGCTCGCTCACCAGCGGGATCCCCTTTTGCAGGATCTCCTGTACCATCGGCGCCTGATGCGGGATACCCGGGCTCTTCATCACTTCCTTCGCATCCAGGATTGCTTCCCTGCTGTGTCCTTCCTCTTCAAATGGTATCCCGTGTGTTTCCAGTTCCGCCTTGTACCGGTCCTGGATCCTGCCTGCGTCAGAGAGGAACACATCATATCCCTTCTCCTTGCCCAGGATCGCAGCACCTGTGCCACTCTCACCGCCTCCCAGGACTACCAGCCTGTGTTTCATCTTGTTGTGGTTAAAAAAAAATGGGTCTTTCAATGGATGATTTTCTCTGACGTATCTGGATCAGTAAGCACGGATATGGTGTTTTTTCAGTTATGGTTTTTCAACATTTATTTGGTTGACGGATAACCGTTGACCGTGCGTGATTCCGTCAACTGTCAACCGTTAACCGTCATCTGATTTTCAAAGACATGATCGCAAATACCACACACATCAGCGTCACAATCCAGAACCGCACCGCGATCTTGCTCTCATGGTACCCCAGCTTCTGGTAATGGTGGTGCAGGGGACTCATGAGGAAGATGCGCCGGCCTTCCCCGTATTTCTTTTTTGTATACTTGAAATAACTCACCTGCAGCATCACGCTCAGGTTCTCCACGAGGAAAACACCGCAAAAAATCGGGATGAGCAGTTCCTTGCGCACGATGATGGCGAGCGCTGCGATAATGCCGCCGAGCGCCAGGCTTCCGGTATCGCCCATGAATACCTGCGCCGGGTATGTATTGTACCAGAGGAAGCCGATACAGGCGCCGATCATTGCGGCGATGAATATGGACACTTCTCCCAGGTTCGGGATATACATGATGTTCAGGTAATCGGCCAGCCGGAGGTTGCCGCTTGCATATGCGAACAACCCGAGACAGATGCCAATCAATGCGGATACGCCCGTGGCCAGTCCGTCCAACCCGTCCGTAATATTGGCTCCATTGGATACAGCCGTGACAATGAAAATCACGACGAGTATGTAGAGCAGCCAGGTATAATCACGCAGTGCGGCAGGCAGGAGTTTGGAGTAATTGAACTCATGTCCCTTTACAAAGGGGATCGTGGTCACCGGCTCATTGGCAGGTACGAAATAGCGACTTTTCCCCTCAAACTTTACTTCGGTGGCATTGTCCGGCTTCACCGAGCCGCGGTATTCGCGGTAAACTTTCACGTTGCTGTTGAACATGAGCGTGGAGCCGATGATGATCCCCAGTCCAACCTGGCCCAGGATCTTTGACCAGGCCGCCAGCCCATCCTTATCGCCCTTCACATATTTTACACCAGCCTTTTGCGCCAGCCGCTTTGCCCTCAATTTGAAATAATCGTCCAGGAAGCCAACCAGTCCAAGCCATACGGTACTCAGCAGGACAAGCCACACATATATCTTATTGAGGTTGGCAAACAGCAGGGTGGGCACCAGTATGCCCATCAGGATAATGAACCCGCCCATGGTAGGCGTGCCTTTCTTCTGTTCTTCTCCTTTCAGGCCAAGTTCCCGCACGCTTTCACCCACCTGCATTTTTTGCAGGAAGAGGATGATGCGTTTCCCGTAGACCAGCGTGATCAGCAGGGAAAGCAGGATAGCCATCAGCGCCCGGAAGGTAATGAACTGGAACAGTCCGCTACCCGGGAACCGGATGCCTTCACTCGTCAGCCATTGGAAAAGATGGTATAACATTTAGTTCGATCTTCTTGGTTCGTGGTTCATGGTTCGTGGTTCGTGGTATCACCATGACCCACGAACGATGAACCATGAACTTTTATTTACCTAACATTTCAAAAGCTTCCCGTACAACTTCCTTATCGTCAAACGGGTGTTTCACACCCGCCACTTCCTGGTATTTTTCATGCCCTTTCCCTGCCACCAGCACGATATCCTCACGGCCGGCCAGGCTGATGGCGGTTTTAATGGCTTCCCGACGGTCCGTTATGGAAATCACTTTTCGTTTATCCTTCACCGGGATGCCTTCTTCCATTTCCCGGATGATGGCATCCGGTTCTTCATCCCGCGGATTGTCCGAGGTGAAGATGGCGCGGTCGCTGTGTTCACAGGCCACTTCTGCCATCACAGGCCGTTTGGTCCTGTCCCGGTTACCGCCGCAACCCACTACGGTGATTATTTTCTCACCGCCCTTGCTGAGGTTGCGCAGGGTGGTAAGCACATTCAGGAGTGCATCCGGCGTATGGGCGTAGTCCACGATGGCGATGATTCGCTCATTGGCCGATACGGTATAGTCGAATCGCCCTTCCGCGCCGGTGAGATTACTCAGGACCCTGAGCACTTCCTGCCGGTCTTCGCCCAGGCAGATGGCTGTTGCGTACACGGCCAGCAGGTTATATGCATTGAATTCACCAATCAAACGGAACTGAACTTCCTGCTCGTTCACCAGCATCTGCAATCCCGCCAGGCTGTTGTCCAGGATCCTTCCCTTGAAATCGGCGATGGACCGCAGGCTGTAGTAAAACTTGTCCGCGGGCGTATTCTGCAGCATGACCGTGCCGCGCTTGTCGTCCAGGTTGGAAATGGCAAAGGCTTCCGAAGGGAGGTTGTCGAAAAACGACTTCTTCACCCGGATATACTCGTTGAAGGTCTTATGGTAATCAAGATGGTCGTGCGTGATGTTGCTGAAAATCGCCCCGGTGAATTGAAGCCCGGTGATCCGGTGCTGGTGTATGGCATGGCTGCTGCATTCCATGAACACATGCGAACAACCTGCATCCGCCATGCGACGCAGCATTGCATTCAGCTGGATGGCGTCCGGTGTGGTATGGGTGGCAGGGATGATGGCGTTGCCGATCTGGTTCTGAACCGTGGAAACAAGCCCGCAGATATGGTCCAGTTCGGTTAACAGCTTAAAAAGCAGGGTGGCGATGGTGGTCTTCCCATTGGTACCGGTAACGCCCACCAGCTTCAGTTGCCCGGAAGGCCGGCCGTAAAATTCATGCGCCATGTAACCGGTAGCCTCGGCCGAGTTAGCCACCTGGACATAGGTAACTCCTTCCCGGCGTTCCTCGGGCAAATCTTCGCATACAATCACCCGGGCGCCTTTATCCAGGGCAGCGGGAATATGCATGTGCCCGTCGCTGCTCACGCCGCGCATCGCAATGAAACAGCCGCCCTGCTTCACCTCGCGTGAATCGATGTGGAGGCTCTCCACGTCCACGGCAGTGCTGCCCTGAACGGAGCGGAGGCTTACTTTATATAATATGTCCTGCAGGATGGGCATTAATTAGTTGACGGTTGACAGTTGACGGTTGACGGTTGACGGTTCCACTAAACGAAATCCCTTGAACCCTTTCACTAACTTTTCACCTCTCACTTCTCACTTCTCACTTTCCTACGATTTTCCCAACTCCAGGTACACGGTCTGGCCTTTGACAACGGCTGTTCCTTCCCGGATCGACTGGCTTCGCACTTTTCCACGGCCGTTGGCCACCACTTTCAGTTTCATATTCTCCAGCAGGTAAAGCGCATCCTTGAGGCCCATTCCCTTCAGGGAAGGCATGAGGTCCGCCGATACCGGCATATTCCTGGTTGTAGGCTGGAAATGGTCGTTCACCAGCCAGGCCCAACGCGACTTTCCCGCTGAATCACGGTATGGCCTGTGGAGTTTCGTGTACACATTCCTGTAATCAGCATTCCATCCGCTCCAGGCGTAGAAGCTGCTGTCCGCCCTTTGCACGGCGGTATAGGCGGGTCGGGACCCTGCATCCAGTGCATGGAGCTTGTCGGCCACTTCGCGGAACACGGGACCGGCCACCAGGCCGCCATAGTATTTGCGGGCGAAAGGCTTGTTCCGGATCACCACGATGCAGGAATAGCGTGGATTGTCCGCCGGGAAGTAACCGGCAAAGGAACTCTGGTAGATATGGTCTGCGTAACCACGGGTGCCGTTGGCCACCAGCGCGGTGCCTGTCTTTCCGGCAATGGTATAATAGGGCGTCATCAGGCTGCGTGCGGTGCCTTCTGTCACCACGCCTTCGAGGCATTCCCTTAATTGCTGCAGGGTAGCTTCACTGCAGATCGATTCCCGCAACACTTCAGGCCCGAACTGCTGGAGTTCCCTGCCATCTTTCAGCACTGCGTTCACGAGGTACGGTTTCATCATTTTACCGTCGTTGGCTACGGCGTTATAGATCATGAGCGTATGCAGGGGCGTCAGGGAAAGGTTATACCCGAAGGCCATCCAGGGAAGCGTGGGTGCGCTCCAGTAGCGACTTTTAGGCTTGGGAATCACGGGCTTGTTTTCCCCAAGCAATCCAAGCCCGGTGAGTGTATCCAGGCGCAGTTTATATAAATGGTCCAGGAAAGCCTGTGGTTTCTGGCTGTAGTAAGCCGTGACCAGTTTGGCCATGCCCACGTTTGAGCTGAGTTCAAAAGCCTGTTTCACGGTTACCTGGGTGCGGCCATGCTTTTCACTGTCGTAGACGGTTCTGCCGGCCGTTTTCCAGACACCGCCTTCAAGGTTCACCGTATGATCGAGCGTTGTGAATTTGTCTTCCAGGACGGAGAGGAGGGTAACCAGTTTAAACGTGGAACCGGGCTCCGACTTTGCAATCGCGTAGTTAAAATCTTCATAATAGCTTCCGTCGGGCTGACGACCAAGATTGGCCATGGCCTTGATCTTGCCGGTTTTGACTTCCATGACGACGCAGGTACCGTGTTCACATTCATTCTCGATCATCATCTTCATGAGTGCCTGCTGGGCGATATCCTGGATATTCACATCCAGCGTGGTCAGGATATCCTTGCCATTTTCCGGTTCGATTTCAGAGCCTTCAATGGGCACGAATGCACCTCCTGCGATACGACGAACCAGGCGCTTGCCCGTTACACCGCGCAGAAGGGAATCATAGGTTTTTTCCAATCCAACATTTTTATTGACCATCCTGCCATCGGCACCCATATACTCCCGGGAGAGGCCAATGGTACGGTTGGCCAGCAGCCCAAACGGTGTGAGTCGTTTCTCCCTGTCTTCGAAAATGAACCCGCTTTTATTGCGCCCGCTACGCACCAGCGGGAATTCACGCATGGCCTGGTATTCACGGAATGTGATATTTTTTTTCAGGAGATAGTAGCGTTCCCGCTTGCGATAGGAATCCGACAACTCTTTTTTGTAGGCCGCGGCAGGCTGGTCCCCAAACATGGCCGAAAGTTGTAAGGAGAGAGAATCAATATTTTCCTTGAATCGCCGGCCGTTTTTCTCCCGCAGGCCATCGGCCCCGAAATCAATCCGGACGTCAAAGAAAGGAATGGAGGTACTCAGCATGCTGCCGTCCTCGCTGTAAATGGTGCCCCTGTCGGCATCAAGTTCCCGGTACTCCAGGTGGAGGCTGTCGCTCAGGCCTTTCCAGTATTCGCCCTCCGCCGTTTGTATATAGACTGCCTTGCCGATGATGAAAAGGCTGAAGACAACGATGCCAAGGAAGATCAGGTACACTCTCCACAGTATGTCTTGTTTTACTTCCAAACAGCAGTTAGGTTTTGGCTTCTTGTCAGTATATGAGGCTGTCTTTAATGGCTACGGGTGGCTGGAGGGTTTCGCGCAGGCCGAGCGGTTCCACCGCTTTGACCACTTCGCTTTGCTTGTTGATGAACATCAGCTCGCTTTTGTCGGTCTTATATTCATACTGCAACTCCTTCAACTCCCGGGCTGTCCGGTTTATATTCTTTATCGTTTTCTCGGCATAATGTCCATTGTAGATATACAGGACCGTGAGCAGTGAAAGGAACAGGAAGAAAGGGATGTTCCGAACCAGCCAATGGTGGTTCAGGAACAACCGCTTCCAGGAGGACCTGTTGTCTTTCTTGTTTGTCTCTTCGTTCATGCAGATCCGGGGGTGGTTTGTTCAGGATATTGGATCTTCATGATTCGTTTATATTTTTTCCGCAACCCGCAACTTGGCGCTGCGGGCCCTGGGATTCTTTCCGGTTTCCTCCGGTGAGGGAAGAATGGGTTTCCGGGTAATGACTTTCAGGGGACTTTCCCGTCGCGTGCCGTAGATGTCGTCCGGTGAAGGCTCATCAAAGCTTCCGTAACGGAAAAAATTCTTTACGATCCTGTCTTCGAGGCTGTGGAAGGTGATGACCGCGATGCGGCCTCCCGGTTTCAGCAGGGAAGGGACCTGTTCGAGCAGCGCTTCAAGTGCGCCGAGCTCGTCGTTGACAGCGATCCGCAGTGCCTGGAAAACCTGTGCGAAGTACTTGTTTGGGTTTCCTTTGACTACCGGCTGGGCCGCTTCTTTCAATTGCCGGATTGTTTTCAGGGGAACGGATTGTTGATATTCGGTAAGGGTGCGGGCAAGTGTTTTAGCGTTGGTGACTTCGCCGTATCGTTCCAGCAATTTGTGCAATGCCTTTTCATCCAGGGAAGCGAGCAGGGTGGCTGCGGTCAGCGCCTGACGCTTGTCCATGCGCATGTCCAGCGGTGCGTCGAAACGGAGGGAAAACCCCCTTTCCGGTTCATCGAACTGGTGGGAACTGACGCCCAGGTCTGCCAGGATGCCGTCTACGGGACCTGACTTGTACAGGCGCAGGAAACGGTCAACATGCCGGAAATTTTCCGGCACGAAACGCAAACGCGGGTCATCCGGCAGGTTCCGGCGGGCATCCTCGTCCTGGTCGAACGCGAAAAGCCTGCCCCCAGGCCCCAGGCGGGACAGGATTTCGGCACTGTGTCCGCCACCGCCGAAGGTGCAATCCACATATACGCCGTCCGGTTTTACTGCCAGTCCATCGACCGCCTCACGGAGCATCACCGGGATATGATAGGTTTCATCTCCCTGCCCTTCGCTCCGTTTGTAGGTCTCGTCCGGCATGCTGCTACCGTTGGCCATCAGGACAGTCCGCTTTGTGCCATCACGCTGGCTGCCAGGCTGCTGAAAGCTTCTGGTGAATAGGTATCAAAGAACTTCTGGTATTGGGCTTTGTCCCAGATCTCCATCTTATTGACGGCCGACACCAGGACAATGTCCTTCTCCAACCCCGCATGCTCCATCAGGTTCTTCGGAACCAGGAGCCGCCCGGCACTGTCCAGCTCCAGGGCGATGGCCCCGTTCAGGAAATAGCGACGGAACTCACGCACTTTGGGATCGAAATCATTCAACTGGCTGATTTTCTGGAAAATCGGGTTCCAACTGGACATCGGGTAAAGGGTGAGGCATTTCTCGAAACCCCTGTTGATAACAAACTGGGTGTTTTCCCCCTCCTGGAGCTGCTTTTTTACGCCAGCCGGGAGGAGAAACCTACCTTTGGGGTCTAAAGTGGCCTCAAATTCACCTAGAAAACCAGTCATTTACAGTCATTTACAGTCATTTACAAAAAACGGACCATTATTCACACAAAATAACACATTTTCCCACTTTTGATTTTAAAAATCGATTTTTTAATTTTTCCACAGGGTAAATGCAGGCTGGCACTGGCTTAGCGTCCAAAATGAAGGAAACGGGTGTGGGAACCCTGTGGATTGCTGTGGAAATCCTGTGGATTGGTTGACGGTTGACGGACAGTGAACTGCTGATACCAGGGAAAGTTTGTACGGATTCGGCATTGTCTACTTATATGGCCGAACGAGTCATATCCATGAACCACGAACCATGAACCACGAACTTTCCAACCAACAACCGTCAACCGTCAACCGCCAACTATAATCTATCTTTGCCCCTCAGCAGTTAGCTGAACCCGCATGCATCCCAAAGATCTCTCTATCGCCGATTTCGATTACCCGTTGCCGGATGAACGCATCGCCCGATTTCCCCTTGCGGAAAGGGACTGCGCCAAACTCCTGGTTTACCGGAACGGCCTGATTTCCGAATCCGACTACCGACACCTCGCCGATCAACTGCCTGCCGGCGCCACCCTGGTATGCAACGATACCCGCGTACTGGAAGCCAGGCTGCTTTTCCAAAAGGAGAGTGGCGGTATGATTGAAATCTTCACCCTCGAACCCTCCGGGCAGTATCGTGATATGGAAACCGCGCTTTCCCAGCAGGGCAGCGTGGAATGGAACTGCCTCGTAGGCGGCGCCTCCAAATGGAAGCCGCATTACAAACCAAGAAAAGTAATACATAACGGTAACGGGCACCTGGTATTGGAAGCGGAAATCGTGGAGCGGCTCCGTGATTCCTTTCGCATCCGGTTTACCTGGACGCCGGCGGAACTCACTTTTCCGGAAGTCCTCCACCTCGCGGGACAGATTCCGCTGCCGCCATACCTGAAAAGGGAACCGATGCCGGGTGATGAAAAAAGCTACCAGACCGTCTACGCATCGCATGAAGGTTCGGTAGCCGCCCCCACGGCGGGCCTTCATTTCACGCCCGAAGTCTTCTCTTCACTGGCAAAAAAGCATATTCATCCTCTATACCTCACCCTGCATGTGGGCGCCGGCACATTCCGTCCCGTCAAATCGGACACCATCGAGGGACATGAAATGCACAGTGAATACATGGAGATAAAGCGAGCGACCCTGGCGGCGTTGGCAACTTCAGGCCCCGACATGTACGCAGTTGGTACCACTTCGCTCCGGTCGCTGGAAAGCCTCTATTGGATGGGTGTAAAATGCATGAAAAATCCGGGCATTTTACCGGATACCCTGCCGGTATTACAATGGGAACCTTACAACGAGCCGGCGCCTACCCTGTCCAGGAAGGATGCGCTGGGATACTTACTGAAATGGCTGGATAAACATGAAATGGACCGACTGATCACCCGCACGCAGATCATGATCGCGCCTGGATACCGATTCCGCATGATCCGCGGACTGATCACCAATTTCCACCAGCCGCGCTCCACCCTGCTACTCCTGGTTGCGGCCATCGTGGGCGATGACTGGAAAAAAATTTATCAGCATGCGCTGGAAAACGGGTTTCGGTTCCTGAGTTACGGGGATGGCAGCCTGCTCGAACTACCGGGATTGCCTGGCGAATTCGATACGTAAAGCAACGCAGGGCGACCTATAGCTGTTCCCCGGACGATCACGGTAAAGACCAACCGTAAGGAAATGTCCATAATAATACAATCGTTCGATGGAATCCAGGGGTTGAAGCCGTAACTCGGCTTCCAGGAATCAAGGTTCAATGAGGTTCGTGTGTAATATTTGAAATATGGGGGATTATGGCTTTGTGGGAAAATCAACGGTGAAGACACTTCCTTTCCCGGGTACACTTTCAGCCTTTATGCGTCCGCCGTGCGCATCCACCATGGACCTGACATAACTGAGTCCCAGTCCGAAGCCTTTCACATTATGCACGTTACCCGTGTGTGCTCTATAGAATTTTTCAAAAATGCGGGAAAGGGTTTCCTTGTTCATCCCGATGCCGTTGTCCTCGATCCGTATACGTATGTTTTTCCCGGCCGTTTGTGTGGTAATCCGGATCTCCGGCGGCAGGTCTTCCTTTGAATACTTCATGGCGTTATCCACCAGGTTACTGAGCATATTGGTAAAATGAACATCGTCGCCTACTACAAGATCGTTGATTGCCTGAAGGTTTAAAATCGCCTTTCCGCCGCGTTCATTCAACTGTAACTTGAAGTTGTCCAGGATGCGTTCAAGAATCTGGTGCACGTGCAGGTTCCCCATCTGCAGTTGTACGGCATCTTTGTCGAGCAAGGCAGCCTGCAATATTGTCTCTACCTGCTTGTTCATCCGCTTGTTTTCATCCTTGATGATGCCGCTGAAATAGTTCAGCTTTTCCTTATCCGACTGCACTTTTTCATTCTTGATGGCGTCTACGGCAAGGGAGATCGTAGCCAGCGGTGTTTTCAGTTCATGGGTCATGTTGTTGATGAAATCAGACTTAATCTCCGAGAGCTTTTTCTGTCGCAACAAGGTCCGTACCGTCAGGTAAAAAGCCGCGATAATGGTAAGTGTAAACAGGAGGGCCCCGGCGATCATCCAGCCCAGCGAGCGCATGACATATTCCTGGAGCCCTGAGATGACCACCACCAGTTTCTCATCGGGTGAGAGGCTTTCCGTATCACTGCCGGAAAGCGAAGAAAGGGTCCAGATGAATACATGGTTATGCACGGTGTCGATCATCGCCGCCTCATAACTCTGTTCGAATTTAGACGTAACCATTTCATATCCGAATGTGTTGGTGCTGGAAACAACGGCGAATTCAAACTTGGTATCCCCCTGTCCATGCTGCTCGAACGACCGGCGCAGCTTCTTATGGATCTCCATGACGGAGTACTTCTGCGCAACCGTGGGTGCCCGCATGAGATTCAGGAGCTGGTCTCTCGGCCATTCTGACATCACTTTGGGTGAAAGCAGGGAAGGAAACTTACTCTTCTCCTCCACAAGCTCTTCCACTACCTCGTGCATCGCCAGTTCCAGGTTCTGGTTCACCTGTTCTTTTTTAATCACGAGCATGTTCTTGATCCAGGAGACCTGGATCGCAATGATCCCTATCAGGGAAAGCGTGATCAGTATGGTGATGAGGGTAAAAACTTTCTTCATGCGCTTGCAAAAATACAGTGGCCGTCCGGGCGTCGCCAGCGATTTGATTTAATTAACTAAGGTTTAAGACTTAAAATGTTAAACAATTTCAAGATAAAGCAGAAAATCGTTGCAAAATCGCCCGGTAAGATGGGTAAATTTCGTTTGCAACATATTTCTTTTACCGTTAACTTAGGAATCATGCATGCACCGGCACCAGGTATGTTACTGATTGCGGAGCCTTTCCTGAAGGATCCCAATTTTATGCGCACCGTCGTACTGCTTTGCGAGCACCAGGACGAGGGCAGTTTTGGTTTTGTGCTGAACCGGGACTATGAATACACCCTGGAAGAATTACTACCGGACCTGCCCGGGATGGACCTGCCGGTATACATCGGCGGGCCCGTGCAAAAAGACACCCTGCATTTCCTGCACCAGTATCCCGAAGAGATCCCTGGTGGTTTTGAGGTGGCCGATGGAATTTTCTGGGGCGGCGATTTTGAACTGGCCATCCTTGGCCTGCGCGAAAACCGGTTTGAGCGCGATAAAATACGCTTCTTCATCGGCTATTCAGGATGGACAGGCGGGCAGCTTGACCTCGAACTCAAAGAAAGAAGCTGGCTGGTTACCCCGGCGCGACAGAACCTGGTTTTCCCCTCCAAACCTGACCAGGTTTGGAAAGACTCCCTCCGAAAAATGGGTGGCGATTATGAGATGATGATCAATTACCCGGTTGACCCGTCGCTGAATTAAAGTGAAAAGTGAAAGGTGAAAAGTGATAAGCCGGCTGTCAGCTTCTGCGGGTACTTTCAGGGATTGTCCTTGCCGATACATAGGTAATCACGATCCCGAGTATCAATACAAGTACCAGGGCCAGGCGCAGCCCCGTTTCATGGGCGATGAATCCAATCACCGGCGGCCCGATAAGAAAACCGGTAAAGCCGATCGTACTCACGGCGGCCAGTGCGGCAGCCGGCGCCATCTCCCCGGATTTCCCGGCGATCATGTAAACAATCGGTATCACCGAAGACACACCAAGGCCTACAAGCGCATACCCGATAATTACGGCAACGGGCACCTGTATTCCGAGGGCCAGCGCCAGGCCTGAAGCAATCAGCAGCCCGTTCAGCATCAGGGTATTCCGGTATCTCAGCCAGCGTATGATGCGGTCACCCATCAGGCGCCCGATGGCCATGGCGAACGTAAAGGCAGTATATCCCGTGGTGCTTACTTTGCCCGGATCCTGTTGCACCTGGCGGTAATACAGCGAACTCCAGTCTGCCATCGCCCCTTCACACATCGCCGTACAAAAACAGATCAGTCCTAACAGTAGCAAGGCCCTGCCTGGCCAGATAAACAATTTCTGCTTCCCTTTCGTGTCCTGCTCGTCCTGGATCAGGAACAAGAACATGACCAGGGCCAGTGCCACACAGGCGATGGTTACCCACAGTAAATGTTTGAGTGTGCCCCATTCCTGCCTCATGGTCCATCCCCCGATCACTGCGCCTAACAGCGCCCCAACGCTCCATAGACCATGCAAACTGGAAA